>Ga0187892_10007851_pt1 | contig 14956 bp, 14 predicted proteins | sample MA1701073metaG_FD_139345 | JGI IMG/M metagenome (GOLD analysis project Ga0187892, IMG submission 139345) | Bio-ooze microbial communities from a basaltic lava cave in the Kipuka Kanohina Cave System on the Island of Hawaii, USA - MA170107-3 metaG ... | reverse complement strand
GCCTTCACGACGCCTTACTTCCGCCCCTACTGGCACGCGCCCTACCTGAGGAGCCGCCGCCACTACCAGGACGGCTGGATGTACTCGGGCGGCTCGTCGCTGCCCACGTTCGACGTGCTGCGCTTCTTCCAACCCCGGCCGTAACTGTTAAGAAAACGGCGACGCGGTTTTCTTAACAGTTAGCTAGCCGCAGGGGGAGCAGCGGACGATCGGTTCCTTGGCCGCTTTCACTTCGTTGAGGCGCTTCACCGGCAGGGTGTGGGGCGCGGTCTTCACCTTCTCCGGGTCGGTCTTCGCCTCCTCGGCGATCTTGAGGAGCGCGTCCGCGAAGGCGTCCAGCGTCTCCTTCGTCTCCGACTCGGTGGGCTCGATCATGAGCGCCTCGTGGACGATGAGCGGGAAGTAGATCGTGGGCGGGTGGAAGTTGAAGTCGAGGAGCCGCTTGGCGATGTCGAGGGTCCGGACGCCGTGCTTCTTGAGGAAGGGGGAGCCGTCCAGGACGAATTCGTGCATGCACGGCCGGTCGTAGGCGACCCTGTAGGCCTTCCTCACCCGGGAGAGCAGGTAGTTGGCGTTGAGGACGGCGACTTCGGCGTTGCGGCGCACCCCTTCCGGGCCGTGGAACCGCAGGTACGTGTACGCCCGGACGTGCATCCCCACGTTCCCCCAGAAGCTCTTCACCTTGCCGATCGTCTTGGGCTGCTGGCCGTCGAAGAGGAACTTTTCTCCCTCTCGCACGATCCGCGGCACCGGAAGGTAGGGCTCGAAGAGCTTCTTGCACGCGACGGGGCCCGACCCCGGACCGCCGCCGCCGTGCGGCGTGGAGAAGGTCTTGTGCAGGTTGAAGTGCATGACGTCGATCCCGAAGTCGCCCGGCCGGGCCTTCCCCTGGATCGCGTTCATGTTGGCGCCGTCCATGTACATGAAGCCGCCCGCCCCGTGGACGAGCTCGGCGATCTGCCGGATCTCCTCCTCGAAGAGCCCGAGCGTCGACGGGTTCGTGATCATCATCGCCGCCGTCCGCTCCGAGAGCTTCGCCTTGAGGTCGTCGAGGTCCACGCCGCCCCGCTTGTTCGTCTTGAGGCTGACCGTTTTGCAGCCGGAGAGCGTCGCCGTCGCCGGGTTCGTGCCGTGCGCGCTGTCGGGGATGAGGATCTCGGTCCGCTGCGCCTGTTTCTGCTCCAGGTGGTGGGCGCGGATGACGAGGATCCCCGTGAGCTCGCCCTGCGCGCCGGCGGCGGGCTGGAGCGACACGGCGTCCATCCCCGCGACCTCGGCGAGCATCCGCTCGAGGTGCCACATGACGGAAAGCACGCCCTGGATCGTCTCGGCGGGCTGGAAGGGGTGGAGCCTGGCGAACCCCGGGAGGGCGGCGACCTTCTCGTTGATCCGCGGGTTGTACTTCATCGTGCAGGAGCCCAGGGGGTAGAAGTTCCCGTCGATCGAGAAGGTCCGGTGCGACAGCTCCGTGAAATGGCGGACGATCTCGAGCTCGCCGACTTCCGGCAATCCGGGCGGCTTGGCGCGGAGGGCTCCGGCCGGGAGGAGCGCGGACAGGGGCTTCTCGCCCGGCGCGGGCGGCGGGAAGTAGGCCGTGCCGCGGCCCGGGTGGCTCTTCTCGAAGATCGTCTTCATTTGAGCGACTCCGCCAGGGCGGCGACGAACGCGTCGACGTCGGCGCTCGTGTTGCGCTCCGTGCAGCAGAGGAGCAGGTGGTCCCGGAGGTCCCGGAAGTAGGGGAGGAGCGCGAGCCCGCCCAGGAACCCCCGCTCCAGGAGGCGGGCGAGCGTCTGCGGCGGGTGCGGGACCTCGGCCACGAACTCGTGGAAGAACGGGCCCGTGTTGGGGAGCTTCACGCCCGGGACGCGGGCGAGCTTCTCCGCCAGCTCGTGGGCGCGCTGGACGCACAGCTCCGCCATCCGGCGAAGCCCCCCCGGCCCCAGGGCCTCGAGGGTGATCGTCGCGCGGAGGGCCATGAGCGCCTGGTTCGTGCAGATGTTCGACGACGCCTTCTCGCGACGGATGTGCTGCTCGCGGGTCTGGAGCGTGAGGACGAACCCGCGCTTGCCTTCCGCGTCGACGGTCTCGCCCACGATGCGTCCCGGCATCTCGCGGATGAACTCCTTCCGGGCCGCGATGAAACCGCACCAGGGGCCGCCGAAGCCCAGCTCGATCCCCAGCGGCTGCGCCTCGCCCACCGCGATGTCGCAGCCGCACTCCCCGGGTGACCGCAGGACGGCGAGCGCCACCGGGTTGACGCTGGCGACGGAGACCGCCCCCGCCGCGCGCGCCGCCTCCGCCACGGCCGCCAGGTCCTCGATCCCGCCCAGGAAGTTCGGGTTCTGGACGACGAGGCACGCGGCGCCCTCGGCGGCGTCCTTGAGGGTCTGGACGGGCGTGGCTCCGCGGACCTGGGCGACCTCGACGATCTGGACGTCGAGCGGCCGGAAGAGGGAACGCACGACCATGCGATACTGCGGGTTGACGGCGCCGGAGAGGACGACCTTCTTGCGCCCCGTGTGGTCCAGGGACATGGCGACGGCCTCCTGGAGCGCCGTCGCGCCGTCGTAGTGGGAGGCGTTCGCCACGTCGAGCCCGGTCAGCTCGCACACCATGGTCTGGAACTCGAAGATGTGCTGGAGCGTGCCCTGGCTGGCTTCGGCCTGGTAGGGCGTGTAGGCGGAGAGGAACTCGCCGCGGGACGCGAGGGCGTCGACCACGGCGGGGATGTAGTGGGTGTACGCCCCGGCGCCCAGGAAGCAGCGCCCCGCGTCGAAGGTGGAATTCCGGGCGGCCAGTTGCTGCAGGTGGGCAAGCAGCTCCTGTTCGGGGAGCGCGGGCGGCAGGTCGAGCGGGCGGCTGAGGCGCAGGGCGGGGGGGATGGAGGCGAACAGGTCGTCGACGGAAGAGGCGCCGATGACCTTAAGCATCTCGGCGGCGTCGGCGGAGGTATTCTGGATGTAATCCATCGGCGTCTTCAGATTTTCGGAGAGCGAACCCACGGGACTCAGAGACTCAGAGGCTCGGAGACGTCCGAACAGTTCTTTCTTCGGGGTCTCTGAGACTCTGAGTCTCTGAGTCCGGGTCTAAACGAAATCGTCCTCGTCGACTTCTTCGGTCTCTTCCTTCTTTTTTTCCTGGTGCTCTTCCTCGGCGGACTCGAGGAATTCCTCGTACTCCTTCTTGGTCATGAGCGACTCGAGCTCCGACGAGTCGGAGGGCTTCATCTTGATGAGCCACCCGTCCTCGAACGGCTCCTCCTTGAGCGTGTCGAGGTCGCCGGAGATCTCCTTGTTGATCTCGAGGACTTTGCCGCTGAGGGGGGCGACGAGGTCGGCGACGGTCTTCACGGATTCGATCTCGCCGAAGGGGGCGCCCTGCTCGAGGTTGTCGCCCACTTTCGGGAGGTCCAGGTGGACGAGGTCCGAGAGCTGCTTGACGGCGTAGTCGGTGATGCCGATGACGGCTTCCTTGGTCTTGGGGTTGTACTTGATCCACTCGTGCGTTTCGGAGTATTTGTAGTCGTCAGGCCTCATTCACGCTTTCTCCCAAGGTGCTCGGTCCTAAATTATCCGGGCCCCCCGACCTGTCAAGAATTTTGAGTCGCCCGGCGGTAGAAAGGCAGCTTCACGACCGTCGCCGGCTCGCGGCGGCCGCGCACGTCGATCTCGAAGGGCTCGCCCGGCTTCCGCAGCTCCCGGGGAACGTAGGCCAGGGCGATCGATTTTTCGAGGGTCGGGCTGTACGTGCCGCTGGTGACGGTGCCCACTTTCTGGCTCGCGTGGTAGACGTCGTATCCGTGGCGGGGGCTGCGCTTGGTTTCCAGGACGAAGCCCGCGAGGCGCCGGGGCGGGTCGCGCTGGGCCCGGAGCGCCTCCTGCCCGAGGAAGGGCGGCTTGTCCAGCTCAACGGCGAACCCCAGGCCCGCCTCGAGCGGGGTGGTCGTGTCGTCGATGTCGTTACCGTAGAGCGGCATGCCCGCCTCGGTGCGCAGCGTGTCGCGCGCGCCGAGGCCGACGGGGGGCACGCCGGTTCCGAGGAGGCGGTCCCAGACGGCGGTCGCGCGGGAGGCGGGGACGTAGATTTCGAACCCGTCCTCGCCCGTATAACCCGTGCGGGAGTAGCCGAATTCCCCGCTTGCGAGGCCGGAGCCTTCACCCAGGCGGGGCGAAGGCCCGAACGTGCCGTAGGTGTAGTACTTCAGGCTTCCGGGGTCGGCGCCAAGCGCCTTGCGAATCGTCTCCAAGGACTGCGGTCCCTGGACGGCGAGAAGGGCGACCTCGAAGGTCCGGTCGATGATCTCCACCTGACCCTGGAGGTGGTCGCGCATCCAGGCGAGGTCCTTCTCGCGGTTGGAGGCATTCACCACCAGGAGGTCCTCGTCGGCGCCGGCGGTGAAGATGAGGTCGTCGATGACGGTTCCCTTCTCGGTGAGGAAGAAGGTGTACCGGCAGCGCCCGGGGGCGACTTTGTCGACGTCGACGGTAAGGATTTTCTGGAGGAAGGCGCGACGGTCTTTCCCGCGGACGTGGACGCGGCCCATGTGGGAAAGGTCGAAGAGTCCGGCGCGGGTGCGGACGGCGGTGTGCTCCTCGACGATGCCGGAGTACTGGATGGGCATCTCCCACCCGTGGAAGTCGACGATGCGGGCTTTGGCGCGGACGTGGGCGTCGTAGAGGGGCGTGCGCTGGGGCTTCCCGGTCGTCATCGCGGCGCGAGTCTAGGCCGCCTCCCCGGGCCGGTCAAGCAAAAGCGCCGCCCTTACCAATGATAGGTCAACGAGGCATAGAACACGTACCGTTTGTAGTCGCCGTCGTCTCCGGCTTCGGGATCGTCCAGATCGCTCTCCTGCACGCGCCGCAAGTACCCGAGCCGGCCTTGCCACGCTTTGCCGAGCTTGTAGATGAGACCCGTCTGGATCGAATCGCGTACGTCTTCGCGCCCGAAGTGCTCTACGTCCAATCGATTGTCCGATTCGAACTCCCGTCGCAATTGCTCATAAACGAGCTCGACTTCAAATTTGTCGCTGAGCTCCACGCCCACGGAAAGTCCGAATTCATGCTCATTGTGTGTCCTATCAACTATCTGGTTCGTTCGGGCGTTGTTGACAATCGCGGCAAAGCCGTCCTGGTTTCCGTAGATGAATTCATTAATCAGCACGATGTGCGATTCGGAAGGACTGTCGGCCGCTACATATTGATAATGCAGCCCCCACTTCACGCGGGGACCGTATTGGAATCCTAGGCCCAGGCGGATTCCCGTGGCTGTCTCGTCGCGATAGGTTAACGGCGAGTCATAGCTCCGGTCGGCATAGATGAATTCGATCGCCCCCGTTAGACCGAAGGGCTGACTCTGGGTGCGATCGATCAACTTGTGTCGATACTCTAAAGCGATTTCGAACTCTCGGTACGTGCCGTCCTCGTAAATCCTCTCATTCCGTTGAATGTCGCCGTTGGGGACGCCAACCTCTACGGCGTCGGCGAGGTAGTTTTTGCGGAAGTACTCCGGGATGAACTGAAACGCCAGGCCCAGGCGGCCGTCCGCTCCGACGGCTTGGCCAAGTCCAAGGTCAAAGTCGAGATGGCTGCGACGCATATTCTGGAAGTAAACGGGGATTTCGACGCCAATCAAGAAATCGTACCGACGCCCTAACGGACTACGCCCTGTCGCTTCCCACGAGAGACTTGGGGCTAGGATGAAATCGTCCACCCTTTCCATGTCCTCGTAGCGTCCGCTGGTTTCATCATCATCCGGAGGCGAGCCTGGTGGCCCGCCTCGCTCGTGGTCCCTTAGACGTTCTTGGGCCGTACTCTCGAGGAGCCAGATGTTGCTGTCGTAAGCCAGCTCGGCGCGGGCGCGCCACTCCCAGGTGAAGCCGGTGGGCTTGGCCTTCTTGTCCTGCGGTTCGTTGCCGCCGCCCACGTCGAGAAGCAACAACGCCAGTGCGTGGATCATGATGTCCCTCCCAGCCTATGCGCACCGGGGGCGGCGCCCTCCCCGTCCCCGGTCGGTATCTTATGTTGCGCGAGCGGGAAAAACGTTAGCCGGCAATTTGGTGCGGATCATCCGCTTGGCGCGGTGCGCCAGACCCCGCGCGCCCACCACGCTTACCCCCAGGAGGCGCGCTATATATTCGTAAGCGAAACCTTCAATGTAACGGAGGACGAAAACCTCCTTCTGGAGATCCGTCAAATACCCCAGCGCGATCGCCAGACGTGACGCGGTCTCGCGCCGCATGACACTCGTCAGGATCCCCCGCGCCCCGCGCCGCCGCGCCCGGTCCAGCGTGTCCGGGTCGACGCAGTCCTCCCGGACGCTCTGGCGCCGGAGCATCTCCCGGCAGACGTTGAGCGCGATCGAGGTGAGCCACACGTCGGGCTTCGCCTCGCCCCGGTAGGTTCCCTGCATGAGGAGGCCACGAGTGAACGTCTCCTGCACGACGTCCTCGGCGGCGACGAGGTCGTGGACGAGAAAGTAGGCCATCCGGAGAATGCGTGGCGCGTACCGCTCAAAGAGAGCGGCGTACTCGGCGCGGTTGCCGGCGACGTCCCGGCCCGCCAGCGCGGCGCCCGCTCCGGGTTCTTTCACGAGAGATGAACGTATACCGCCCCCGTCCCGAAGGGAAGGAAATAAGATCATCTGTTGACCGGTCTCCCGCGGCCTCTATAGAATCGGTCCGTGCCGAAGAAGATCCTCGTCGTCGAAGACACGAAAGGCATCCGGGAGATCGTCGCCTACATGCTCCGCAGCCAGGGGTACGAGGTGACCGAGTCGGCCGACGGCGTGGACGCGCAGGAGAAGGTGACGGCGATCCAGCCCGACCTGATCATCCTCGACGCCATGCTCCCCCGGAAGACCGGGTTCGAGCTCTGCGCGGAGCTCAAGCGCGACGACCGCTGGAAGAAGGTCCCGATCCTCATGCTCACGGCCATCACGCGCGACACGGGAAAGAGCGACGCCTACTGGCGGGAGAAGTCCCACGCCGACGACTTCATGTCCAAGCCGTTCAAGGCGACCGAGCTCGTGCAGCGGGTCGTGAAGCTCCTGAGTGGAGGAGACAAGGGAGACGGCGAGGCGACATCGTGACGCTGACGCCGGACGGAGACTAAGGAGACGCGAAGAAGGCGGGATTGCGGCGTCCCCCCGTCACGGACGTCACCTTGTCCCCTATTCTCGGTTGCCGAGCGTGGACCCCGACGCGACGAGCTTCCGCTGCTCCGACTCCATGAAGTAGCCGATGCGGCGGTACTTCTCGTAGCGCTTTTCGAGCAGCTTGTCGAGGGGCGTCGCGATTGCCTCGTCGAGGTAGCGGACCAGGGCGGACTTGAGGAAGTCGCCCATCTCCTTCGGATTCCGGTGGGCGCCCCCGAGCGGCTCCGGGATGATGTCGTCCACGATCCCAAGCTGCTTGAGCTCGCCGGGCGTCAGCCGCAGGAGCTCGGCGGCCATCGGGGCCTTCGTCGCGTCGCGCCAGAGGATCGCGGCGCACCCCTCGGGCGAAATCACCGAGAGGTAGGCGTTCTGGAGGATCGAGAGCTTGTCGGCCACGCAGATTCCCAGCGCGCCGCCCGACCCGCCTTCGCCGATGACGACCGAGATGATCGGCGTCCGGAGCCGCGACATCTCGTAGAGGTTGCGGGCGATCACGAACGCCTGGCCGTGCTCCTCCGCTTCCAGGCCGGGGTAGGCGCCCGGCGTGTTCACCAGGGTCACGACCGGCAGCTTGAACTTCTCGGCCAGCTTCATCTTCTGCATGGCCTTGCGGTACCCCTCGGGGTTGGGGCTGCCGAAGTTGTACGCCATGCGCTCCTTGGTCGTCTTGCCGCGCCGCTGGCCCACGAGCAGGATCTTGATGCCCCCGACCTTGCAGAAGCCGGTCATGATGGCGCGGTCGTCGCCGATCGCGCGGTCGCCGTGGAGCTCGACGAAGTCCTCGAACACCATGGCCAGGTAGTCCTGGAGGTCCGGGCGGCTGGGGTCGCGCGAGAGGAGCACCCGCTGCCAGGCGTTCAGGCGCGCGAAGATCTCGCGCTTCTCCTCGTTGGCCCTCTCGCGCAGCTTGTTGATCTCGGCCGAAAGGTCCACCCCCGCCTTGCGGGAGAAGCTCTCCAGCTCCTCGATCCGCTTCTCGATCTCGATGATCGGCTTCTCGAAGTCCCGTTCCGTGGGGTTGTCGGCCATACGACCTAGTTCAACACAAAGTCACAAAGGACACAAAGAAGAAATCAAAGGAATCCATCTCCCGATCTCCGCTTATCTCCCGATCTCCTTCGGTTTGGCGGGCTCGACCTGCCGGAGGCGCATCACCGTATCCTTCTTCTCCCACTTGGCAAGCTCGTAGAGCACCTCGCCCATGTCCTGGAACCGGTCGTCGCGCCGCTTTCCGAGCATGCGGCAGATCAGGGCGTCGAGCTCGGGCGCCAGCGTTTTCACGTGGGACCTCATGGAAAGCGGCGGCTCCTTCAGGTGTTTCTCGAGGATCGCGTGCTCGGTCGTCCCCAGGAAGGGCGGCCGCTTGGTCAGGAGCTCGTAGACCAGGACGCCGAAGGCGTAGATGTCCGTCCGCGGGTCGCACTTCTCGCCGCGGATCTGCTCGGGCGCCATATAGAGCGGCGTCCCCTCGACGCGCCGGCCGAACTGGAGGAGCCGGTCCATCTTCGTCTGGCCCAGCGAAAAGTCGATCAGGCGCACCTCCGCCCTGGCGTCGACGAGCAGGTTCTCGGGCTTGACGTCCTTGTGGACCACGCCCGCGGAGTGGATCGTCCTGAGCGCGTCGGCCGCCTGGCGCAGGATCTTGAACTCGTACTTGTACACGCGCTCGGGCCGGTGCCACATGGCGTACTTCAGGTTCTCGCTTTCGAAGTACTCCATCGCGAAGAACGGGCCCGGGCGATGGTCGAGGTACTCGTAGACCTTGACGATATTGGGGTGCGCCATCCTCTGCGTGAGGGTCGCCTCCTTCTTGAATTGCCTCACTTTGCCGGCGTGCGCCAAGTGCTTTTCGGCGAGGATCTTGAGAGCATAAGTCTGGTTGTTCTTGGTCGCCTTCCAGACCGTGCCGACGGACCCGTCCTTGATTTTCTCGACGATCTGGTAGCCCTTTAGGATGAGGCCGATCATGGAAGCCCCGGATTATCCCATGAAAAATCGGCAATTCAAGGGCTAACCTTGGGCTAACCTGGGCCCGGAGAGTGGACTTGCCCGGACTCCTTTGCTAGAGTCGCGCCGTGCCCATCTGGCGGGTGGACGTCGCGACGAAAGAGGGGGTGGTCGACGCCACGGCCCGCGGGGCCCTCGCCTCCCTCCGGGAGTTCGGCCTCCGCGACATCGAGGACGTCAAGGCCGTCCAGGTCTACCTGCTGGAAGGGGACCTCGACCGCCCGGCCGCCGACCGGATCGCCCGCGAGCTCCTCCACGACCCCGTGTCGCAGGAATACCGGCTCATGCCCGCGACCGAGCCGCCTCCCGCGCCGCCCGGCGCCCAGGCGGTCCTCGTCTTCAAGCGCCCCGGCGTCATGGACCCCGTCGAACAGAGCGCGCTCAAGGCCATGGCCGACCTGGGGTTCCGGGCGCGCCGCGTGCGGACCGGGATGCGCTACGTCGTCCGCGGCGCAAAGAACGGTCGGCTCCGCGAAGCCGCAGGGCGGGTCCTCGCGAACGAGGCGATCGAGGAAGTGTCGGTCGGCGAGCGGTCCTTCGAGCGAATCGACCTCGGGGCGCCCTACGCGTTCAGGCTCGTCCACGTCCCCTTGCGGGAGGCGGACGACGACGCGCTCCGGCGCCTCAGCCGAGAGATGAGCCTTTCGCTCAACCTGAAGGAGATGCGCGCGATCCAGGACTACTTCCGCGGCCTTGAGCGCGAGCCCACGGACGTCGAGCTCGAGACGGTCGCCCAGACCTGGAGCGAGCACTGCAAGCACAAGACCTTCTCCGGCGACATCCACCTGGGCGGCGAGACGATCCGCAGCCTCCTCAAGTCCACGATCGCCCGCGCGACGAACGAGCTGGCCAGGCCGTGGTGCGTGAGCGTCTTCAAGGACAACGCCGGCATCATCGAGTTCGACGAGAAGAACAACGTCTGCTTCAAGGTGGAGACCCACAACCACCCGAGCGCGATCGAGCCGTACGGCGGCTCGAACACGGGGTTGGGGGGCGTCATCCGCGACATCCTGGGGTGCGGCCTGGGGGCCAAGCCGGTGTGTTCGACGGACGTCTTCTGCGTGGGGCTGCCGGACGCGAAGGAGACGCCGACCGGCACCATCCACCCGCGGCGGCTGCTGAAGGGCGTGGTGTCCGGGGTGCGCGACTACGGGAACCGGATGGGGATCCCCACGGTAAACGGCGCCGTCTTCTTCGACGAGCGCTACACCGGGAATCCATTGGTGTACTGCGGCACGGTCGGCATCCTTCCCAAGGAGATGTCCTTCAAGGCGGCGAAGCCGGGCGACCTCGCCGTCGTCGTAGGGGGTCGGACAGGGCGCGACGGGATCCATGGCGCGACCTTCTCGTCGGTCGAGCTGCACGACAAGTCGGAGACCGCGTCGAGCGGCGCGGTTCAGATCGGGAACGCAATCGTCGAGAAGCGGGTCCTGGACACCGTCCTTCAGGCGCGCGACCGCGGCCTCTACACGGCGATCACGGATTGCGGGGCGGGGGGACTCTCGAGCGCGGTGGGGGAGCTGGGGGCGGACCTGGGGGCGGAGGTCGATCTCGAAAAGGTCCCCCTCAAGTACGAGGGGCTCTCCTACACGGAGATCTGGATCAGCGAGGCCCAGGAGCGGATGGTGATCTCGGTCCCGCCGGAAAAGAGCGACGCCCTGCTCGCGGTCTTCCGCGCCGAGGACGTCGAGGCGACGGTGATCGGCCGGTTCACGAGCGACAAGAAACTGACGCTGCGCTACGCGGGCGAGGTCGTGGGCCAGCTCGGCATGGAATTCCTCCACGATGGAATTCCCAAGTTCGAGCGGACGGCGAGCTGGACGGCGCCCAGGCTGCGGGAGCCCGAGCTGCCCGAGAAGGCGGACTACGGGGAGGACCTGAAGAAGATCCTGTCGAGCGGGAACGTCTGCTCGAAGGAATGGATCGTCCGCCAGTACGACCACGAGGTGCAGGGCGGGAGCGTCGTCAAGCCGCTGGTCGGGGCGCAGAACGACGGGCCGGGCGATGCGGCGGTGGTGCGGCCCGTCCTGTCCCACTACAAGGGGCTGGCGATCGGCTGCGGGATGAACCCGCGGTACGGCGACCTTTCGCCCTACGACATGGCGGCGAACGCGATCGACGAGGCGATTCGGAACGTGGTGGCCGTGGGCGGCGACCCGGAGCGGACGGCGATCCTGGACAACTTCGCCTGGGGGAGTCCGGAGAATCCGGAAAACCTGGGTGCCCTGGTGCTGGCGGCGCGGGCGTGCTACGACGTGGCCAAGGCGTACGGGACGCCGTTCATCTCCGGCAAGGACAGCCTGAACAACGAGTTCCGCGTCGGCGACAGGACGATCGTCATCCCGCACTCGCTGCTTATCTCGGCGATTTCCGTAGTCGAGGACGTGCGGAAGTGCGTCACGATGGACGCCAAGGAACCGGGCAACGTTCTCTATTTGGTCGGCGAGACCAGGAACGAGCTCGGCGGATCGCACTACTATCTCGTCAACGGTCAGGTCGGCGCCAACGTGCCGAAAGTGGACGTCGCGCTCGGCCGGAGGGTGTGGGTCGCCGTGGCCAGGGCGATTCGCGAGGGCGTCGTGCGCTCCTGTCATGACCTTTCGGAAGGAGGCCTCGCCGTTGCCGCGGCGGAGATGGGTTTCGCCGGGGGGCTGGGAATCAGCCTGGATCTTTCCAAGCTGGTCGCCGTGGAGCGGGACGACCGGGCGCTGTTCTCCGAAAGCCCGTCCCGGTTCCTGGTGGAGGTGGCGCGGGATGCGGCGCGCCGGTTCGAGCAGCAGTTCTCCGCCGTGGCCTGCGTTCCCGTGGGCGAAGTCACCGCCGTACCGAAGGTAACGGTTCGAGGCCGGCGCGGAACGACCGTCGTGGACGAGTCGCTTGCCGACCTGAAGGAAGCCTGGCAGAGGCCGCTCCGATGGTAAGGGCGATGCTGCCGTTGCTCCTTCTGGGCTGCGCTAACAAAACAAACCGTTTGTTTTGTGAGTTGCCTGCCGTCGCGACGTTCTCGATCGTGGCGTACGATCCGGAGACAAAAGAGCTCGGGATCGCCGTGCAGTCGAAATTCATCGCCGTCGGAGCCGTCGTACCGTGGGCGAAGGCGGGGGTCGGCGCCGTCGCGACGCAGTCCTACGCGAACACGACCTTCGGGCCCAAGGGGCTGGAGCTTCTCGAGAAGGGAGAGAAGCCGGACGACGTCCTCGTGAAGCTCCTCGAGGCCGACCGGGGCCGCGAGCACCGGCAGGTCGGGCTGGTGGATGCCAAAGGCCGCTCGGCGACTTTCACCGGGAAGAAATGCAACGCCTGGGCGGGCGGGATCGCGGAAGAGAACTTCTGCTGCCAGGGCAACATCCTTGCCGGCGAAGATGTCGTGAAGAATATGGCCAAGGCCTTCAAGGAAGGGAAAGGCGACCTCGGCGACCGCCTGATCGCCGCCCTCCAGGCCGGCCAGGAGGCCGGCGGGGACACGCGCGGGATGCAGTCGGCCGCCCTCCTCATCGTCCGCGAAGGGTGGGGGTATGCGGGCTTCAACGACCGGTACCGCGACCTCCGCGTGGACGACCACGCGGAGCCCATCAAGGAGCTGAAGCGGGTGTACGACCTGCACCGGAGGATCTTCCCCGCGCCTGCCAAGTGATCCGTTGATTGTGCGATATCGCCCTGATAGACTTGAAGCATGAAATTGGATCAACGTGAGACGACCGCATACGTGGTTCTCTGCCGAGGCGGAGTATCGGCCCAGCGGCTTGCCGAGGCGCTTCGTGTGTCCCTTCCCACAGCCTCCCGAACCGTCGCCTCCTTGAGAAGGAAGGGGGTGCAGATCGCGAGCGTGCGCGAGAACGGCTCCTGGCATTACGAAGTCCGGAACCGGGCGAAGCTAGCGCGCGCCCGTCTGAGGAAGCTCAAGAGGTACGTCGGCTTTATCAAGACGTGGCACTCCCCGAAAGGGAAGGAAGAAGACCTGTTGATTTACGGGGCCGATTGATTGAGCGGGACCCTCTTCGTCGACACGGGCGCCTGGGTGGGGCTGTTCGCCGAAAGGGATCAATACCACGACCGAGCCGTGGCCGCGTATGACGAATGCGTTCGGACAGGCCGGGATCTGATTACGACGGACTACGTCCTGTCCGAGACCGTGGTCCGGGTTCGCCAGATCGCCGGGCTGAAGGTTGCCGCGGCCGTTTGGGATTTCCTGGAAAGCCAGGAAGTCGCGAGAATGATCGAGGTGGCGCCCCCTGTTCGACAGGAGGCCCGTTCGCTCTTCGATAAATGCGCGAAACTGGACCTTTCTCTGGTTGACTGCGTTTCCTTCGTCGTGATGAGCCGAGTTGGAATCCAGGAGGCCTTCACGTTCGATGCGGACTTTAAGAAAGCCGGTTTCCTGATGTTCCCACGCCCTGGAAACGGGGGCCGCTCATGAGCGCTCCACGCGCCGTCGTCCTGCGCGCCGCCGGGATCAATTGCGACCAGGAGTCCAAGGCCGCCTGCGACAAAGTCGGCTTCCAGACCGACGTCGTCCACGTCAACCGCCTGATCGAGAAGAAAGACCTGATTCGGCAATACCATTTCATGATCGTGCCGGGGGGGTTCTCGTACGGGGACGACCTGGGCGCGGGAAAGGTGCTCGCCAATGAACTGAAGACGAAGCTGATGCCGGAGTTCAGGCAGTTCGTCCGGGACGGGAAGCTCATCCTCGGAATCTGCAACGGGTTCCAGATCCTGGTCAAGGCCGGCCTGCTGCCCGACCCCCTGGACGACGACTCCTCTTCACCGCTCACGCTGGCGAACAACGATTCGGGAAGGTTCGTCGACCGCTGGATTCGCCTCAAGGTTTCGTCCACGAAGTCCGAATTCCTAAAGATGGAGGAGGTCATCGAGCTTCCCATCGCCCACGGCGAGGGGAAGTTCCTCCCGCGCGACAGCGAGCGGGTACGCCGATGGGAGCAGGGGGGGCAACTGGTCCTCAAATACGTCGACCCCGAGGGCCGCGAAGCCGATCACCCCTGGAACCCCAACGGTTCCGTCGCCAACGTCGCCGGGATGTGCGACCCGACGGGTCGGGTCCTGGGCCTCATGCCGCATCCGGAACGGTTCCAGGACGCGGTGAACCATCCGCAGTGGACGAGGAGGGGCAAGGACATCCAGCCGGACGGCCTCAAGTTCTTCCTGAACGCCAGGGAGTATGTGAAGAGGACTCTCCTATGAGTTTTCCGCGGGACCTTTGTGCCCTCCTTTTCCTCGCCGGCTGCGCCACGCCCCAGTCCTCGATCCCTCTGCCGACGGCGCCCGCGACGGTTCCTGCCGGGACGCCGAAGGCCGGCGCTCCCGCACCCGTCGTCTTCGAGAAGGAGCCGGTCCAGGCGACGAACGAAGCCCACACCGACCGGCGCCTCGTCGAGGTGCCGGTTGACCGCGCGAAATTCGCCGGCAAAAAGGTCGAACTCTGGGTGACCTCCGATCTCGGTCAGAACTGGACCAACCACGGCGAGGTGGACCCCGCCCGCGCGAACTATCTCGCCCCCCGCGACGGCCGTTACGGATTCCGCGTCGTCCCCCTGGACGCGGACGGCCGTCGCGAGCTCACGCCCAAGTCCGGCGACGCACCGGAGCGGACCGTCGTCGTCGACACCGTGCCCCCCGTGGTCGAGGTCCTGGCCCCCAACGGCGGCGAGGTCCTGGGCGCCGGCCGCTCGACCGTGGTCCAGTGGGTCGCCCAGGACGCGAACCTCGCCCCCGCCGGGATCCGGATCGAGGCGACCACAGGCGGGGCCGACCCGTGGGTCACCGTGGCCAAGGACCT
>Ga0187892_10007847_pt1 | contig 14963 bp, 14 predicted proteins | sample MA1701073metaG_FD_139345 | JGI IMG/M metagenome (GOLD analysis project Ga0187892, IMG submission 139345) | Bio-ooze microbial communities from a basaltic lava cave in the Kipuka Kanohina Cave System on the Island of Hawaii, USA - MA170107-3 metaG ... | reverse complement strand
TCTGCCGCGGTCCCCGGCACAGGATCCCGAGCTTCTGGATCCAACCTCCCGCAGCGGCCGCCTGCCGCGACGGAACGACCAGACCCTCCAGCCGCGTCAGGGTCAAGTTCTCCGCGACCGTGAGTCCGAGCGCCAGGCCTTCGGCTTTGCGGTCTTCGCTGACCAGGCCCACGCCCTGGGCCCATCGCCGCGCGGGCGACGCGGGACCCACGTAGGCGCCCACCCGGATCCGGCCGCTCCGCACGGGGTCCAGCCCGAAGAGCGCCCGCAAGAGCTCCGTCCGGCCGGCGCCCACGAGTCCCGCGATGCCCAGGACTTCGCCGCGCCGGAGCGTCAGGCCCGCCGCCTGGGGCTTCGTCGCACCCGTCAGCCCTTCCACCGAAAGCAGCTCCTCGCCGGGGGTGCGCCTGGAGCGCGGGTAAAGCTGGACGACCTTCCGTCCCACCATGAGGTCCACGACGGCGGCGGACGGAGTCGACGCCAGGTCGCCTCCGCCGACGGTCTTTCCGTCCCGCAGAACCGTGAACCGCTGCGCCACGCGCCTGCACTCTTCGATGAAGTGAGAAATGTATACGATCGCCTGTCCGCGGTCTCGCAGCCGGTCCAGGAAACCGAATAGCTGACCGGCATCTCTCTGCGTCAGGGAGCTGGTCGGCTCGTCGAGGACGAGCACGCGGCAGCCCACGGCCAGCGCCCGCGCGATCTCCACGATCTGCTGCTGGGCCAGGGTCAGGCTCGCGACTTTTGCATCGGGGCGGATCTCCGAATGCTCCAGCGGCTCCAGCGCGTCGAGCGCTCGCCGACGGATCTCGACGAAGCTCAGGAACCCGCACCGGGAAGGCTCCATGCCCAGCACGATGTTTTCCTGGACCGTGAGGTGGCGGGCCAGGGACAACTCCTGGTAGATCATCGCCACGCCCATCCGCCTGCCTTCGAGCGGATCTCGAGGGCGGTACGGCTTGCCGTCGAGAAACATCGCTCCCTCGTCGGGGGCGAGCGCCCCGGAGAGGACCTTCATGAGCGTGCTCTTGCCGGCGCCGTTCTGGCCCAGGAGCGCGTGGGCCTCGCCCGCGCTGGCCGTCAGATCCACGCCGTCCAGCGCCACCGTGGCCCCGAAGCGCTTCCGGATGCCGCGCATTTCGAGGCGGGGTACGGCGGCGTCGGTCATCGAACCTGTTCGGGGTGGAGCAGCGCCTTCATCTCGGGCTGATCCATGTTCTCGGGCGTGACCAGAAAGGCTCCCGTATCGATGCGGCGCTCGACCTTCTGCCCGCGGAGGTGCTCGACCAGGGTCTTGACCGCCAGGTATCCCATCTTGACGGGATTCTGCAGGACCGTGCCGTGAAGCTCTCCCGCCTTGAGGGCCTCCACGAGCGGCGGGGCGCTGTCGAACCCGACGAACTTCACCTTCCCCGCGCGCTGGGCGTTCCGCAGCGCCCTCAGCATTCCGAACGTGCTGGACTCGTTGGGGCAGAAAAGGCCGTCGATCCTGAGGCTGCCGTCGGCGTTCTTGAGCGAGGCGAGCAGGTTCTCGCTCGCCTTGATGGCGGTGTCGCTCGTGGCCCCGGCCCATTGGTTGTCGCTCACGAGTTCGATGCCGGGGCGTTTCTTGATCGCGTCGAGGAAGCCCTGTTCACGTTCAGCGGTGCTCGCGGACCCTTCCATGTACCGGAGGAGAGCCACCTTGCCCTTGCCGCCCAGGAGCTCCGAGAGGCGCTCGCCCGCCAGCGAGCCCCCCTTGTAGTTGTCCGTGGCCACGAAGCTGACGTAGTCTTCGCTCCTCAGGCCGGAATCGAAGATGACGACGGGAATTTTCTTCCCCATCGCGACGCTCACGGGTTTTCGGAGCGCGGCGTCGTCGAGCGGGGCGAGGCAGATGCCCGAGACGCCGCGGTTGATGAAGGTCTCGACCTCGGCGATCTGGCCCGCGCGGTCGTTCTCCTGGAGCGGGCCTTTCCAGATGATCTCGACGCCCAGCTCCTTCGCGGCTTTGAGGGCCCCGGCGTGGACCGACATCCAGAACTCATGCGTGGTGCCCTTGGGAATGACGGCGATCGTGAGAGTGCCGTCCTTTCCGCCGCATCCCCCCAGGCCGAGGGCGAGCACCCCTCCGAGCCACCGGCGCATCGGCACCTGCCTTTCGCGAACGGACAGGCGCCCATGATAGGACGCGCCCCCGGACCGTGCAAGCGGCGGAGGCTACCGGCCCAGGTTGATGTGGATCCCGATGTGGGCCCCCCAGACGAACGTGTCTTCGAGATCCGCGGGCGGCGTGTCGTCGATCTCGTGGTCTTCGAGAAGGGCGACGCCGACGCCCACGATGAGCGTGACTCCGGACCCGGCGGTGAAGTAAAGCTGGGCCTGCCCCGAGAGGGTATAGTGCGCCTCCTCTTTGCTCTCCGCGCCGGTCGCGTCCGTGGTTTTCTCCTCGCCGGTGATCTGCGCGCTCCCCCGGACGTCGAGCGCGATCAGCGGGGCGACGTGGAACTCCGCGCCGAGCGTCACCGTCCAGAGGTCGGGCCGTTCGATCTCGATGCTGTCGCTTTGCACCTCGGCATCGCCTCCCGACAGCCAGGCCACGGTCAGGTAGGGCTCGACCATGGTCAGCCGCTTGCTGATGCCCGCGATGGCGCCGTATCGCCAGATTGCGTCGCCAATCCCGCCCTTCTCGCCGTCGACCGTCAGGGGGCCGATCTGCGTCTCGGGCTCCGCCGGCTCCGTCTTCCCCGTGGGCGCCACGAAGATGGCCCCGATGATAAGCTGCGGGCCGTCGGCTCCGTCTTTCAGGATCCTATAGATGGGAGAGACCGTGAGGTCGCCGAACCCGACCTCCTCGAACTCCTGCGAGAAGTTCGTGCCGTCCAGCTTGGTGTCCCCGACGAACTGATAGGGTATGGATACTTCAACCTCAAGTCCCATGATAAGTCCGACCGCGCCTTGGAACGTGGCGTCGAACTGAGTCAGGTCGGCGTCCACCGTTGCCGTCTGACTCGAAACGTCGCCCTGCCCTTTGGCGAACTGAAGTCGAGCCGACACCGAGAGCTGGCCGGTTTCGAGGACATCGGTCGGTGTCAATCCGTCCTGCGCGGCGGCGGCGGCGGAAGCGGCCGCAAAGATAAAAGGGGTCGCCCAGAGCGCGTGGTTCATGCCTATCCTCCCTATCCTCGTGTAAGCATACCGATAACGCAGCGGAACGGGTTTCGTCCTGGAAAAATTTTTTCTCTCCGGTATCATGGTCCCGATGGACGCGGTAGGGCCGCCCGAAATCATGCGTATCCTGACGGTGACGGACGCCCTGGGCCTCCACCGCGAGGCCGTGACGGTGCCGCTCTGGACGAAGGGCGCGGGCGAGCTGCGCGTTCGCGGCGCCAGGCTCGAAATTACGGCGCCGGCGCAGGGCGACTTCGAGGCGTGGCTCCGGGCGCTTCCGGAGGCGATCCGCGCCCTCGACCTTTCCTCCGTCCGCCGCGCCGACTAGGTCAGGCGTTCGTCTGCTCTCCGGGGGGGCTGGTGCGCCGGCGGGTCGCGGTGCGGGTCTTGTACTCCGGGGACGTGAACCACTCGCGCATCTTGGCGATCTTCTTCACCTCGAGCTCCGGCAGGTTCGTGAACCTGATTCCCGCGTAGTACTCGGCGGCGTTCCGGGCGCTCTGAAAACACCAGCGGACCTCGCCGGCGGATTCGATGGCATCCTCGTGGCGCTGAAGTTCGACGCGGACCTGAACCTTCGTGCCGACGGCGAGGGGCTCCCCGGTCATGACGAGCATCCCGCCTTCGGAAAGGTTGACCGCGGCGCGGGCCTTGTTCGCCCGCCCCAGGCCCACCGACGTGAGGAACCCCTTTACGTACATCGTCGTGCTGGCGTCTTCGAGTTTGAATCGCAGGTGCTTGCGGAGGTCCTGCGTCGGGACCGGCTTGAGCTTTCCGGAGGACGCGTTGGGCTCGCCGGGCCCGGGCGCCGCGGAGTCGGACATGGCTTCTCCGTTTCAGGACAATCCAGGTTCCGAAAGAGTTCGGTCAGGCGGACGCCGGGCGGCGGGACCCTTCGCGGGGAGGAAGCTTGCGAGTCGTCGCCGCCTGGGTCAGGCACCCCAGGACGATGAGGCCCAGGAAAGCGAGGGCCGCGACCGCGGGCGGGAGCCCTGGAACGGAGCCCAAAGCCACCGTGCAGAGCGCCGCGCCCAGGACGGAGGTTCCCAGAATGCCGATGGGACGTTCGAAGATCATCGCCAGGAGCCCCCCGGTCACCGCGCCCGCCGCCAGGGCGATGGCGCCCGCCTCCCGCCCCAGCGCGAGACAGGCCGCCGCCCCGAGCACCGCCCCCGCGCCGGCGCCGTTCAGGGCCATGTTGATGAAATAGAAGACGTCCCCCAGCGCGTACCCGAGACCCCCGAGGACCGCGGCGGCGACGATGCCGACCACCGGCTTCTCGAGGTACACGCCGGCGAGGAGGCCGACCGCCGCAAAGAGAACCGCCGCCGAGAGGCGGGCGGTCAGGCGCATCGACCGGTACCCCGCCAGAACCAGGAGCGCCCCGATCGCGGCGAACAGGACGGCGTTCCACGCCGGGACGCCGCGGCCGATGCTCGCGAGCAACATGGGTTTCATTCTCCCGATCGAGCCGGCGCAATGCAAGGGTCTTAGGGCGGGATGTCTTAGGGCGGGAACACGATGTCCGGGCCGCCGGACGGCTTTCTCCGCGAAGCCAGCGCCTTGTAATCCGGGGAGGTGAACCACGCGCACATCTTGGCGATCTTCCGGGCGTCCGGGCCTTCCAGGTTCGTGAACATGATGCCGGCATAAAAATCGAGGGCCTTCCTGGCATGTTGAAAGCATCAGCGCACTTCGCCGTCGGTTTCGATGACGTCGCGGAACTTCTCGATCTCCAGGCGAACCCGGACCTTCGTCTTCAAGGGAATCCGCTCGGTCGTGAGGACCATGACGCCGCCTTCGGAAAGGTTCAAGACGGCCCGAGAGCGATTCCGGCGCGCGATGCCCAGCGTGTTCAGCAGGCTCTTCACGTACAGCGTCGCCGTGATCCCGTCGATGGTGAACCGGAGGAACTTGCGCAGGTTTTCAGGCTTGGCCTTGAGCTGAAAGGCCCGAGGGCCGGGGCTGAGGACGGGCTTCTCGGGGTCGTCGGGGGAGAACAGGTCCGGCGCGCTGGGCATTCGGCCTCGTGGCCCTCCTATTTTGAATGATACCTCAGCCGGTCAATTCCTTCCAGAGGGCGCGGTAATACCGCATGAAGCGCACCGCCGCCTCGGGCGCCTTGGCCCCCGGCGCCTCGGGCACGCCGGCGACTTCCGCCAGGGTCACCCGGTCGTAGCCGATCGATTTCAACCCCGCAAAAAGTTCCTTCCAGGGGTACGGGTTCCAGAGCTCGTTGATGTGGCACGACTTGATGTCCTTCTTGAGCAGGTCGAAGGCCGTCTTGATCGAGCCGTCCTTGACGTCCGTCCCGTTCGAGTTCCAACAGACGCCCACGCTCGGGTGGCTGCAATGGTCCATCAGGGTCCGCATGTTCTCTGGGAGCGAAGTCCCGCCGCCGTGGACCTCGACCCAGATCTCCACGCCGTGGTCGGAGGCCGCCTTCCCGCATTCCTGCAGGGCCTTCCCGATCTGTTCGAGCGTGCGGGCCGTCTCCACCCCCTTGGGGAGACCGTTGGGCCGGACCTTGACGCCGCGGGCCCCCGTGTCGGCCGCGAGCCGGCAGAAGGCTCGGCAGTCTTCGACGTTCTTCTTGACGACCGCCGCGTCGGGCGAGTGGAATTCACACACGGAGCCGTACCCCCAGAGGGCGACGCCGGAATCGGCGAACTGCTTTTTGACGTCGCGGCGCTGGTCGGCATTCAGACTGGGCTCCACTTTGTGCGCGTGGGTGGTGCGGAGCTCGACCGCCTCGAAGCCGGCGGCCTTGCAGGACTGGAGGAGCGTGGGCAGGTCCATGGCGGCGCCCACCTGGTACGTGACGGTTCCGAGCTTGAACTTCGGCTCGGCTGCGGATGCCGGGGCCGCGGCGGAAGCGGGAAGGGCGGCGCCTCCGGCGAGCGCCCCGGTAGCGGCGAGGAAACGGCGTCGGCCGATCATAGCTTTCCTCTCAGGTGTCCTTGTAATCTAAACACGGCAGGAGGTTGCGGACATGATCAAGAACGCCATCTGGATGCTCGCCGCGGCGCTGGGGCAAGAGACACCCAAGCTCGACGTGCGAGAGGTGGAGGGCCGCGTGGCGCTCCACAGGGCGGGCGAGGACAGGCCGCGCGTGGTCCAGAACGCCCGACCGGACACGCGGCCTTTCCTCCATCCGATCGTGGCCCCGGACGGGCGCGGCGTCCTGACCGAAGAAAGTCCCGGCCACCACAAGCACCAGACGGGACTCTATGTCGGTCTTCTCAAGGTGAACGGGCGCGACTACTTCCACAACCGGGGCGCGGATTACTACCGGCGAACGGCCCTGGAGCCGGGCAAGGCCGATGCAAACCGCGCGTCGTGGACCGTCGGCTACGACTGGCTCGGACCCGAGAAGGCGGTCATCCTCGCCGAAAGTCAGCGTTGGACCTTGGTCGACCAGGGGACCTCGTACGTCCTTGACTTGGACTGGACGGCGCAAGCGGCCGTCGACGTCACGGTCGCCAGGCATGACTACGGGGGTCTCTTTCTCCGCATGCCGTGGCGAAAAGAAGGCGAGGCGGTGAACAGCGAAGGCCAGAAGAACGGCGCCGCTGAGGGAAAGCGGGCGCGTTGGGTCGATGTCGGGATGCCGATCGAAGGTCGGCCGGACTGGGGACACATCGCGATCCTCGACCACAAGACGAATCCGGAGCACCCGATCCCCTGGAGGGTGGACGGCCAGTTGGGAGTCGGACCCGCGCGCAGCCGCGTGGGGGACTGGACGATCAAGAAAGGGGACGGCGTCCGCTTCCGCTACCGCTTTCTGGTGTACACAGGCGCAGGCGCGCCAGAGAAAGTGGAGGCGGAGTGGCAGTCCTTCACGAAATAGCCGATTCTGATTACGACTCATAGAGTTCATCAAGATGAGTCTCGCCACAAAGACACGAAGACCACAAAGGAAGGCGTCCCAATGGCGTTTCGATGGGAATGCTTCGTGGTCTTTGTGTCTTTGTGGTGCAACATGTCTTTGCGAATTCGCTAGGACCAACTTGGTAAGATGGCGGCCATGGAACCGGTCCTGCAGGTAGCCCTGGACTTCCTCGAGCTCTCGCGCGCGATGGGGGTGGCGCGGGAGGCTTGGAAAGGCGGCGCGACCTGGATCGAGGCGGGAACGCCTCTGGTCAAGAGCGAAGGCCTCGAGTCGATCCGGCTCCTCCGCCGCGAGTTCCCCAAGGCGTACGTGATCGCCGATCTCAAGACGCTGGATGCCGGGCGCGCCGAGTTCGAGGCGGCCGCCAAGGCCGGCGCCAACTGCGCTACGGTCTGCGTTACCGACAGCGACGCTACGGTCCTCGAGTGCATCGAGGCAGGCCGGAACTACGGGATCGACGTGTGCGTGGACCTCTTGGCCCTGCGGGCGCACGAGGCGGTCGACCTGGTCCGCAAACTGGAGGAGTGTGGGGCGCACCACGTCTGCCTCCACCTTCCGATCGACGACCAGATGCGCGGCCGCGCCGTGACGAGCGAGCTTCGCCAGCTCCGCCCCAAGGTGCGGCTCCCGATCGCGGTGGCGGGCGGGATCAACAGCGAGTCGGCCGCCGACGTCGTCAAGTCCGGGGCGGACATCGTGATCGTGGGCGGCGCCATCACGAAGAGCGCGGACGCCGAGGGCGCGACCCGCGCCATCCTTAAGGCGATGAAGGAAGGGGTCTCGGTCGCGACCGAGCTTTACAAGCGCGGCGGGACCGAGGAGGACGTGCGGAAGATCCTCGAGAAGGTATCGACTCCCAACATTTCCGACGCGATGCACCGGTCCGGGGACCTGCCGGGCATCCCGATGGTCACGCCGGGGAAACGGATCGTGGGCCCCGCGGTCACGGTCCGGACCTATCCGGGCGACTGGGCCAAGCCGGTCGAGGCGATCGACGTGGCCAGGCCGGGCGACGTGATCGTGGTCGAGGCCGGGGGACAGGGACCGGCCCTGTGGGGGGAACTCGCGAGCGAATCGTCCCTCCAGCGCAAGCTGGCGGGCGTCGTCATTGATGGCGGGATCCGGGATGTCGACACCATCCGGGCGATCGGGTTCCCGGCGGCGGCGAAGGTGATCACGCCCACGGCGGGCGAGCCCAAAGGCTTCGGCGAGATCAACGTGACGATCAAGGTCGGCGGCGTCGCCGTCTCTCCCGGCGACTGGATTGTGGGAGACGAGTCGGGGGTCGTGCGGATCCCCAAGGCGCGGGTGGTGGAGGTCGCCAACCGCGCCATGGACATTCTCGAACACGAGAACCGGCTCCGCGAGGAGATCCGGCGCAAGGCGACGCTCGGGAGCGTCGCGGAGCTGCACCGCTGGGAAAGGCACATCGTCGACGGCGGCGCCGGGGGTGCAGAGCCTCGTCGGGGGTCCAACTGAGCCTAGACGAAAGGAGATAGGGGGATGCCTGGAGATAAGGAGATGGAACCCCTGAGAACGGGACATCGTCGTCGTACGACCAACGGATTGGAGCGCCCCCCGCGGCGGGCCGAATCAAATCGTCGATGAAAAGCGTCCGAACCCGCGTTAAAATAGGGGAAGATGAACTGCGAAAAGTGCCATAAGAATCATGCCACCTACCATCTCACCGCGAAAGAGAACGGAGTGATGAAAGAGGCGCACCTCTGCGAGGAGTGCGCCCGCCAGGCCGGGGTGAACCTCAAGTTCAATTTCACGATCGGGGAGCTCCTCGGGACGCTGATGGAGCCCGCCAAAGGCGGGACTTCGAAGGCCAACCAGGTCCGCTGCCCCGAATGCGGGATTTCGTACTCGGAATTCAAGACCAAGGCCCGGCTGGGCTGCGCCAACGACTACGAAGTCTTCCGGACCGAGCTCCTCCGGCTGCTGGAGAAGATCCACGGCTCCACGTCGCACGCCGGAAAGACGCCGCAGACCGTCGACGCCCAGGTGCGCATCGAGAACGAGCTCATGCGCCTCAAGCGCGACCTCGAGTCCGTCGTCAAGAGCGAGGACTTCGAGAAGGCCGCCCAGATCCGCGACCGCATCCGGTCGCTCGAAACCGAGCTGAATAAGAAATGAAAGTCGAGGACCTCCTGAGCCAGGCGGGAGAGTGGCTCAAGGGGACAGGACCGGAAAGCGACATCGTCATCTCCAGCCGCGTCCGGCTCGCCCGCAACCTGCGCCGCTTCCCCTTTCTCACCGTCGCCTCGGCGTCGGTGCGCAGCGAGGTGGAGAAGTTCGTCCGCGTCCGGCTCGAGAACGGCAAGCTCCCGCGCAAGCTCGTCTACTGGGGCCTCGACGACCTTTCGAATGTCGAGCGCACGCTCCTGGTCGAGCGCCACCTCATCAGCCGCGAGCATGCCCAGGCGGAGGGGGACCGCGGCGTGGCCGTGGGCCCCGACGAGTCGATCTCCATCATGGTCAACGAGGAGGACCACCTCCGCCTCCAGGTCATCCGGTCCGGCCTCCAGCTCGACGAGGCGTACGACGAAATCGACCGGATGGACACGGCGCTCGAGGGGACCCTCAACTTCGCCTACAGCCCGCGGTTCGGCTATTTGACCGCGTGCCCGACGAACGTGGGAACCGGTCTGCGGATCTCGGTCATGATGCACCTGCCGGCGGCGGTCCTTTCCAAGCAGATGGACAAAGTCCTCCAGTCGCTCCAGAGGCTCAACTACACCGTCCGCGGCTTCTACGGGGAGGGCACCTCGCCGCTCGGGGATTTCTACCAGGTCTCGAACCAGATCACGCTGGGCAAGTCCGAACGGGACATCATCGCCGAGATGAAGAAGGTCATCCCCGAGATCCTGAAGTTCGAGCGGTCGTGGCGGCACCAGCTCCTCTCGAGTGAGCCCAAGCGCCTCGAAGACCGCGTCTGGAGGGCCTACGGCGTCCTCAAGCACGCCCGGCGGATCACGTCGGAGGAGGCCACCGAGCTCCTCTCCGCCCTGCGGCTGGGGGTTTACCTCAACCTCGTGACCGGCATTCCCCACAAGCTCATCAACGAACTGTTCATCTTCACCCAGCCCGGCCACCTCCAGAAGGTGGAGCGTCGCTCCCTCGAGCCCGACGAGCGCGACACGGTCCGGGCCGAGTACATCCGCCGCAAGCTCGAAGGCGTCTAGGCCCTCAGGCATCAGCCGATCCCCCCTCCCGTTCCCTCCCCGGGGGGAGGGTTGGGTGGGGGAACCCCCTGAGGCCTGATGCCTTTGTGACCCATCTTTGATGTAGCCGCTTTTTCCCTGTCGACTTTTTCGCCCGAGCCCCCACTCCCCGGGTGGAGGACGAAAACATGGCGAAACGGAAGACGAAGGGAAAGGCGAGACGGGGCGCGGCGCTCATCGTGGTGCTGGCGGCGCTCGCGCTGCTCTCCCTCGTGGCGGCCACGTTCGCCACGCTGGCGGCGACGGAACGGGCCACCGCGCGCAATTTCCTGGATGCCGCCCGCGCCCGGCTGGCCGCCCAGTCCGGCGTCGAGGCCGCGACCGCCCACCTCCAGACGCTGCTCGACCGCGGACTCCTCCCCGACGCCGCGGCCCGCAAGATCCCTGACACCCCGCTGGGATCCGGGACCTACGCCCCGCAGGGCGACACCTACGCCGTCCGCATCGAGGACTCGAACGCCCGGATCAACGTGAACGACGGCGTCGCTTGGGGGAACGATCACGCCGTCAGCCGCAACCTGAGACGCATCCTCAATCTTTTGGGCGCGCAGCCCACGGTCGCCGTCCCCGACTTAGGGGACCGGATTCTCGACGGCAGGCCCAAGACGGGCTACCCGAGTTCATTCGACCTGCTGCGCGCCCTTTCTTACGATTCCCCGTCGTTCGATCGCGTCCGCGACCTCCTCACGGTCCGGGCGTGGTCGGACCCCAACGTCGGACTGCTCATCCCCCTCTCCGCCGAGGCGGCCCGGGTCTCCCCCGTGAGCCCGGGCCGCCCGGTCGGCGGGGCCGGCCCCGTCTACCGCTACGGCCACCAGAAAAACGCGCGCGGCGAGCAGATCCGGTCGCCGCTCCTGCCGTTCGATCCGGCCAACCCAGACCCGTATCACCATGCCGTCTGGGGACGGGATTCTCTCAATCCCCAATGGATCGAGATCGTGGCGCGCTCTCCGGTCAACGTCAACGAGGCGCGCCGCGAGGTGCTCCTGGCGCTCCTGACGGACCTTGAAGGCGTCTTCCTCGTCGAGCGGCGGCGCGGCCCTCCCTCCGCCCCGTCCGTCGGCTCCCCGTGCGGGAGTCCCGGAGGCGCGTACGGATGGACTCAAGTCCGGTTCACCTACGACGCCTCCGGGAACGAGGGGGACGAGGCGGGGTTCCTCTACCGCACGGCTCCCCTCCCCGCCGCGAAGATCGCCGACGAAATCCTGGCCTGCCGCGAAGGCCGTTCTTCGCCCGCGATCGCCGGGCTCGACTACGCCCGCGTCCCCTACGGCGGACCGTTCCGCTCGTGGGCCCAGTTCAACCTCTTCGTGGACGCGCTCGTGCGCGGCGGGCTGATCGCCGACCCGCGCTTTCAGGACGCGGAATTCCGGATCGCCTCCCAGGCGGCCGGCGACGTCCTCAAGGCCAACTTCAATCCCAACCTCCACCTGAACGAGATCAATCCCAATCGCACGCTCTTCACGCACGTCGACAAGACCGACCTCGTCGTCCAGTCGACGGAATTCTGCTTCACCCCGATGGGGATCTTCGAGATCCGCTCCGAGGGCCGGATCGACGACGCGGCGGGGCGGACGCTCGCCCGCGCGAGCGTCCTGGCCGAGGTCCGGATGTACGACGCCCTGCGGGAGACGTCGCAGCGCGATTTCATGGCCGGCGCCTTCGCGGGCCGCCGCGGCGGGCCGGAGACGAACAACAACCTTTCCCTGGAGTCGGGTCCGGAGCCGGACAACGGCCCCGCGCCCGTCGAGAACGGGTACGAAGGCTACCTGCAGCTTTCAACGGTCGGCGCCAACCTCACCGGCGCGATGCGCAAGCCGCCGGGCGCCCGATGGACGACGCTCACCGATCCCTCGTTCCTGCCCGGCGCCGACCCGATGCCCCCGGGCGGCCCGCACCTCGGGGCATCCCTCCACGCCCACTTCCAGCTCGACCACGCCGCGCACCACCACGCGAGCCGGAACCTGTCGACCTCGCCCCCGCAGTGGGACGGCTTCCGGCTGCCTCAGGGCGCCTGGCAGACCGTCTTCGGCCGGCGCTGCTGCCTGAACCGCAACTGGGAGGACCGCACGGAAACGGTCTCGGGACCCTACTCGCCGGCGGACCTCGGGCGGACCGGGCACGACCACCGGATCGCGCGCTCCTTCTCCGGACCGCCGCCCCGCGCCGAAGAAGTCGCCCCGAGCGACCTCCGGCTCGACGGGGCCTACGCCGAGCGCCACTCCGCCTTCGGGTACTGGATCGACGAGAATCTCAGCTTCAACTTCAACGAAGGGGCCGCCGCCTTCTGGATCAAGCCGGGGTTCTTCCCCGAGGCGACCGGGAAGCGGCGGACGCTCCTTTCGGCGGCGCGCTACCACGCGCACGCTCCCGACCTCATGAACCCGTCGCCCTTCGGCCTCTTCCTGGCGCCGTCGGGGGGCGACGAGTCGGCGTCCCCCGCTTACGGGGGCAACCTGTTCCGCCCGCTCTCCTTCGCCTTCGGACTCGGATTCTCCACGCGCACCGGCTACAACTGGGAGACCACAGGGCCTTCGGACAATCACGCCACACACCACGCGTTCGTGCTGGGCCCGACGCTTAACCACGAGGGATGCGGCCCTGACAACGGCGACCCGCGCGTCGGCGACGACGGCCGCTTCAACTGGCTCCGCGCCCACGAGTGGACGCACGTGGCGGTCACGTGGGACAACCCGCGCGGCCGGCTGCCCGACGCCGATTCGGCGAAGATCTACGTGAACGGGCGCCTCCTCCCGGGCACGGTCGGGATGCCTCACCTGTACGCGTGCGAAGGGCAACCTTTCCGCGACACGCCCCGCTGGACCACGCATTCGCTCCAGGCGGCGCTCGCGGGCCTGGCGACCCCGCGCTGGTGCAAGAACACGATCCGCCTGGGCGGCGAACCTTCGCAGCTCTTCGACGGAGGGCAGTTCCCGGGCAACTTCAGCGCGGACGCCACGTTCGACGAGTTCTACCTCTGGCAGGACCGCTCGCCGCACTACAACGGCGGCCTGTGGGGCGCGCTCACGCACTGGGGCCGCGGCCGGTATTACCGTCCGCGCGACGCCGACCCCGACGACGCGCGCTTCACCTCCCGCCCGCTGGACCTGACTCCCCCGCACTTCCGGGAACCGGCGCCGGCAGCCCCCGCTTCGGGTGCTCTTTCCCCGGCGCCGGTTCCCACCCCCCGCGTGCTCGCCCTGGCCTGGACCGAGATCGCCGAAGACTACGACCGGGAGGGGACGCGCCTGCGCCCGAAGATGTTCGATTACTCCGCCTCGCCCCCCGAAGAGCTTCGCCCCGGCGACACCGTGGCGGACCTTCACGTGGCCGTCGGCGACGCGTGGTTCGGGCCGCTGCGGGACGACGGGTGGAGCCCTGTGCGCGCCGCATCGGGCACTCCCCCCGCCATCGACGGGCCGGTCCGCTACGCCGCCAAGCTCAAGGCCGGGACGGGCCGCGCGTCGGGCGCGATCCTCCTCTCGTCGCCGGTCCTGGACGACGTCACGATCTTCATTGACCGCGGCGGACCCGAGATTCTCAGTTGGGGAAGCGGCTCATGAACGCGATCCTTGTTTTTCTCGCCCTCCAGCAGCCCGAGGGCTCCGATCCCTCGAAATCCTTCCGCGCCCGGGCGCGCATCGAGATCGCCTCGAAGGTGCGGGACGCGACGCAGCTTCTCGAAGGCAACGTATTCGTCCGTCCCGGCGAGTCGCTGGTCGCCGAGTTGAGGGACGAGAACCGGCGCCGTATCCGGCTCGATTTTCGACCGGACGCCCCGCCCCCGGAGCGGTTCTTCGTGCTCGACCTCTGGCGGCGGACGGACCTCCACGAACGATACGAGTGGCGTCCCGAGCAGGGCGCCGCGGACACGGTCCCGGAGGCGGTCGTGGACGCGCGCGGCCACGCCCGGCCGCCCACCCCGATGAAGTTGGGCCTGAGCGCCCGCGTGGCAGGCGAGGGGACGGATCGCTTCGAAGCGTCCCGCTCCTTCGTCCTTACGCCGCGCGACGGCAAGGCCGAGAAACGGACGATCCGCGTGGCGCTCGATCGCGGTCGCCTCGTCCGGGCGGTGGTGGACGCCCCCGACGGCACCGTCACCTGCATCCTGAGCGGTTTCCGTGAGGCCGAGTCGCTGGATGGCTCGGCCCCCGATTTGGATTCCGAACATTCGGAGGAACGGCGATGAACGCGTTGCTGCTGGCGGCGATGTTGGGTCAGGATCCCGAGGTCGTCTTGAGCGCCCGCGCCAAGAAGGGCGCGGAAGGGTACGAGCTCCACGTGCGGGGCGACGGGCCGGCACTTTCCGACGAAGCGAAGGTCAGCCTTCGCTTCCGCCGGATGGTCAACCGGCTGGACTGGGCCGACGGGTCGATCACGACGGTCCCGCTCGACCCGCCGTGGATCCGGAGCGCCTCCGCGGCGCAAGGGACGTTCAGCACCAAGGAAATCTTCCGCGGCCCGGCGGAAGTGGCGATCGAAGTCGTCGTGGAAACTCCGGAAGGCGGGGCGCGGACCCCCGTGAGCGGCGTGGTCCGGGTCGCGCCCGGCCACGAGGTGGCCGGGGCGCTCCGGCGCGATGCCCACCGCGCGGCGGCGGCGCTGGAGGCGGCGCGCGAACGGCTCGAGGAAATGGAAGCGATTCCCGACGCGGCCTGTCCCGGCGCGGCGCGCCATCTCGGCCGCCTCCGGCG
>Ga0187892_10007846_pt1 | contig 14964 bp, 9 predicted proteins | sample MA1701073metaG_FD_139345 | JGI IMG/M metagenome (GOLD analysis project Ga0187892, IMG submission 139345) | Bio-ooze microbial communities from a basaltic lava cave in the Kipuka Kanohina Cave System on the Island of Hawaii, USA - MA170107-3 metaG ... | reverse complement strand
TTTCTCCGACGCCAGCACGACAACCTCCTTCCGCTGCTCACGGAATACAGGGATGCACCCCTGATCAAGCCTCAGGCAACCCTCCGGAAAGAGCTCGGACGTCTGGTCGTTGACGCCAAAACACACGAAGCGCGAAAGGAGGCTTTGAACCGGTATAAAGATCGGGAGATGTTCCGGATCGACATCAAACACATCGTCGAGCCCTCGAGCAATTTCCCAGACTTTTCACTGGCGCTCACAGAACTAGCGGAAGTCATTATGGAACGGAGCATCGCAGATTGCAGCGCCAAGCTGGAGAAATCGTACGGGCGCCCACGGCTCGCCACCAAAAAGCCCTGCCCCTTTGCCGTCCTGGGCCTGGGAAAATTCGGAGCGCGAGAGCTTGGCTATGCCTCGGACATCGAGGTCCTGTTCGTCTACGGTGGATCGGGCAGCACAAACGGTAAGGATGGAATTGAGAATAGCGAATACTTTGAGCGGCTGGCGCAGGAACTCCTGGGGTGGATCGAAGCCAAGCAAGAAGGCATTTATCGCATTGATGTCCGGCTTCGGCCGCACGGAGGCAAGGGTGCGCTAGCCAATGCGTTCGAGGAGGTCTGCAGCTACTACAGTCCGACCGGACTCGCCGCGCCGTTCGAGCGTCAAGCCCTGATCAAGTTGCGGCATATCGCCGGCGACTCAGCACTGGGATATCAACTGGAAACACACCGAGATTCCTTCGTCTACGGAGAAACTCCTTGGGACATTCCCACGGCACTGGAGCTCCGGAGGCAACAGCTCAGACAAATGGTTGCGCCGGGGAAAGTTAACGTGAAATATAGCGCGGGAGGACTCATCGACCTCGAATATGCCACGCAATATCTGCAAGTGATGCATGGCCACGACAACCCGAGTCTACGTACGCCGAATACCCTGCAGGCACTCGCCGCCCTGGTCAATGAGGGGCTGATCGCACGCACCGATGGAGCAGGCCTTCGAAAAGCCTACATCTTCACCCGGATATTGGTCGACGGATTGCGCATGGTCAGGGGAAACACCAAAGATCTTGTGCTCCCTCCGCCGGATTCGGAGGAGTTTGTCTCTCTTGCCCGCCGCGTCGGCTACACGAAAGACGATTGGCGAGCCGGCGCGCGCGATTTGCAGTCAGACATCGAGCAGCACATGACCCTCACCAAGACCTTCTTCGAACGGAAGTTTGGAGTTCTGTGAGGGGAAAGGGGAGGGAGTGGCCAAGGCTGCCCTTCTTGCTCGCAGAACGCGCACGATGAAACTGTGCTCGTCCGACGCGCGCAGTAAAGGGTAACCTTGGCCGCTCCCTTTGAATGGAGGTGGTAGAGAATCGGATGGCCCCATGCAAGAACTACTGACACGTCTCGACGTACCTCTCTCCAGCGTCCCGCAGAAGATCACTCAAGAATCGCTCCTCTGCAACCATCCCCATGCCATGGCTAAGAGTCCAAGCGAAACGATGTACTGCGAACCATTGAGCAACACAGCATCTATCATCGTCATGGTGTTTCTCCTTTCATGAAGCATGAAACTTCAAACTGATGACTTGAATTGTTTTTACGGAGTCTGGTAGTGCACAGGCCGTGCCGTTATAACTCTTTTCAACCTCTCGTTCGGAACCCATTGGAATGCTGGGTCTACCTGACGTCAGCTTGAGCAGCAACCGAGGACGATTGTTGATAGCCCTTGGTGGATCACGGCTAGTTGGAGGCTCAGGCCATGACTGATCGAGGGTTGCCCCGTCTGAGAGGGTGTAGGAGGAATTGTGCTGGAAGGATGTGCGGTGTCTTCAGCTTGACCGCGGGCGCGTCATCCCAAACTGCTTCATCCGGCTGCGCAGGGTGCCGGGATTTAGCCCCAAACGTACAGCCGCTCCATTGGGACCTTCGATGCGCCAATTTGTCAGTGTGAGAGTCTGGAGAATATGCTGTCGTTCCAGATCTTTGAGGTCAGCTGGCGGCGACGCGGTGAAGGAGGGGTCCTGCGAGCCCAATACATGTTGGTCAATCCGCAATATCGATTCACGAGAGAGAATCATCGCTCGTTCAATCACATTTTCCAGTTCACGCACATTGCCAGGCCAGGTGTAGCGAATCAACCGTTCGATAGATTCCTGGTCAATGTCCTTGCACAAACGGCCGATTTTCACGCCGTATTGTTTCAGGAAATGTCGAGCCAATATGGGGATATCTTCTGGGCGATTCCTGAGTGGAGGCAAGCCGATAGGAAAAACATTCAAACGATAAAAGAGATCCGCGCGAAATGCGCCGTTTTTTACGGCGGCAGGCAAGTCGCGATTGGTGGCGGCGATCACGCGAACATCAACACGAACCGGCTGTTTCCCGCCCAGACGATCAACGAGACCATCTTGTAGGACTCGTAGCAACTTAGCCTGGGTCTCCAATGGCATTTCACCAATTTCATCCAGGAAGAGAGTGCCACCATGGGCCAGCTCAAACCGGCCTTCGCGGGCGCGGTCGGCTCCGGTGAACGCGCCTCGTTCATGGCCAAACAATTCGCTTTCCACCAACCCTGCCGGAAAGGCGGCGCAATTGACCCGAACCATAGGTTTCGAGTGCCGCGGGCTCCAATCATGGATTGCCTGAGCAATCAGTTCCTTGCCGGTTCCCGTTTCACCCGTAATAAACACGGTCGACGGAGTGGGCGCCACGTCGCGTGCAAGGCCTATCGCATGCTGAAAGGAAAGGCTTTGCCCCACCAATGAGCTCACGTTCTTCATGAGCCGCAGTTCTTCGTTGAGATAGACGTTTTCCTTCGCAAGCTGGTCTCGCAGTCGATCGATCTGTTCATACGCTTGGACATGATCGATCGCATAGGCGATTTGCATCGCCACTTGCGTCAAAAACTCGAGATCCCCTGGATCGGGAGCGCCCGACTCTATACTGCCGATATTGAGAATGCCGAGACACCTGTCTCTCACGAGAAGCGGCAGATTAATCATTCGTCCGAGGCCTTCTTGGACGTACCATTTGTCTTCAAGGAAGACTTGATCCCGTTTCAGGTCGGGACGGATGTGTACGGTTTTATGATCGTATACCCACCCCATACCGCTACCAACCCGTGGAACGATGGCATCGCGCTGTAGCACCACCTGCGCCATCGTCGTTGCCATGACATAAAACCGGAACCCATCTAGCTCACGATCGTACAGGGTGACAGATGCCCGTGCCCACGGAATGACTTTGGTAATCTCGGCTGTAATCGCATCCCACAGACTGTGCGTATCCCGCTGCGAATTGAGCTCAACGGCGACAGCCAAGAGGGCTCGATAGTTTATTTCAATCCGGTCCATAGGCGTATCAATATTCCCTAACTCATCGAATTGGATCACAGAGCTTACGCTCATGTCTATGCCGTCATCTGAGACAGCGGAATCATCCAAGACAGGCCCATACTGCTCGTTCTGATATCACGTGCGGGCGATCGAAGAAGAGATAAACCGCGTTAGGTAGGGTGGCGACGCATTGTAGTGGGCTAAACGGGACGGGCGCGATACAACACGACATCTGTCCCCCCTCACGGAAGCCGGACACCGTTGTATCGTGTGCCTTCTGTCGGGAATCTTACCTAGACGTCGTAATAGAGAAGGTACTCGTACGGATGAGGACGCAACCGCATGGGATCGATTTCTCTCTTACGCTTGTAGCCAATCCAGGCTTCAATCAGGTCCTTGCTGAAGACCCCTCCCTTGAGCAAAAACTGATGGTCTTGCTCGAGATTGCGTATCGCTTCGTCGAGACTGCCCGGCATCGTGCGGATCGCCGCCGCTTCTTCCGGCTCGAGATCGTACAGATCCTTTTCAGCCGGGTCACCCGGGTTAATCTTATTCTCGATCCCGTCCAATCCAGCCATGAGCATCGCAGAAAAGGCGAGGTAGGGATTTGCGGTCGGGTCGGGAAAACGCACCTCGATCCGTTTGGCTTTAGGACTCGGCGAATACATGGGAATCCGGATGCCCGCCGATCGATTCCGGCTGGAATAGGCCAACAGAACCGGCGCCTCGAATCCGGGGGTCAACCGCTTGTAGGAGTTTGTCGTCGGGTTCGTAAACGCCGCCAGGGCCGGAGCGTGCTTCAAGATGCCTCCAATATAGTAGAGACAGATCTGCGAGATGCCGGCATATTCTTTCCCCGCAAACAGGGGCTTTCCATCCTTCCAGATACTCTGGTGCGTATGCATGCCCGTACCGTTGTCTCCAAAGATCGGCTTGGGCATGAAGGTCGCAGTTTTGCCATGCCGGCGAGCCACGTTTTTGACGATGTATTTATACATCATCAATCTGTCTGCCGTGTTGACCAGCGGACCGAACCGAATATCGATTTCCCCCTGGCCTGCCGTCGCCGTCTCGTGGTGGTGCTTCTCAATGGAAATCCCGACTTTTTGCATTTCCAGAATCATCTCGGTACGGATATCCTGCTGCGTATCATGAGGCGAGACTGGGAAGTATCCTTCCTTGTGACGGATTTTTCCGCCCAGGTTGTGCCCCTCCTGCCCGATGTTCCAGGCGCCTTCTTCGGAGTCGATGAAGTAGTAGCCGCTGTGGCCGGTTTGATCGTACCGGACGTGATCGAAAATGAAGAATTCCGCTTCAGGCCCCCAGTAGGAGGCATCGCCGATCTTCGTGCTCTGGAGATATTTTTCCGCCTTCTGCGCCACAAACCGCGGATCGCGATCGTAGGGCTCGCGCGTAATCGGATCGACGACGTTGCCGACGAGGCTCATCGTCGGAACTGCACAGAACGGATCGAGACAGGCCGTGGTCGGATCGGGGATCATCAGCAAATCGCTGTCGTTGATTGCCTTCCAGCCACGGATTGACGAACCGTCCAACCCGGATCCGTCCTTGAAGATCCCTTCGGTAAGTTCTTCCACAGGAATTGAGAAGTGTTGCCAGGTGCCCAGCAGATCCACGAACTTCAAGTCCACAATCTGTACTTTGTTCTTCTTCGCAAACTCCACTGCCTCACGGGGATTCATTCCAACCCTCCTTGTAACGCCCAATACGCCCAATTTATATTTAGATTACGCTGGTGATCCTGCCGATACGCTTTGTGATGTATCGACCGGCTGGTCCATGAACAGATCGATGTCATGCTTGATAGTCGAGCGGATCGCTTCCAGTCTGGTATGGTCCTCGATCTTCGCTCCATCCAGGTCCGTCACATAGAACACGTCTACCACCTGGTGCCTGCCGATGGTGCGCAAAGACTGCGGAATGTCATCGTCCAGCCTGGTCGAAATCCTGGCCGCATGGACCGACAAGCCGAGCTTAAATATGGCATGCGTGATGATATATAACAGTCCTTGCGTATCGTCGGCAAACACATCGATCACCGTGAACCGGTCGCCTGTCTCGTTATCGATCTCCACCTCAGTTGAATGGCGGCTGGACGTCGGCCGGCGAAGGGCGGACAGGCGGGTATTTCGGCTCATCAGCCGTTCGACTTCCTCCTCGCTCTTCAGCACCCGGATGATCGTCTCAGCAACAGAAGTACGTCGGTCCTGTGGAGGAACGCCGACATAATCCGGATCGAATGCCTGGAAGGTGTTCACCACAACCCCGTCATCTCGAGTGATGATCTGAGCGTCCAGAATATCAAGCCCCTCGGCCGCCATTGCGCCGGCCATTTTTGAGAAGATACCCGGGGTAAGGCTGTCATGGGTAATGACCGTGTACTCGCACATGCCCAGTTCCTCGTTGAAAGTCTCCTCGACTAGGACATCCCCTGCCTGCAACCTTCCAATCGCCCCGAGATAGGCTGCAATCCGCTTCGGAGGTGTCGCGTGCAGATACCGTACGGGAAATCGGCTCAGTTGCGATTCGATCCAGCCGAGCCCACCAGCTGCGGCATTCATGGACTCGGAGGCCACCTCACCCGCCAGTTGCTTGAGGAAGTCCGGGCCGACGGTCTTATCCTGCTCACCTGATACAACCGGCAGGGTGTGCAGATAGAGCGCCACGAGCAAGGACTCTTTCCATTTAGTCAACACGCCGGGCCCGACCGCCGCAATATCGGCAATAGTCAGGATCAACAACATTCGAAGAACCTCCGGCGTTTTCACCTCTTTGGCAAAAGGCACGAACACCTTCTCGTCATACGGATCACGCCGAAAGGCCGTATTCGTCATCAACAGATGCTTGTGTACGAGAAAAACCAGAGTCTTCGTCTCTTGCTCGTCGCAGCCCAACCGCACTGCCGTTTCTTCTGCGATCACCTTGCCTACTTCGCTATGATCCTCTTTCCGCCCCTTCCCCAAATCATGCAACAGGATGGCCAGATGCAAGAGATCCTTCCGGGTGATCTCCTGGTACACCTCTCCAATGATGCCGGATTCCAGGGCGAGCATTTCCGCATTGGCCACCGCCAGCAAGGTATGTTCATCCACCGTATATTTGTGATCCTGACTGAACTGCATCAGGCCCCGGAGTGTGGCAAAGACCGGGATGAGCTTCTCCAACAGATGAACGCCATGCATCGCTTTCAGAGTGCCGGCCACCCCGTCAGGTCCGGCAAGGATCTTCAAAAACACGCGGCTGACCTCAGGGGTCCGGAACGCTTCATTCGACACGCCGTCCATGTGGCTATGAATTTCATCCAGCAGGTCGGTGTCGATCCTGAGACGTCGAACCCTCGCCATGTCGAACAGCCGGAGGAGCAATTCCGGACTATCCAGGACCCGAGCCCGCAGATCAGAGGGAACGGTCAGATGCCGACCGGTTACCGCGAAGCAGCCGTCCACCATATTGACCCGCAGGGGGCGAGTCGATCGACGCTTCGTTGGCGCGGCCAGACAACGATCCACAAACCGAAGCATGGTTTCATGCAATCCCATCGTATACCGATAATACTGCTGCATGAACTGCTCAACCCCCAGAAGGTGAGGACGATCCTCGAATCCGTAGAGAGAAGCCAGCCGGACCTGTTCGTCGAACGACAGAATTTCCTGCGCCATGCCAGCTTCGACGTGCAGCAACGCCCGGACGCGCCACAAAAAATCACGGGCCTCCGTCAGCGAAAGAAAATCCTGCCTTGAAAGAAGGCTGCGGTCCGCCAAGTCTTGCAGCGTAGAGGACTGGAATCGGGCCATGCCGGCCCACCGGAGCAGATGAAAGTCTCGCAACCCTCCTTTACTTTTCTTGACATTGGGCTCCAGGAGATAGACCGTCTGCCCGAACTTCTCATATTCGCGGCGGCGCTCTTCCATCTTCTGCTCGATAAACCGCCCCGCTCCGCGGCCGACCACTTCTTTGAAATATCGGCGATGAAATTCCTGGAACAAACTCGGGCTTCCAGCCAGAAACCTCGATGTCATCATGGCGGTGCGGATCGTCAGGTCCTGTCCAGCCAACTCGATGCATTCGTGAATCGTCCGCATACTGTGGCCGACCTGGAAGCCGAGATCCCACAGATGGTGCAGCACCTCACGGAACAGGGCGGGCGCCGCTTCTCCCGCTTTCTCGCTGTAGAGGAACATGACGTCGATGTCTGAATAGGGAGCTAACTCCCGTTGGCCATAGCCTCCCAGTGCGATCAAGCAACAATGCTGAGCCCCCGCGACCTGCGCCCCCTCTCCGGCCTGCCGCATGGCACTCCTATACCGGTCGATGTTCAGCCCATCCACGAACTCCGTCAGGGCCGCCATGACGTCGGCCCCCGTGGCTCCATCCAATAACCGCTGCCGAATGGCCTGCCGATGTCCAGCCAGGGCGGAAACCTGCATGGTCTCCGCCCTCTGCAAGAGCCCTTCAGGCAGCCCGCTGTTCGAGGTGATTGTCACAGCGCGCTTTCCCCCGTTTCGCCGGTCCTAATCCGCACCACGTTGCTGATATCCGACACGAAGATTTTCCCGTCTCCCACGCTGCCGGTCTTCGCACTGCGGGTAATGGTTTCTACTACACGCGACACCATGTTATCTGCAACATACAGTTCGATCTTTACCTTGGGCACAAAGTCCGTCGTATATTCGGCGCCCCTGTAAACTTCCTTAGTCCCTTTCTGGCGCCCGAATCCTTTCACTTCCGACACCGTCATTCCCTGTACCCCTATTTCCATCAATGCGTCCTTGACCTCATCCAACTTGAACGGCTTGATTACGGCTTCAATCATCTTCATATGGATACCTCCCTCACAGACTTACCCGAGGACGCTGACTTTACAGCGTCGCTCGGGTCGCCGGTATGATCGTCTGGTCGATTGCGGTACGAGCTGGTTAAGAATAGGCCTTTTCTTCGTGTTGACTGAGATCCAAGCCTGTTTGCTCTTCGTCCGGTGTCACACGGAAGCCCCAAATCCCATGGACTATCATGACAAGAATCCAGCTGACGATCCCGGTAAACACACATACCGAGACCACCATCACGATCTGCGCCCACAGGAGTGAGAAACCTCCGCCATAGAACAGCCCATCGGAGGCGGCCCCCATCGCCTTTGATGCAAACAACCCTCCCAAGAGGCAGCCGGTAATTCCACCCACACCGTGAACCCCGACCACATCCAGGGCATCATCGACCACCGCATGGCCCACTTTATTCTTCAAGAACACAGCTATGTAGCAAATAGTTCCAGCGCATACACCCACCAAAAGAGCAGGAAACAGGGAGACGTACCCGGCAACGGGTGTAATGGTTGCGAGACCGGCGATCGCACCGGTGGCTGCGCCGAGCATCGTGGGCTTCCCACGATGCATCCATTCGATAAACATCCATACCACCACCGCGGTACTGGCAGCGATGTGAGTAGCCACGAAGGCGCCCACAGCCTGCGCATTCGCACCCAACGAGCTGCCCGCGTTGAACCCGAACCAGCCGAACCACAGAAGGCCGGTCCCCAACAACGTAAAAGGAAGATTATTCGGAGGCATAGGATGTTTTGGATAGCCCGTACGTGTCCCGAGGACAATGCAGGCAACCAGGGCCGCCATTCCGCAGGTGGCATGCACGACCGTGCCTCCGGCAAAGTCCAATGCGCCCATCGCCCCCAACCATCCACCACCCCAAATCCAATGTGCAACAGGATAATATACCCCGACCGACCATAAACAGACAAACGCGAGCAGCGCGGAGAACCTGACTCGCTCTGCAAGCGCTCCGACAATCAGCGCCGGGGTAATGCCGGCAAACATGAGCTGGAAGACCATGAACAACATGTGGGGAATTGTTGTGCCATAGACCGAATGCGGTTCAGTTCCCACTCCGCTCAACCCTATCCATTCAAGACTCCCGATAACCCCTCCAACATCGGGGCCGAATGCCAGGCTGTATCCGAACAACACCCACATAATACTGCCAAGGCAAAGAGTGAGAAAGCAATGCATAAGCGTACCCAGGATATTCTTGCTCCTGGTCAGCCCCCCATAGAACAGCGCCAATCCCGGCAACGTCATCAGCATCACCAGCGCCGAAGAGGCAAGGATCCATGCTGTGTCCCCCGAATCGGCCTTCAGCGGTGCCTCCGCCGCTGGAGCAGCCTCCGCCGCTGGAGCCTGCGCCGCAACATCTTCCACGTATATCGCCGTTCCCCCTGCCAGCATGAGGAGGCAGATCAGGAGGACTGGCAGAAACTTTTTCATGCTGCTCATATCCAATGACATAGTTGTATCCTTTCATCCCCTGGCTGAGGACGAGGTTGCCAATACATTCGTTGATAGGTTCCAGCCCGGACTATTCATGAATGCCTGCTATACTGTATCATCCGACTATCTCACCCGGCCGAATCCTTTCTCGTTCGGCCCCCTCGACGGATTAAGCGTTCGTCTGCGTCGGCCTTAATTGCGAGAAGCCCCGCGGACTTCGGTCTCGAACGCCTCGCAACGGCGTTCATGACTAGTCCGGGCTAAACGGCCCTCCTGATTAGCTCACGCTCTTTATTCTTCGGATCGGGCTACGGCGCCTGCCTGCGCCAGAGCAGGGCGCAGCCTCAACCCCCGCAGCCCTACTGTACCCGTAAGATCGCTCTCAATCCTGCCATAACCTCACGACCGCTCTCCGGCGCGGCGCGGTCGGTGCTCTCCTCGTGATTGCTCCCTTCGTGGAACAGTCCACGAAGGGAGCGACATATCAGTACGTCAACAGATTACAGTCTCACTTCGCTCAGAACAGGTAGATGACCTGGAAACCCAGGGTTTGTTGATTGTTAATTCCCTCAAGATCTTGACCACGCACGAAGACGTTCTGGTTTGACTTGTCGTACCGGAATTCTGCTCTCGTGATGAGGGACGGAGCCGGCTTGTATTGAAGCGTGAAAGTGGTTTCCCACACGGTCTGAACAGTCCCTACACCTGTTGCAGTATTAAATATTCCACCGGGACCACCGCCCGGCTGAAAACCAGTGGCGCCTGGTTGAGTCGCGCACACATTTGTGCCGCCACTGACGTTCACACCGCCGACGCAAGAACGGGCACCACCTGCATCCTCCCAGATTTCTCCACGAACCCGCAGGCTGAATGCATGGGGCTGCGCTTGATCATTGAAGTCCTGAATCCAATAGGCACCAACGCCGTTCCAGCGAGCGTTCTGGGACGCAGTGGCGGCGGCATTGCTCTCGTTCCCATAATAGGGCTCAACGATGAATGTAGTCTTGTCTGTAACCTTCGCTGTGATGATCCCGCCCACTACGAGTCGCTTCGCCGTAGGATCGCAGAAGGTAGAACCCGTTGGAATACCGAGGTTTGTGCAGGCACCTCCGCCTGCAAAACCGAAGACCGCATTATTATTTGACTGTTCAGGTCCGTAGGACCCGTAGCCGGTTATTGAGAACCTCTCGTGCGGCGTCAGGAACACGCCCCATTCGAATGTTTTACCCCTGTTGTTGTCCTCGATGTTGTCCCACCCATTGACGACTCCTAGTGCCACGGTCGCGTATTTATTAAACGCATAGGTCAACCGTAGGCCAGTGGTCGTGAAGGCTTGGCTCAGACCGAACATGAAGGTACGCGAAATGTTGTAGTTGTCCCACGAGTTGATCTGCTCTAACCCGATCAGTGTATGGATTTTACCAAATTGAATCTTCAGACCGTTGCCGATCGGGGCGAGGTACTCGCCATAGAGCTCTTGGGGGTCAAACTCGGCGCTGTCCTGGCCAGGTTGATAATTCGTGCGGGCCCGCGAGAACCTGGCTTGCGCTCCATAACTGAGCCTGGCACGAAAGCCCACCCGGTCTATGGTACTGCCTTCCTTTGTAGGCTTTTCTATTACGATCTGCGCCACTTGCGGCACGAACGAATTGGCCTGCGTGTCGAAGATACGCAGATTGTTGATGTTATTGCCTGGATTATTGAAATTCTGTGTATATGTGACATCTACAGCCCCGGAGATCTGAAAGCCCAGGGTGCTCCAGAGACTTGGAGCATCCACTTTCTTCTCTAGGTCATTCGTTCTTTGCTCGAGCGCGGCCATCCGCTCCGTCGTCGCAGGGGTCGTTTGTCCGAATACGGCGTTGCCGCCAAGCAACGAGACCATCGCGCACGTTCCTATTCCGATTCCGATTCGACTACATACTGACTTCATGTCGTCGTCCTCCTCGTCCGATTGGTGATTCGGTTGCTCCCTTGCCTCTCTCACCTCGACGTCGTTGTCGTTACGCACGCCCTTGTGCGCAATCTCTAGCCCCGCCCCGCCCACTCATCTCCCACTTGCACCTCGATTCCCACCAGCCCATCGTGATTCAGTCTGCTCTTTCGTTCAATAAAAAACGCCCTCTAGCCCGTTGGGACCGGAGGACGCCATTGTCCGTGCCGTATTCTTTTCTTATCTTGAGACCGGTGGGAAACGTCGTTGTTCCCCTAACTCAATCGGGCATCCTTCACGGAGCCCTTAAACTACGCGCCCTTATACCTGTGTCAGAAAAATCTGTCAATGCCTTTCTCCGCTTAGTCGGATGTGCGATCAGGTGGAAAAGGTGCGACGAGCAAGATCTGCGAGAAAGGTCCAATTTAAAACACTGGATCCGAATTTCGAGAACGGTGGTCCGATCCTCCAACAGTCTCGCTCGCCTCGTTCAGTCTGGCCTGGCATTGATCGATCGTATGTGTTAAATTCCTTCGCATCTATGGCTCCTGTATCACAACAGCAGACTTGCCGATTCTCATACAAGCCTTTATTTTTTCTTGCCCTGTTCTGTGTCACCGGAACGGCCTGCAGCACGGCCCCGACCGGCAAAATCCTCTTTGACGACCCGCGCGGAACTGTGTCCCTACAGACGACGTCCGATCCGTCGATTCAGGCTTCGCATCCGATCACTCTGGAGCCGGCCCTGCTCGCTCAGACGTTGAAAGGTGTGGAGATTCAGTATCAGGAACATGGCCTTCAGGGCGTGATCGCGGGAAACGCGGCTCCCGTACCCGTGTTCTCGGACGATCATATCCAGTTCCTCGCTCCTCTGCTTGCAGAGGGCTTACGTTCGGCAGCGCCGGATCAGCGTGTCGCGTTTCGTGTCCTGACTACAACCGAAGGTTCCGGGTTGGAATCATCGAAGACGTATACCACCACCGGTGCCCTCTACGCCTATGGCCGACAGCTCTGTGTGATTCTCACTCGATACCACTATTCACCGCTGCAGAGGAACATGCTAAAAGCGACTGACCTCGCTTATAAATCGCGCGACCCCGATGATACAGGCCTTCTGGATCAAGTTCTCTTGTTCACTCCGAGAGCGGCTCAACGAACCGATAGCATCGATCCGCCGGCAATGGAGAAGACGACCGACAGGTTTCTTGCCATCGATTATCAGCTGCTGCAACATGCCCCGGCGCCAGCCACTGCTGGGAAGACTGCACCGCCTAGCGAGTCTTCGGTAGGAACCAGCACATCCGGAGCCTCGGCGAAGTCCACAGAGGCCCTGGCTCAGGAGGTGGAAGCCCTCAAGAAGGAAATGCAATCCCTGAAACAACAGCAGCAACAGGGCAATCAGAAACCGAAATGAAGGTTGCGGCACAGGCTGAATGTCGAAGGAGAAGAAGGCCGAAGCTTAGGAGTGGAAGCTGCAGGCTAAGACTACCGCATTCGAACTCCGAACCTTCAGCCTAAACCCCTTCAGTCTTCTTTTCCTTCAGCCTTCCTCGATAACCGTTCGTGATCGGCATCCGCCGATCTTTCCCCAAGGCCCGATGGGTGATCTTGATGCCGATCGGCGCTTGTCGGCGCTTGTACTCACTGCCATCCACCATCGTCATCACGCGCGTCACCGTGGCCCGGTCGAACCCCGCTTCGACAATCTCTTCAAGAGACCGGTCTTCTTCCACATAGGCCTGGAGAATGGGATCGAGTATCTCATAAGGCGGCAGCGAGTCTTCGTCTTTTTGGTTGGGCCTCAGCTCGGCGGTCGGCGGCCGATCCAACGTCCGTTTGGGAATTACCGGAGTTGTGCCTCGGAGGTTGCGGAGCCGCGCCAGGTCATACACCATCGTCTTCGGCACGTCTTTGATCACGGCAAAGCCCCCGGCCATATCGCCGTACAACGTGGCATACCCCACGCTCATCTCACTCTTGTTGCCCGTGGTGAGCACCAGATGGCCGAACTTATTGGAGAAAGCCATGAGGAGATTACCTCGGATGCGGGATTGGAGGTTCTCTTCAGTCGTATCGGGCGCATGCCCCTCAAACGTCTCCTCGAGCGCGCGCCGATAGTTGTCGAATAGTGTCGTGATGGGAATCGTCCGGACGGAGATCGCCAACCGTGTCCCCAATTCGGCAACATCGTCGTGACTATCTTGCGACGTATAGGGCGACGGCATGAACAGCCCCCATACATTCTCGGCGCCGAGCGCATCGACGGCGAGGACGGCGGTCAGCGCCGAATCCACTCCGCCGCTCAAGCCGATCACGCCGCGCGTAAATCCATTTTTCCTCACGTAGTCGCGCACTCCTAACGTAAGAGCCCGATACACTTCCTCCAACGGGTCCAGGACCGCCGCCACATCGGGGACCGTGCGCACCCGTGTTTTTTGAGCGGATGGAATCGGCGCGGCGTAGACCTCTACCGCAGAAGCCACGCGCCGCGGCAAGAGCTTTTTCCTGCCGGTACGTCTCGCTCGCGCGACGGCCTCCATATTGAGGTCGGCGACAATCATATCTTCCTCGAAGGCTTTCCCTCGCGCGATGACCTCACCCTGATGATCGAGAATCACACTATTCCCGTCAAAGATCAGTTCATCCTGACCGCCGACCGCATTGGTGTAGGTCAACACCACTCCGTTTTCCCTCGCGCGGGTTGCCAACATCTGCTCGCGTACCCGGCTCTTGCCCAGATGAAACGGCGACGCATTGATATTCACAATGATTTCGGCGCCGGCTGCCGACTGGAAACCGGTCGGACCTTCCGGCAACCAGACATCCTCACAGATGTTGATCCCAACCAGCGTACCACACAAACGGATGAGCGGCAGCCGCCGGCCTGGATGAAAATAGCGACTCTCGTCAAACACCCCATAGTTCGGCAGGTACCACTTGCAATAGCTCGTGATGAGCTTCTGATCTGCAATAACCGCCGCCGCATTGTAGAGTTCATGCGCGCCTGCCGATACCACCGACGAGCGAGCCGGTTTCGGATCGATTCCATCGCTCTGGCTGACATAGCCCACAACTGCGGCAAGACCCCGGCAGTGGCGCACGATTTCGTGGAGGACGCGGAGGTTGTCTGCTACAAAACGCGGCTTCAATAGAAGATCTTCAGGTGGATAACCGGTAATCGCCAGCTCCGGGAATGCGACTAAGTCCGCCTTCGCCTTCTTTGCCTCGCGCAGCCAGGCCGTGATCAGACGGACGTTCCCATCCAGATCCCCAACCGTCGGGTTCATCTGCACCATGGCGATACGAACAGTACGCATACGCGCCATTTATACCATAAATGGCAGGCGGGACGAGCGAGACAGGCAAAAATTGCCCGACTCGAAGTTCCGGAAATATCGAGCCCCCCTCAAGCCAGTCGCGCCCGTCCC
>Ga0187892_10007845_pt1 | contig 14964 bp, 13 predicted proteins | sample MA1701073metaG_FD_139345 | JGI IMG/M metagenome (GOLD analysis project Ga0187892, IMG submission 139345) | Bio-ooze microbial communities from a basaltic lava cave in the Kipuka Kanohina Cave System on the Island of Hawaii, USA - MA170107-3 metaG ... | reverse complement strand
GCTCCATCGCGTAACGAGCCCGCTGCTCGTGCGTCATCCCTTTTGCCTGGTACCGCGCCGTCTGTTCGTCGATGCTCGTTCGATGAACCAGGTCCTTGGTGATCCAATCCTCGCCGAACTCCGCCAGATTGCTGTGACAACCCACGCACCCGACCTGCTTAAACAGGGCCTTCCCGCGCGCCGCATCCCCAGTCACCTCTTTCGGAACGGTGTGCGGCTTCCATGGCTTCGAAACGGCCATCAGATACTTCGTGATAGCCGCGACTTCCGTTTCCGTCCGGAGCACGGGCTCGGCGTCAAACGAGTTCTCGCTGCCCGGACCATTGTTCTCTTGCATGAAAAAGTGAGGCATCCGGGTCGAGGGCCTGAACTTTTGCGGGAAAAACACCCACTGCTGCACAAACTCCGGCGTTAGTTTGGACGCTACGTGTGTCAAGTCCGGCCCCACCCGACGGGATCCGGCCAGTGCTTTGTCTTCGTGGCAGTTCACACAGCCGACACTTGTGAAAAGATGGCGCCCCAGATTGATGCGTTCGCCGACGCGACGACCCTCGAACCGGGCAATGTCGGTGATCTCCGAATGGCACTTGGCACATCCCGCTTCGGAATACTTCCCCAGACGCATCGGCCGGTCCCAAAAGTGGGCGATTGTGTCGAACGTGATATTAGGAATCCCCATCGTCCGGACGTAGTATTCCTCGGCCCATGCCTCCTCGACTTCATGAGTTGGCGGCATGTGGGCCGCTTGAACAAAATCCGTCTCCTGCGGGTTGCCCTCATGGCAGACCGAACAGCCCATTTTGGACATGGGATGCGGCGAGTCGGCGGATACATAGAGCGACCTATGAGGATGGGCAAGAACCGGCTCTTCAAGCCGGATGGTCTTCCGATCACTCAGCTTGAGGTAAGTGTTCACCTGCCCTAAGAGCTTTTGATAATAGTCGTCTTGCTGCGCGGGCTTAAGTTCGTCCCAGTATTTCGTAACCTGCCCGGCCGGGAGAGGGGAATTCGCCGAGCCGGCAACCGAGGGCGGTGGGGGAACATCCAGCGGCGCGAGCTTCATTCGCAGCAATTCCTCATTGATCGCCGGGAGCGCCTCCTCCAGTTGCCTGGCCAGTTTGTCCTTGGAAAAGTCGGGGTCATCGCTGGCAATGTGGCATGTCGTGCAGCGGTCGGTCGTATACGACTCCAGGTAGTTCAGTCGCTGACGTACGCCGGGAAGAACAACCTGCTTTACTTCCTCATGTCCCGGCGTGTTTTTCGGAGCGGCGAAGTCGGCCAGCGGAGCGTTGATGACCGCCCCGACGATCGGCAGACCGCCGAGCAGCCCCTCATCGGTCAGCACGCCGCGATAACTCTGATCCTTCTGCAAGGCACTCGCGGCGACTTGTTGCAAATCCTCGAATCTCTTTTGCGCGTAACGCACCTCCTTGTTGAGCTCCTTGAGTTCTTTCTCCAGCTGCTTCTTACGATCCTCGTGCCGCTCGGTCGCTTTGCGCAGCTCCGCCACCTCAGCGGCCTGCTCCTCGACGCGGGCGAGCGCATCCTTGGTCGTGGGATGATCGGGTCCCTCAGCGGCCAGTACCCGTTCATATCCATCGCGCGTAACGCCCAAGACCTGAAAGGCGGCGCTCCAACGACTGCCGACCTTACGGAACTCCAAGTCGGCCTCGGCCAGTTCGGCCGCCAAACGTTCCTGCTTCACGCCTTGCGTCGTGGCATGCAACTCCTGGGCATCACGCAACCCCCGCTCGGCCTCGGCGATTTCGTTCTTTCGCTCCTGAGTGGTAGCCTCCAAATAATCCAGATGGGCCAGGGCGGCCTTGCCGACGAAGTACCTCGCCTGGAAATCGCGCCAAGGACGATCGTAATCCACGACGATCATCCAGATGATCGACGCCGTCATGAGGATGCTGCTGACCGCGAACCAGCGGTTGATCTTGTCCGGCTTGTACAATCGTTCTTCGGGGGTCGGCATCGAATCCTAAATCCACGGAAAGCGCTCGGCGCTACACGTTGAGAAACCACTCCGTAATGCCCACGATATAGTGCAGGTTCAGCGTCCAACGCAGAACCATCTTGATCGGCATCAGCATCATCACCAGCAGCAGCATCGAGAGGACGCCGTAGCGGATGGATCCCATCTGCCGGTACATCTTGCGGAAAAACAGCCGCCACAGAATCAACGGGCCGAGAATGAAATAGGCCGCCAGCAGGAGGACGCCAGGCAGCTCTCTCGCCAAATAATGCCCCGGCAGCGCCCGGCCCAGGAACCCAATCCAGAAGAGGTCATGAAATTCGGTGTTCAGCAGCGCGGCGGACAGATGCGGGTCCCAATATTCGTAAGGGCCGAAGAAGTTCCAATTCGGGCCGCGAAGGAACGTGCCGAAGATGATGAGCACGACCCAAAGAATCAGGAAGCCCGCCAAAAAAATTGTGATCGCAAACCGTCTTTGCACGAACGTGTAGTAGCCGTTGCCCAACGGGTTCTTGTCGATGTATGGAATCGCCATCAGGCCCACGATGATCAGGCCGGGGAACACAACGCCCGCCAGCCACGGATCGAAATAAACGAGCATTTCCTGCAGACCCAGGAAGTACCAAGGCGCCTTGGAGGGATTGGGGGCCGTGCTGGGGTCGGCCGGCTGTTCCAGCGGGGCGCGAATCACAACCGCCCATACCGTCAGGAACGCGGTCATCAACACCAAGCTGACCAGTTCTGAATAGACCAGATCAGGCCAGACCAGGACCTTGTCGTCGGACCCGGCTTCGGTCAGCGGGCGACCGCCCTCGACAGCCTCATCGTTGACCGCCGCTTGCCGGAACGACAACCAGAGAAAAAACCCGACGCTGAAAATCATCATTACGATCGGAACGTTGTCGGCCTTCTTGATGATCGTGAAAAAATCCGGATCGAGGCAACTGACCAGAAAAAAGAGAACGACCCCAACGCCAATCGCGCCCGCGACCGCGGGCCGCGTGAGCCGGCGATAGCCCAGCAGGAAGACGCCCAGGAGCGCCACGCTGATGATCAGAAACCAATGAGGACGGCACATCACGTTGATGAAATGCTTGACGGCCTCGATCGCTGATGATGCTGCCAGAATGCTGGTCATGAACCCTTCCGTCGCGAGCAGTCGGTCAGATCTCCCACCGCTACAGGGGCCCGCTGATGCCGCCATCTTTGCGGATGCGCCAAAAGTGCACGGCCAGCAGGACCGTCACCACCACGGGAATGAATACGCAGTGCAGCACATAGAACCGCAGGAGGGCATTCGGACCAACGAACGTCCCGGCCAGGAGGCCGAACCGGGCGTCGTCGCCCGCGTGCACCAGCGGCACCCCGCCGATCTGAATGAACGACGAAAGCGGCCCTTCCGTGCCGGCGAAAGGAGTCGCTCGGGCCATGTTCGAGCCCACCGTGATCGCCCACATCGCCAGTTGATCCCATGGCAATAGGTATCCCGTGAAAGAAAGCAGCAGCGTGAGCACCAGAAGAATGACCCCGATACTCCAGTTGAACTCCCGCGGCGGCTTATAACTTCCGGTAAGAAAGACTCGCAGCATGTGGAGCCAGATGGTGATGACCATGGCGTGCGCGCCCCACCGGTGCAACTCGCGCATCAAGCCAAGCGTAACGTGGGCCCGCAAACCCTGAATGTCGATGTAGGCGTACTCCACCGTGGGACGGTAGTAGAACATGAGCAGGACGCCGGTAACGATCTCAACCAAGAAAATGAAGAACGTCAGCCCGCCCATGCACCAAGTAAACGAGAGCCGGATACCGCTCTTACGCACCGCAACCGGGTGCAAATGGAGAAAAACGTTGCTGAGCACCGCCATCGCACGAGTTCGCCGATCGCGCGGCACGCCGTGACGAAAGATGCTCCCCCAAATCTGGCCCTCTCGGACCCAGTTTCCAATGCGTGTTAGCATGAACGCTTGGGTTCCTTCCAAATGGCCGGGCTAAGCGGCCGGGTGACACGTACTCGCAGCACGCTTGCGTGAGTATGCCACCCTTGATCGAACCTGACTACCAAAGGGGAACGGACCACGTCTCTCTTGTTCACCGCTTCATCAAACATCGAGATAGCTGCCGGCCATTTCCCACTGCCCCAGTTCCTGCTGGTATTTCTTGCTCTTGTCCACAATCACCGTGGCCCCGTCCAGCGCGATGCGGAATCGTTCCAGCGGGCGGGGCGTGGGCCCTTCGAAGTTGACGCCGTCGGGCCGGTACCCGCTTCCGTGGCAGGGGCATTTGAACTTGCGGTCATTTGGCAGCCAATTGGGAATGCAGCCCAGGTGCGTGCAAATGATGCTTAACGCGGCGATGCGGTCGCCGTCGCGAATCATCCAGATGCCTTGTGATTTGTAATCCTCCAGTACGTCGCCGGGGCTCATCTCTGCATAACGCTGGAACTTTCCGACGCGGATTCGCGGATCGGGCTCTTCCAGCACGTTAGGCATCATGAAGCGGCCGAACGCCGGGCCGATCGAAATGCCCGTCCCGACGCCAAAAGCCGCCCAGCCCACGGTTAGGGCCGCGCCGCTGAGAAACGCCCGACGCTCCAGATCGGGGTCCTTTCGCGCTTCGCGCGCAGCCTCCTGGACCTTTGCCTGGCGAGCGTCAGGAGGCAACTGGCTCGGGTCTTTTTTCTTCCAAGCTGCCACCGGCTCAGGTGTTTTCTCGGCACTACGGAGCATACCGGCGCTACCGCCGCGGGCCGTCGCAGCCCGCAACAGCGCTATGATCGCCGGGTCCGGCTCGCCGGCCACCGAGGCTTTCACGGTCGCCGCTTTGGCTGGTTCGGCCGTCTTTGCGGGAGGCGCCTCGGGCGCTTTGGCGGGAGCGGCCTTGGATGGCTCGGGAGCCTTGGACTTCGCTGCGACAGTGGGTTTGGGTGCCGCGGCCCCTTCGGCGACCTCTTCAATGACCGTCGAATACTTGATCACATCGACCGGACATTCTTCTGCGGCGTCAATGATTTCCTGCGTTCGTGATTTGGTGAACCCCGCGTCTAGAGCCTCCGGTCGAATGATGCACGTGTCATCAGTGACTTGGAACACGGTCGGGGCCGTCGTCTCGCACGCATCGCAGACGATGCAACCCGGCTCGATCCAAACTTTGCTCACCGACTCTTTGGAGGCCATACACTGCTCCTCAAGTTCTTCTCCTCCAATGGGGGAGAAGGTAGGGCGAGGGGGTTTCTAGCACGCGCTGTTAGTCCGGGATCGACACCAAGCACACTCTACGGTCGGCGCTTCAGGATTTCCACCGCCCGACCTCGGACCGGCGGCGACCGGTCGGAGGCAAGCCGTTCGATCTGCCCCCACAGCTCAGGATCGCTCAGATGCGAGGCCGCCTCCATCGCCGCAATCAGCAGTTGATCGATCCGGTCCGGCTGCAGTTTAGAGCGGTGCACCGTTCCCGCCGCATCCGTGGTTTGATACCGGTCCTCACCCTCCAGAAACGACCGGTCTAACAAATCGAGCAACGTGGTCTTGCCGGCTGAACTACCCAGGCGGGCCAGGCTCAACGCCGCCGACCACGCAACCTCGCCCTCATGGGAAAGTCGGATCGTCGATAGCGCGTCAACGACCCGTTGTTCTCCCGGTTCGGCCACCACGGACAAAACCGTACAGGCCATAAGTCGCGTTTCCGGGATCGCGGCCTTCTCCAGAGAATCGAGGATCGGCTCAATAGCCTCCTTCGCTGCTGGAAGTTCATGCAGGTTGCCCAACTGCTGCATGGCCTTGATCGCAAATCGTTCATCGCCTGAACGAATGATGTCGATCAGCGGACCAATGGCTTCGGCTCGACCGGTTCGGCCCAGCGCCAGAATCACGAATTCGAGCCGTTTGGAACGAACCTCTCGTTGCTTTTCGCGATCCGAACCGAGCGTCGGCAGCCTATCCAAGTTGGCCAGGTCCGCACGGACCATCCCACCCAATCGGATGGCGATCGACTGCACCTGCTCCTCGGTTAGCCCCTTCTCCTTTTTCTTGAGACGCTCGCTCAGTTCCAGCGCGGTCTGCCAAAGCTCCTTCTCCCGCGGCAGGAGCACGCCCATGCTCCTTTCACCGCTGCCCGACTCCAGCGCAACCAACAAGTCTTCGACGCCGCGCTCCTCAACGGCGGCCGGTGCCCCGAACAGCAGGACCACCGCAATCGCGCCCCCGACGATGACCGCGATGATCAGCAACGGGATACCGAACAGCTTACCCATCGCCGACAACGTCAACGGATCGACATTGTCCGGCGTCGCTGATGCCGAGGAAACCGGGCTGACGCGCTCGTCAGCAGGCCCAGACCGACCTGGTTCGTCCGCACCCGTCACCGTTTCTCCGGTTGGCTTGAAAAAAAGCACCGGCCTGCGGCCAATTGTGAAATACTTCACAATCTCCGCTCACGGATTGTGCAACAACTCACGAAGAAGTCAAGGGCATTGGGCTCTCGCATTGTTAATTCGTCGCGACCTTAGATTCGTCATCTTGGAGAAACGTCGTGCCACTCGGTAAGACCGTTGCGACTGCGGGAAGAAACCCGCCGGGCTCACCATCTACTTCAATTGGCACTTTCTCATCAGAAGAGACACAGATTTCTCGGCATTGCCGATATAGGACTCTGGCCTTGTCAAGGTGCCGGCCAAGGAACACACGGCCGGCATGGCCGAGCAACGCTGGCTTCGAGCGACAGGGCAACACGCACAAGTCGAGCAACCCGTCGTCGCAGCGGGCATGACGCAGGATTCTCATGCCGGCGGAGTATTGTCCGATGCCGCCGATGATGGCCAGGCCGGGCCCGTCAAACACAACCTCGTTGTCGGCCTCGATGCGGATGACGGGAAACCGATGGGCCCAAAAAGTTCGCCAAATCGGCCAGAAATAATCCCAGCGAGTGATATGTCCTTTCCTCAACTGCGACATGCGTGCGACGCACTCGGCATCAAAGCCGACGCCGACAACCGCGAGAAAGCACTGGCCGTTGACCATGCCGACATCGCAAGGAAATGGACGGCCGCGCAGGAGGGTTCGGGCTACTTGCTCCGGTTCGGTCGGCATCTTGAGTTCCCCCGCCAGCAAGTTTTCCGTGCCCGTTCGGAGAATGACGATGGGGATGTTTCGGCCAATCAGGCCGTTAACGACTTCGCACACCGTCCCATCGCCCCCCACGGCGAGCACGGCGTCGGCGGTCAACGCGGCCTGAGACGCCAAATCGGTGGCATGCCCGGCCCGCGTGGTGACCTCTAGCTGCATCTCGCCTCCGCCGTCCTGCAAGAGCCTACCGATCCGGCGAACGACCGGAAGCATGTTCCGCCGACCGGACACAGGGTTGATGATCGCTACCACGCGCCTTCCCATGTTGGCGATCCTTTCCGACCGCGTCGCAATGATCTTAGTTATTATTAGAAAGTGTCTCAGAAATCCGTTGGTTCACGTCATCGGGCGCCCGGGCGGCCTTTTCGCCCGTGTTTTTCGCGGTCGACCACTGGCAGCAAGCTGCCAGTGGCACCCTTTTGAAACACCTTCTTGGCGGACTCAAATCGTCAGGGTGCCGCGCATGGTTGTCACCGTTTGGCCGCCGATCCGAACGGAGTACTCGTGGTTCGCTCGACAACGAACTAGCGCCCAGACGACGCCGGCGCGCCCGCCGGCCTTGCCTTGCAAACACATCATGCCCGCCGATCCATCATGCATCGGAACCAGGCCGTGCTTCACCAAGAGCACGGCCAGGGGCCCATGAACGCTGCCGGTGACCGGGTCCTCATCAATCCCAACGGGCGGGCCGAAGAATCGCGACTGGACGCTGACGGCCGGGGTCAGCGTCGCGGTTGTAGCGAGACACAGGCCTCGCAGAACACGCTGACCGAGCCATTGTCCCAAAAGAGCGAAGTCCGGTTTGGCGCTGTTGAGTGCAAAAACGTCTTTCACGAAGACGATGGCATCCCGGTCCTGCGTCTGCGTCGGCGGAACTGCCGGTTCGAACACGTCGTTCGATAGCTTCAGGTACTCCACCAGCTTCCCGAGCGAACGCTGCAGGGGTGTGAGCGTCGGGGGGATGAGTTCTAGCCAGATCGCTCGCCCGTTGCCAGCCGGCATAGATTCCACGAAGGCGGTCAAAACTCCCGCCCTCGTCTGTATAAGAAGCGGCGCCCCTTCGTTGTCGAAAGCGGCGGGCGGCGTCATTTGGGATTCGATCATCGCGTGGACCCCGGCAATGGTGGCGTGGCCACACATGGTCGCCTCCACCGTGGGGGTAAACCAGCGGAAACGAATGGAAGAGTCGATCGCGCCGCAGGCTCGCGCGGCGCGTGCACCCCCCTTCGACGCATCCGCATCACCCGGCGGAGACGGAGGAAGGATGAAAGTCGTTTCGCTGAGGTTGAACTCAGCGGCGACGGCTTGCATGAGCCGATCATCAAGACCTTCTGCGTCGAGGACCACGGCGGCCGCATTCCCTGCAAACCGCTGATCCGTGAAGGCATCAATGATGAAGAACCGTCGTTCCATTCCGTCCCGCGTTTCTGATGGGTAGTCCGGCTGCCGTTACAACGAAACGCCAGCGGGATGCCGCAACACGAGGGAATCATACCTGAGCGGGCGCGGCCGGTCATCGGGCTCTTATCGGACCCCCAGCTCCCATGCGACGCCGGAATAAACCGATCTTCACCCGCTTGGAACTAAACCAGCGTCCGATCACATTCGATACATCATCTAACCCTCACGCGGAACCGCATGTCGTGAGGCGAGAACCGGCTTTGCTGAACAAGTCGGTCAGCGCGCCGCCTACGCGTGGTGGGCCGGCGGAAGGTTTCAACCGGCCTGCGGGTCGGAAGATGTTCCGAAACGACGCTGAATCCCCGTTGGACTTTTTGGAGATTGAACATGGCTGATCGGTTTTGTCATTGTCGCCCGTGGTTTTCCGTGGGCAGAACGTTCGCGGCGCTTGTATTGAGCGTGTGCTTGGCGGCCGGGTGCAACCCTACGGCGTCAGGTCCTTCCGGCTCGAACCCGGACGACCCGATGGTTGACGATGGGACAACGCCTGACGATGGCTCGACGCCGGTCACCGGCGCGATTGACTTCGAGGGGGTCGTCAGTGGTTCCGTGGCCGAGAGTCGCTCAACCCGCGATTCCGCCGGCGCGGGTTCGGGTGGAGCCGGACAAGATTTGCCCGATGATTTCGATCCGGAGCGGGCAAGCGTCGCGTTTGAGGACCTAAGCGGTCAGCCGCTTCTGGACGCAGAGGGTGAGCCCTACGTGGCGGGCGAAGTGAGCGCCTCCGGCCGGTTCTCCACCAACGGGCTGCCTGTCGGAGTGGACTTCGTCATTGCGGTCGATCTGGAGGGTGACGGACAGACAGACATGGAGCACTTCGTGCAAATCCCGGCCGATCAGGACGGGCGCGGTGGTCGCGCCGAGGGTGTCGTGATTGACCCGCTTACCAGCTTGGCGGTCGCGAAACTCAAGGATCTGTTGGCGGATCGGGCATCGCGTCGAGAGGAACTGGGGGTCTCGCCGACTACGGTAGTACACCGGATCGTCGACGCCTTCACTCACTTGTTCGAGGAAAGCGGGATCGACAGCATCGTCACCGTTGAGGACATAGCCGGACTGGATGGTGCCGATCGGCAGGAGCTCTTCGACGAAATCGTACCCCCGACGGTGCGAACCGGGATGGAAACTGTCGGCGGCGCCCTGGCCCTGGGTCAGACCGAGAACCGCGATGAAGGCGTGCGTGCGGCGGCGGAGGTATTCCTGCGGGCGGGCTTTCCCATTGCGGATGCGCCAGGCGGGATTGATCTGAGCTTCCTGGCCGATCTGCCCGACGTAGACACTCTACCGATCGACGAATTTCGCTCAGCGCAGGACGTGTTGGCGGATGTTCCCACAGGCGAGGACGATCTCTTGGCTGATGGATCGTTGGACCCCAGCCTATTTGAAGGCGGGACGCTTGATCGGGACTTTATCGACGACTTTCTTGGCGGCGGGTCCACCAGCGGCGCGCCCCAGTTCCTTCCGGGCGCCGGCGGTCCGCGCCCGACGATTTACGTCAGCTTGATCACCGAACCGGATCGCAACTTCAGTTCGCAGGACGATAGCGGCCAGGAGCGCAAGCACCGACGATTGCCGGTCATCAACGAGGGCCTTCTTCGCCGCATGGCCGCATTGCACTTGGAAAACCGCATCATTACCCTGGGCAATCTCTATCGCTTGCTGATCGATCCGCGAAATGGGCTGGGCGTCCGGCTGACCTATAAGCTGCCCGGCGCCGCCCCGGGTGCGCCGCACCGGCTGGTGTTTGAGACGACCAACGGCCGGGGCGTTACGCGCGATTTTGGGCCGCTGTTCAGTGGGCTTCTGGGCGATGGGGCGATCGATCCCGGCGCCGCCTTTGACGAACTGGCCGCCAACCACGACAGCATCCGGCAGCGATTGCGAGATTTCCTTGAGGGCACAATCGCGCCGTCATTCGATCGGCTGCTCGGTGTTTTGCGCAGCGAACGAATCGAAAACGCGGAACAACTGTTCAGCCTGATTCGTGAGACCCGCGCCCACCTGCCATTCAGCCGCTCCGGGCCGGCGACGTTTTTCGTGGTCGCTGATGGGGACGCCTTCGATGCGGAGACCGTGGGCACGGTGCATGCCGTGACAGTGGATGTGGAGTTCGACGCCACCGGACAGCCTGTGCACGTGGCGTACAATGCGTCCGGTAGCGGCGCGTACTACCTGGGCTTCACGCGGCAAACCAATCAGGATCACCGTGTCGAATTGTTGATTCGCGAGACCGGTCGGCGGCTGCACGGGCACAAGGGCGAACCGCTCTTCTTGGATATGAATGACGATTCGAAGTTCAGCGCGGTCGGAGGCGGCAGCTTCCTTGACTTCGTGACCAAGTCCGGCAGCTTCTACCCCGGCTTGCCGGTTCGCGTTCCTAACCCGGCGTTTCGAGTAGACGGAGAAGGCCGAAACGACGAAAGCCGGGCGACGATTCAGTTGTTTGTCCTGGCTACGGGCTTCGGCGAGGAAGCCATGCCGGTCAAGATCGATTTCAGCGCGGCGGACGGCACGTACACCTACAACGTCAACGGCCGGTACTACCTTACCTTCACGGAAAGTTCGCAGCGCGACGGTGTTTTTGGGCTGTTTGACCTCAACCTCTCGCGTCCGGCTACAACCGCCGATCTGGCCGCGGTCGAGGCTGTGACTACCGGTATGGAAGCACCCGACCACGACGCTCCGCCGCTGGGCGGGTTCGTTCGCCCGCCGAACGCCGGCCCACCGGCGACTGTGTCCATCTCTGCCATCGTCGGTTTGGAGGTGGACACGGAGGCCTCGACCCTTGTGTACGGAACGGAGGTCCCCAACGAGCACTATGACCCTGCGGGCGACCCGTACTTCGATGACGCCAACAACAACGGCATTGAGGACGTCGGCGAACTGACCGTTTCGTTCCGGCCGATCTTGTTCAACCGCGGCGATTGGCGATCCACCGACGTGGCTCGATACTATCGTCGCGTCAGCGGCGACGCCGTGACCGCAGCGGACGTCGATTTCGCCGCGGATCAGCCGCAGGCGCAAGACGGCGAGGCCCTGGTGGCGCGGCGGTTGCTGCCACGTCTGAACGCCTTCCGGTTTGGACGGCCCAACACCGCCATCAACCTCCTGACCGCATTCCTCCCCCCGTCGTTCTTTGATGGAACGCATGCGATCGACGAGGACACGCCGCTGGGCATCTTCCAGGCCATCGCGACGATCAACCTCGTGATGGAGCAGGTGCTCAACGTCGAAGCCGAAGTGGATGTGGACGGCGACGGACCGTTGCAGTCGCGAACGATCTTGGTCGATGCGCGCCTGTTCATCGTGCCGATCGGCGATCCGTTCGTCCTCTTGGTGGAAGGCTTTGAATCGCTGGCGACGCTGCCGCGCGAGTAGCGTTCGACCGTCGTAAGACGCGGATTGGCGATTGAAGGTCGCCGGCTGCCCACCGAGTCCGCAAACCGGGACTCGAACGGGCAATCGATGATCTTCATCGCCAATCTTTTTTGTTCCGCTGATGGCCGCAAAACCGGTCGGCGTGGGTGTAGTCCAACGTTATAACCTATGTCGGGAATCTGTCGCCCCAGACGACGGAACAAGGAATGAGCGCAGCGTTTGGCGCCTTCGGCACTGCACAAGGCGGCGTATCGATCGTGCGCGACCGCGGTACCGGGCAGCTACGGTACCGGGCAGCTAGGGTGCTTTGAATTCGTGGAGATCGAGGGTTCGGTCGAGCCGACGCGGCGATCAAGCGTTGAATGGGACGCCGCTTGATGGGCGAGCGAAGCCCGTTCCCGTGGTTCCACGACCCAGACCGACTGATCCGATGGTACGGACGACCCTGCATGGTGCTCCTGCTTGACCAGCAATCGTCGCACCTACTCCGAAACAAGATGCTGGATGTCCGTGAGACCGACGAGGGACCGAGGCTGCTTCCGCGGTCGCTGACCAGTTTTGCCCACAGGTTCGGATAGGCCTTAAGGAAAACTCTTATGACCAAGAAATCCCGCCCATCAGTTCTGAAACGCGAGCGCGATGCCAAAAGGGCTGAGAAAGCCACGCGCAAACGAGAACGCCGCGAACGACTCAAAGAGTCGGGATCCCAGACGCCGCCGGGCGAGGACGTGTCGCCGACCGATCTCTCCGCGGGCGCGACTTAGTCCGAAAGAAGCGCGGCCATCTTGGGCTCCATGAGCACCTGCTCGGTGGGAACCATCGTGATGACGTCCCACGGGCAGACTTGAGCACAGAGCTTGCAGCCGATGCACACCGGTAGATCGATCGTGCAAATGCCCATGGCGTAACCGGGGTGGGTCGGGTCGGAGATTTTATCGATGCAGTCCACCGGACAGACGGTGACGCAGGCGTCGCACCCGGTACACAAATCCTCATCGAGGATGGCCAACTGTTTGGGAAGCTTCTTCTTCTTGGCCATCAATCAACCGGTCGTCACGAACCGTTGCCGTCTACGTCCGAGCCGTTCTGCGGCGTTCCGTTGGGGCCGGGCGGTTTGGGGATAGGCCGGCCGTAGATCGCCGAGCCGTTGCACCGGAATCGCCCGTTGGCATACCCACCGTTGCCCTCTGCGTCGTGAATGGTTATCGGATAACGGTAGCGCCTGTCAAGTTTGCGGGCCAACAGCTCGGACACGCTGACGACAGCCGCACCCTTGGCGGAAACCTGTCGCAGCGCCAATTCCGCGGTCGACCGATCCCAATAGCCGCAGGCGTCGAACACGATCGTCACCCGCTTCTCGCGAGCCAGGAGCCCCAACGTCAGCGCTTTGACGGAGGACTCCAGACCATTGCCGAACACCACGAACTCCTGCGCCGGCAATTGTGTCAAAAACCGGTCGGCCTTCGGGTTGGCCAGCAAATCATCGGTTCGCTTGCGAAAAATGACCTGCTGATACTGCCCAAACAGGTCAATGGGTACCGCTAGCGTATTGTCCATTTCCACGCGAGCGCGACTGGCGAACACTGTGCACGCCAGTTTCCGTTGGCCCGCGGTGCCATCGATGCAAAAAAGAAGAGAGCGCCCGTCGCTGGGCAATTCCCAGAGGCGATGGGACTCAAGAGAGGAAACGACCGGGGCATGATTCCGCTTGGTCCAGGCAATCACTCGCCGGATGGCCGGGATCAGCCCCGGCAAATTGGCTACTGGATACGCACCCTGAGGGTCACAGAAATCACGCTGGGTGTCGAGGTCAACAACCACGCACTCGAACGTACGTCCGTTGCGCCGGGCGATCATGCGTCCGCCTCGTCTATGACGGTGTGCATGCGGCCACCGACGAAGTGACGATTAGTGGCACTTCGTTGACTCGCGCACGCTCGACGGATTCGCTTCCTTCCCACGTTAAGACCCCCTCACTTCACGACCGGGATTTGCCTCCCTCCTCGCCCAAGTCTAGCAGCCCCAATCCCCTCTGGCGAGTCAAAGCCTGAAACTTTCTCTAACGATTTTGTGTACTGGAGCTTATCGGTCCCGCCTACACCCGGCCGACGCTTTGATTTCCGGGCCTACGAACTAGCCCGTCTCTGGTGCGTTGCCGTTAGGGTGCTGAACGGCCGCCAATAGACAATGCCCGCACGATCAGCCGCGAGAAAGTCAAGGACAGCGCTTTGGCACCTAAAATGCCACTCTTTTGGGTTAAGTACGCCGTCAGACTCGTCGAGCGCGGCTGCCCGCTCGCGGTTTGTAAAGGAGAACGGCAGTCGTGATGTCAATACTCCGGGAGAACATGACATGCCAGACGACGCCCAGCGAATCAACGTGAGCCAGGAGTACGAAGTTCGCGATTGGTCAGAAACGTTGGGTGTAACGCCCGAGCAACTCAAGGAAGCGGTCCGCATAGTCGGGCCGATGGTCAAGGACGTGCGGCGTCACCTGAAGAAGTAAGGTTGGCTTCAGGACGCTGCGGCCGATGAGCACGATTGCGCCAACTCCCTCAGGAGAGCGTACGTGCTTCGGCTCGGCCTCGAAAGGTCGAAAAACCCGTGGTCCTCAGGGGCAATCGCACGCGTAGGTTGCGGCGAAGGCATCGAGGACGGCCAGGATGTCGTCCAGGTCGATGCCGCCGTTGGGCACAGATACACATGGAAACAGATCGCCGTTGGGGCACACTGCTGGACTCGCGAACCCATCCAGCACGCAAAGGATGTCGTCTAGGTCAACGACGCCATTGGGAATGCTATCCGGGTCCATCGGGTCTGCGGGGGCGATGTCGCCGTACTCGACCCGCGTAAAGTTGCACACTCCGGCCACGCACTGGTCGTAGAAGCAGGCGCTGCCGTCGCTGCATTCGCTGCCCAAAGTGCAGGCCGGAATCGGCACGAGTGCCCCACAGCCCGCAGTCATGATGGTCGCACCCTCATTGGTCAAGGTCTCGTAGTAAACCTTGCAGTTACTCAGCATGATGTG
>Ga0187892_10007844_pt1 | contig 14967 bp, 16 predicted proteins | sample MA1701073metaG_FD_139345 | JGI IMG/M metagenome (GOLD analysis project Ga0187892, IMG submission 139345) | Bio-ooze microbial communities from a basaltic lava cave in the Kipuka Kanohina Cave System on the Island of Hawaii, USA - MA170107-3 metaG ... | reverse complement strand
CGCGTGATAACCTCCGGCCGGCGCTGGGAGCTGCACGGTCTCTGGCGCACGATGGTTCTGATGTGGTGGCTGCGGCTGCGTTACTTCTGCGGCGCATCCCCGGCTCGCCTGCGCGAGCTGTACGAGGGCGAGGAGCGCTGAGACCAGCCGCGGCACTCGGACGCGCGATTGATCCGCTCGCCGGCCTGGCTGCGCTACCCGCTCACAAGGAGAAAGCCCATGAGCCTGAAGACCATTGCTGCGGTCGCGTTCGCACTAGGCGCCAGCGCGGCAGTCCCAGCGGGGGTGGCTAGCGGTCCAGATGAGGGGGTCCTGCTAAAACCGTGGGGCTGCGCCGCTGTGGCCGCCGGGATCATGGATGGCGGTGGATGCACTGCACGTCACGCGATCATGCTCTCGATGGGGCCCGACCCGGGGGGCCGTAGCGCGAGGCCTGCGGAGCCCCCTTCGCAGCCGCCGGCCAAGCCGGCAGACGACGAACGCCGGGAGAAGCCTGAGCCGCCAGTCGAGCGTCATGAGGGCACGCCGACCCGGTAGCTGCGGTGGACGAGGTAGCGGAGCTCGTCGCCTTCTTTGCCAGCCCCCGGGCGGGCTACATCAACAGTGCCAACGGGCAAGCTACCTTGCCGCGGCGCACGTCGCAGCGCGCGATGAGCGCCTTCAGCACCCGCTGTATGCGCCCGAGGTCGGCGAGCCGCGACTCCACCAGCGCAAGCTTCTCCACGGCGAGCGAACGCGCCCGGCCGCAGTTCTGCCCGTCCTCGAGCGCTAACAACCGCCGCACATCGCCGAGCGAGAAGCCGAGCTCCTGCGCGCGCTTGATGAAGCGCACGCGCGCCACTGCCCCCATGTCATAACGATGCAAGGGCGACATGGCTGCCGCAACCACTCCCGATGAACCTACCGCGCTGAGCGATCTGGAGCGCGACGCGCTCGTGTCGGTGTTCGCTGAGGCGTTCCCCGCCATGAGTGCCGCAGATCAGCGCTTGGCCAAGACGCTCTACCGCCTACTCGCGAACAGCAAGCGGGTCGCGGCGGCGAGCCTGGCGGGCGCTTTGGAACGCCGAACCGAGGAGATCGAACGCCTGCTCACCCAGTGGCCGGGCGTGCTTCGCGACGAGGACTGCGTCGTCGGCTTCTGGGGGCTCACGGTGAAGGAAACGCCGCACCGCCTGCAAGTCGACGGGGTCGCCACCTATACCTGGTGCGCCTGGGATACCTTGTGGATCCCTGCCCTGCTCGATGCCACGGTGCAGGTCGTTTCGCGCTGCGCGCAGACCGGAGAGCCGGTGCGGCTTCGCGTGTCCCCCGAGCGGGTCGAGTCGGTCGAGCCGGCCGCGGTGCTGCTCTCGTTTCTCAAGCCGGAGGTGCGCAAGCTGCGCGAGCACGCGACGTCGAATTTCTGCCACTTCGTACATTTCTTCCGCGATCGCAAGGCCGCCGAGCGCTGGATCGCAGGGCACCCCGATACGTTCCTGATCTCGCTCGAGGCGGCGTTCGATCTCGGCCGGCGGGTCAACGCGGCGCGCTACCGCGATTCGTCGGCGGCGCGCACGGTGCTCGAGAGCATTTTGACCTGCCCCCGCTGCGCGACGCAGCGCGCGGAGACGATGCCCACCGACGCGTGCGTCTTCTTCTGGAACTGCCCTGGCTGCGGCGCGCGCCTGAAGCCCAAACCCGGCGATTGCTGCGTCTTTTGCAGCTACGGCTCGGTGCCCTGTCCGCCGAAGCAGCTCGAGCGCGGCTGCTGCGCTTGACGCTGGAGCGCCTTCAGGGTCTGCAATACCCTGGCGCCACCGACGCCGAGCTCGGCGAGATGCTGGCGGTAGCGCCCGCGATGGGCGCCTGCATGGCCGAGATGCGGGCCCTGAAAGCCTACGCAGCGGCCAAGCCATCGCGCCCTTCCGATGGGGCTTGTACCAGAACACGCGCGGCGCCGTCACCGGCTTCGATGCGATGACAGGGGCGCTCGCCCGCATCGACATCCGGGGCCCACTTGAGCCGTTGGTGGCCGGGAACACGGGTTGATACCCTGAAGGCGGTCTGCTACATTGAAGTCCGAGTTCTTTCTCGGTTTATTGGAGCGAGCAATGCGAACGAGGTCATCCAGGCTTCTTGGTTGCTGCTTCACTGGTGCGCTGCTGGCCTGCGCAATGCTCGCGGGCGATGCAAGCGGTCAGAGGCCGCTCCCGGCTTCGAGGGGCGCGCCCGAGTTGGGCCAAAAGGCTCCCGGCTTCACCCTCCCGGACACCTCGGGGAAACCCCGAAGTCTCTCAGAGCTTCTTGCCGCACCCGCCGCTCCCAGCGCGGAGCGCTCCTGGCTGCTTCTCATCTTCTACCGGGGCTTCTGGTGACCGCACTGCAACTCCGAGTTTCGGAGTTTTCAGAAAGATCTTCCTCGGCTCTCCGCCCGCGGTGTGCGCGTGGTCGGTGTCAGCGTGGATTCCCCGCAGCAGTCGCGCGCTTGGGCCGATGAAAACGGCTTCACGTTCGCGATCCTGTCCGACGAAAAGCGCGCCGTCATCCGCGCCTACGATCTGGTTCACGCGGGTGGCGGCATCGGCGGTGCGGACATCGCCCGTCCGGCCGAGTTTCTGCTTGATCGAGAAGGTGTGGTGCGCTGGCGCCATCTCACCGACAGCTACAGAGTGCGCGCCACTCCCGAGACGGTCCTGAAGGCCCTGGACGAACTGGAAGCGTCGGCCGGCCCGAAGAAATAGCGGCCACCCATCTGTCGGCCGACGGGACACGGCGCCTGGCGCTCGAAGCCTCAGGGCACCCTGCGCACGGTAACTTTCGCGACCGGATTGCGCCAGTCGCGCTCGGCGGCATTCAGATTGCCGATCCCGTGTATCCCGGCGTGGATGTGGACGTAGCCTTCGCCGCCACCCACCTTGTCGCCCTGGCCGGCGCCTCCGCATTCGATGAAAAATGGCCCGGGGATGGAAGCGCATAGCTCGTCGTTGCGTTCGCTGCCCGCGTCGTAGGCCACAGAGAAGAACGTGACGCCGCGCCGGCCTGCCGGCCCCTTCATGCCGTTCAAAGCCATGAAGGCGTCGTTGGTCGGAATCAGCATCGCGGCGACGCTGACGTGGTCGAACGCACCGCGGGTCTCGACGATTACCGTCTTGGACTGCCCCGGGTTGGTCAGCCCGGCTCCGACGACCACATCCTTGACCTCGGGGTTCGCCAACAGCAGCGCGGAGAGAGGGTCGGTATTGCCCTCCTCGGCTAGAGTGGCCAGCTCGGGCGTCGCAGGCGACCCTAGATCGAACAGACTCACACCGCTCTTGTGAGTTGCCACCAGGATCGGTGTGAACTGCTGCCCGCGCGTCAGGTTCGTGATGGTGACCTCGAAACGCCGGGTCCTGCCCTCATGCGCGTCTTCGTCAGCCGAGGCGCTCGAGCCCAAGAAGCCGACGCCGAGCAAGCTCGCAAGCAGCACCACCTTCGGAACGAGTTTCATGTGCTTTCCTTTGTGTTGGTTAACGAATCGGGCAAGAAGCGCTGGCAACGTGCCGGTCGCCCGGCTACCTGGATGCATCGTTCCCCATTCCCCGTTACCTGATCCGCAACACCTGCCAGGCCGCGTCGGCCACTTCGTCCAGGTAACGCATTGCGGGGCCGCGCAGCGTGCCCTGGCGAATCAAGCGAGGAACGTTCAGCATCAAACCCGTGAAGTGACTCAAGGCGAGCTCCGGCGGCAGATCGCGTATCTCGCCGGCGGCGCGCGCGCGCGCGACCATCCTTCGAAACAGCGTGCCTTGCGCTGCAACGATCTTCGTCGAGCCTGCCATGGGCGGTGGCGGCGACAGGAGGACATAGGCGAAAGCCTCCCGATGGCGGTCGAAAAAGCCGTACGAGAGGCTGACCCATTCGCGCAACTTGACGCGAAACGGGCGTGGGTCGTCGACCAAGTGGCGCTTCTCCTCGACCATTCCGGCAACGATTCGGGCGTAGGCTTGCCAGGTCATGTCGTCTTTGCTCGCGAAGTAGCGATAGATCGCCGCTTCCGACACGCCCAGTCGTCCGCAGATGCCGCGAACGGTCGCTGCTTCCGCTCCCGATGTCTCGATCAGCCCGATGGTTCCTGCGAGGATGGACTCCCGGCTCAGCTTCGCATGCCGCCCCATAGATTAACCGTCGTTAACTTAAAGAACTCTAGAGACATACGGCTTGCAGAGCCATGCTCGGGCGTCTGCCGTTCATGATCGATCGTATCGACCGCGCTTGCCGCAATAGCGGCGCAGATCGTGAGCTGCGGATCGGCCACGCCGCGCCGAGGCACCGCGCAATGTGACGGCTTCGTCCGGCGATTCGCAGCCGCCCCTTCCGTGAACGACGCCCCGGGTCAGGCAAGCGCAACCAAAGCAGCCTGCGCGACGTATAACTCAGGCTCGCACGCGAGAAGACGCCGGGAGTTGCCCGTCACCTCGGGCGTCTCGATGCGAGCCTGCCCATGGACCGTGTCGAAGCCTTGGTCTCGGCGACATCAGAGCCCGCCGCCGACGTGCTTTCGGAGATTCTCAGAGGCATACGCCTCGAGGGGACAGCCCGGACTCGTTGCGAACTTCTCGAGCCGTGGGGCCCGGAGGCAGCCATCAGCCCAGCGGCGGAGTTTCATTTGATCGTCGCGGGTTCCAGGTGGCTGCAATGGGCCGGCGCCCGCACGCCGAGACAGTTTGAGGCCGGCGATCTGGTCGTGTTCCCTCACGGCGATGCTCACGCTTTGTTCAGCCCACACGATGCGGCCCGCACGCCAGCCGCCGAAGTGCTGCGGGGCCGGAAGCTGGACGATTTCGGTTCCGCGGTCTTGGGTGGCGAAGGAAAGCGCACTGAGATCATCTGCGGTTTCTTCCGCGTGCGTTCGGCGCGGCCGCACCCGCTGATCCAGGCCTTGCCCGGCTTGATCCACTTGCGCCACCGGGACACGCGCGATACGTTGTGGTTGCGCTCCGTGGCGAACTTGTTGACACATGAGATCAACGCCGTGCAGCAGGGCACACATGCCGCCATCGACCGGTTGGTGGAAATCCTGTTCATCTATGCGGTGCGCGCGTACGCGTCGACATCGCGCCCGGCGCAGGGATTTCTTGCCGCGCTGTCCGACCACCACATCGGTCGCGCGTTGAATCTGATGCAGGCGAGGCTGTCCGAGCCGTGGACGCTGGAATCGCTGGCGCGCGAAGTCGCGTTGTCTCGGGCCGCGTTCGCCGGGCGTTTCCAGCGGTTAGTCCGCGAGGCGCCGATGAGCTACCTCGCGCGGCAGCGCATGGAGAGGGCGTACGAATTGTTGACGACGACGGGACTCAGCGTCGCCCAGGTCGCCGGGCACGTGGGATACGCTTCGGAAGCTGCGTTTGCGCGCGCGTTCAAGAAGACCACCGGGCGAGGGCCTGGGGAGGCGCGTCGCGGAGCGATGGAGGCGGCGTGAGCGCGAAACCCTGGCTGATCGGTGGGCTGCTTGCGCTCGGGCTCGGCGCACCGGGCGTGCACGCGCAGCATCTGCCTCTAGAGGTCTTCTACGGGCTGCTCAACCAGAACGGCGCGGCCGCGCAGGCTTCGCTCAACCGCATTCGCGCCGGCTGGCGCGACGAGTACGCCGCCATGCTGCTGGAGAGCGTCGGCTTCGTGCGCGATCCCGAGGTGCAACGCGGCGTTCTCGCGCAGCTCGCCCGCGTCACCGGGCGCCCGTTCGACGGCGACCTCGACGGCTGGTATCGCTGGCTTTGGTCGAGGGAGGCCGCCGAGCATCCCGACTACGCCGAGTTCAAGGCGCGGCTGTACGAGCAGATCGACCCTCGCTTCCGTGAATATTTCGCCGGCCGGCCGAAGGCGGTGATCCGGCTGGACGAGATCCGCTGGGGCGGGGTACGGCGCGACGGCATCCCGCCTCTGGTCAAGCCGAAAATGGTGCGCGCGCGCGATGCGCGTTACCTCGGCGACGACAACATCGTCTTCGGCGTCGCCATCGACGGCGACGTGCGTGCCTACCCGAAGCGCATCCTGGCCTGGCACGAGATGGTGCGCGACACCATCGGCGGGCGCCCGCTGAACGGCGTTTATTGCACGCTCTGCGGGGCCATGGTGCTGTACGACGTCACCGTGAAAGGCGTGCACCACGAGCTGGGCACGAGCGGGTTCCTCTACCGCTCGAACAAGCTGATGTACGACCACGCCACCAAGTCGCTCTGGTCCACGCTTAGCGGCACGCCGGTCGTCGGTGCGCTCGTGGGGCAGGGAATCGAGCTAAGGCCCCTGCACGTCGTGACCACCACCTGGAAGCAATGGAGGAAGCGCCATCCGGAGACGCTCGTGCTCTCGCTCGATACCGGGCACCGGCGCGACTACAGCGAGGGCGCGGCGTACCGCGAGTACTTCGCCAGCGACCGGTTGATGTTCGGCGTACCGGCGCTAGACACCCGCTTGGCGAACAAGGCGGAGGTGCTCGCGCTGCGCTTCGCCGGGACGCCGCTGGCGATCGCCGCCGACTTCCTGCGCGCGAACCGGGTCCACCACGACCGGCTTGGCGGCCAGGAGTTCGTGGTGCTCACCGACGCGGGCGGCGCGAACCGGGTCTACGAGTCCGCAGGCGTGCGCTTCGAGAGCTGGGATGGCGAGTTCCTGGCGCGCGACCACGCCGGCCGCGTCTGGAAAGTGACCGAAGACCGGCTCATTGCGCCGGGAGGCGAGACTCTACGGCGGCTCCCCGCCCACCGCGCCTTCTGGTTCGGGTGGTACGCTGCGTTCCCCGATACGCGCCTGGTGAAGTAGTGTGCCGGGCCCGGGCCGGGCCGCTTCGCTATTGCGGCATCGCCTCGCGGTACAGTTCCGGATGCACGATCGCGGCGAGCATCTCCAGGCTGTCGACGATGCGCGGGCCGGGACGGCTGAAGTAGGCTTTACCGTCGACGGTGACCACCCGCCCCTCGCGCACCGCACGCAGGCGGTTCCAGTCCTGTTTCGCGGCGAGGGCGGCGGTCTCCCGCACAGCGCGTTGCCGCGGGATGCCGCACAGCGCGAGCACGATCAGATCGGGATCGGCCGCGCCGATCTCCTCCCAGGTGACGCGCCGCGACGGCTGGCCGGCGCGGCCGATGGGATCGGTGCCGCCCGCCAGCTCGACCAGTTGCGGGTTCCAGTGCCCACCGCAGAAGGGCGGGTCGGTCCACTCCATCAGCAAGCAACGCGGGCGCGATGCAGCGCCGGACACACGCGCGGCAACGCCGCGCACACGGCCGCGAAGTGCGAGGATCAAGGCGTTGGCGTGTACCGCTGCCCCGAGCGGCACACCCACGCGGCGGATGTCGGCGAGGATGTCTTCGAGGCTGGACGGTTGCAGGTTTACGACCAGCGGTGGTCTCGCCATCGAATTCGCGAACGCAGCCACCGATCCATAGGTCACTGCGCACACGTCGCACAGCTGCTGGGTGAGGATCACGTCCGGCCGCAGCTCGCGAACCAGCTCCTCGTCCAGCGTATAGAGCGAACCACGGTTGGCGAGCGTCTCGCGCACCCACGCATCGATCTGCACGCTGGGCAGACCGGCGCCGTGGATCTCACAGCGTGTGACCCGCGGCAGACCGGTGGCGCCGGGCGGGAAGTCACATTCGTGAGAAATGCCGACGAGCCGATCGGCGCAGCCGAGCGCGGCCACGATCTCGGTTGCAGAGGGCAGCAACGACACTACCCGCATGTGTGCCCCTGCGCGTCGTAGACCAGATCGCTGAACACGAATCCGTCGCGTTCCACGCTGCCGCCCGAACGCACCGGGATCGGCCGCTCGAACATGGGTCCCGTAAAGCAGAACGTGTGGAACTCGCCGTTCTCGCCGCACGGATCCACGCCAGGCGGCAACTCCGCGAGCAACCGCTCGTCGAAAATCCGGCCGGCATAGGCAGCCGGAAGCTGCTTGGGATCGACACAGACCAGCACGGCCCGTAAGCCGCTCGCGGTCATCTCTTTCGCCAGCCGCGCGGTATCGGCCTGCCAGAGCGGGAAAACCGGGGTGAGCCCGCTGCCGGCGAGGATCCGCTCCCGATAGGCGCGGATTTCCGCGAGGAACAGATCGCCGAACGCGACGTGCGTGATGCCCTCGGAGACGGCCTGCCGCGCCACATTGCCCATGATGGCCTCGTAACGCGCGTTCGGACACGGATACGGCAGTTCCACCCAGCGCAGCGGAACGCGCGCAGCCCTGGACTGCTCGTCGGCCAGCTCGCGCCGCACGCCGTGCATCGACACGCGGCCGAAAGCGCTGGTGCCGGTGGTGACAAGCCCCTCGACCTCGTACTCCGCCTGGTCGCGGAGCACCCGCAACGCCCAGGCGCTGTCCTTGCCGGTGGACCAGGAAAGCCAGAGCTTCGGACGGATCTTTCTTCTCCAGCGAGTGGAAGAGCTGCTACGCCGCCGCCCCCAGCGAATGCGACCGTACCAGATGCCTGGCGGCCAAACATACCAGCCAGGCGAGCGTCACATACCCGAGGCCAGTGCCTGCGTACGCCGGGTAATAGCGCACAACCTCTGCTGCGAAGCGAGCCGCCGGCCAGCCATCGAAACGCCCCGAGAACGCATACCAGAAGGCGTTGGAGAGCGCGAAGGCCGCGGCGCTCGAAACCAGCATCGTGCCGAGCCAGGGCAGAAGCGATTGGCGCGGCCACTTCGCCTGCAGCCACGAGCCGGCCGACCACACCGCGAGATAGGCGGGCACCAGGCCCGCGTAGGCCGGGGTGAAGCAATCGTCCGGAACACCCAGCGTGCCACTGGCGAGCCAATCGGCTGCGAAGACCGCTGCCATCAGGCCGGCGAAGCCGGGCCAGCGTCGCACCCACATCCCGCCCAGCAGCATTAGCGCGACCGTGGCATCCGGCAGCGCGGTGGAGAACGCCAGGTGTGTACTGCGCGTGAGCAGGATCAAGGCGGCGAACGCGAACCACAGCCGCGCAGGGGTGATGCGCACTTTCATCGGGAGGCTCCTTGCATGGCTGCGACCATCATTGTAGCGTGTACCGCACCGACAGGAACACATTGCTGCCGGGGGTGTTGAAGCCCTTCGCCAACTCGTAGTCCTCGTCGAGGGCGTTGTTCCAGCGCAGCTCGCCGTTCCAGCTGCGCGCGATCGCGTAGGTGGCCACGAGATTGAGCACGACATAACCCTCCATCTCGCTCGCCCGGGATTCGTCGAGCGAATCGAAGCGCGCGCCCGCACCGGCGACCTCGGCGGCGATCCGCAACGGGCCGAAACCGCGGGCGACTGCGGCGTTGCCGAAGATCTCGGCCCGTCGCGGCAGGCGCTTCTCGGTGATGTCGTTGATCGGATCTTGCAGGGTGAGCCGCGCCCACAGCTCCAGGCCGAACAGCTTGCCGTCGCAGGCCAGCTCCACACCTTTGATGCTGGCCTCGCCGACGTTGATCGGCCGAAACGCGGCGGAGTCGAACACGATGAGGTCGGTGATCCGATTCTGAAAGTACGTCAGGCCAACCCGCTGCTGGCCGCTGCGGTAGTCCACGCCGACTTCCCAGCTCTGTCCCTTCTCGGGTTTCAGGTCGGGGTTGCCGAACCCGGGGAAGTACAGATCGAAAAACGTCGGCGCGTGGAACGCGTTGCCCGCGCTCGCGCGCAGGCGCAGCTCCGGGGTCAGTCCGAAGGCGTAGCCGAGCGCGCCAGTGGTGCGGCTGCCGAACTGGCTGTTGTCGTCGTTGCGCACACTGGCGCTCAGTGTGTGCCGCCCGAGCTGGCCGGTGTATCCGGCGAACGCCGAGTAGATGTTGCGCTCGTCCACGGTGAAGACGGTAGTGCCACCGACTTCCTGGCGCAGAAACTCGAGGCCTGCGATCACGGTGCCGAAGCCGGTGCTGAAGTCGTTCTGCCAGGTGGCCTGCGTCTGCTTGGAGTCCAGGTCGCCCGGGAAGCTGCCTTCGATGTCCAGGTCGTCCTGACTAATCCCGACGCGTACCAAGCTCTGCCACGATGGCGCGACGCGGTTGCGGGCGTAGGCCGAGTACACGCCGATGGCCTGATCGTTGATGTCATCGCTGGTCGGTCCGCTGTCGAAGTGCGTCCGGCCATGGGAGTAGAACGCGTTCAACCCCACCTCTTGATCGGGTGCGAAGCGATGCACGAAGTTGCCCGAAACGTTCGTGTTGCGATGTCCATCGTCGTCGGGATTGAAGATGAAGGGCCCAGCGTCGCGGTTGGTAGCGGAGAAGGCTGCAGTGTCCAGGTATCCCGCTTTCAACGTGAACCCGGTAGTGTCCGTCCCGGCGGCGACGCCGCCATTGACCTTGGTCGTGTCGTAGCTGCCGTAGCCGGCGCTGCCGGTCACCCGCGGCGCGTCAGGCCAGCCCTGGGTGAAGAGCTGGATCACCCCGCCCAGGGCATCGGAACCGTACAGGCTGCTCATCGGTCCGGGTACGATCTCCACGCGCGCGAACTGAGACGGGGGCAGGTTTTCGAACGGAGTCGTGCCGCCGGCGGCATTGTTCACGCGGATGCCGTCCAGTAGCACCAGAGTGTGGCTGCTGTTCGCGCCGCGCAGGAACACGCTGCTGGTCTGGCCGGCCCCGCCGTTGGCAGCGATTTCGACGCCGGCCTGTTGCTGTAGCAACTCGGTTAACGAGTTCTGCCCACTGCGGTCGATGACCCCGCCGGTGATCAACTCCACCGGGCGGATCGTCGCAGAGTAGCTCTCGGGGGTGCGCGTTGCCGTTACCACGACGGGATCCGCGGACGTGCTCTCGGGCCTGTCCGGGCCGGCGGCGAGCGCGCTCGCCGCGGCCGCTCCGGCCGCGACCGCCGCAATGATGGTCTTCAAAGCTGTCTCCTCCCGGCGATGGCACGCGCCCTCCGCGCGTGCGGTTGAATCGCACGAGGAAACAACGCACCGGGACTGCTCTCTCCGGGAAAACCTGCAGCCTGACCATCCGCCGCCCGCGGTGTTTCCTGCATGATCCAGGCCGGTCTTCGGACTCGTGGGCTATGACGTGCCGCCTTCCCGTGAGCATGCTCACAGTGGCGTGAAGGACACGCCCGCACCCACCTACCGCTGCGGGGGCAGTGCAGGAATTACGCCGCGCTCGGGATGGGTCGAACGGCGCGCACCTGCTTCCCGATTATCCTTTCCGCCAGAACGGCGGAAGGGCACCTGGACGCATCAAGCATAGCCGCTGGACGATTGCGGCGCAAGCGCAGTTTGCACTGAAACGTGTGTTCGGGCCTGTCGAGCTCGAGCCTGCTGGTTCGATCCGGGCGCCGCGCTGCGCGACCACGGATGCGAAGGCGACGAAGACTGCCTGGTGGTGGAAGGCGAGATGCTGCTCGAAGGCCTGCGCGTGCGCGCCGGCGACTATCACTTGACGCGTGGCGGCAGCCCCCACCCCAACGTCGTGAGCAGGAGGCTGCAGTGAAGAGAAGTCTTTTAACCGTATTGGTACTCACGGCGACGCTTGCAACCGTGGGACCGGCTCAAGCCGATGGGGTGCGCGTCACCCGCTTCGGGAGCGCGACCTTGGATCCCATCGAGGCCTCAGCGGTCCGCGCCCGGATCGCTTTCATCGGCAACGGGGTCGGGCGGGAGACTTTCGCGTGAGGGTTACCACGCGCGCGCCTGCTCCAAGCGCTTGGCCAGCTCGGCGAGGGTCTTGGCGTCGAACTGCGGGACGGAGCAGGTGCCCTGCGTGCAGACGAAGGCGGCGGCTCTGGGCAGCTCGGGGTAGCGCACGTCCGGATTCGGCAGCGCACCCTCGCGCCGATCCCACCACTCGATCCGGCGATAGCCCGCCGGATAGCCGACCGCCGCGCGAAACAGCTCCTGTGCCGCGGCGTCGTCCTTGGCGCCGACGACGGTGAGGTGCACCGGGTCGGCAGCCAGCTCGGCGTCGGCGATCAAGATGCCCGGCTCGGTAGAGCGCAGCGCGGCCACTTCCGGGGTGACCAGGAAGCGCATCGCGCGCTCGGCATCGTCGCGGTACTGCGCGGCGCCGGTGTAACGCGCCAGCAGATTGAAGAAGCGGGCGGCCGCGATGTTCTCGTCGATCTGCGGCTTGGGCTTGAGCACCTGCCCCAGGTCCTGCGCAGTGGGGTATCCGGCTTCGGCGGCGAAGCGGGTGCGGATGAAGGCGGCGGCCTCGCGCGCGTGGCGCAGCCAGGCGCGCTCACCGGTGGCGGCATGCAACGCGAGCATGCCGCGGGCCATCGCCAGCGTGTCCTCGAGATAGGGTCCGTCCGCATCGGACGCATCGTGGCGGAAGCCGCCGCCGGGCAGCGCGCGGTTGCGCAGCGCCCAGTCCGCCGCTGCACGCGCCTCGGCCAGATACTGCGGGTCGAGGGTCGCGCTGTAGAGCTGCGCCAGCGCCTGGATCATCCAGCCCTGCTCGCGCGCATACAGGTGCGTGTCGATCGCTGGCAGGCCGCGTACGCGCCGGCCGGCGTCGTCCAGGGCGAAGTAGTCCTCGGCGTGCCGGCCCTTCACCAGGTCCGCATCCTGGCTCACGTAGAAGGCGCCTTCGGGGCCCAGCAGGAAGCTCGTCGCGTAGCGATGGATATCGCGCGCGGCCTGCAGATAGGCGGCGTCGCCGAGCAGCAGGTACGCGAGCGCGTAGACGCGCAGATACTCGGCCTGGATCTGCAGCAGCTTCTCGAAGTGCGGGTGCTTCCAGTCGCCGTGCGTCGAGTACTGATAGGCGCCGCCCCACACCGGGTCGATCAGATTCAGGGCGCCATCCAGAGTCTGACGCGCCATCTTGGCGGCCCGTGCATCGCCCCTGGCGGCGCGCATCAGCGCGTACTCCACCGTGTCGCGGTCCATGAACTTCTGGTCCTGGGCCAGACCACCGCGCCGAAAGTCGTGACGCTTGACGAAGCGCTGCGCCAGATCGGCGCGCAGCTTCTCGGGCAGGACTGCGCTGGTCGCGTAGCGCTCGATGCTCGCCTGGTCGCGATAACGCAGCGGGCTGGGGTCGTCGACGATGGCCTGCAGCATGACGGCCATCCGCTCCGGGGGGATGTAGCCGCGGCGCTTCACGATCTCGCGCCCGTCCGGGCCGAACACGACGGTCGCGGGCCAGCCGTACTCGTCGTAGCGGCGCGACAGGTCGGGACGCCGATCCTGGTCCACCTTGACCGCGATGTAGTGCCGGGCGATGAGCGCCCCGACCCGCGGGTCGCGATACGTCGTCTGGTCCATCACGTGACACCAGTGGCACCAGACCGCTTCCAGGTCCAGCAGCACCAGGCGCCGCTCGCGTTGCGCCCGGGCGAACACGGCGTCGGACCATGGCTGCCAGTCGATGGCCACCGGCGGTGCCGCCTCGGCTTTGGCGCCCGGCTCCGGTTTGGGCGGCAGGCGCGCGGCCTGCGTCTGCGTTGCACACAGCGTGGCGAAGCCGAACAGCACGACGAGCAGGCGGGCGGCGAGCATTGCGGAGCTCCGAGATCTCGTTATGCCCGTGATACGGGCGGCGCACCTCTGCGGATGCGTGGTTCCTCGGAACGCGCTGGCAACGATCCGTCTCGCCCCGAATCGCGTCGAACTGCTCGGCAAGATGCCTTTGCGGTGCCGGACATCCGTGCCGGCGCTTTCTGCGTACGCGCTTCTGTGAGAGCATGGCCCAGGCCTCCAACCAGAGCGAGAGCCAGGATGTGAGCATCCTCAACCATCGGCCTCAGCACCAGGGTCCTCACCTCGCGGCTCGCGCGAAGATTCCCGTTTGACTCCCCCGGAGCTCGTGCCCCGTGCGGCGCTGCGTGCAGCGCGCCGGCGACGCACCTGGAGCGCTTCGATCGGGCGAGCCCCGCTGCCAAGCCGCGCGATCTCGAGCTCAGGGAAGCAGGACGATCGAGCCGGTGGTCTTGCGAGCCTCGATAAACCGGTGCGCATCGGCCGCCGCGCTCAGCGGGAACGTCCTTGCGATCGTGCTGCGGACGATGCCCTGCTTGATGGCCTCGAACAGATCGGCCGCCGCGGCCAGCAGAGCGCTGCGTGGGCTCACGTAGTGCCACAGCGCAGGGCGGGTGATGAACAGCGAGCCCGGCACCCCGAGCTCCGCGACGATGTCGACCGGCTCCGGCACGCCCGAAGCGTGGCCGTAGGCCGCGCACATGCCGCGCACCCTGAGGCATTGGAGCGAGCGCCTGAGCGTCGCCTTGCCGATCGACTCGTAGACCACGTGGACGCCCTCGCCGCGGGTGATCTCGCGAACCCGCGCGACGAAGTCCTCCTTCGCATAGTTGACGACGTGGTGGCAGCCGAGGTCGCGGGCAATCTGCGCCTTCTCCTCGGTGCTCACCGTGCCGATGACCTGGGCGCCCAGATGGCGGGCCCAAGGGCAGAGCAGATGACCCATGCCCCCCGCCGCGGCGTGGATGAGGAGGTAGTCTCCCGGCTTCACGGGATAGGTCTCGCGCAAGAGATACCGTGCCGTGAGTCCTTTGAGCAGGAGCGAGGCTAGCTCGGGATCGCTGAGTCCGAGATCGACGGGGACCTCGATCAGCTGGTCTGCCGGATAGAGCCGCTCCTCGGCATACGAGCCGAGCGGTGGGATGCAGTGGGCCACCTTGTCTCCCGGCGCGAACCCCGTGACTCCCGGATCAACCTCGACCACGGTCGCCACGGCCTCGAAGCCGACGACGATCGGCGGCTCGCCGACGACGAGCGGATGCGGCACGCCGGCGCGATGATAGGTGTCGGCGTAGTTGACGCCGATCGCGAGGTTGCGCAGGCGCACCTCGCCCGCGCGCGGTCGGCCGAGGGAGATCTCCTCCCAGACGAAGTTCTCCGGTCCACCCTTCTTGTGGATGACCTGCGCCATCACCATCGCCAGCCCTCCTTTCGTCTCAGTGCTTTCCGCGCGCCGTCAGCGGCGCAATCCGCGCACGAACTCGGCGAGCGCGGCGCCGATCTCGTCGGGGCTGTCTTCCTGGATGAAATGCGTGCCCTTCACGGTGACCTCGCGCTGGTTCGGCCAGGT
>Ga0187892_10007843_pt1 | contig 14970 bp, 13 predicted proteins | sample MA1701073metaG_FD_139345 | JGI IMG/M metagenome (GOLD analysis project Ga0187892, IMG submission 139345) | Bio-ooze microbial communities from a basaltic lava cave in the Kipuka Kanohina Cave System on the Island of Hawaii, USA - MA170107-3 metaG ... | reverse complement strand
GGACCGTGCGCTCGCGCGGATCGCCGAAGCCGACCACCATCGATCTCGTGGCCCCATTTGAGCGCGGCGACGCTCCGCGACACAGCGTGTCCCGCGGGGAGAGCCCCCACCCCACCCGGCGCTCTGTCGGCTCATTTCTGACTCGGGACACTAGCCGCACATAGGGGGTATCGTGCTCGACTGGCTGGCCGACAACCTCGCCCTGATCATGTTCGTGGCGATGTTCTTCATGATCTTCTGCGGCTACCCCGTGGCTTTCGTCATGGGTGGGATGGCGCTGCTGTTCGCCGTCGCGGGCTCGCTGCTCGGCGTGTTCTCGATGATCGGCCTCTACGACGTCGTGCTGCGCATGTGGGGCGGTGTCGCCGCCGATCCGGTGCTCGCCTCGGTTCCCATGTTCATCTTCATGGGGACGATCCTGGAGCGATCCGGCTCGGCCATGGACATGCTGAAGGCGACGGAGGTCCTGCTGAAGCGGGTTCCGGGCGCCCTGGCGGTCGCCGTCATGGTGATGGGGACCATCCTGGCCGCGCCGATCGGCGTGGTGGGCGCGGCGGTGGTCACGCTCTCGGTGATCGCGCTACCGCAGATGCTGGCGTCGGGCTACGACAAGCGACTGGCCATCGGCACCATCGCCTCGGCCGGAACGCTCGGCATCCTCATCCCGCCGGCGATCATGCTGGTGGTGATGGCGGAAATGCTCGCGACCTCGGCGGGGGCGCTGTTTCTCGCGGCCACCATGCCGGGCCTCGTGCTCTCGGCCCTCTACCTGGCCTACATCGTGCTGGTCGCGGTGCTACGGCCGGGCATGGCGCCCAAGCTGCCGCCCGATTACGGGCCGCAGACCCGCGCCGAGTTCTGGACGGCGGTGTGGCGCGGCCTGTTTCCGATGACGGCGCTCATGGTGATCGTGATCGGCTCGATCTTCGCGGGCTGGGCCACTCCGACCGAGAGCGGTGCCGTCGGAGTGCTCGGCTCGATGCTTATCGCCGCCCTGAACCGGCGCCTGACCATGAAGATGATGAACGAGGCCATCGTGTCGGCCTGCCGGTCGAACGGGCTGGTGTTCCTGATCTTCCTGGGCGCCACCGGCTTCTCCTACGTGTTCCGGGTGCTGGGCGGCGACGATCTGATGCTATCGATGCTGCTGAAGTTCGGCATCGACACGAAGTGGGAGATGCTCGCCTTCGTGATGATCCTGATCTTTCTGCTCGGCTTCCCCTTCGAATGGATCGAGATCTGCCTGATCGTGCTGCCGGTGTTCGGTCCGATCATGATGCGGTACGACTTTTCCGACCATATGGTGGACCAGAGCGCGCTGCTGACCTGGTTCGGCGCGCTCGTCGCAGTCAATCTGCAGACCGCGTTCATGACGCCGCCATTTGGGGCCACGCTGTTCTATATGAAGGGAACGGCGCCGCCCGACGTCACCATGACCGACGTCTACCGAGGCATGTATCCTTTCGTGGCGCTGCAGATCGTCGGGCTGGGGCTCTGCATCTACTTCCCGAGCATCGTTCTGTGGCTGCCAAGGGTGGCCGGCTTCCTCGATTAGCGACGTGGGGGCCCCGAATGGCCCCCAATATGTTCGGAGCCGCCCGGCGAAGCCGTGACGCTCGTTCCTCGATGAGCGTGTTACCCGCGACCGACGGCGGCCGTGGCCCCTGACCGCGGGCGCTCCTACTTCAGGTAGCCGTGATCTTTCCAGATCGCGTACTTCTGGCGGAACTCGGCGTAGCTGGCGTGGACGCGCTTGAAGTCCAAATCCTTGGCGGACTCTTCCCGGATCACCTCTTCCCACGCGGAGCGCATTTTGGCCAGGATCGCCTCGGACCAGAAGTGGATCTTCACCCCGTGCTTCTCCACCAGATCCCGCATGGCGCTGAACTGGCGGGCTTCGCTGGTGGCGAAGCTCCACATGATGTTGGCGTCACAGGCCACCTCGATCATCCTCCGGTGCTCTTCGGAGAGCTCCTTCCACTTGTCGAGGTTGACCAGGAACTCGCCCACCGAGGACTGCTGATGCCAGCCCGGGAAGTAGTAGTGCTTGGCCACCTGGTGGAAGCCCTGCTTGATGTCGATGGAGGGAAACGCCAGCTCGGTGGCGTCGATGACCCCGCGCTCGAGGGCCGGGTAGATGTCGCCTGGCGGGAGAAGCTGCGTCTGGACGCCGAGCTTCTGCATCACCCGGCCGCCGAGGCCGAAGAAGCGCATCTTCAGGCCCTTGAGGTCGTCCACCGTCTTGATCTCCTTGCGGAACCACCCGGAGGCCTCAGGCGCGATCATGATGCAGGTGATGCCCTTCACGCCATGCCGGCCGTAGATCTCGTCCTTCAGCTTCTCGCCGCCCCCGTACTTGAGCCAGGCGAGGTACTCGCCGGCCTGGGGCCCGAACGGGACTGTGGTGAACCAGGGCGCGGACGGAATCTGGCCCACGTGGAAGCCGGACGTGGTCCACCCCGCCTCGATGGACCCCTTGGCGACCGCGTTGAACACCTCGAACGCGGGGACCAGGGCGCCCGGCTCGTGGAACTTGATGTCCAGCGCGCCACCCGACATCTTCCGGAGATTCTCGGAGAAGATCGGGCCGCTCTCGCCCACGACGTCGAGACTGCTGGCGAAGGCGCTCGCCATCTTCCAGCGCCCCCTCTTCTGCGCCTCGGCCGGCGTCGTCCAGACAATCGCCAGTCCGGTGGCGAGGCACGCGATGCTGACACTCGCGACGAATCCCAATCGCCTCATGTCGACCTCCCGTCGATTCGATGGTGGCTGGCGCGCCCGCGTGGCGCAGGCCGGGCGCTTCGCGCCGCCCCCGGGCGGAAGCGGCCCATACTTGGCCACATTCAACGCCTGTCAGTCAAGGGCGAGAGGGTAGCGCCCCGAGGCCGAGCGCGCCGCCCCGCCGCTCGCGACACGCTCACCCGCGCCTCAGCACGACTCTGCTTCAAGAAGGACCACCCCCTCCTCGAGGGCGCGCTGCACCAGTGGGTTCTCCTGCCCGAGCATCCGGTCGAATTCGTCGGGGGTGTAGATGAGAAGATCGAGCCGCGGCCATACGTCGTAGATGCCGGCGAAGTCCTTGAAGCGCTCGAAGAACGGCCGCTGCGTCTCGGTGACGATGATGAGGTCGAGATCGCTCCATTCGTCCGCGTCGCCCCGCGCAACCAATCCGAACGCGATCGCTCGACGGGCACGCTGCAGGTGCGGTGCCAGTCGCCGCTTCAGCGCCTCGAGGTCCTGAAGGATGGCCGCGCTCTCCACGATGGCCACTCTAGCACGGGGTCAGCGGCGACCCCGATGCCCGCGGCGCCACCGGGCCGTCGCCTTTTGCCAGCCGGTCCGCGCCAGCTCGATCGCCGCGTGGAGGGTGGTCGTCGCGGTCGCACGAGGGTCCGGATTCGCGGCCTCCCGACCTGGCCCGAGACGAGATTCGCCGGCGTCATGAGTAGCCGGCCCGCGCGCTGGCGCGCGCCCACTGCACCTCTGCCGGCAGGCTCCACGCAGGTTACGGACCGCGTGATAGGATCGCCGCATGGCTGACGCGCGCATCGCGGTAACCGGGCGGCCAATCACTGGAGAAGAGCTGGCCACCATGCCAGATGTCGGACCCTGCGAGCTCATCGACGGAAGAATCGTCCCCATGACCCCCACAGGCGGCGAACATGGCATGGTCGAACTCAATTTCGGCGAGGCACTGAGGGCGTTTGCGCGCGCCCACGGCCTCGGCAGGGTCCTCGTCGGAGAGGTGGGCATCTTCACCCAGCGCAATCCCGACCGGGTGCGCGCCGCGGACGTCCTGTTCATCTCCAACGCGCAGTATTCTCGCTGGGGCAATGTCCAGGGATTCCTCGACGTCGCCCCGGATCTGATCGTCGAGATCCTATCTCCGACCGATCGGTCGATGGACACCATGCAGAAGCTCCGGGAGTACTTCGCGATCGGCGTGCGGCTCGTGTGGGTCGCCGACCCCGAGGCGCGCATCGTCTACGCGTACCGGTCCCTCACGGATGTGCGCGAGTTCCGTGAGGGCGGTGACCTCACCGGCGACGACGTGCTGCCGGGGTTCTCCGTGCCGGTGGCCGAACTGTTCGCTCAGTAGCTCCCAAGCCGCCCTTTCGAGTCTTCTCGCACGGCCGCTCACGAGTGGTCCACTTCTCGTGAGTATCGGTGGGTGCCCAGGTTCCGTTCCTGATCCATTCTCCTTCAGCTGTTCCTTGAGAGGCCGGCTGAGCTGCGCCGGCCAAGCTCAGCCTCGGCCCAGCTGGATCCGACCTGCCTTCCTGACCCGACCGGCCGGGGCCTGCGCACCCACGTGGCGCTGACGCTCGGTCGTGTGGCTCATGGGTGTCCGGCGCGTCGGCGTCCTCTGCCTGACCCTGCCGGACTGCGAGTACTTCGACTGCGAGCTCCCCGGGCGGATCACGTGGCTCCGGGGCTCTTGGCGGCGCCTCAGAACCGGATCCGCACCCGATAGGTGAGCTTGGTGGCGCCCTCCTTGGGCACCGAGGCGACGAACTTCAGCGTGTGGCTCTCGACCTTCTCCCAGGGGAGGGTCGAGCTGAGCACTTGCCAGTCGCCGGGGACGGGCTCGATGACGGTCACGGTCTGGTCGGCCGCCTTGTGGTTCCGGAGCGCGATCTCCCACTCGACTTCGTACACGGTGGCCGAGATCTTCTTCCAGTCCTTCTGGGTTCGCTCGGCGACGACGTCGAAGGCGTTGCCGAGCTTGACTTTCACCCGCTCGTCCTTCGGGGTGTGGTCGATCAAGTCCTCGCCGATGAACTGCTGGCCCCCCGCGCTGTCCGCCTTGTAGACGCGCACCTTGCCGGCGGGGAGAGGAAGCCCGAGTCCGTTGTCCTTGCTGTTCTTGAGCTCGAGGAAGACGCCGACCTTCTGGTTCGCGATGGGCACCCCGTACTGGTTCCGGTAGTACTCCTGGGCCCCGGAATAGATCAGCTGCTTGTCGACGCGGGTGTCGCTCGCCGACATCAGGGCGAGCTGCTTCGTCTGGTTGTCCTTGATCGTGGTCCGCCCGTCGAGCGTGTAGAGGTGATACTCGAAGAGCCCCTCCTCGACGAACTCGCGACTGGCCGCCCCGGCCGTCGGTGAGGCGGCCAGCTCCATCATCTTCGTGACCCGCCGGCGGTCGTCGGCGCGGTGCACGTCACCCGCCACGAGCTGGAGGGCGGCGCTGTCGTAGATCGCGCCGCTCTTGTTGTCGATCGTGACCCATCCCGTCACGTCGCCCCGGTCGTCCGTCGCGTTCAGAACCAGGACGTAGTCGGCCTTCCAGGTAATGCCACCGGTCAAATACGACGCCTCGATCCGCTGCCCGCCGCCCACCTGGTTCCGGAGCAACCAGACCAGGGTCGGAGTCGAAACCAGGTTGTCGGGAAGGGCAGGGAGAACCAGGCGGCCGGAGTGTCCAAGGTGAATCTGCCCGTTGATCTCGAAGACCGGCCCTTCCGTCGACAGGAGCGTGGCCTCGTTGAAGGTTCCGTCGCTGGAATACAGCCTGACCCGCTTGCCGACGTACTTCTCCATGAGCTTCTGGCTCGACACGAGGTCGTACTCATAGTTCTGCTCGAGCACCTTGAGGCCCGCTGGGTCACCGAGCGCGCGGAGGTGGACGGTGGTCGGATCGATCTGGGTGGCCACGTCCATGAACTTGACGTCGTGCACTCCCGTCGAGAGGCTGATCTCGCGGACGTCCCTGACCAGGCCGAAGTTGCCATTGTAGATCGTCACGGCGATGTCGCGCTGATCCCGCCGCGTGACTTCCAGCGGCGGAGCAGCCGCCGCGCTCGGCCCGAGCGCCATCACCGCCATCGCGAGACCGATCAGCGCATTCCGTTTCGTTCCCATCGGCGTCTCTCCCTTCGCACCCGGAAGCGGTGGCGCCCCCGGAACTGGCCTTTCGGGCGGACCGAGCACTCCAGACCGCCGGCCATTGCTGTCAATTGGACAGGCAGCCCGATGCGAAGTTCCCCTACTCTACGACCGCGACACTCATCCGCACCGTGGCGGCTAGCGTTCCCGCCTGGCGGCCGACCGTGAGGCGGCCGAGGCCGTGGAGCCCCTCGACGAGCCGTGGATACGCGTCGCGACGGACAGTGACCTCCACGACGGTCGTCCGCGCGTCCGCGCTTCGCGTCACCTCGGTCCCGCCCAGCCGCTGGGTCAGCTCTCCGAGCTGGCGGATGGCGCGCGCCCGGTCGGTCACGGCGAGGGTCCCGCGCACGCAGCAGTCGGGCGGCGGAATCGCGCGCTCCGCCCGCTCGGCGAGCGGCGAGGCGCGAGGCGCCATTCGGCGGAGGGCGACATCGGGGCCGCTGTGCGGCCCACCAGGAGCGATGTCGCCGCTCTGCTGCAGGGTAGCCCCGGTTGGCTCCACCTTGCTCGACGGTACCGGGCGCCCGCTTTCGGGCGCCGGTCCGGCGAGGGAATCGTCCGTGGTTCCCCTTGGCGGCGCTGGCTCCGGGCCCGTGGCGTCCTGGCGCGCACCGGCGGGCCTGTCGCGCTCGGCGGCCTCGCGGTCCCTGAACAGGGCGCGCCCCTCGGTGATTACTTCCGCATCCGGTGACGAGAGCGAGCGCTCCCCGCGCGTGGCGGGGGGGGCGGGCACTTGCGACTCTGGCTCGCCAGGGCGACTCGGCAGCGTTGCCGGGGGCGCCGCGGCGGGGGGTCGATACGGCGCCGGCTCGGACGCGGCGCCCGATCCGGGCGGCTTGTCCGTCCGCGCCGAGACGGAAGGCCCGCGCGCCTCGGTAGTCACGCCGACGGGTTGCTCCTCACCCGAGATCTCCCCGAGGGCTCGAACCTCCCGTCGCACCTCGGGGACGTCGCGGACGATCTGGATGCCGAGCACGGCCACCATCGCGAGCGCGACCGCCTCGAGCGGAAGCTTGATCGACAGCGGCACGAACACCGCCTCGAGGGCGCGACGGTACCAGGGCCGAGTCGCCCGGACGACATCCCTGACGAAACCGGCGGGCGCGAGCGGGGGCTCCACCGCGCGCAGGAACCCGACCGTCCGCCGGAGCCGCTCGAGCTCGCGCTGGCACTCGGCGCAGCCAGCGAGATGGCGCTCGACCTGGCTCCGCTCGTCCGTCGCCAGTGCGTTGTCGAGCAACGCGGAGAGCTGGCCACGAGCCTCGGGGCAGGTCATTGCAGAAACCGCTCTAGCTTCTCTTTCAGGTCCAGGCGTGCGCGGTGAATCCGCGACCGCACCGTCCCGACCGGAACGTCCAGCGCCTGTGCGATCTCCTCGTACGGCAGTCCCTCGAGATCCCGGAGGACGACGACGATCCGCCGGTCCTCGGGCAGGTCGGCGATGGCCTGCTCGAGCGCGCGCTCCAGCTCGTCGCGCTCCGCGAGCGCGCCCGCGTCTGGGGCGCTGCTGGCCAGCCGCAGCAGCGCGTCTCCGCCCGGGCGCGCCAGGCGCCACTCGCTCGACGCGAGGCGGTTCAGGCACAGTCGCGAGCTGATCCCGTAGAGCCACGTCGACAGCCTGGCCTCGCCGCGAAAGCCCGCGAGGGCCCGATGCGCTCGGAGGAACACCTCTTGGGCGACCTCCTCGGCCTCGGCCCGGTTGCCGAGCATCCTGAGAGCGACCCCGAAGACCCGATGCTGGTAGGCTCTCACGAGCTCCTCGAAGGCCTCGGCGTCCCCGGCTCGAAGCCGGTCGAGGAACGCTGGCGAGTCACCCGCGCTGTCCTCACGCACGGTTAGACCATACCATTCGGCCGGCGGTTCCGGAGGGCGCCCGCCCCCGTGCTATGATCGCCGTCGTGCCCTCGCGCTCGCGCTGGAAACCTCGGGCTGCGGTCCTCATCGTCCTCCTCCTCGGCGTCGGCATCGCCTACGTGGTCTGGCGCCAATCGGTGCCCGGCGTGCGCGCGACGCTCCAGCCGGTACCTGCCTTCATCGGACGCGCGACACCCGTTACCCTCGTGCTCGAGGCGGCGCGGGGCAACGTGAGGGAGGCGGAAGTTCGGGTGATCCAAGGCGCCACGGCGGCCGTCGCCTTCAAGACGACCCCGCCCGCGGGTCGGCGACTCGAGGCTCCGGTGACGATCGAGGGGGCAGCGCTTCACCTCAAGGAAGGTGCCGCGACCGTGGAGGTGTGGGCACGGGACGACTTCTGGCGCCCCCTGGGCCGCGGCGGTCAGCCCGCCCTGTCCCTCCCGGTCACGGTGGATCTGACGGCACCGGCGGTCGAGGTGCTCTCGGCGACGCAGTACGTGTATCAGGGCGGGGGCGGTCTCGTGGCGTTTCGCGCCCGCGGCGCGCAGGCCGCCGAGGTGCGCACGGGCGGGCTCGCCTATCCAAGCGTCCCCATCGGGGACGACGGCGCGCGAGTCGCCCTGATCGCGCTACCGTGGGATCACGCGATTGGACTCCCGGTGTCCGTGACCGCCCGGGACGAGGCCGGGAACGCCACGACGCGGAGCGTCCCCTCGACGGTCCGGCCGCGGAAGTTCCGCACCGACAGCGTGACGGTGACCGACGCCCTGCTCGAAGCCAAGGTCCCCGAGCTCTTGCCCCAGCGTCCTCCCGACCAGCCGCTCCTCGACGGCTTCCTCGTCATCAACCGCGATCTGCGCCGGCAGGCCGAGGAGAAAAAGCGAGAGATCGCCCGCACCACGAGCGACACGGCGCGCTGGCAGGGACCGTTCGTCCAGCCGCGAAACACGAAGGTGTTCTCGAACTTCGCGGAGACGCGGCAATACATCTACCGGGACGCCGACGTCGACACCCAGGTACACCTCGGCTATGACCTGGCGTCCGTGAAGCAGAGCCCGGTGCCGGCAGCGAACCGAGGCGTCGTCGTGTTCGCCGAACCGCTGACGATCTACGGCAACACCGTCATCGTCGACCATGGCCTCGGACTGCAGACCCTCTACGGCCACCAGTCACGGATCGAAGTCAAGGTCGGCGACCAGGTCGAGAAGGGGCAGACGCTCGGGTACACCGGCACCACCGGCCTCGCCGTCGGCGACCACCTCCACTTCGAGGTGCTGATCCACGGCGTCGCCGTGGATCCGATCGAGTGGTGGGACACCAAGTGGATCCGCGATCACATCGACAAGCCCCTCCAGGAGGCTGGCCTCCCCCTGATCGGCTCCACTAACTGACGTCGCTCGGAGGGGCGGTCGAGGCCCCTCCGAGGCCCTACCGGCCTCGGAAGACCGGCTCGCGCTTCTCGACCCACGCCTTCGCGGCTTCCCGGTGGTCCTCCGTCGCGCCGGTCCGCGCCTGGTGCCAGGCCTCGAGGTCGAGCACGTCGGCCAGCGAGCCGCTCTCGGCGGCGTTCAGGTTCCACTTCATGTACCGGTGCGCCACCCGCGGTCCCTTCGCGAGCCGCGCGGCCAGCGCCAGCGTCTCCGCCTCCAGCTCCGCGTCGGGCACGACGCGATTGACGATGCCGAGCGCGAGCGCGCGCGCGGCGTCCAGCAGCTCGGCGGTGAAGTAGAGCTCGCGCGCCTTCGCCGTCCCCACCAGCTTCGTCAGGAAGTAGGACCCGCCGAAGTCGCCCGAGTAGCCGACTCGGGCAAACGCGGTGCCGAGCTTCGCCGCGTCGGACGCGATCCGCAGGTCGCACGCCAGCGCGAGCGCGAGGCCGGCCCCCGCCGCGGCGCCGCGCACCATCGCGATCGTGGGCTTCGGCATCTCGTGCAGCGTGCGCGAGACTTCCATCCGCTCGCGAAGCTCGTGCGCGCGCTCCTCGAGCGTCAGGTCAGCCGAGCGGCCCTCGGCCATGGCCTTGACGTCGCCGCCCGCGCAGAAGCCCCGGCCGGCGCCGGTGAGCACGACGGCGCCGATTGCGGGATCCGCGGCCAGGCGCGCCGTCGCCTCCCGGAGCGCATCCAGCATCACGGGTGAGAGCGCGTTCAGGCGATCGGGCCGGTTGAGCGTGAGCACCGCGACCCCGTCCTTCTGCACTTCGAGAAGATCCATCGCCAACCTCGTTCCTGGAGGAAGCTCGACGGCTCCTCCAATGCTGATCCACCGCGCTCGGACCCTGGGTCCTCGCCGGACTGTCCAGGGCCCCGGTTCGATGCTTGCGCCACACCCAGTAGCGAAACATCTGAGTGCTTGAGGAGCGTAAGGAATGGATCTACAAGCATCCTACCCACCGTGGCCCCCCAGAAGCACCCACAGATTCTGCCGAGGAGGCCAAAAGTTCAAGGGGCGTGGCGTGCCCGCGGCTTCGCGTGCCCGACCGGAGCGTCTGTTCGCTTCGCTCGTGGCTCCGGTGCGTTCCGACAGTCGAGTCGACCGGCCGGCCTACCGGCCGCGGAGTAGCGCTCGGAGCATCGCCGGGCCGAGCAGCGCTCCGGGCGGGACGAAGTCGCCGATCACCCCCATCAGCAAGTCGAGCACCGCCGGACGCCCGGCCAGCACGCGGCCGACCCCGTTCGCGACCCCCCGCCGGGAGATGATGAGCTGAAGAAGGTGCGTGACCCGTCGCTTGCCGCGCAGCGTACGCTCCCGGTCCCGGCGAAACGCCGACAGCATGCCCGAGCGACCCTCGGGGCGACCGAGGCCGGTGAGCACCGCGGCGGCCGCATGCTCGGCGTCCCGGAGCGCGGTGTAGATGCCTTCTCCGGTGAACGGGTCGTAGAATCCAGCGGCGTCGCCGACGAGGAGGACCCCCTGGTGACGCGGGCGGGCCACCTGGTACGCCAGGGGCCCGAGTGCCTGCACCGGGGCCTGGCGCGAGAGGGCCGGCAACTGCTCGATCAGATGGCGGAGCCCGCCTACCTGGCGATCGAACAGCTCGTCGAGGCGGCCGCGATGCGCGCCGGCCCAGTCGAGGGGAACGACGAGGCTCAGGTTCACGAGCCCCGGCAAGATAGGATTCGCGATCGAGTACACCGGCGGATCGACGACGATGATGCCGTGATCGCGCGGACCGTCGACAGCCGCCGCGTAGGTCACGAGGGCCAGACGCTGGAGCCAGTGTGGCGAGACGAGCCGGAGGCGGCGGGCGACGACGGAGTTCCGTCCGTCAGCCCCGATGACGACCCGCGCGCGCACGGGCCGGGCGTGCCCGGCGGGATCCTGCACGACGACTCCAGCGACGCTCGATCCTTCGACGAGCAGATCCGTCACCCGGTGGCCCTCGCGAAAGTCGGCCGGCGTCTCGCGGAGGCGGTCCGCAAGGATCCGGTCGAGGGTCGTCCGCGGCAGCGCGAGCGCGTGGTCGCGATAGCCGCGCCATCGGCCAGCGCGCGGATACGTGCCGCGCAGGCGGGTCCCATCGGGCGCCGTGATCGTCATGCCGGACAAGCCAACGGCGCCGGCGGCGTCGACCGCCTTGAGCACCCCGAGCCGGTCGAGCACCCGGGCGGCCTCGGGGCTCAGGTACTCGCCGCAGATCTTCGGCCGCGGGAATCGCGCGCGGTCGAGGACCAGCACGCGAAGCCCGCCTTGCGCCAGGAGGATCCCGGTAGCGGCGCCGGCCGGCCCGGCGCCGACGACAACGGCGTCGTAGGCGGTGGTCATGTCACCGCGCGCGGCACCAGTCCGGCGCGCGGAGGGCCTTTCTCCAGCCTCGATTGACCAGCGACGCGCCGCTTTCGCGGCGCTTGCTCTCGCATCTTCAGTGCTCGGCGACGGTGATCACCCGCGCGAGCAGCGGGTACCGGGTCACCTCGAGCCGTCGCATCCGGGCTCGCGCGGCCAACCGGTGGATCTCGGCCGGCGAGTAGCTCCGCCGCACCGAGAGCGGGCCATCGTGCCGGGAGATCGGGTGACAGCCGAGCATTCGGGTCGCCAGCCACACGCTCAGGAGACCGAGTCGCGCCCGCCAGAGATCGTTCACGACGAAGCCGAGACGGCTCACGCGCGCCATTTCCGTGAAGACCGCGGACGCGACGCCCGGCTCGAGATGATGCAGGAGCAGCGACGACACGACGACATCGACGCTGTCGTCCGGCAGCGGGAGCGCCGTGGCATCGCCCCGGATCACGACGATATCGTCGCGCGACGCCGTCCGTTGCCTGGCCAGGCGAGCCGTGTCGTGGTCGAGGTCGACGGCGATGATGGAGAGCCGCCGGCGCGCGTGGCGGCCCCACCGCCCGAGCCGCACGGCTAGACCCCCGCTGCCCGCGCCGAGGTCCGCCACCGTGACCGGCTCCGTGGCCGGCACCTGCCGCAGCAGCCGCGCCACGTGGCGAATGGTCAGGGCGTGGCCGCCGAACCAGGCGTTGAGGCGGTCGATGTCGGCCAGGCTGGCGGCACGGTCGGCCAGGGGTGTAGGACGATCGAGGATCTCGGTGCCGTCCTCGACTCGACGCATGCGGGGCGCGTCAGAACCGGAGCAGCGCGCCCTCCGCGGCGAAGCCGGGGCCGAGCGCGATCATGATGCCCCACTCGCCGGGGACGGGACGCTCCCTCGCCAGCATCTCCTCGAGGACGAACACGACCGTCGCGGAGGACATGTTGCCGAACTTCCGCAGGACCTCGCGCGCGTAGGCAACCTGCTCGTCGGTCAAGCCCATCAGCTTCTGGGCCTGTTCGATCACGCGCCGGCCGGCGGAGTGGAGGACCCAGTAGCGGACGTCCTCGCGCTTCAGGCCTTGCTCCGCCATGAGGCAGCCGGCCATCTCCTGCAGCATGGCGGCGCCGATCCGCCGCACCTCCTTGGAGAGGACGACCCGAGGCCGGCCGCCGGGATACTCGAAGCCCATCGCGGGCAGATGCTCGGAGCGAAACAGGGTGCGATGACAGACGACCGTGGGGCCGTGGCCGGCGCCGGTGAGGGCGACCGCTCCGGCGCCATCGGCGAAGATCGCGTGCGCTACGGCGCTCTCCAGCCGGTCGTCGAGGTAGTACGCGGCCGAGCAGATCTCCACCGCGAGCACGATCGCCCGGTGCGACGGGAATGCCGCCAGGTGGTTCCACGCCTGCTGGATCGCCACCATGGCGCTCGCGCACCCGGTGTCGCCGACGTGCACGCGCTGGATGTCGGAGCGACATCCGAGCCGGGCGATCAGATGCGCATCGATGCTGGGCGTCATCCGCCCGGTGCACGTGGTGGTGGCGATGAAGTCGAGATCCGACGGCTCCCAGCCGGCGCGGGCGAGCGCGCCCCGGATCGCCGCCTCGCCAATCTTCAGCGCCCCCCGGCCGAACCGATCGTTCAGCTCGTCGACCGTCTCGCCCGTTCGAACTCGGTCCGGATCGATGTAGAGGTAGCGCCCGTCGATCTGGCTGTTCCCGAAAAAGCCGCGCCGCACCAGGTCGGTGTATCCGGCAAGCTCCAGCACACCGGCCTGACTGAACCGATGTGGGGGCGTAGACGTTGCCACGGCAGCGATCTTCGGGCTCGGCATCAGATCCCCCGACGCGGTTGGATTTGGTGCCCACATCCTACTTCGGCACCGGCGCCGGTGCCAGGTGGCTCGGAGATGACCCGGGTGGGCCTTTGCCGAAACACGGCAGGATCTGCCGAGCATGGGCAGGAGGGCCCGGAACGCGCAGACCGCTGATACCCGGGCGTTCCGGCGCCACCGCATGGAATCCCTCGCCGTGTCAGGTCAGATCGGTCAGATCGCGTCACGGGCCCGGTGCGGGCACGGACCTTGCCTCTTGGAACCGAGTATCGACGTGTGTCTACGCGTCGACGACATTGTGCGACGAGGGAGATCCGACGATGCGACTCTGCCAAGCGATAACCGTTCCGCTGTTGATCTCGTGCGTGGCGCTGGTGGCTTGCTCGAAGCGGGCGTCGACCAGCGACGGGTTCACCGCGTCCGGTACCAAACCAGCGAGCGTGGGCTCGGGCCGCCACCCGGCCGAAGGCGGTACCGGCGGTCGCCCGTTCATGCAGGCCGCGGCCGGTGACGGCCGAGGCGGCGGCGCCGGCAGCCGGGTTGACGGGACAGGCGTCACCGGCCCCGGTGGAGCGACCTCCGCTGGAACCACGTCCGGTGGAACAACCTATAGATCCAGCACCGCCGGAGACGGAGACGGCACCAGCCAGCACGGCGCCCGCGGGGACGCCCCGGGATCAGCCGCGATGGGAGCCGGCGCGACGGTCTACGGGAAGGGGAGCGGAGCAGCCGATGGAGCCGGTGGGGCCGGCGCCGACGGCAACGCCGTGAGCGGCGGCGGCAATACCGTGAGCGGGGCCGGCAACGCCGCGAGCGGCGCCGCCAGTGCCGTCGATAGTGGGGCGAGTGGCGTCGGGGGCGCGTCGCTGAGCGCCGCCGGGGCCCAGGCCGGGCTGAACGGCGACACCGGGAGCGACGCCAGCGGTACCGGGTCGGCGGGCGCCACGAGCGGTGAGGCCACGGTAGACGGCACCGGCACCGCGGCCGGCGAGCACGCGGCCGGCGCCCGGACAGTGCTCGCGGCCTTTCACGCGGTTGCAGATCTCGGAGACGTCCATTTCGAGTACGACGCATACCACATCCGGCCCGCCGACGCGGCGAAGCTCGATGCCAACGCGCAGTGGCTCAGATCCAATCCGAAGCACGTGGTCCTGATCGAGGGTCACTGCGACGAGCGCGGCACCCAGGAGTACAACGTGGCCCTGGGCGAGCACCGGGCGAAGGCGACGATGACATATCTCGTCTCCCAGGGTGTCGAGCCACACCGGATCCGGCTGATCAGCTACGGCAAGGAACGCCCGATGTGCACCGATGAGAGTGACGGCTGCTGGTCGCGGAATCGACGGGCGCACTTCCTCGTGAAGACGGAGTAGCCCGCGCGGCTTCTCGACGTCGGGGCACCGGCGCCGGGCCCTGGCGTCCCCTTCCGATCCTAGTGTCCCGAGTCGAACGTCCGTTGACTCACCGCGCCGGGTGGGGTGGGGGCTCTCCCCGCGGGACCGTACGCTCGCGCGGATCGCCGAAGCCGACCACCATCGATCTCGTGGCCCCATTTGAGCGCGGCGACGCTCCGCGACACAGCGTGTCCCGCGGGGAGAGCCCCCACCCCGCCCGGCGCTTTGTCGGC
>Ga0187892_10007842_pt1 | contig 14972 bp, 9 predicted proteins | sample MA1701073metaG_FD_139345 | JGI IMG/M metagenome (GOLD analysis project Ga0187892, IMG submission 139345) | Bio-ooze microbial communities from a basaltic lava cave in the Kipuka Kanohina Cave System on the Island of Hawaii, USA - MA170107-3 metaG ... | reverse complement strand
GGGATTTTCGTGGAAGCGCCGCCGGCCACGGTGGGGGGCCAGCCCGCGGGAACCATCACCAATCGCTTCGCGCTGGTCACCGCGCCCGGCAGCGGCAACGTGGGCATCGGCACCACCGCGCCGGCGTTCCTCTTCGACGTAGCGGGCGACGCGCGAGTCGCGGGCGCCATGCGCGCCGGGCAGTATCTCGACCTCGCGGGCAACCCAGTGGCCGGCACCGGCACGGTGACGCAGGTCAACACCGGAACCGGGCTCGCCGGCGGACCCATCACGGGCGCGGGCACCCTCAGCCTCGACACCGCCTTCACCGATACGCGGTACCTGCAACTCACCGGGGGCACGGTGACCGGGTCGCTGTTTGGCACCGACGCGATTTTCTCGGGGCCGCTGACGACCCAGGCTGGCGCCATCATCCTCGGCGGCCTGACCCTGAACGGGGCGATCAACGGCGGCTTCCGGGTGTTCGACACCGGCGGCAATAACTCGCGCAACATCCTGGCCGGTTTCAGCGGCAACAGCTTCACACCTGGAGTGGTGGGCATCACGGTCGCCGGCGGAGGAGACTTCACCCTGGGCGTGAACCGCGTGACCGACAATTTTGGATTTGTCGGCGGCGGCGCCAACAACCGCGCGGGAGACGACTTCTCCACATTGGACAGCGCAGCGTTTTCGACCGTGGGGGGCGGCCGGAACAACGTCGCCGCCGGGCCGGACACGACCGTCGGCGGCGGCCAGGGGAACGGGGCCAGCGGCATCGCGGCCACGATCGCGGGCGGCATCAACAACAGCGCCAGCCAAGACCATGCCACGGTGGGCGGGGGCGAGGCCAACGCCGCAGGCAGCTTCCACGCGACAGTGAGCGGCGGGTCGAACAACAGCGCCAGCGCCGCGGGGGCCTTCGTGGGCGGCGGGTTCGACAACACCGCCAGTGGGGCGCACTCGACGGTGCCGGGCGGCGAGTCCAGCACGGCGGCCGGCCAATTCAGTTTCGCGGCGGGGCGCCGGGCCTCGGCCAACGAGGACGGCAGCTTCGTCTGGGGCGACTCGACCAATGCGCAGGTGTTCTCCATGGTGCCCAATGAGTTTGTAGTGCGCGCGTCGGGGGGCGTGCGGTTCCGCGACGCCTCGACCAACATTGTGACCATTTCCCCGACCGGTACGGTGACAGCGGCCGCGTTTGTCGGCGACGGCTCGGGGCTGACCAACCTGCCCACGGGCAGCGGCGACATCACCAGCGTGAACACCGGCGCCGGCAGCGGGTTGCAGGGCGGCGTAACCATGGGCGACGCCACGCTCACGCTGCTCACTTCCTGCGCGGTGGACGAGATCCTGAAGTGGAGCGGGACGCAGTGGCAGTGCTCGCCGGACGTGAGCACGACGGGCGCGGGCGGCATGGCGGTGGTCTTCATGGACAGCAACAACTCGGCCATCGTGCAGGCCATCCAGAACGGCGCGGGCACCTTGAACCCGGACCTCAACAATTTGCCCGCCTCCGCATTGCGCGGCGACGTGACCACCATGTCTGCCACCAATACCGCGGTGGGCGTGATGGGCACCGCAGCGGGCGAATCGAGCATCGGCGTGCTCGGCGTCAACACCAACACCACCGCCGGCAACGGCGTGCTGGGCATCAGCGTGGGCGAAGGCGACGGCGCCGTGGTCGGCGAGAACATGGCCACCACCGGCAACACCATCGGCGTGGGCGCCATCGTCAGCAGCCCCAACGGGATCGCCCTGCGCGCCGAAGCGCTGGACCCCGCGGGCACGCTGATCCTCGGGCGCAGCGGGCCGGACGGCGGGCCGCAGTTCGACGTGTTCCGCGTTTCCGGCTCGGGCCACGTGACCATCGAAGGCGGCGTCAACAACGACAGCGGCGGCATCAAGCACGCGCGGGTCGCGCTGCCCAGCATTCCCGGGCCGGGCTTGATGAACCCCACGGTGAACTGGACCACGCCTTTCGCGGACACCAACTACACGGTGACGTGCAGCGTGCAGAACAACAGCGCCAGCGGTCCGGGGCTGGGGCTGCGGGTGAACCGCATCCAGTCCATTACCGGCGGGGTGGTGACCGTGCAGATCGAGAACACCGACACGGTGACGCACACCGGCACGGTGCACTGCATCGCCATGCACGACTAACCTCAAGCAAATAATGTCCGAATGTAGGGGCCAGCCTTTTAGCCGGCCCCTTTTTTTTCTTGGCCCTGTTCGCGAGCAAATCTTCCCTCGGGTCATAAGCGCGAGCCGGCATGGGGCGCCTGCTAAAGGCGGCCCTTAGACGCGGTGGGTTTGAGGCCGCGGGCGTCATTGGGGGCGGGCTCCGGGGCGGGGGACGTTGTTGCGGGCGCGGATTTGGGCGGCGCGGGCTTCGAGGGGTTCGGCTTCGGCGTCGCGGCCCAGGCGGCGGAGCACGCCGGCGTAGTTGGCCAGCTCGGCGGCGACTTGCAGGTGCTGGGGGCCAAAAGTTTTTTCGAAGATGGCCAGGGCGCGGCGGGCCAGCGGCTCAGCGTGCACCGCTTCGTTTTTGGCCAGGTAATTCATGGCCAGGCTGTTGAGCGTGTTGGCGGTCTGCGGGTGGCCGGGGCCGTAGGTTTTTTCGAAGATGCGCAGGGCGCGCTTGAGCATCTTCTCGGCGTCGTAGGTTTCGCCGCGGCCGGAGAGGCGGGCGGCCAGGTTGTTGAGAGAAGCGGCCACGTCGGGGTGATCGCGGCCCAGCACGCGTTGGCGGATGTCGAGCACGCGGCGGAAAGTCTGCTCGGCGCGCACCGTGCGCCGCTGCGAGACGTACAGCATGCCCAGGTTGTTGAGGACGTTGGCGGCCGCGGCGGACTGCGGGCCGGAGGTCCGCTCGGTGATTTCGAGGGCGCGGTGGATGGTCTCCTCCGCATCGTCGAATTCGCCGAGGGCGCGCTGCAAGCCGCCGAGAGTGTTCAGCGCGGCGGCGTACTCGGCGCTGTGCGGGCCGCGCAGCTTTTGCCAGGCGGCCAGGGAGCGGCGGGCGAAGCGCACGGAATCGGGGAAGCGCCCGGCCTCGGAGAAAAGCTGGGCCAGGCTGCGGACGACCGCGGCGGTGTCCGGGTGATCGGGGCCGAGTTGGGCTTCGCGGAGGGCCAGGGCCTCGCGCAGAATTTTTTCCGATTCGGCGTGGCGGCCCATCTTGCGGCAGAGGTCGCCCAGGCCAAAGAGCGCCGCGCTTCGGGCGGCGGCGTGAACCGCGCCGATGGCATTCCCAGCGGAGTGGGTACCGGCGGGCAGCGCGTTCGCTTCGTCCTGCGCCTGGCGGTAGAGGCGCTCGGCCTCGGCGAAGCGGAACTGCATCTCCGCCCGCGCAGCGGCCACCAGGGCGGATTCGCCACCGCGCGGAGGCAACGACTGTGCGGTGGGGGCGCTCGGAGAGACCCACAAGCTGAAAGCCGCCCAGCAGAATGAGAGAGTTAGGCGGAGGAGGGGGGATGACCCCACCCCCTCCCCCCTGAATAGCGCAACCCTTTGTTTTTCATGGACATAAAAGTCGCTCGGAGCGCACTGATAGGCATCTAAAGGGGTTAGAGCGACCTGGTGAGAGCGCCAGTCGAGGGTTGAGTTTCGGCGAGGACGACCGGCGCGGCGAATATCCGCCATGCAAAACACAGCAGCGCATAATAGCTAATAGAAGGCAAGGGGTCAAGATGTTTTTTTTCAGGTGAGCAGCGCGCCCCCAGGGCGCCAGGGCGCAGAGCCGGAGAATGGTGACAGGTGGCGGCAGGCGATGGCAGGTGGAAAGCCGGGCTCGGCCGGCCAGTGCTCGGAACTGGTTGAGCACGGAGAACATCGCGAAGGGCCGCTTTTGGCGCGCCCGGAGCAACGGGGAAGATCCCGGAGGAGGCGGCTATGAGACGCTTGGTGAGCGGTTGCGTTTGCGTCCTGCTGTCGGCTTGCGGGGCCGTTTGGCCGGGCCTGGCAACGCAGGCAGGGGATCGAGGGGCTGCGCGTCCCCCGGAAGCGGTTGTGGCGAAAGCGCGAGAGGGCCTAGCCGAGCGGCTGGGGCTGGAGGTTCGTCAGGTGCGCGAGAAGAACTTCGTCCAGGTGAACGACGAGCACTTGAAGCTGCACGGTCCGAGCGCGCCCGTGGTTCCCGTCCTTACAGACCCGGCGAACGACCATCATGCCGGGCCCTTCAAAGGGTGGCTGATGGAAGTGGACGCCGGGTTCGGAGACAAGGCCTGCGGAGAGCACCGCGTGCTGCTGCGGGAGGGGGCGCAGCCGGAATACACCGATGTCTTGCGGCCCACGCGGCAGTCGGTGGCCATGAGCGCGGCAGAGTGCGCAGAAGTGCGGCGGCAACTGGAAGAGTTCTTCGCCACGCTGCGGGAGTGTTCGCGGGGGCGGGAGAGGATCGAGCCGCTGCTGGCCGCGAACTTCTCGCAGATACAGTTCCACACGGGTGAGCCGCTGGAACAACTGACGAGTGAGCAACGGAAGAACTTCGTGATCTCCCTGTTGGACATGGCCGGGGTGGGACAGTGGATTCTCCTGGAAGGCATGTTGGTGGAGGATCTGGGAGAGGAGTTTGCGTTGCTGGGGGAAGCTACCGAGACGCGTCCGGCGGAGGCGTTGGCCAAAGCCGACCGCCTAGGAGCGCAAGTGGGCGAACGGGTGAGACAGGCGGGCTACCTGGAAGAAGGGCACCTGCGTTCGGTGGAGCCATTACTGGGGCGGATCCTGGGGCCGGGGCCGGTGGATAAGCACATCGAGGGCGATGGTCGAAAGGGCGACGCGGACTGGCCGGAGCACGAGAGCGCAGAATTCGAAATGCGCCCGGTGAAACTCCCGCCAGGAACCGCGCTGTACCACAGCAGCCTGGGGCAGATGGACCTCTACTTCATCTGGGAGGAGGGCAAGCTGAAACTGTACGCGCTGTTCTGCCGGGATTAGCGGGCGTCCGGCTGGTATAATGCGGACTTCCCGACCGGAGCGCCGCGCACCCAGGCTGCGCACGGGGATCGGGCGCACAGCCGGGAGCGCACCGGCACGGGACCATTCAAATCCATGGCGGTACAGACCAAGACGAAAGCGGGTCCCGAAGGGTCGGCGCGTCCCGAAACGGGGCACCACGGGCTGGGGCGGGAGCAGTTGCTGCGGCTGTACCGGGTGATGCAGCTATCGCGGCGGCTGGACGACCGGGAGATTCAACTCAAGCGGCAGAACAAGATATTTTTCCAGATCAGCGGGGCGGGGCACGAAGCGGTGCTGGCGGCGTGCGGGCTGGCGCTGCGGCCGTCGTACGACTGGTTCTATCCCTACTATCGCGACCGGGCGCTGTGCCTGATGCTGGGGATGACGCCGTACGAAATGCTGCTGGAAGGGGTGGGCGCGAAGGACGACCCCAACTCCGGCGGGCGGCAGATGCCCTCGCACTGGGGCCAGCAGAAGCTGAACATCGTGTCGCAGTCGTCGCCGACGGGGACGCAGTTTTTGCAGGCGGCGGGCGCGGCGGAGGCTTCGCTGTATTACGCGCGCTACCCGAAGGCGCTCGAACAAGCGCAGGCGGCGCCGATGGGCCACGCGGTGATGCACCGGCCGGACGAAGTGGTGCTGGTATCGGCGGGGGACGGCACCACCAGCCAGGGGGAGTTCTGGGAGTCGCTCAATACCGCGTGCGTGAAGAAGCTGCCGCTGTTCTACCTGATTGAAGACAACAAGTACGCCATCTCCGTGCCCATCGAAGTGCAGACGGCGGGGGGCAGCATCTCCAAGCTGGTGACCGGGTTCCCCGGGCTGCACATCGAGGAGTGCGACGGCACCGACGTGCTGGCGAGTTACGCGGCGTGCCGGCGCGCGGTGGACTACTGCCGCGCGCGCAAAGGCCCGGCGCTGGTACACGCGCACGTCGTCCGGCCGTACTCGCACTCGCTCTCCGACGACGAAAAGCTCTACAAGGCCGACGCCGAGCGAGCCGCCGAAGCGCAGCGCGACCCGTTGCCCAAGTTCGCGCTGTGGCTGGTGCGCGAAGGGCTGGCCAATGAGAAAGAGATCGAGCGCATCGAGGCGGAAGTGGAGCGGGAGATCATCGAGGCCACGGACCGGGCGCTGGCCGCGGAAGTTCCCGGCGCAGATAGCGTGCCGCTGTGGGTGTATTCGCCGGAGGTGGACCCGGCGGCCAAGTCGTTCGAGGCGGTGGCCAAGCCGAGCGGCAACCCGCTGACCATGGTGGAGATGGTGGGCGCCACGCTGCTGGACGAGATGGGCCGGGACGAGCGCGTCGTGGTGTTCGGCGAAGACGTGGCCGATTGCAGCCGCGAAGAGCACCTCGAACAGGTGAAGGGCAAGGGCGGCGTGTTCAAGGCCACCGCGGGCCTGCAACGGAAACACGGCAGCGAACGCGTGTTCAATTCGCCGCTGGCGGAAGCCAACATCGTGGGCCGCGCCGTGGGCATGGCTACGCGCGGGATGAAGCCGGTGGCGGAGATTCAATTCTTCGACTACATCTGGCCGGCCATGATGCAACTGCGGAACGAACTGGCGGTGATGCGCTGGCGCTCGGGCGGGAACTTCAAGTGCCCGGCGGTGATCCGCGTGGCCATCGGGGGCTACCTGACGGGCGGGGGGGTGTACCACAGCCAGTGCGGCGAAGTGATCTTCACGCACACGCCGGGGCTGCGGGTGGTGTTCCCTTCGACGGCGCAGGACTTGTGCGGGCTGCTGCGCACGGCGGTGCGGTGCGACGACCCGGTGCTGTTCCTCGAGCACAAGCACCTGTACCGGCAGCCGTACAACCGCGGGGCGTATCCGGGGCCGGACTTTACGATTCCCTTCGGCAAGGCGCGGGTGGTGCGCGAGGGCGCGGACCTGAGCATCATTACTTATGGCGCGGTGGTGCGGCGCGCGGAAGTGGCCGCGGCGGAGCTGGAGCGCGACGGGGTGAGCGTGGAGTTGATTGACCTGCGCACGCTGAGCCCGTACGACTGGGAAGCGATTGCGGCCACGGTGCGCAAGACCAGCCGCGTGATCGTGGCGTATGAAGACACGCGCTCGTGGGGCTACGGCGCGGAGATCGCCGCGCGCATCAGCGACGAGCTCTTCCACGACCTGGACGCGCCGGTGCGCCGCGTGGCCGCGCAGGACACCTTCTGCGGCTACCAGCCCAAGCTGGAGGACGCCATCCTGCCGCAGACGGAAGACATGGTGCGGGCGGCGCGGGAGCTGGCGGCGTTCTGAAAACTCACCGCAGAGGGCGCAGAGGGACGCAGAGAACGCAGGAAACTCCTTTCCGAACTGAGGGTCCGAAATGAACCATCGCATGATTGGGATGGGGGCTGCGGCGGCGTTGCTGTGCGGGCTGCTGGGTTACTGGGCGGGGCGGCGCAGCTTTTTCCTGGACGCGCGCGGGCGGGTGCGCTACACCGGCGAAGACCGCGCGGCGACGAGCGCGGATGCGCCGCGGTGAAGGAAGGCGCTGGGTGCTTGGCGCCAGGTGGTGGGACAGAGCTTTCCGCCGTCTATCGGCTTTCAGGGAGCGGCGCCGGGATGCGCAGATGGCGTTGAAAGGCTCATGAAGGAACATTGACCGCCTGATTGCGTACCATAAGATGGGGACGCTAGAGAAGTGTATTTTGATGGAGGGGTGAGATGAACTGCGCGAATTGCCAGAAGGAGATTCAGCCCAACTCGATGTTTTGCTACTACTGCGGGTCGCGGCAGCAGGGGGCGGGCAGAGCGGCAGCGGGGCCGGCGCCGTTTTCGGCGCGGTACGGGCGGGGGCTGAATCGCTCGCGGACGAACCGGGTGATCGGGGGCGTGTGCGGCGGATTTGCGGAGTATCTGGACGCCGACCCGGTGCTGGTGCGGGTGGTGTGGCTGGTGGTGACGTTCTTCACCGGGATGTTGCCGGGGGCGCTGGCTTACCTGGTGTCGTGGATGGTGATGCGAGAGACGCCCACGGCGGCGCCGCAGGCAGCGGGGCCGTCGCGACGACTGCGGCGCTCGGTGACGGACCGGCGGTGGGCCGGAGTTTGCGGGGGCATCGCCGAGCACTTTGGACTGGACTCGACCGTGGTGCGCGTCTTGTGGGCTATCCTGACGGTGGCGCCGGGGGCGTTCGTGCTGGGGTTCCTGGCATACTTCCTAGCGTGGTTCATCATCCCGCAAGAGGAATACACCGCATCGTCGGCCAGCCAGCCGGTGGCGCACTCCAGTTGAAGGCAGAAGGCAGAAGTTAGCAGGCAGAAGCCGGCGCGAGTCGGCAAACGACAAGAGACGGCTACGGGCGGCCCGAAGGGGTCGCCCGTTTTGTCTTGGCCGGGATTGGATTTGGGGAAGAAGATGGCCGATGCGGCCAAGTGGATGGGGAAAGGCGGGCCACGCGGCGGGTCGCCCCTTACGCTTTTTGGCGGTAGATGGCGAAGTCCAGGGAGATGGCGCCTGCGCCGGTGGTGGCCAGCACAAAGGCGCCGGCCAGCAGCGCCAAATGGAACTCGTATTCATTGAGCGCCAGCAGACTGGCGCCGGGATGCGACTTCCACAGGGCCACGGCCATGCTGGCGGTGAGCAGCAGCGCGGCCACGCGCGTGAACAGTCCGAGCAACAGCAGCGCGCCTCCGAAAAGTTCGACGATCCCGGCGACGTAGGCCAGCCAAGCGGGCAGGCCGTAGCTTACGAAGCTGCGGGTGTACAGCGCCGAGTCGCCGAAGAGTTTGGGGAAGCCGTGGTAGATGAAGATGACGCCCAGGGCCAGGCGGAGCAACAGCAGGGCCGGAGGGCGAAGTCTGTCGAGGGAAGTGAGCATGGCGGCTGTGCATTGTAACAGTGAGGAGTTGGGAGTGGAATGGAATTGGTGATGGAGTGATGGGGTTATGGTGTGCTTGGTTCCGCGCCGAGGCGGAGAGCAACCACGCAATCACTCAACCGCGCAATCACCCAAGGGCTCCCCAGGGACACGAGCGGGCGCTTGCGGCGTGATCAGTGGAGTGTGCGCCGCACCACGCTCGCCGCTGCGCACTCCTCACTGGTGTAGAATACGCGCCACGCAATCGGTCCAGTGGATGCAAACTTGCTTCAGCGGAGGTGCGCATGGCGGGGAACATTCGCACGATTGGAGTGAGCACGGGCGGCGGGGACGCGCCGGGATTGAACGCGGTGATCCGCGGGCTGGTGCGCGCGGCCATCGGCGACTACGGCTGGCGGGTGATGGGCATCCCCGACGGTTTCGACGGGCTGATTTGGCCGGAGAAGGCCCGGGAAATCACCGAGAAGAGCGTGAGCGGCATCCTGCCGCGCGGCGGCACCATCCTGGGCACCACCAACCGCGGCAACCCTTTCCAGTACCAGGTGGAAGAAAACGGGCAGACGGTGACCAAGGACTTCGCGCCGCTGTGCCTGGAGAACCTGCGGCGGCTGAAGATTGACGCCATGGTGGTGATCGGGGGCGACGGCACGCTGAGCATCGCCAACGAGTTTTTCAAGCTGGGCATGAAGGTAGTGGGCGTGCCCAAGACCATTGACAACGACCTGAGCGCCACGGAAGTGACCTTCGGCTTCGACACCGCGCTGCAAGTGGCCACTGACGCCCTCGACCGCCTGCACACTACCGCGGAGAGCCACCACCGCGTGATGGTGATGGAAGTGATGGGGCGCGACGCGGGCTGGATCGCGCTGCACGCGGGCATCGCCGGGGGCGCGCACGTGATCCTCATGCCGGAGATTCCCTTCACCATCCAACACGTGTGCGAGAAGATCGGGGAACGCGAGCTGATGGGCCGCAAGTTCAGCCTGGTGGTGGTGGCCGAAGGCGCCAAGCTGCCGGAAACCGACGCATCGGGGAAGCCCATCCCGTCCGCCAAGCCCGGTCAGGTGGGCAACACCATCGCCTACGCCATTCGCGACTATTTGAAGAAAGATGTGCGCGTCACCGTGCTGGGGCACATCCAGCGGGGCGGCTCGCCGAGCCCGTTTGACCGCATCCTGGCCACCCGCTTTGGCGTGGCCGCGGCCGACGCCATTTCCCGGGGCGATTTCGGCATGATGGTGTGCCTGCGGGCGGGTGAAGTGATCGCCGTGCCGCTCCAGGAGGCCATCGGCGTGTACAAGACGGTGCAGCCCTCGAGCGGGCTGGTGCGGGCGGCGCGGGGCGTGGGCATCAGCTTCGGCGACTCGGCGTAAAACCGGGACAATGCACAAGGGGAAGGGGAAAATGGAAAGCGGGGAGTTTGCGAACGCTTTTCCATTTTCCCTTTCCCTTTCCCGGCGCAGAAGGTATTGACCGATGAAAAGAGGCCTGCTGATTGCGGGCGTCATGGTGGCGCTGGGCTTGGCGGTGTGGGCGTGGCTGCACGAGCCCGCGGGCGAAAGGGCCTACGCCGCGGAGCGCGGGGCCACGGTGTGGAGCCGGGTGGCCGCGGTGCGCGAGCCGGTGGCCACGCTGCGCTATGGCGAACCCGTGGAAATCCTCGAGCGGCGCAAGGAGCAGGCGCGCGTGCGCACCGCCGCAGGTTTTACCGGGTGGATGGACGAGCGGCGGTTGATGACCCCGGAGCAGTGGCAGCGCGGAGTCGAACTACGCCGGAAGGCCGCCGGGATGCCTGCCCAGGCAAGAGGCGTCACGAAAGTGGCCACTAATGTGCGGGTCGAGCCGGGGCGCGACGGGGCCCGGCTCTATCAGTTCGGCGCGGACGTGCGCGTCGAGGTGCTGGCGCGCGCCGTGAAGGACTGGGCGCCGCCGCCGTCGCACGCCAATTTGCAGCCGGGCAGCGACGGGGAGGAGCCAGGGGAATCCTCGGTGGCGCCGGCACCGCCGGTGATGCGCAAGGAGGACTGGCTGCTGGTGCGCAGCGCAGGCGAGGAGAGCGTGGCCGGCTGGGTGGTGGGGCGTTTCCTGGCCATGAACTACCCGGCGCCGCTGCGCGACCTGGGGGCGGGCCTCCGTTTCACCGGGTGGTTCGAGCTGGCGCACACGGCCACGGCCGCGGGGCGGCAGCCCACGTACCTCGGAGTGGGAGTGATCGGCGGCGAGGGCCAGGGGTGCGACTTTACGCTGCTGCGGGTGTATTCGTGGAATGCCAGGCGCGCGCGGTACGAGACGGCCTACGTCGAGAGTAATTTCTGCGCGCAGTGGCCGGTGCGCGTGACCCCCGCGGAGGGGGCGACCGGCGAAGCCGCGTTTCAATTCACGGCGCGCGGCCGCCGGGGCGAGGAGCAGCGCGAGTACCGCATGAAGCAGAACGTGGTGCGGCGCGCGCCGGCCGCGAAGAAAAGGCCCTAACACAGAGGCACAGAGAAGCGCAGAGGGCGCGGAGAATGCCGCTGATACTGAGTGAGGCGGATGTGCAAACGCTGCTGACCATGCCGGTAGCGTTGGCGGCGGTGGAGGAGTCGTTTGCGCGCATGGCGCAGGGCGCGGCCAAGCTGCACGTGCGGCGGCGGCTGGATTTGCCGGAGAAGGGGTTTCTCCATTACATGGCGGCGGCGGACACCGCGGGCGGATACATGGGGATGAAGATTTACACCAGCGTGGGCGGGGCGCTGCGGTTCCTGGTGCCGCTGTACCGGGTGAGCACCGGCGAATTGCTGGCGCTGGTGGAAGCGAACACGCTGGGGCAGATGCGCACGGGGGCGGCCAGCGGCGTGGCCACGAAGCACATGGCCAACACGAACGCGAGCACCGCGGGGGTCATCGGCACAGGGTTGCAGGCGCGGACGCAGCTCGAGGCCATCGCCGCGGTGCGCAAGCTCGCGCGGGTGCGCGCATTTGGGCGGGACGAAGCGCGCCGCGCGGCGTTTGCGAAAGAGATGAGCGCGGGGCTGGGGGTGCGCGTGGAGGCGGCCAGGTCGGCGGAAGAAGCGGTGCGCGAGGCGGAGATTGTGGTGGCGGCGACCACGGCGTCGAAGCCGGTGGTGCTGGGGGCGTGGCTGGCGCCGGGCGCGCACGTCAACGCCATCGGCGCCAACTTCCCGCAGAAGCGCGAGCTGGACGACGAGGCGGTGAACCGCGCGGGCATCATCGCCGCGGATTCGCGCGAGCAGTCCAGGATGGAAGCCGGCGACTTGATCCGCGCCTTCGGCGAGAACCAGCAGCGCTGGTCCATGGTGCGCGAGCTCAGCGAAATCGTCTCCGGCGCGGCGGAAGGCCGTACCAGCGAGCGGCAGATTACCCTCTTCAAGTCCAACGGCATCGCTACCGAAGACGTGGCTGCGGCGGCGCGCGTGTATGAGATGGCGCTGGCGCGGGGGATGGGCCAGCGCGTCGAAATGTGGGGCGAGAAGTAACACGGAAGGAAGAGGGTAGAAGGCAGAAGGAAGAAGACCTCGGCACGGCGGCGAAATGACGTCCTGCCAGTTTTTTCGGTTGCTAGTCAGACGAGGTAGGGCTTGCGGTGCTCGGGGCAGAGCCAGAGGATGTGGCCCTCCGGGGTGAAGGTCCTGGTGAGGCCGCCCCAGTGCTGGTCGGGGTCAAGTTCGTCGAGCAGGCGGCGCATGGTGCGCAGAGCAGCGCCTTTGGCGCTCTCGGGTTCGGTGAAACCGAGTTCGCTTTGCATGAAGCGCAGGCCGGACGGTTCCTTCATCTCCGAGAGCTTGTCCACGAGTTCTTTGGTGAAGGCTATTTGCTTCTTGAACAGGTGTGCAACAGCCTCACTGGCAAAGAGCTCCACGCCGGGGCCGACCAGCGGGGAAACGTACTTGAGCAGCGCGACCATCTTTTGCGCGTAGGGCCCGATGGCCTGGAGCCACGCGGCGGGTCTTTCGAGGGTGTACTCCCCCCCTTTCGTGGCCGGATGCCAGTGGCCCGGGTCCTGACAGAGCAGTTGCAGCTTCAGCCTTTGCCCGGCCAGCCTTTCCCACCATGCGCTCCAGGCCTGCTGGCCGTGCGGGCCAGAGAGAGTCAGGAGCAACTCATCTGAGAGGGGGCGCAAAGTGAACAGGTTGGGGCAGTGGGCGTCCACGTCGGCCTGGTCGCGGCGGTAGGCGTTGAGGAACTCGCGCTGAGCGAGCTGGCGCAAATCGCGCGTTTCCTGGAAGTGGGCATCGGCAGTGGCCTGCAAGCCTTCCAGCCGCGAGAGGATTTCGCTGTCCTGGGTTTGCCAGTGGATGCCAAAGAGCAACAGGGGAACGGAGACATTCTCGAAAGCGACGGGACATTGGACGTCGCGGACCGGAGGCTTGCGCTCGGCGGCTTTTTGCAGGTTTTTGAAGTCGAAGAAGTGAGAGCACGGCTGGTTCTGGTGGCCGGGGCAGGGGATGAGGCGCTCGACGTCCAAGCCGTGGAAGCGGTTGATGGTCAGTTCCAGGCCGTCGCGCAGCAGGGCGAAGAAGTTTTGCGGGGAAGGGCCGCGGACCGTGAAGCGGATGTAGCGGTCGTGAGGCGCGGCTTGCACCAGGGCCAGGTGGGTGCGCGCGGGGTCGTCGGCGAAGAGCGCGCCCATGCGCCAGTGGGTGTGGGTGGTGAAGCGGTGGGAGCGGGCGATGAACCAGGTAGGCAGGCCGGCGGGGGGCGCGGCGGTGAAATTGAACTGCATGGAGATTTCGTGACAGTCGGCGGCGCAACCTCGCTGGTCCCAGTGGTCCTTGAAGTTTGGCGGGTCGAGGGGGAGGCGCTCGACGACGATGCTGATTTCGCGGTTGTCGAGGGTGCGGTAGGAGAGGTCGAAGCGCTCCATGAGGCGAAGAAAGTGGTCACGCAGATTGGCGTCAATATCCTCCCAAAGCTGCTCCATATGGAAGCGAGCAAAGACGCCGGACTGCCGGATGACCTCTTCGCTTTCGAGGACCCGGCTGATCACCTGAGTGACCCATTCGGGCTTGAGGATGACCATGTCGTTGAGCGCGGGGTCATCCTGGAAGTAGAGGATGTCGCCCAGGTCATGGAGCCAGCGCGAGAGCACCGCGCGGTTATCCTGCGGGACGTGTTTGCTTTCCAGAGTGCGCTGGAGTTCCGCAGGCGTAATGAACTTCTCCCTTCTGTTGCGAAGCCCTTCGGCCGCGGCAAGCCAGGTGGCCGGCCAGGGCTGGCCCATCAAGGGGAGGCTGGCGGCGGCTTTGGCGAGGGCCGGGCGAAGCTCCGGGATGCCGCGTTGCTCGGTGTTGCTCAAGGCCCAGTGGCCGATGATCTGCGGGTACTTTTTGCGGAGGTCGGCGAGGGGCAGGTCAGCGTCCCGCTGGTCGGTGTGGGTGGCAATCAACATGACGGGAGAAGACGGCGCGAGTGCCTTGATGGTGTCGAGCCAGTAATAGAGTTTGCCCTGCTCCCATCCGAGGCGGGCATTCCACAGAAGCAGGAAGAGGGACTTATCCGTGAGGAAGAACTGGTGAGTGGCGTGGTAAATCTCCTGACCGCCGAAGTCCCAGGCGTTGAGTTGCATGGAGACACCGGGCTGGGCGGGATGAGGGACGGCAAGCCGGCGAATCAGGATGCCGTGCGTGGTGGTTCCCGCGGGGTCCAACTCTTCGCCGCGAAGGCGGCGCAGCAGGGAGGTCTTACCGACCCCGCCTTCGCCGACCAGCAGGAGCTTGGAGAGCCAGAGTTGCTCCGGCGGCTGTTCGGGGCTGGCCAGGCCGCGGAGGTAACCAAGGATGGCGGCGGTCCCCTGCTGGACGATTTCGGGGGGAGGCGAAGCCAGCTTGTCATTATTACCGAGGACAAGTTCGCCAAGGTTCTGCATTTGGCCGAGTTCCGGCGGCAGGGCGGTCAACTGGTTGCCTTTGAGCGAGAGCCGTTCGAGGTTCTGGAGTTGGGCAATTTCCGGCGGCAGGGCGGTCAACTGGTTGCCAGCGAGCCAGAGCTCCTGGAGGTTCTGGAGTTGGGCAATTTCCGGCGGCAGGGCGGTCAACTGGTTGCCATCGAGCGAGAGCAATCGGAGGTTCTGGAGTTGGGCAATTTGCGGCGGCAGGGCGGTCAACTGGTTGCCAGCGAGCGAGAGCAATCGGAGGTTCTGGAGTTGGGCAATTTCCGGCGGCAGGGCGGTCAACTGGTTGCCAGCGAGCGAGAGCAATCGGAGGTTCTG
>Ga0187892_10007841_pt1 | contig 14975 bp, 18 predicted proteins | sample MA1701073metaG_FD_139345 | JGI IMG/M metagenome (GOLD analysis project Ga0187892, IMG submission 139345) | Bio-ooze microbial communities from a basaltic lava cave in the Kipuka Kanohina Cave System on the Island of Hawaii, USA - MA170107-3 metaG ... | reverse complement strand
TAACGATCCACGGGGCAAGCCCGTGGGATTTTATGGGGTGGAAGCCGTGCCGAGTAGCATGGAACCGAACGATCCCCACGGCAAGCGTGGGGGATTTGTCCCTGCTTGAAGCTAAACACATACTCACGACCGCGCTGAAGCGCTCTACTACGAACTGTTCCACTTCTATCGAAACCGAAACGAATACAAATCCGCATCCTTCATCGCGAGCCGCAGACGAACATTCTTGCCCGCAAGCTTGCTCACGTCGGGACTGCCCCCCCGCTCGCGAACGCTTTCGGAGTTCCACTTCACAACGTGCTCGATCTCGTCGCCGATGATCTCAACGCAATCGTCGGCGGTGAACCCGGGGATCGGGCGCCCGGGCGGCTCGGGATCGGCCACCTCGTGCGCGGGATTGTCCTCCTGAATCTCGACTTTCACGAAGCCAGACGCGCCGGTGGCGTAATTGATCACGAGTTCCTTGCCGGAAAACTGGAACGCCTTCGTCAGCAATTCGCCTCCTTCGTACGGCGCGTTGACCGACGCGAAGCCATCGAGGCGAATCGTCAGGCGCTCGAGCCAGGGATCGGCCTGCGCGTAATTGCGGAGCGTGTAGAGCGATAGCTCGGCGGGACCGGTCTGCACGACGCCCAGCGTGGTGTAATTGGTGCGGCTCGTCCAGTTGTTGTACCCGATGCCGGGCCGCACGAACGCCTCGCCGAATGTTCGGTCGATCTTGTCGCCGCCGCGCGACGTGATCATGCAGGTGTCGTTGCAATCGTTACGCAACCAATTCTGCGGCGTCGTCTCCCCGAACCATTTGCGCGGGTCCTGCCAGCCGTCTTTCACCAGCGCATCGGCCAGTGATGCCGCCTGTTCCTCAGTCAGCGCCGTGCGTCCCTGCATGAACCGCGTCGCCAGCCCGATGTAGATGTGCGGCGCGCGCTGATAGGGACGGAGCCCGTTGCAGTACAAACATTCCTTGTCGGTGGGATGACGCCCGCCCCAATCCAGCATGTGACGTCCGCTCCAGTTGATGAAATCCTTGCTCGTCGTGCGCGCCACCGTTTTCGCGTATTCCTGCCGGTGTTTGTCCGTGGTCACGAGTTCAAGCGTGTCGAGGACGGTGTGCTGGCGGTAATACATCACGTAACACTGCTCGTGCTCGGACCAGAACGCCTGGTTCATCCCGTCGAACACGCGCGTGCCATCGTCGAAGATGCGGTCCTTGCGAAATTTCTTCCAGTGAATCCCGTCGGGCGAAACGAACGCGTGGATCCCGCTGCGCTCGATGGGCAGCCAGCCTTTGCGGAAACAATTCATATTTGAGCCCATGCCCGCGGTGGACTTGAATCGCTCGCTTTCCGGCACGCCCGGCTTGGTGTCGAGGAACGCCATGAAGTCGCTCGACCACGGCGGTTCGCCTGCGAGCACGATGTTGTTTTTCTTCGTGCCCATGACCTCGAACAGGCCGAGCTCGGGTTTCTCCCAGTGAACGCCGTCGGTGCTCTCGGCGTAACAGGTCCACTCGCTGTCGTAGCCGTCCTTCATGCCGACGACGCCGAGCTTTTCGCAATCGACGCCGCGGTAATACATCATGCACTTCTTCCCGTCCTGCACGATGTTCATGTAGTAAGGGTGAATGCCCTCCCACGGTTTCTTGAAATCGAGCGCCAACCCGGCAGACTTCGGCTCGGCCAGCTTGAGCCGCGCGCCGCGCAGTTCCTCGATGAGATGTTTGTCCACGAACAATTCGAGTCGGTTGCCGATGTTAATCATGATTGCGAGATGTCCTTTCGACGTTGATTCAATCCGAGCCGAGCGAAACTGAGAACAAGCTACCGGTTGTCAAATGGGTTGACGAGCCAGCATGAAAACATGCCAATTCGTTCAATCCCAAGCGATGCCTACAAAAAATACTACTCACCAACGCACCTTATTTGAAGATTGCAATCATCTCCCTCAGTCTAATAATGTGTCCGCAAAAGCAGAGGCTGATATGAGTGATCCAAAAACCGTAAAGGTGTTCATTAGCCATATTTCCGAAGAACAAGCCGAAGCAGTCAAAGCCAAAGATTACCTCGAACAGGTCTTCGCGGGCCAAGTTGAGGTGTTTGCCGCTTCGAGCTGGACATCAATAGCTCCAGGACAGGATTGGTTCCAGTGCATAACCGAAGCTATAGAGAACGCGGAGATCATGGTGGTACTGTGCAGCGGCGATTCGGTAAATCGTCCATGGATTCAGTTTGAGACCGGCTGGATGGTTCGCAAAGAAAATGAAGGTCATACCAGTCTGTCACAAGGGAATGACACCGGCCGCGCTGCCTGAGCCTATTCGGCGTCTGCAGGCGGTTGATATTAATGCACCGACCGAAGCGGAGCAACTTCGGAAACTGGCTGAGGTCGTGAGGCAAGTTGCGGACCTTCCAGCACCTTCGCCGATTCCCGCGGAGGCTCTACCTCCCGGCGGTTCTAAGAGTACGGTTACATCGCTTCGCGGGTGGTTCGTTCGGCCCGTTGGGCATGTTGATGAGGAATTCACTGGAATGTTTCGACTTGGCAATATCGCGAGTTCCGATACCGCTCGCGCTGAAAAGGCAGGGTTAGATCCCACTGACACGATATTCGTCCGACTCTTCCAAGAGCCCCCGACAGGGCAGTTCCTCAATTGTCTCGCCCAAGGGAAGGTGGCATCTCTTCTCGAACGCGACGATATGGAGGGCGGTGTCATTGAAGGGAAGTTAAAGCTTGTTTCTGCCTTTGATAGCGGCCCACCCGATCACAAGATGGTTCCTTTGATAGTCCTTCAGTCCGCGAGAAAGCGACAGGGGTAATCTTCCTGTCGCCAAATGATAAAGCTCGTGCTGGACCCGCCAAATTTTGGTTCTGGCCGGCCCTGCCAGCCAGGCTCTCCCCATCCTGAAACCGACCCATGACCGTCGCGCCGGACATGGAACGGCCTCCCGCGGTCGCACACTGCAAGACCATGCGGCACAGCTTGCGCGCGAACGCCTCGCGATTCATTCTATAGGGGATCTCGGTTCCCGATTCACAGTTCAGGTTGGCAGGATTTACGCAGTCAGCCGCAGCGTTCAGCGGTCTGCGAACCGAATCTCGACGACCTTGATTTCCTTGACCGGATGGTCGGCCCAGAAGACGATTGCCACGCGTCCCTCCACAATCACTTCCAAGGGTCGGCCAACGTCATCCTTCTCACTGTAGTCTCCGGTCCGGTGAGGACTCACGGCAAGGGTATCCATCAACCGGAGGATTCGTTCCCGTTCCGCTCGCCGACAGCGGGACAAGAACTCAAACGCTTCCTTGCGAACGAAGACCCCGTACGGCTCATTCATCCGAAGGCAAGTGGCTCAATTTCTCTTTGACTTCCTTCAGCGGCATCCAGCCCCCCTCGGATTTGTCGTCGAGGCGTCTGGTCAATTCGGAGCGGATGCCTTGCTCTTCTCGAATTTCCAAGGATACAAGCAGGGCCATGAGCTTGCGACGGGATTCGGCGTTGAGTTGGGCGATCTCCCGTTCGATTTCAGCGAGCTTCATGTCGGCAAGCTACTACGAATCACAGCGATTGCCAAGGGATTTGCTCACAGTTCCGATCTTCGCAACCCACCCAAACTCCCCCCATCCTGAAACCGCCCCATGACCGTTGCGCCAGACATGGAACGGCCTCCCGCGGTCGCGCATTGCAACACCATGCGACACAACTTGCGCGCGAACGCCTCGCGATTTGTCGAGTAGTGGGCGATCGACGGAGAGACGTTGTCGAGGAACGGTTCGTGTCCGACGGCGATCACGGGAGGATTGCCTTCTTGCATTCGGGCGCTACATTGACCGTCCATGCCGAACATCTTCGAGAAGGATGGGTATCGGTTCTTCTTCTATAGTAACGATCATCGGCCGATTCACGTCCATGTGCGCCGGGGTGGAGGGGAAGCGGTGTTCAATGTGGAGGAGGGCGTTGAACTGCGCGAGTCGTAGGGGCTCAAGGTCAAAGAGTTGGCCCGAGCGGAGGAGCTTGCGCAAGAGCACAGAGAGATTATAATCCAGAAGTGGCATGAGTACCTTGACTGACACAGCGCTGAGCGCGACGCATCGAGCCGGGCAGATCGTCGTCACGATGAAAAGTGGCATCGAGGTTCGTTTCCCGGTCGTGCAAAACCCGCGTCTGGCACACGGGAGCGAGAAGCAGCTCAACAACATCGAAATCTCACCCTTCGGTCTTCACTGGCCTGATCTGGATGAAGATCTCTCCTTCCGCGGCATCATGGAAGGAGATTACGGCCAGCACCAGAAACGCCGGACAAATCGCTGAGCGGAGGCGCGCGCCGCGTGTGCTGGCCCATCTGGCACAGCTTGCGCGCGAACGCCTCGCGATTTATCGAGTACTTCGTTCCCGGTTGATGGATTGTGTTCCAACGGCAGCGTTCAATAACGCCTCCTTCCCAGCTTTCCAAGCTTGCCGGACTATTGGTTTGGGAGTAAATAGGGTGGCGATGAAGATCGAAAAAATCCGCGAGGTTCTGCATGCTCAGCCGTTCAGACCCTTTGCAGTCCACCTCGCGGACGGAGGACGGCTGCGCGTAGAGCACAAAGACTTCGTCGCGTTGGATCCGTCCGGGCGCGAGATGATCGTCTATCTGCCCAACAGCTCCCATCAAATCGTAACTCCGGCCATGGTCACGCGGCTCGAGGTTCCGGCGCCCAACGGATCGGCGACGCGTAAGAAGCGGTGACGCCAACGGCTGAGCGCCCGGCGCACCTGTGGCGGGCATCTGCCTCCAAGACGCTATCTCGCCGGCGCCGCCATGCTCCCCCATCCTGAAACCGCCCCATGACCGTCGCGCCTCGCATGGACCGGCCTCCCGAGGTTGCGCACTGCAAGACCATGCGACACGGCTTGCGCGCGAACGCCTCGCGATTCATCGAGTAGTGGGAGATCGAGGGAGAGACGTTGTCGATGCCCATTTAATCCGAGCCGCAGGAAACCGTGAACAGGCTACCGGTTGTCAAATGGGTTGACGAGTCCCGATGTAGGAACTGGAAGGAGTGTTACCAATGCAAGAGACAAACAAAGTACCAGAGAGCAAGTCATCCTCCCCCAGCGCCCTCGTCGAAGTGGGTGGGAGAGAACCAAAGCCGGGAAGCAAGGAATTTCTGTAGCCTAATTTCTGCAGCCGCCGGTCCAAGCCGGTCCAAGCAGGCTGCTGCGGGGTTTCTCCTTGCCCGAATCGGAGCGCCAGCCTAGTTTTCGACGCGGATGAGCGAGGAGATCCTGATCGCGAAAGGCTTGCGCAAAACCTATTCGCTCGGCACAAGCCGGCTCGAAGTGCTCAAGGGCATCGATCTGGCGGTGCGACGAGGCGAGGTCTTGAGCATCGTCGGCGCAAGCGGCGCGGGCAAGAGCACGCTGCTGCACTTGATGGGCGGCCTGGATGCGCCGACGGACGGCGAGGTGTTCCTGGACGGCGTTTCGCTGTTCCGTTTATCCAATACGCAACGCTGTGTGCTTCGCAACCGGCGGATCGGGTTCATTTTTCAGGCTTACCATCTGTTGCCCGAATTATCGGCTTTGGAGAACGTTTGCCTTCCTTCGTTGATGAACCGTGTGGGTCAGGGCGACGGCGCTCGCGAGTTCAGGGCAAAGGAGTTGCTTCAAAAGGTCGGGCTCGGCGAACGGCTGGACCATCGTCCGGCGGAGTTGTCGGGCGGCGAACAGCAACGCGTGGCCATCGCCCGGGCGCTGGTCAACAAGCCCACGTTGTTGTTCGCGGACGAACCGACGGGCAACCTGGACTCGAAGACCGGGGAAACGATGATGACGCTGCTGATGGAATTGCGCCGCGACCAGGATCTGACGGTGGTAGTCGTGACCCACGACGAGCACGTGGCGCGGTTCGGGGAACGGCAGTTGACGATGACGGATGGGAAGTTGATGTCGTGAGGACCGCACTTAGGGGTTGCTAGACGATGACGAAAGTCGTATGGATATGCCGCAACTCTGCGAGGAGCGTGACGTGTTGAAAGTCTGTCGCTGGCAACCACTCGAGCCCAGGTTCGGCGCGCGACGGTGAGTTCGGAATCATGAAGATCTATATCGACGGGAAATACTACTCCGAAAAGACGGCCAAGGTGTCCGTGTTCGATCATGGCCTGCTGTACGGCGACGGCGTGTTCGAGGGCATCCGCGCGTACCACGGTCGCGTTTTCCGGTTCCAGGAACACATCGACCGGCTCTACGAGTCGGCCAAGGCGATCGTCCTGAACATCCCGATGTCGAAACCGCAGTTGACGCAAGCGACGATCCTGACTTGCCGGAAAAACCGGATCCAGGACGGGTATATCCGGCTCGTCGTCACGCGTGGAACCGGCTACCTGGGCCTCAGCCCCTACAAATGCAAGAAGCCGTCGATCATCATCATCGCGGCGACGATCGAGTTGTATCCGCCCGACTTTTATGTCAAAGGCCTCGACATGATCACCGTGCCGACATGGCGCACGCCGGCCGCGTCGATCAGCCCGCAGATCAAGTCGCTCAATTACCTGAATAACATCATGGCCAAGGTGGAAGCGCTTCACGCAGGCTGCATGGAAGCGGTGATGGTGAACCACCAGGGGTTCGTCGCGGAGTGCACCGGCGACAACATTTTCACCCTCAAGGACGGCGTCCTGCGCACGCCGCCGATCAGCGCGGGCGCGCTCAATGGCATCACGCGCCGGGCAGTGATCGAACTGGCGAGGAAGGAAGGTATCGAGATCGAGGAGCCGAACCTGACCCGGTTCGATTTGTACAACGCGGACGAATGTTTCCTGACCGGGACTGCCGCGGAGGTGATCCCGGTGGCGCGCATCGATGGCCGCCAGATCGCCAACGGCAAGCCGGGCCCGACGACGCTGCGATTGATGGCGCGGTTCAAAGAGTTGACAAGGGCGGAAGGCGATCCAATTTACTAACGGAGCGTGGGAACAATCATGTTGTGCGACATCTGCAAAGAGAACGAAGCCAAGGTGCACCTCACGCAAATCGTGGACGGCAAAATGCAAAAGGTGGACCTCTGCGAGTCGTGCGCGAAGGAGAAAGGCGTGTCCGACCCGACCGGCTTCTCGCTGGCCGACCTGCTCCTGGGGCTTGGCGCGGCCGATGAACTGAAACCGTCCGGCGAAAGTGGGTCCGCGGTACGTTGTCCCGCCTGCGGTTTCACGCAGGTCGATTTCAAGAAGACCGGACGGCTGGGTTGTCCGGAATGCTACAACGTGTTCGCAGCCGGCTTGAGTACGCTGATGAAAGCCATGCACAAGGGCGAACAGCACGCGGGAAAAGTGCCGGGCAAGGCCGCGAAAAGCCAGGAACTCGGCGGCAAACTGAAATCACTCGAAGGCCAGCTCAAGAAGGCCGTGGAAGAGGAGAAATACGAGGAAGCCGCCCTGTTGCGGGACCAGATTCGCGCGCTCGAATCGCAGTTGAAGGCCAAAGCATCCGTATAGCCGAATGAAGACGGAGAATTCCAGCAACCGCATCGTCGTCAGCAGCCGGGTCCGGCTGGCCAGAAACCTCCGCGGGACGCCGTTCCCGGGCTGGGCCAAGAAGGCCGACCGGCAACGCGTGCTGGAGATGCTCCAACCTTTGGTCGAGTCCACGGGCGAAATGAAAGAGCTCTCCGTCTCGAAATCCATGGACGGCCTGGGCGCACTCGACAAACAACTGCTGGTCGAGCGTCATCTCATCAGCCGCGAGCATGCCGCCAAGAACGTCGGAAGCGGCGTTGTCATCAACCAGAGCGAATCCGTGAGCGTGATGATCAACGAAGAAGACCATCTCCGCATGCAGGCCATCCGGCCCGGGCTCCAGCTTCAGAAGGTGCATGGCATCATTGACAAGGTGGATTCGGAATTGGAGACGAAGGTCGAGTACGCATTCTCGCCCAAGCACGGTTACCTGACCGCTTGCCCGACCAATGTCGGCACGGGCATGCGCGCCTCGGCGATGCTGCATCTGCCCGGCCTGGTCCTTCACGAGCAGATCAACCAGATCATCCAAGCGGTAAACAAGCTCGGTCTTGCCGTTCGCGGCCTTTACGGGGAAGGCACCGAAGCACTTGGAAACGTTTTCCAGGTCTCCAATCAAAGCACCCTCGGCGAGAAAGAGAGCAACGTCATCGAGAGGCTCAACAAAGTCATTCACCAGATCATCGAGCACGAAGAGAACGCGCGCGTTTCGCTTCTTGATAAGAAACCGCACATGATCTATGATCAGGTCGGTCGCGCGCATGGGATTTTGGGTTCCGCGCACTCGATGAACTCGAAGGAGGCGATGAACCTGCTTTCGATGATGCGTCTCGGGGTGGACCTCGAAATTTTACCCGGCTTGGATCGTGCTTTGCTGGATGGTCTGTTCATCACGACGCAGCCCGCGCACCTGCAGAAGACCGCCACCGGCAAGCTGAGCGCAGAGGAGCGCGACACGCTGCGGGCGGAAATCATTCGGACGGCCCTGAAGGGGACCCCGCGCCCGAGGGAATTCAAGACGGGACAGGACGGCAGTAAGGAAGGCAAGAGCAATGAATAACTTCACTCCGCGAGCGCAGCAGGTGTTGCAGTTGGCCCGCAAGGAAGCCGATCGCTTCAATCACAACTACGTCGGCACCGAGCACCTCCTGCTCGGCCTCATCAAGCTCGGCCAGGGCGTCGCCGTCAACGTCCTCCAGAAGATGGGGCTCGACCTGGAAACCGTCCGCATGGAAGTCGAGAAGCAGGTCGGCACCGGCCCGGAAACGAAGATGGTTGGCAACATCCCCTACACACCGCGCGTCAAGAAAGTCCTCGCGTTGGCCGCCAAAGAAGCCAAGGCGCTCAACCATTCCTACGTCGGCACCGAACACATCCTCCTCGGCTTGCTGCGCGAAGGCGACGGCGTCGCGGCCCGCGTGCTGAAGAGCCTCGACGTCGATATCGAGCGGACGCGGAACGAAATCTTGAAGGAACTCGACCCGAATTTCACCCCGCCCAGCGACATGGAAGGCGGAACGCAGGAAGGCTCGCCCCCGAGCGGCGGCGGCGCTGCCGACAGGAAGGAAGTCAAGACGCCGGCGCTCAAGGCGTTTGGCCGCGACCTGACCGAACTGGCCAAGAAAGGCGAGCTTGACCCCGTGATCGGCCGCGTCAACGAAATCGAACGCGTCATGCAGATCCTTTGCCGGCGCACCAAGAACAACCCCGTGCTCATCGGCGAGGCCGGCGTGGGCAAGACCGCCATCGTCGAAGGGCTGGCGCAGGAAATTGCCCGGGGAGCGATCCCGGAGATCCTCCGCGACAAGAAGATCATCATGCTCGACCTGGCGTTGATGGTGGCCGGCACGAAGTACCGCGGTCAGTTCGAGGAACGCATCAAAGCCGTAATGGACGAGATCAAGCGCAGCAAGAACGTCATCCTCTTCATCGACGAACTCCACACCATCGTCGGCGCCGGCAGCGCCGAGGGCGCGATGGACGCCAGCAACATCTTCAAACCGGCGCTCAGTCGTGGCGAACTGCAATGCATCGGTGCCACGACCATGAACGAATACCGCAAGTATATCGAGAAAGACGCCGCGCTCGAACGCCGCTTCCAGACCGTCATGGTCAACGCGCCGAGCGTCGAGGAGACCATCCAGATTCTGAAAGGCCTGCGCCCGAAGTACGAGGCGCACCACAAGGCCAAGATGACCGACGAGGCCATCGAGGCCGCGTCCCGTCTCAGCGACCGGTATCTCACGGGACGGTTCCTGCCCGACAAAGCCATCGACGTCATGGACGAAGCCGGCGCGCGCGCGCGCATCAAGACCATGACGCGGCCGCCCGAGGTGCAGAACATCGAGAAAGAAATCGAAGCGATCAAGAACGAGAAGGAAGGCGCGATCCGGGCCCAGGATTTCGAGAAAGCCGCTTCGCTCCGCGACAAGGAAAAACACGCGAAGGACAAACTCGAACAGATCCTTTCCGAATGGAAACAGATGCGCGACGAAAAGGAAGTCGTCATCACCGGCGACGACATGATGGAGATCGTCTCGAAGTGGACGGGCATTCCGCTCAACCGCATGAGCGAGAAGGAAACCCAGAAGCTCCTCCGCATGGAAGACGAACTCAAGAAACACATCGTCGGCCAGGACGAAGCGTGCGCGGCGATCGCCAAGGCCTTGCGTCGCAGCCGGGCCGACCTGAAGGACCCGAAGCGCCCGATCGGTTCCTTCATCTTCCTCGGCCCGACCGGCGTGGGCAAGACCATGCTCGCCAAGACGCTGGCCGAGTTCATGTTCGGCGACGAGAGCGCGCTCATCCAGATCGACATGAGCGAGTACATGGAGAAGTTCAACGTCTCCCGGCTCATCGGTTCGCCCCCCGGCTATGTCGGCTACGAAGAAGGCGGCCAACTCAGCGAACAGGTCCGTCGCCGTCCGTACAGCGTCGTGCTCTTCGACGAGATCGAGAAGGCGCACCCCGATGTGTGGCACATCCTTCTGCAAATCTTCGAGGAAGGGAAAATCACCGACAGCCTCGGACGGAAGATCGATTTTCGCAACACGATCATCATCATGACCTCGAACCTGGGCGCCAACCTGATCAAGAAGCAGATGTCGCTCGGGTTTGCGGCTGCCTCGGCCAACGCGGGATACAATTACGAATCCATGAAGGGTAAGATCATGGAGGAGGTCAAAAAGACCTTCAAGCCCGAGTTCGTAAACCGCATCGACGACATCATCGTGTTCCGCGCGCTGGACAAGACCGACATGACCAACATCGTCGAACTCGAGATCGACAAGGTCAAGTCCCGGCTCAAGGGCAAGGACATTCTGATCCAGCTCACGCAGAAGGCGAAGGACTTCCTGATCGAGAAGGGATACGACCAGGATTACGGCGCGCGACCGCTCCGCCGCGCCATCCAGAAGTACCTCGAAGATCCGCTGGCCGAAGAAGTGATCCGTGGCGCCCTCAAACCGCACGAGCCCATTGAGGTCGATGCCGAGACGGACAAACTCGTCTTCCGGCAACTCCAGCACGCCGACGAAGGCGGCGCTGAAGGTCAGGCCGCGGGCGCGACCTGAACTCTCCGGCCAGGTTGATCAAGCCCAGGCGCCCGCCATCAAAATTGATGGCGCTTCTGTTCGCCCTCGCCTTTGGTTTGGTCGATTTTCTTCTTCGTATCGGCCGGCTGAATGTCCGACGCAACCCGCTCGCCGTTGCAGAACACCTCGACGGCGTACCCGATCACCTTCGCGCCGCTTTCCGAACGATACATGCCGCTCGAAACGCTCTCCCAGCCCGTCAGTTCGATCACATCCGTCTCGAAATTGAAACTCTTGCCGAACTCGAGTTTGCAGGTCTTCTCGCCCTCGACCACCCGGAGATTCTGCCGCTTCATGTTACCGTCCTGGTAGGTATAGACCGCGTCGTCGCTCTTGACCAACACCGCCCATTTGATCACGAACTCCTTCGCCGGCCCGCCGCTGACGTTGGAAACCTCGACCTTGTACAACACCGTCTTGGTCTTCTCCCCGCTGCGGTATCGTCCATCACTGCTGCGATAAGTCTCTTTCGAGTCCGACTTCGATTGTCGCGTGACCTTCAAGCGCGCCGGGCTGACCTGCGCGCTTGCGGCTGCGACGCCGGCAAGCAATACCGCCAATGCGATGACGAAAGAGACAACATTTTTCATAAGGCACCTCATTCCGGCGTCCCGAGGAAAACAGGAGCGTCGAGCGTCGTTTCAATTGTGATGCCCGGGAGCATAGCGCAGGCGCTTAATGCGTCAAACCCCAAAATCGGCGCCGGTCGAGTCCTGTCGAGTCCGGCCGTAGCCTCCGACGTGAGGAGGGGCACCTGTTTTCGCATGCCGCTGGGCCGGCTCGGAAATGCTTTGCAAACTTCGCGGGAACTTCTAGATTCTGACGCCTCGATGTCCCGGTCGAACGGCAATCCTGCAGTCGAACTTGCTGGCCTGAGCTTCGCCTATCCTGCATCGCGCGGGAACGGTGAGCCACGGAAAGCGCTGCAAGACGTGTCGTTCACGGTCGAGCACGCCGAGGTATTCGGTCTGCTCGGGCCGAACGGCGGCGGAAAAACCACGCTGTTTCGGGTCCTCTCGACGCTGCTGCTGCCGTCGGAAGGCGCGGCGCGCATCTTCGGACTTGATGTCGCAACGCAACCCGCAGCCGTGCGCCGCAAGATTGGCGTCGTGTTTCAAGCGCCGAGTCTCGACAAGAAACTCACGGTGCTGGAAAACCTGCGCCACCAGGGTCATCTCTACGGTTTGCACGGGAAGGACCTCCGCGGGCGTTGCGAGGAGATGCTCGCGCGCGTCGGACTGAGCGACCGGGCGGGTGAGTTGGTGGAAAAGCTGTCGGGCGGCATGCAGCGGCGCGTTGAAGTGGCGAAGGGACTTCTCCATGGTCCTCAACTGTTATTGCTCGACGAGCCGAGCACGGGACTCGATCCCGGTGCTCGACGCGATCTCTGGGCCCATCTCAAAAGCCTGCGCGACAAGGAGAGCGTGACGATCCTGCTGACGACGCATCTGATGGAAGAAGCGGAACGATGCGATCGCCTGGGAATTTTGAGTCAGGGCAAGCTCGTCGCGCTAGGCACGCCCGAAGCGCTCAAGGCAAAGATCGGCGGCGATGTTTTGTTGATCACGGCGAAGGACCCCGAGAAACTCCGCGAGGCGATCCGGGCGAAGTTCGGCGGCGAACCGATCCTCCTCGATGGTTCGGTCCGCTTCGAACGGGAACGCGGGCATGAGTTCATCGCCCGGCTCGTCGAGGCGTTCCCCGGCGAGATCGATTCGGTGAGCGTGGGCAAACCGACGCTGGAGGACGTGTTCGTCCACCAGACCGGCCACCGCTTTTGGGAAGCGAAGGCGGAGGGATAAACATGGAATCGGCCAACATTCGAAATAAAGAAGCGGTGCTTCCTCCTTCCTCCTTCCTCTTTCATCCTTCCGTCTTGGCCGTCTGGACCCTCTGTACGCGCGAACTCGTGCGCTTCTACCGGCAACGGAACCGCGTGATCGGCGCGCTCGGCTCGCCGCTGGTGTTCTGGCTGTTGATTGGCTCGGGGTTGTCGGGGGTCGGGAGTTCGTTTCGACCGCACGAACAGCACGCGGGGATGAGCGCCATCGAGTTTCTGTATCCTGGCACGATGATCCTGATTCTGCTGTTCACGGCGATCTTTTCGACCATCTCGATCATCGAAGACCGTCGCGAAGGATTCCTCCAGTCGGTGCTCGTGGCTCCGATCCCGCGGATGAGCCTCGTGGCCGGCAAGCTCGTCGGAGGCACGATCCTGGCGGTCTCGCAAGGCTTGATTTTCCTGGCTTTGGCGGGAACGGTGCACCTCTGGCCTGGGCTGTGGGCGTTGCCATCGGTGTTGAGCGTGTTGTTTCTGATCTCGTTCGGACTGACCGGCCTCGGCTTCTGCATTGCGTGGCGGATGGATTCGACGCAGGGGTTTCACGCGATCATGAATCTGTTCCTCATTCCCATGTGGCTGCTCTCGGGCGCGTTGTTCCCGGCCTCGGGCGCGCCAGCGTGGCTGCAATGGGTGATGACGATCAACCCGCTCACGTATGGAGTCATGGCATTGCGCACCGCGCTCTATCATGGGCGGCCGGGGTTCGACGGCGGGATGCCGCTGGCGGTCTCCCTCGGCGTGGTGCTGGTGTTCGCGGTGCTGATGCTGGGTCTGGCGACGGCGCTGGTGGGCATGCGAGATCGGAGCGGGCGATGACGGGACCGAAACCTCCCCGGCACGGTCGCGGCTGGATCGTGTTTCACAGCGTGATGATCACCGCCATCGTCGTTCTCGCCTTCCTCAACTGGCAGGCGCGAACGAAGCGGTCCGACGCTTTCCGTACGCCCTTGCAGCAGGCTACTTCACTGAAGGAACTCGGCCCCGTGCCCGATTTCGCCCTCGTCGAGCGAAATGGCAAGCCGGTCACGCTGGCGGACCTGCGAGGCAAGGTGTGGATCGCCGATTTCATCTTCACGCACTGCGCCGGGCCGTGTCCGCTGATGACGATGCGGATGGCGAAACTCCAGGATGCTCTGCAGGCAACGGACCTCCGGCTCGTGTCGTTCACGGTCGATCCCGAGCGGGACACGCCGGAGGTTCTGACCAAGTACGCCGACCAGTACGGGGCGGACCGGGAACGATGGTGGTTTCTGACCGGCGACAAGGGGGCGATCCATGGTCTGTGCACGAATGGTTTCCGCCTGGCCGTGATCGAGAACGCGGACGGCACGAGCCAGCCCGGCCACAGCACGATGTTCGTGCTGGTGGACCGGAAAGCTCAAATTCGCGGCTACTACGAGAGCACCGACGACGATGCGGTGGACGTTTTGCGCAGGGACTTGCAGACGCTTCTTCGCGAGGGGAACCGATGACCCTGTCCGATCTTCCCATGGTCAACGCGAGCCTCAACACGCTCAGCGCGGTCCTGTTGTGCTTCGGGTTCTACTTCATCCGCCGCAAGCAAGTCGGCGCGCACAAGGTGTGCATGGTTTCGGCGTTCGTCGTCTCCACGATTTTCCTGATCAGTTACGTCGTGTACCACTTTCATCACGGACGCACTGTCTTCACCGGTGAGGGCTGGATTCGCCCCGTCTATTTCACGATTCTGGGAACGCACACTGTCCTCGCAATCCTGATGGTGCCGTTGATCCTGGCGACGTTGTTCTTCGCGTTTCGAGGACGCTTCGAGGTCCACAAACGGCTGGCTCGTTGGACGTGGCCGATCTGGTTGTACGTCTCGGTGACCGGCGTGGTCGTGTACGTGATTCTCTACCACGTGTATCGGTAGCAACGCTGAAGGCGGACGAAACCCCGGCCAGGGCGCATCCCGAGGTTGTTGGTGGGAATCCCCCGCGCTTGCCGTGGGGATCGTTGGGCTCGCATGCGATCTCGAAGGTCGCCGGTGATTGGCGTGAAGAGTGGCCGCGCATTTGGTAGCG
>Ga0187892_10007840_pt1 | contig 14979 bp, 13 predicted proteins | sample MA1701073metaG_FD_139345 | JGI IMG/M metagenome (GOLD analysis project Ga0187892, IMG submission 139345) | Bio-ooze microbial communities from a basaltic lava cave in the Kipuka Kanohina Cave System on the Island of Hawaii, USA - MA170107-3 metaG ... | reverse complement strand
GTCCCGTCTTGCCCGAGGTTCCGAGGCACAGACCCGCCCCCACGGCCCAGACGGCCGCCGCTGCCGCTGTCCCGGGATGGACCCACGTCCGCGCCGCCCCACGCAGCACGCGAAGGACGACGGGCTGGGTCCCGTCGGCCGCCGGGCCGATCACCCCCGCGACGTAGAGCGAGAGCGCCGAACCGGCCAACAGCAGAACGGCCGCCGACGGGAACTTCGATTGCTCGAGCCGAGGGCGCTGGAGAACGAACGCGACGATCAGGACGATGAGGGCGACGCCCGCCAGGGAGGACCGCAGGAGACTGCCCTCCGCCGGGTCGAAGAGGAGACGCGGAAGATCGGAGATCAGGTGCGCGGACCGGTGGGCGGAACCCAGAGCGCCGGAGGCGAAGAGGAGCCCGCCGCCCAGGATGACGAGGCACCAGAAGAAAAGCTCCCTCGCTACGGCGCCCATGTCCAACCGACGGCGGACGGTCGGCTTTGCGGGGCGCACCTCCTCGAGCTTGGGTTTCGCCGGCGTGGGCGCCGGCATGGGCCGAACCGGCGGAGACGGCGGGGCGAGCGCCTTTGCCGGAACCGGGTCGGGCTCCGGCTCGGCGGCCGCGGCCCTCGCGAACTTCGGGTTCGGTTCGGGGGAGGCCGCCCTCGCGGGTTTCGGAATCGGCTCCGCGGCATCGGGGGCCCGGACGATCTCGCGCGGGACGATCGGACCCTGATCCATTACGCGTCTTCTGGGTCCGGCGGCAATCGCCGGCGCGTCCTCCGTGGGAGGCTTCTCCGCGACCTCCCGCCGGGGGCCCTTCCCGTCGCCCATGCCGAAATTGCCGGCGGCGGGCGCCTCAGCCGCGACCGCGGGGGGGATGCGCCGACCCTTGACCTGAATCTCCGGCACGGGCGACTCGGGTTTCGCGGACCCTCCGTCCAGGATCGTCTCCAGCTCCGCGACGAGCGCGGCCGCGTCCGCGAACCGGTCTTTCGGTTCCTTGCGCAGGAGCCGATCGACCACGCGGACCACCCGCGCATCGATGCCCGGAACGAGCTTGTCCAGAGGAGGAGGCTTGGCCTCTCCCTGGAGGGCCTGCGGGTCGGGCGCGTTCCGGAGCGGGAACGGAAGCTCTCCGGACAGGCTGAAGAAGTACGTCACCCCCAGCGAATAGAGGTCCGCGCGGCCGTCAAGGACCGACCCGAGGACCTGCTCGGGCGCCACGAACTCGGGCGTGCCCATGAACGTCCCCGGCTGCGTCATTCCCGGGCCGGGGCTCTTCCTCAGATTGCGCGCCAGCCCGAAATCGGTGATCTTTACGCCCCCGTCCCTCGGGATGAGGATGTTGGCGGGTTTGATGTCGCGGTGGATGATCCCTTCCTTGTGGAGCGCCTGGAGTCCGGCCGCGACCTCGAGGGCGATTTGCGTGGCGCGCGCGACGCTCAGCTTACCTTCCCGCTCCAGCACGTCCTGGAGGTTGACCCCCTGGACGTACTGCATGACGATGAAGTGCTGCTCGTGTTCCTCCCCGACGTTCAGGATCTGGACGACGTTGGGGTGTTCGATCCGCGCGGCGGCCCTGGCCTCGTGGAGAAAGCGTTCCACGAAGCCGGGGTCGGATGCCAGGTGGGGCGCCAGGAGCTTGACGGCCACGACCTTGTCGAGCGCCAGATGGTGGCCGCGGTAGACCGTCCCCATGCCGCCCCGGCCCAGGACGGCGTCGATCCGGCACCCGCCCAGAGTCATCCCGAGCAGCGGGTCGTCGCGGTGCAAGGTATTCATGACGATTCGAGGCCCGCAGGCGCGGGCGCGGTCAGGGCTTCTTCCGGGTGGTGAAGCGCTCCACCCGCCGCACGCCGGCCGAAACGACCAGGTGTTCCACGACGGCCAGGGCGAAGACGACGACGAGGACGGTGCCGGATTCGCGGAACCCGCGGCCGATGCCGTCGAAGCGCTCCAGGAGCAGGGCCGTCCATCCCTTGGAGCTCTGCGGCTGCGAAGCCAGGGTCGCCAGCGTGAAGAGACCCGCTGCGCCGCCGAGGGCGAGGAAGGCCCCGAAGATCTTGAACCCGCCTTCGAAGTTGTAGCCCGGGAGGAGGAGCGCGGCGAAGAAGCACGCCAGCAGGGTCGCCGTCGCCAGGGGGATGGTCAACTCGGCTTCCACCATGAACTGTCGGAACGGCAGATCCAGGCCGCCCGGGGTGCCGAGCGCGTAGAGGAGCGAGAACCCGAACACCATGAGAATGCGGGCCAGCACCACCCGATGCGTCCCCGGCTGATGCTCGAACGAAATGGCCGCCGCCGTCAGCACGAAGAACAGGCCGAACCCCAGGAGGTTCGCCGGCACGCCGAGCGCGTAGACGAACGAGCGGATCGTCGAGGCGACCGTGGCGAGGGGGTTTTCCCCCGTGTTGCGGTCCAGCATCGCGCCGGCGGCCACGGAGCCCAGGAGCATGAGTACCATCAGGAGGACCAGGGGGGCGATCCGGCCGACCGAATCGAACTCGCGGCGGTACAGGAAAACGGACCCGCCGGCCGCGGCCATCGCGGCGGCGAACAGGAAGATCCTCAACACCAGCATCGAATCCTGCGCGACCCAGGTTTCGATAAACTCCCCCCCGCGCGCGGCCAGACCGCCGGAGAGGAAGGCCAGGATGATCCCGGTGCTCAGGAGGTCCCCGTGCAGGAACGACCGGACGCGCCGCTTCGCATTCAGGCCGACCAGGGGGCCTTTCGTGATCTTGGTCGATTCGCGCTTCTTGACGGCGTCGGGTTTCTGGCCCAGGAGGATGGCGTCGAAATCCTTGATCAGGTCGGTGGCGTTCTGGTAGCGCTGGGTGGGCTCGGCGTGGAGCAGCTTCTTGACGATCGCGCACGACCTCGGGTCGGCGCCCGGGAAGGCGTTTTCGAGCGGCCGGGCTTCCTCCTTGGTCCGCTTGATGGCGATCTCCATGGGAGATTCGCCCAGGAAGGGGAGCGTGCCCGACAGGAGTTGGTAGTAGGTGACGCCGAGCGAGTAGAGGTCGGTCCGGTGGTCCAGGCGGCGCCCTTCGACCTGCTCGGGCGAAGCGTACTCGGGCGTCCCGAGGAAGGTCCCCTCGATGGTCAGACCCTTGCGGGTCTCCGTGTGGCGCGCCAGCCCGAAATCGGTCAAGTGGGGCTTGCCGTCCGGGGAGACGATGATGTTTCCCGGCTTGACGTCGCGGTGGATGATGCCGGCGCGGTGCGCGGCGGCCAGGCCGGCGGCGATTTCCCGGACCATTTTGGTGGCGCGCTCGAGGGAGAGCCGGCGCTCCCGGTCCAGGATGCGGTCGAGCGTCTCTCCCGACACGAACTCCATGACCAGGTAGTACTTGTCGTCGTGCTTGCCCACGTCGATCACGCGGACGACGTTGGGGTGGTCGATCTGGCCGGCGGCCCCCGCTTCGCGGAAGAAGCGGGTCACGTATTCCTGGTCCTGGGCGAGCGAGGGAGCCAGGATCTTGACGGCGACGTCCTGGTCCGCCGGACCGTTCTTGGCGCGGTAGACGACCCCCATGCCGCCGGCCGCCAGGCGCGTCTCGATGCGGAAGGCGCCGATCTTGGAGCCGACGAGGGGGTCGTTGTCCTGTTCGTCGGTGGTCATGATGGCCCAATTCGACGGGGTTGGGGTGCGGCTCCCCGCCTCTCCCCTACCCACGATCACCCACAAATTGCCCGGGAATTCTACCGAAGTTTATCCCGGCGGAGCGCCTTTTCAAAGTCTTTCCAAAACTCCGGCGGGCACGGGCAGCCGCCCAGCGGGGCGTTCCTGGGGCTGTCGTCCCCGTGGTAATCGGACCCCCCGGTGACCAGGAGGTTCCGACGGCGGGCCATGTCCAAGTAGGCGAGGTGCTTCATCGGCGAATCGTACCGGTGGAAGACTTCGATGCCGGCCAGGGGGGTCTCGTTGAGGATTCTCTCGACGAGAGGGTCGTCGTCCAGGAAGCCGGGGTGGGCGAGGACCGGGAGCCCTCCATGCTTGCGGATGAGCCCCGCCGCTTCGCGCGGAGTGAGCTCGTTGGCCGGGACGTTGGCGGGCGAGTCCGTCCCGAGGTACTTCCGGAAGGCTTCCTCGAGGGTGGCGACGCGGCCCAGACGGACCATGGCCCGAGCCACGTGGCGTCGTCCCACGGATTTCCCTCCCGCCTCGCGAAGCACCTCTTCGGGCGCGAGAGGAACCCCCAGTGCCACCAGCTTTTCGCAGATCTTGCCGACGCGCTCCCGCCGCTGCCGGTGGAGACCGGCCAGGACTTCCTGCAGGGAGGGGGCTTCGGGGTCCAGGCCATACCCGAGGACGTGAACGTCGCACCCCTCGAACCGCGACGACATTTCGATGCCGGCGAGGACCCGGACGCCTTGAGATTCCCCTTCCGCCAGACATTCCGGGACGGCTTCCGTCGAGTCGTGGTCGGTCACCGCCAGCACGCCCACGCCCGCGGCCCGGGCCCGGCGGACGAGTTCGCGGGGCGGGGTGTTCCCGTCCGACCGGTCGGTGTGGGCGTGAAGATCGACGATCATAGGAATCGCCTCGTCGTTTGGGGTTCGGACGATTCCTAGTCTTTTGGAAATCGTCCGAACCGTAGCGACGAGACGATTTCCAAAGCAATCTCGCTTTTGCCGACTACTTGACCTTCTCGAAGTACTTGGCCGATTCCTTCGGGTTGATCGATTCCTTGCCCTTCGACCAGTTGGCGGGGCACACCTGTCCCTTGGCCGCCTCCTGGAAGGCGTCGATCGTCCTGAGCGCTTCCTCCACGTTGCGGCCCACGGGGAAGAAGTTCACGGTCTCGGAGACGACCGTGCCTTCGGGGTTGACGATGAAGGTGCCCCGGAGCGAAATCCCGTTCTTCTCGAAGAGCACGCCGTAGTCGCGGGACATAGACTTGTCGAAGTCGGAGAGGATCGGGAAGTTGGTGCCCGCGATGCCTCCCTTGTTGCGGGGGGTGTTGTACCAGGAAAGGTGCGAATACTGGCTGTCGCACGACACGCCGACGACTTCCGCCCCGCGCTGCTGGAACTCCGACAGCCTGTCGGAGAAGGACGTGATCTCCGTGGGTCAGACGAAGGTGAAGTCCAGCGGGTAGAAGAAGAGTACCTGCCACTTGCCCTTGTAGTCGTCCGACGAGACTTCCTTGATCTCCCCCTTGACGACGGCCTGGCGCTTCCAGGCCGGCGCTTTCTGTCCGACGAGCGTCGCCATGCGGTCCTCCCTTAAACCGGTTTGGATCTATGGATCAGGTCCAGGAATTCCTCGCGCGTCTTGGGGTCGCTCCGGAAGCGGCCGAGCATGGAGCTGGTGATCATGTGCGCGTTCTGCTTCTCGACGCCCCGCATCATGACGCAGAGGTGGAACGCTTCGACGACGACCGCCACTCCTTTGGGCTTCAGGGCTTCGTCGATCGTCTTCCCGATCTGGGTGGTGAGCTTCTCCTGGATCTGGAGCCGCCGGGAGAAGACCTCGACCACGCGGGGGATCTTGGATAGCCCCACGATCTTCTTGTCGGGGAGGTAGGCCACGTGGCACTTGCCGAAGAAAGGCAGGAGGTGGTGCTCGCACAGGGAGAAGACGTCGATGTCCTTGACGATGACCATTTCGTCGTAGTCGGGGGACTCGAACGTTGCGCCCCGGAGGATTTCGGCCGCGTCCTGGGTGTTCCCCTTGGTGAAGTACTTCAGGGCCTTCTCCACGCGAAGGGGCGTCCGGGCCAAGCCCTCCCGGGCGGGGTCTTCGCCCAACAGGCGCAGCATTTCGCGGACGTGGTCCCGCAGTTCGAGCCGCGCCAGGGTCTCCTTTTCGTTCATGGGCGCCCTGATTATAGGCAGGGCCATCCTCAAGTCAATGAGCAGATCACCCCCGTCATAAATCAAAGAGGTTGAATTCTGACGGCCCCCCGTCATATTTCAAACTCTTTGAAATCTGATGGGGGGGTGTCGTTCAATAACCAGACCATGGAGCCCCGGGCCGACGACGAAGAGTTGATGACCCGCGCCGCCGCGGGCGATTCGGACGCTTTCGCCCAGCTCTACCACCGCCATAAGGAAGGCCTGATCGCCTTCTGCTACCGCATGCTCCGGAACTGGGAGGATGCGGGGGACGTCTTCCAGGAAGCCTTCCGGTACCTCCATACCCATGCCGCCCGCTACCGACCCACCGCCCGGTTTACGACCTACCTCTACCATGTGGCCCGGAACATGTGCATCGACATCCTGCGGCGCCGGAAACGGTGGAACCTCCAGCAGCTGGACGCGACGGCCGACCTGCTGCCCGACGGGGGCCCGGCGGAATCCCCCCGCCTCGAGCTCGAGGAAGTGGAAGCGCACCTCCGAAAGGCCCTGGAGGAAGTTCCCCCTCCCTACCGGGAGGTGCTCCACCTCCGGGTCGTCGAGCGTCTGGGGTACGACGAGATCGCCCAGATCCTCGAATGCCCGGTGGGAACGGTCAAGTCCCGGCTTCATGTGGGTCTGGCGACCCTGCGGACGATCCTCAAGCGAAAAAAGATCGTAGAGTAGCGAACGTGGAGCCGATCCGGACGCTTGTACTCGTGAGAGGCTCATGCGCTGCACGGAACTGACGAACGACCTGCTGCTCGACTACGCGGACTGGCAGCTGCCGCCCCACGAGCGCAACCGGGTCGCCCGCCACCTCGAGGGATGCTCCCCCTGCCAGATCCGCCGGGACGACCTCGAAGGGATGGCCGGCGCGCTACGCCACGCCCAGGAACTTCCTCCACCCGGACTCCTCAAGGAGCTGGATTCCTCGGTCCTGGACGGGCTTACCCCCAGATATGACAAAATGGTGCGACCATTTCGTCATATCGCGGCGGCGGTCGCGGCCGCGCTCCTCCTCGCCTTGGGCGTGTTCCTCATCCTGCGCGCGCCCCAAGACCCGGCAGCGGCAAACCCTGCCCTGACGCTCCAACCGCCCTCCACCCCGTCGCCGGTCTCCCATCCGCCCACGTTGACCGGAGACCTCAACGGCGACGGCGAGGTGGACATTGCCGACGCCCGCATGATCCAGCAGATCGTCCTGACCGGGCTGCCGCCCCCACCCCAGGCAGACGTCAACGGAGACGGTGCCGTCGACATCGCCGACGTCCGCCTGCTCACGCACCACGCGGTCGCCTCGCGGTGAGAACTCTCCCCTGGGCCGTACTGCTCGCCGCAGGTTGCGCCTCCCCCGCTCAAAGAGAGGCCGTCGTCCCGCCGCCCCGTGACCCTTCCCTCTCGCCCGAGTGGCATCTTCACGTGGATACCAAGGGCAAGCGCCTCGGGGCCTACACGATCACGATCCGGTTCAATCCCCAGGTAGGCGTCCTCCAGGACGTCAAGGCGTGCAACGTGCGCCACTTCCGCGGGAATCCGGAGTTCGACCCGGCCTCGTTCTCCTCGGGGGTGACGCGCGTGGCCGCGTTTGAGACCAACCCGTCGAAGCTCCCGGACGACGAGTACCACCTGCTGACGGTGACTTTCCGGAAGGTGGGCCCGGGCACGCTGGAAGCCTCGGCGGAACTTGAGAAGGTCTACGACGACGCGAACAAACCCCTCAAGGGGCGGATCAGCGTGCCGGCGTTCCGGCACGAGTTCCCCTAGCCAGGGGTTACTTCACTTCCCAGAGGTCGCCGGCGAAGAGCAGCTTGCGCAGGTCGCCCTCGCCCTGCTTCTTCTTGACCTCGGCGATCTGAGTTTCGACGCGCTCCTCGAGCGTGGGGAGCTTGTCGTTTCGGAAGATGCCCAACGGAAGGGGGAAAATCTGCTCGGGGGGCGTTTTGGCCAGCTCTTCGGCGGTCGCCGGCGGATTGATTCGCGAGATGAGATACGCCAGCGAAGGGTTGTGCTCGTCATGCACGATCAGGTCTTTTTCGCTGATCCCGTTCTCGCCCAGCTTCACCACCTCGGGTTTCAGCCCGTTCAGGCGGACGCCGAACTCCCGCTTCTCGCCGAAGATGAGCGGCTTCCCGTGCTCCAGGGCCACGTTGTACTTGTCCCGGACCGGGCGATCGACGAAGTGGTCGAACGCCTTGTCGTTGAAGATATTGCAGTTCTGAAGGATTTCGATGAACGCCGAGCCCTTGTGCTCCGCGGCTTTCTTCAGGATCTCCATGAGGTGCTTGGCGTAGATATCCACCGAGCGGGCGACGAAGGTCGCCTCCGAGGCGAGGGCGAGCGAGATCGGGTTGATCGGCTGGTCGACCGTGCCGAACGGCGCGGACTTGTTCTTCTTGCCCAGCTCGCTCGTCGGCGAGTACTGGCCCTTCGTGAGGCCGTAGATCCGGTTGTTGAAGAGCAGGATCTTGATGTCGACGTTCCGCCGAAGCGCGTGGAGAAAGTGGTTGCCGCCGATCGACAAGGCGTCCCCGTCTCCCGTGGCCACCCAAACCTGGAGCTCGGGATTGGCCAGCTTGAGGCCCGTGGCCACGGCCGGGGCGCGGCCGTGGATGGTGTGGAACCCGTAGGTGTTGACGTAGTACGGGAACCGGCTGGCGCAGCCGATGCCCGAAATCATGACCATCTTCTCTTTCGGAAAACCGAGCTGCGCGAACGCCTGCTGCGCCGCGTTGAGAATGGCGTAGTCGCCGCAGCCGGGACACCAGCGCACTTCCTGGTCGGTCTGGAAGTCCGTCTTGGTGTACTTGCGCGGCGCCTGCGGGGTGGTCTGGGGCTGGGTCGGCGCAACCATGGCTAACGAGTCTCCTTCTCGATGACCTCGATCAGTTCGGCCACGCGGAACGGCTTCCCCTGGACCTTGTTGATGCCCTTCGCGTCGACCAGGAACTTGGAGCGCAGGAGGAACAGGAGCTGGCCCAGGTTCATCTCGGGGACCAGGACCTTCCTGTAGCGCGAAAGGATCTTGCCGAGATTGGCCGGGAACGGGTTCAGATAGCGAAGGTGCGTGCGGGCGACTTTGAGCCCGCGGCGCTGGCACTCCTCGACGGCGGCGCGGATGGCCCCGTACGGCGAGCCCCAGCCGATGACCAGGGTGGTCGCATCGTCCGGGCCATGGACTTTGAGGTCCGGCACGTCCTGGACGATCCGCTGGATCTTGGCGGCCCGGATGCGGCACATGAAGTCGTGGTTCTCCGGGTCGTAGTTCACGTTCCCGTAGATGTGGCTCTTCTCGATGCCGCCGATGCGGTGCTCGAGGCCGGGGGTGCCCGGGATCGCCCAGTCGCGCGCCAGCGTCACCTCGTTCCGGAGGTAGGGGGCGAACCCCTCGGGGTCCTTGCGGAACCGGACGTCGATCTTCGGAAGGGCCGACGGGTCCGGGATCTTCCACGGCTCGGCGCCGTTGGCCAGGTAGCCGTCCGAAAGGATGAAGACGGGGCACATGTACTTCACGGCGAGCCGCGCCGCCGCGATGGCCATGTCGAAGCACTCCGCGGGGGTGGCCGGGGCGACGATCGCCACCGGCGACTCCGAGTTGCGCCCGAACATGGCCTGGAGGAGGTCTGCCTGCTCGGTCTTCGTGGGGAGCCCGGTCGAGGGGCCGCCCCGCTGGATGTCCACGATGACCAGCGGCAGCTCCACCATGACGGCCAGGTTGATCGCCTCGCTCTTGAGCGCCACGCCCGGGCCGCTCGTGCCCGTGACGCCCAGGGCGCCCGCGTACGACGCCCCGATGGCGGCCGTCACGGCGGCGATCTCGTCCTCCGCCTGGAAGGTCTTCACCCCGAAGGCGCGGTGACGCGACAGCTCCTCGAGGATCGTGCTCGCGGGGGTGATCGGATAGCTGCCGTAGAAGAGCTGCAGGCCGGCGAGCTTGGAGGCCGTGACCAGCCCGATCGCCAGGGCCGTGTTGCCGTTGATGTTCCGGTAGGTGCCAGGGTCGTATTTAGCCTTCGGCACCGTGTACTGGGAGCGGAAGAGTTCCGTGGCTTCGGCGTACGCGTGCCCCGCCTTGAGGGCCATCTGCGCGGCCTGGGCGAGGAGCGGGCCTTCCGCGCCCTTCTTCCCCAGCTCCATCTCGAGCGCCTTCATCGTCGTGTCGAGCGGCCGGTTGTAGAGCCAGTAGAGAATGCCCAAGGCGAACAGGTTCTTGTTCCGTTCCTTCTTGGGCTTGTCCTTTTCGGCGAACTTGATGGACTCGAGCGCCTTCATCGTAAGGTCGCCGATGGGGACCTTGACGGCCTGATATTTGTCCAGCGTGCCGTCTTCGAGCGGGTTGGTCTTGCAGTTCGCTTTCTTGAGGTCGACTTCGCCGAAGTTGTTCGTGTTGATGATGATGACCGTGTTGGGGGGCATGTCGCCCAGGTTGACCTTGAGGGCGGCGGGGTTGAACGCCACAAGGACGTCGGGCCGGTCGCCCGGCGTATGGATGTCCTGGGACGAGAACTGGATCTGGAACCCCGAGACGCCGGGCAGGGACCCCGCCGGGGCGCGGATCTCGGCCGGGAAGTCGGGAAACGTGGACAGGTCGTTGCCCAGGACGGCGGTCGTGTTGGTGAAATGGCCGCCGATGAGCTGCATGCCGTCGCCCGAGTCACCGGCGAATCGGATCGTGACCTTTTCGGCGGTCTCGCGCTTCTTGGGGGCCGCCACGTCGGCGGCAGCAGGGCTGGGAGGCGTCATGTCGGCTCCGCTGAAAAAAAAGCCCCGGCGGCGGGCCGGGGCGCTTCAACGCGTCTCAACCATTCGTCTGATCGGGCGTGAGAACCTATCTCTCCCCACCCGCCGCTAAAACTATAGCGTCCTTTGACTGGGGATTCAAGCGCCCGGTCTATTTTGCCCCGCCGACCTCTACCTAGAGAACGCGCGAGGTTCGAGAATCCTTTACCCAAGACACGCAAGCGCCCGCAAACGCGGGCCTCGCCGCGTCCCTCCCTGGGGGGAAGTAGCGCGGCGAGTGAGCCTTCGCCCAGGGCGAAGGCTCGCCCGCGTGTCTTGGGTTCACCAGGAAACGGGTCTCGGACAAAGGTGCTGGAACAGGATTTGCGGCAGGAAATGGATGTAGGCGCCCATCAGGATGGTCCCCAGACACATAAGAAGCGCCAGGACCGTGAGCGGCTTGACGATCTTGTCCAGGAAGCCCGTCAAACTCAGGACGGCCAGGCTTCCCAGGGCAAGCCCATAGATCGGCCAGGCCCGCTGAAAGATCTCCACGAATCGACAAGCCTGGAGCGCCAGGAACGGCATCGGCGCCTTGACTTCGTGGTAGAGCCGAAACCCCTCCTGGCTGACGAGATAGGTGGCCGCCGCCATCAGGCCGTAGAGCGCGACCAGAAGAATGGCCAGGGCCTTTCTCCAGCCGGTCGGCCTTCCCTCCTCCTGCGCCTCGTCGCTCACCGGCTCATTCCTTAACTGTTAAGAAAAGCGCGTCGCCGTTTTCTTAACACTTTCACTTCTTGGTTTTCTTGTATTCCGCCCTCTTGGCGTCGTCCTCTTTCTTGATCTTGTCCTTGTTCTCGTCCCACCAGTTCTGCCACAGCTGCGGGGTCACCTTCTCGCGGAGGAACTTCTCGCCGGTGTACTTCTCCAGCACTTCGGTGACGTTGGCGCCGAATTCGAAGAGCTCCTTCTCCTTGTTGGAAATGTTCGAGATCGTTTCGATCATGGCCTGGATGGGCTGGGTCCGGTACCGCGCCTTCCCCAGTGCCTTGGCGCATGCCAGGCGCACCGACTGGTCCTGCTTCTTGTCGACCAGGATCGTGCAGAGGTTGGCGATCGCCACCCCGCCGCCGTCCGTGATCGCCTCGATCGTCTCGGCGGCCGCCTTCTTGACTTCGTTCGCCGGGTCCTTGAGCGCCCCGGCCAGGAGCGTCAGCGTTTTTTCTTCCTGCGAGCCGGCGAGCTTCTTGACGGCGTCCACGCGCTTGGCCGCGTCCTTGTCCTTGAACTCCTTTTCGAACGCCGCGCGCCGCGCCGCTTCGTCCCCTTGGAAGACCAGGGCCATCAAGCCAAGCGTCAGGATTTTCATCGCCACCCTCCGCTAAAAGACTTCGGCCGGGATCCCCGTCTGCGCCGTGAGCGCCCGGGAGATTTCCTCCAGCAAATCCCGCTCTACCTTGTGGATCTTGGAGTCGGCAGGGTAACGGTCGACGCTGTAGATTTGAACGGCCTTTGGCTTGACCCGCTTGACCGCCTGGATCCAGTCGACGACGGACTTCTCGTCCGTGTTATCACGCCGGCCGTGCGTGAACATCGCCTGCACCACGAAGTCCTTGAGCTTCGCAAGGTTCTTCATGATGTCCCAGATGCCGACGTCCGTGACCGGCGAGTTCATGTTCAGGAACTGCGCTTCGCTGCCGGCGTCGAGCTTCATGTACCGCTCGTCGAGAAGATTCAGACCTTCGACCACTCCCGGGCGGTCCAGGTGGGCGGCGTTGGAAAGGATGTCGACGCGCAGGCCGGGCCAGACCTCGTCGCGGACGGCGAGGATCGCGCGCACGACGTCCAGGAACTCGGGATGAAGGGTCGGCTCCCCGTTGCCGGCGAGCGTCAGGCAGTCGAGCTTGACTCCCTTGTTCTTGAGTTCCAGCAGGTTCCGGCGAAGCTCCTCCCCCACCTGCTCGGCGGTGGGGAAGCTGTATTTGGCCAGGGCGGTGTCTTCGACCAGATCCGTCGTCCACCCGCACTGACAGTAGTTGCAGTTGAAGGAGCAGACCTTCACGCCGAAGGGAAGGATGTTGACCCCCAGCGAGGCCCCCAGGCGTCGGGACCGGACAGGACCGTACACGACCCCGTCCGCCAAGGCATAGGTCCGATACGCGGCTTCCACCACGGTTCGCATTGTATGACAAAATAGTCTGACCATCTTGTCATATTTCGCCCCACTCATTATGATGGCCCGGCCTACATGGCCGAACAGAACTACAAGGACACCCTCCACCTCCCCAAAACCGACTTCCCGATGGCGGCCAACCTTACCCAGATGGAGCCCAAGATCAGGGAACGGTGGGAACGGGAGCGCCTCTACGAAAAGATCCAGGCCGCCCGGAAAGGCCGCCCCAAGTGGATCCTGCACGACGGCCCCCCCTACGCCAACGGCCACGTCCACGTCGGCACCGGCCAGAACAAGGTCCTCAAGGACATCGTGGTCAAATTCCGCACCATGCAGGGCCACGAATCCCCCTACGTCCCCGGGTGGGACTGCCACGGCCTCCCCATCGAACACAAGGTCGTCAAGGACCTGGGCCCCAAGGCCGCGCAGATGCCCAAGTCCGAGATCCGCAAACTCTGCCTCGATTTCGCCCGCAAGTTCATCGACATCCAGCGCCAGCAGTTCAAGTCGCTGGGCGTCCTGGGCGACTGGGACCGGCCCTACCTGACGATCGACCCCGCGTACGAGCTGGCGATCCTCGAAGTCTTCGAGCTCCTCTGGAAGAAGGGGCACGTCGCGCGCCGGAAGAAGTCGATCCACTGGTGTATCCACGACCGGACGGCGCTCGCGGAGGCAGAACTCGAATACAAGGACCTCCCGTCGCCCTCCATCTACCTCGCGTTCGAGATGACGTCCCGGCCCAGGACCGACCTCCTGGTCTGGACGACCACCCCCTGGACCCTGCCGGCCGACGTCGCCGTCGCGGTCCATCCGACCCTTGACTACGCGATCGTGAAATTCCGCGACCGTGAGGCGATCGTGGCCCCCCAGCGGATCGAGGAGATCCGGAAGCGCTTTCCGCTCGGCGAAACCGTGGGGACGATCAAGGGCCGCGACCTGGAGGGCCAGAAGTACAAGCACCCGCTCTACGGTCACGAATGTCCCGTCGTCTTGGCGGACTACGTCACGGTGACCGACGGCACGGGGCTCGTCCACACGGCCCCCGGCCACGGTGCCGACGACTACGAGACGGGCCTTCAGTACAAACTGCCCATCCTTTCGCCGGTCGACGAGGCCGGAATCTTCACCGCCGAGGCGCCGGGCTATACGGGCCAGCAGGTCTTCCAGGCCAACCCCCGGATCGTCGACGACCTCCGCAAAAGCGGCGTCCTCGCGCACCACGAAGAGTTCAGCCACGACTACCCCTGCTGCTGGCGGTGCAAGCAACCCGTCATCTTCCGCGCCACCGAGCAGTGGTTCGTGCTGATCGACCACGCCGACGCCCGCCGGGCCGCCCTCGACGCCGTCAAACGCACCCGCTGGGTCCCGGCCTGGGGCGAGACGCGCATCTCGAACATGCTCCAGGAGCGGCCCGACTGGTGCGTCTCGCGCCAGCGCTCGTGGGGCGTCCCGATCCCGGCGTTCTACTGCGCGGGCTGCAAGAAGCTCCTGTTCAACCAGGTCACGTTCGACGCGGTGAAGGCGCTCTTCGCCAAAGGCGGCGCCGACGCGTGGTTCACGACCGAGGCCAAGGACATCCTGCCGGCCGGCACGAAGTGCGGGTGCGGTTCGACGGCTTTCGTGAAGGAGCAGGACATCTTCGACGTCTGGTTCGAGTCGGCGGCCAGCCACCGCGCGGTTTCGATGAAGCACGGCGACCTCCACTTCCCGGCCGAGCTCTACCTCGAGGGCACGGACCAGCACCGCGGCTGGTTCCAGGTGTCCCTCCTGGCGAGCCTGCTCTCGAACGGCCAGGCGCCCTTCAAGGAGGTCGTCACTCACGGGTTTCTCGTGGACGCCCGGACGGGCGACAAGCTTTCGAAGTCCGGCTTCCTCATCCCCGTGGACGAGGTCGTCGCCAAGATCGGCGCGGAGCTCCTCCGGCTCTGGATCGCCTCGATCGACTTTACCGACGACCTTCCCATGTCGTGGGAGATTCTGAAGGAACGCGCCGAGCCCTACAAGAAGGTCCGGAACACGTTCCGCTACCTCCTGGCGAGCCTCGACGACTTCAAGGACTTCGACCCGCGCAAGGACCGGGTCCGCGACCTGCTCGACGTCGACCGGTGGGCGCTCGCGGAGCTTTCGTCGCTCGTCCAGAAGGTCACGCAGCACTTCGAGCGGTACGAGTTCTTCCGCGCCTACCAGGAGCTCTACCAGTTCTGCGTGGTGAAGATGAGCGCGCTCTACTTCGACATCCTGAAGGACCGCCTCTATACGT
>Ga0187892_10007839_pt1 | contig 14980 bp, 10 predicted proteins | sample MA1701073metaG_FD_139345 | JGI IMG/M metagenome (GOLD analysis project Ga0187892, IMG submission 139345) | Bio-ooze microbial communities from a basaltic lava cave in the Kipuka Kanohina Cave System on the Island of Hawaii, USA - MA170107-3 metaG ... | reverse complement strand
GTTCCGCAGGGCCAATCGCGATCAGTTTCTTTATCTCTATGATTTGCTGACGCAACATCATCCCGAGCGCTACCGAGAATGGGGTGTGGAACTCTTCAACCTGCAGAATGCGAATGGTGCTGGCCGGAATTGGTATCAGCCCGCCCAACTGATGGGGGAGCCATCGCAAGAGTATGTTGCGGCTTTGGAACGACACCGAGAACAATTGCAGGCAGAGATTCGTACGTTAGGGGTGGCGTGGGAGGATCAATATCGGTATATCATTTCGCAACGAGATTATATCGAGAACTTAGAGCGGCGCTGCAACGAACTGGTCGTGACATCCCAAGCAAATGCCGCCCATGTCCTCTCGAATGGCAACGGGATCTCCTGGCGCGACTATGAAATTGGTGGACGGTTTGTGAATCGGGTGCGGAACACCTGGGTTGCCCGGCAAGTCTTGCGCTCCCCGAGTCTCAAGCAGGCGCTCAAAAAGGCTCTGCGCATTGGGGCCCGATTCACCTCGTAGACTGGGTAAGCTGAATCCATCGCTAAAACTGACCAGCAAGAGAGAAACGAGATGTCAGTCCAGATCATTTATGATGCCCCTGCACACTTAACGCTGCCAGAGCGATTTCTTTTGTACTCCCTTATCTATGGGTTGCGGCCCGCCTCCGCCTTGGAAATTGGTACAGCTCAAGGAGGTGCGGCGATGATCATGTGTGCAGCTCTGGATGCTGTAGGAAGTGGGCGGCTCGTCTGTGTCGATCCGGCTCCGCAGGTTACCCCGGATCATCGTGCGCGCCTCTCCCATCGAGTTTCTTTCCTCAGTGCCGCTTCGCCGGAAGCAGTTGCGAAGGCTCACGAATTGCTTGGATCACCTTTTGATTTCGTTTTTGTGGATGGAGATCACACTTATAGTGGGGTGTTGCGCGATATTGAGGCGGTGAGCCTCTTCCTCCATGAGGGAAGTTACGTACTTTTTCATGATGTCCACTACTTTGAAGTCCAAGATGCGATCGATGAAGCGCGCAAATACTTACCCTTCATTGACTGTGGGCTGCTCTCGTTAGATGCGACGAAAACAGAATACCTGCACCTGGGAAAGCCCGTCGTGTGGGGTGGCTTACGGCTCTTACGGTTCGCTCCTGCGTCACAGAGGGGGGCCGAGCGAGACAACCACATCCTGTCTCGCCCTGCCGAGCCGGACACGTCAATCACGCGAAACAGAGAGCACAGCAATGGGCTTTCTGTTTCGCAAAGTCGGAAGATGATCAGAAGTAGGGGAAAATCTATGCTGAGACGGCTACGTGGTTTGTGGAGTGGCAGCAGGCGAGAACGTGAAAGCTCCGCTGTTGAGTATTCTCGCCCGAGTTTTCTTCCAGATCGAGACCGTCTGACGCAATGGGCAGGGGAAGTCGGAGAAGACTGGAAAGGCTACTCTCGTGTTGCTTCAGCCTATTATGAGTCCGCGGAGCAGTGGATCGAGCAGGCGTGGAGCCAAACGGTCTGGCCATTTATTCAGGAGTGTGATTTTTCCTGTGTGGTGGATTTGGCGGCCGGCCATGGTCGCAACACGAGAAAGCTTTTAGAGTTAGCCAAGCAACTCTATCTGGTTGACATCAACGAGGATAACATCCGCTTTTGCCGACAACGCTTTGCCACAGAGAAGAAAATCACCTACATCCAGAATGATGGTTTTACGCTGAACGGGGTCCCAAGTGGTGAAGTCTCTCTGGTCTATTGTTTTGACGCAATGGGCCATTTTGATAGTGACGTTATTCGTTCATATTTGCATGATTTCTCCCGCGTCCTGAAACCCGGTGGATACGGATTTTGTCATCACTCGAACTACGACAGAAATCCCGGAGGGGATATTCACGACAATCCTGGGTGGAGAAACTTTATGTCACAGAACCTCTTTCATCACTACTGTGCGAAAGAAGGACTTGAAGTTGTCAAATCCCAGATCATTGACTGGGATACCCCGAAGCAGGATTGTGTGACCTTGTTTAGGAAACCGCGGTGAAGAGAGTCGTTGTTTTCCTGTTCTGCGGATGACAGGCATGAGGGCATCGATCGTCATTCGCAGCAAAAACGAGGAACGCTTCATCGGCCCGGTGCTGCGACGGGTATTAGAGCAAGAGTTCTCTGAGCCGTATGAAGTGCTCGTGCTGGATTCCGGGTCACAGGATCGGACCGTGGAGATTGTACGCGGCTTTCCGGTACGGTTCGAAACTATACCTGCGGAGCGATTCACTTTTGGCTCCGCCCTCAATCGCGGGACCTCACTCGCCCGCGGTGAATATGTGGTATTTCTCTCCGCTCACTGTGTGCCATGCACCCGGTCCTGGTTGCGAGAATTGACCGGCCCGTTCGCCAATGACCCGCGAGTGGTGGCGACCTATGGCCGACAAGAGCCCATACCAGGCGTGAATCCTCTCGAGGAACGGAGATTAGAACAATCGTATACGCTCCGCGCTGACAAAACAGTGCAGGCGTCGTTCTCCAATGCCAATAGCGCGGTACGGAAGTGTGTCTGGCAAGACTTCCCTTTTGATGAAGCAATTGCCTCAGGAGAAGACTTTCTGTGGGCCTCGACGCTTCCGGCACCGTACACCATTCAGTACGTGCACGAGGCAAGCGTGTTCCATAGTCATCCGCTATTGCTGCGTTACTGGCGGAGACGCTGGTATGAAGAGGGACTGATGGGACAGTACCTGACCCGCGTTCATGGCGTGCCTGACCCGTTGGCAGAGGTTCCAACTCAGCCAGGGTCGTCTGGGCACCGGCACACGCTAAAACGTATCAGTGATACCCTGTGTATACTGTGGCAAAAGCGCGAGTTCGCCACATTGTGTCGTTATCCGTTCTATGCCTTGAATCGTCTGTATTTTTATAAAAAAGGGCAGTGGGATGGGGCACGATTGTATGGACCCGCTACAGCTACGCAGAGAAGGACGACGACACGCTCCTCCCTGACAAAAAAGGTAGTTACGTAGTACTCTCCTACATGAATGCGTAACGCCGCGGCATCTCAAAGAGAAGAAAGTTGTAAGCTCATGCGTATCGTCCACGTCGTCCAAGGCATGCCCCCAGAAAGTTTAGGTGGGACGGAAATGTATGCAGCGTACTTGGCTGCTGCGCTGCGTCGTCGTGGGCACGAGGTCCAGGTCTTCACCCGTGTGAATGACCCCCACCGACCTGAGTGTGCAGTGGATACAGTCAGCTATGACGGTCTGCCGGTGACGCGAGTCAATAACACCTTTACTCGTCTCAATACCTTTACTCAGAGTTATCTCAATCCAGACATTGCCCAGCACTTTGGTGCTTTCCTGGACACCGTCGCCCCAGAGGTCGTGCACCTCCATCACTTGATGTACCTCTCGACCACCTGTGTTGAGGAGGCTGCACGACGAGGAATCCCAGTCGTAATGACCCTGCACGATTACTGGCTCATCTGTCAACGTGGTCGATTTCTCAAGCCTGATCTTTCGGTGTGTTCCGGGCAAACAGACGAAGGGTGTGCACGTTGTTTTGCGCATCTGCTTTCTGGAAAGCTGACTCTCATGTATCAATGGTTGAAACCCGCCCCCGGTAAGCATCGTTGGGTGAGAGACTGGCTACGTTGGCTGTATGCCAGGTACGTAACCCACCGCCAGCCTTCGGCTGAGGCGTGCTTGCAGACTGCTCAACGTATGATGCATATCCGTGAGATCTGTAAAGCCGTGTCCCTCTTTCTCGCGCCGTCACACTTCCTCCGCGAGCAGTTCCTGGCGTTCGGTATTCCACCGGGGAAGATCATCTTTGCGGAATGTGGGCTGCCACCGTTAGTCAGTAACGGCAGTGAAGCTCAGATTAGCCAGACAGAGACAGAGATAGAGATAGAGATAGAGACAAGGGCGAGATTCTTCGGCCTGCGGCCTCAGAATGACAGGGATCACCCGCTAGTCTTTGGCTACATTGGTGTTGTTGATCCGGTGAAAGGCATCCATCTTTTAGTAGAAGCATTTGCCCCGCTGACGAAAGCAGAACTCCGCATCTACGGAGGAGAAGCTGATTACGCCCCTTATCCGAATCGGGTACAGTTTCTGGCTCAGCTCCGCCAGTCTCCCCACATTCGCATGATGGGACGTTATGAGAACTATGAACTCGGTAGAATTCTGAATGAAGTCGATGTCGTGGTAGTTCCGTCGATCTGGTACGAGAATGCCCCGCTGGTGATTCGTGAAGCCTTTCTTGCTCGCAAGCCGGTGGTGACCGCTGCGTTTGGTGGCATGCGGGAATGGGTGCAAGAAGGGGTTAATGGATTGCTGTTCCGTCCGCGTGATGTTGCGGATCTGCGGCGAGTCCTGGAGCAGTTGATTGCCGATCCAATGCTGGTCGAAAAGTTGTCTCGTCATTTTCCGCCGGTCCGTTCGATTGCTGACGACGCTGCGGCGATGGAAGTTTACTATCAGTCGCTCATCGATACGCGATCATGAACGAAACACTATCCGTCACAATTCCCTGTCATGCCGATGAGCCTGGTTTAGCTGCGACGCTCGAAAGTTTGGGTGCGGCCTGTCAGCATCATGCCTTACCTGCTGGTCTGGTAGTTGAACTGATGATTTGTATCAATGGGGTGGTATTGGAAACTCCGTGCGTACCGTTGGGTGCCGTGCGGGATTTTTGTACTCGTCATAGGATACCGCTCGAAGAACATTGGATAGCACTAAGAGAGGCAGAAACGCTTCCTTCCCCGATTCCCCGATTCCTCGATTCCCCGATTCGTTTTTTAGACCTCCCTGCTTCTTCCCGTCTGGTAGCCCCCTTTCCCCACTGCACTGTTCTGCTCACCGAACGCCGAGGGAAACCGCCGGCGTGGAATATGCTGTGGCAATGGGCGAGGAGTGAGTTGGTGCTTTTCTCGGATGCTGATGTACAAGTTGATGCTGAGGCGGTGTATCATCTCTGGGCACGGTTCCAACAAGAGCCAGGGTTACAGCTCGTCGCGGCCCGTGAAGTCCCGGTCCTCAAAGATGGTGGGACGTTGTGGAGTCGGATGGGGGCCATTCCCTACCGCTTTAATTTTGGCAATGCCGGAGGGCGATTGCTGTTGCTCCGCAAGGAGGCACTGCCCAACGGCATACCGGAAGATCTTCTCTTAGAGGATGCCTGGCTGACGGTAGCGGTAGGGAGGCAACGAGTCGCGAAAGAGCTGCACGCCCATGTCTTTTTTCTTCCACCTGCGACTGGGCGTGATTATTTTGCTGAGCGGGTCCGTACGGAAGGGGGAAAACTGCAAATTCGTCTTCGGCATAAAGAGCTGCTCACCGCCGGGCCAATTGCCCAGTATCGCTGGTCACAGTTCTGGCGCGAGATTCAACTCGCAGAATATCCGCTCGTGCTTCTTGCGCTCCTGTTGCGTGGAGTCGCGCGCCTGTGGGCACGAGTAGCGCTCACCCGGAAAGACTTCTATGCTCTTTATCGCCCTTTTACGTCAACGAAAGGCTGGGAGTCACCGTCTCCATGATCAAAGCTTCTATCGTTATATTGACCTGGAACTCAACCGAGTTGTTGCAGGAATGCCTTGCCTCATTACCACAGGCAGCCACTCAAGATCCGTGTGAGGTGATTGTCGTTGATAACGGGTCACGCGGGGAGACGCCGGCTGCTCTGCGATTTGCCTTTCCGTGGATGCAACTCGTGGTCAACCGTCGGAATCGTGGGGTCGCGCCAGGGCGGAACCAGGGAATGCGGCTCACCCAAGGGGAATATATCGTGCTGCTTGATGATGATACGGTTGTGCCGCCAGAAACGTTTGATCGACTACTGGTGTATATGGATGCGCATCCAGAAGTGGGATTGTGTGGCCCGAAGCTGTTGGATACCCAGGGCCGGTTACAGTTGACCTGTCGCTTGTTTCCGACGCTCGGTGATAAGATCGCTCGACAGTTGCCGTTTGCCTTTGCCCGACGTATGCGCCAAGAGGCGGAACTCGAAGACTGGGATCATCAGACGATTCGCGAGGTGGACTACGTGATTGGTGCGTGCCAGGTGATCCGACGAACAGCCCTCGCGACGGTTGGACTGTTGGATGAGCGCATTTTTTACGGTCCGGAAGATGTCGATTTATGTCTCCGGTTACGGCAGGCGGGATGGAAGGTGGTGTACAACCCGGAAGCGGTGGTCCTACACAAAGAGCGGCGTGTTGCCCGGTCCTTCTTTTCGGCGTTGAGCTGGCGACATTTTTGGGGGCTCAGTTACTACTTCTGGAAGCATGGCTACCTCTTTTCTCGTCGGAAGCTCTATCCTGGCGGAAAAGAGAGAGACGTGAGACAGATGATCAGTTAGATAGAGAATGGAGATAGAGACAGAGACAGAGACAGAGAGTGGTGGGGCGGGCTCTGTCTCTTATCTCTGTCTTCTTCTGAGGGCTGACTCTATCTCTGTCTCACTCCTGGATGGCCGCTGGAGTTTATCAACAAATAGCTTTCATTCTTGAGTACCCATGGTAGAAATTGCTCTGCAAGGGACGGCGGTGCGGAGGCGGACGCTACGATATCAGACCACGCTGCTGGTGCTGATGGTCGCTGATATACTATGTGCACTGGCGACCTATGGCGCGGCCTTTGCCTTGCGGATTTATATCGCCTTTCCGTTTACCGTAGACTTACTGCCGTCGATGCGTTTTGCGGAAGTCAATCATCCACTGTTTCTGCTAACGGCAACCCAGATTGTCCTCCTGTATTTTTTTGGCTTCTACGACTTACATGCGCTGATTCATCGGTCCCGGCTGTTGAGCAACGTGGCAGCAGCATTGGGCGTGCAGTTACTCGCCATTTCTGCCTGGTATTTTTTTCGTGGTGACTTATTTTTCCCGCGTTCAGTACTGGTGCTGTTTTGGTTATTGAATACGCTTGTGGTGGCGGTCCTCCGCATGTGGGTGGTGCGATGGTTGGCACGAGTACGGTCTCTGCGGGTCGTGCTCATTGGTATGCGCGAGAATCTTGAGTCATTTCTTGCCGGGCTGCCGGAGATGCTCCACATTCCAGGGTTGACGATTGTTGGGGTCGTGAGTGTCGATGGGCAAAAACCGGAACACGATGCTCCACAGGTTCCGTGGCTTGGTGGGGTGGAAGAACTCCCACAGGTCATGCGCAAATATGGGGTTGATGAAGTGATCTTGCTCTCCCAGCCGACCTGGAAAGATGCTTTCATCGATTGGCTAGTACGGGCACCTGGGGGATGGTCAGAGCTGGGGGGAGAGAGACCGCGGGTGCTGGTTGTCCCCTCGGTCTACGACATTTTGGTGGGCCGCGTGACTTCCCTGCGGTTGCATGATGTTCCGCTGGTTGAGGTGCTCAAGGACCCGCAAGAAGACCTCGCCTTTCTGATCAAAGAGGTTGTGGATATTGGATTAGTGGTGGTGTTGCTCGTTCTAAGTTTCCCGATTCTTGGGGTTGCTGCGCTGTTGATCAAGCTGACCTCATCTGGCCCGATGTTGTACCGACAACGACGAGTCGGCAGAGATGGCAAAGAGTTTGTCATGTACAAACTGCGCACGATGGTGGATCGGGCTGAGGCAGAAACGGGGCCGGTACTCGCCGAACCCGCGGATGAACGTATCACACACGTCGGTCGTGTGCTCCGAGCTGCACGGATTGATGAGATTCCGCAGTTGTTCAATGTGCTCAACGGCACGATGAGCTTAGTCGGACCACGGCCTGAGCGACCGGAGTTCGTTGGCGAGTTCCTACGAACAATCCCTGGGTACGCAGAGCGTTTACACGTGAAGCCGGGACTCACCGGTCTGGCACAGGTGAATGGGGAATATCGCACCTCACCTGAGTACAAACTCAAGTACGATCTCGCGTACATTTACAATTACTCTCTGTGGCTCGACATCAGAATCATGGCGGAGACCGTGAAGGTGATGCTGACGCGGCGAGGGGTGTGATGAGTGTTCGGGGTGAGGGGTGGGGGCTGCATGAAAGAAGCGAAAAAATCCTCTTATTTCTCTTTTTTGCCGCCTTGAGCTTGCCGATTGCCCTGCAGCAGTCGTTGCTGGGGGTAGGGCTTGCCGCTCTCGGTATACACTGTGGGCAACGACGCCTCCTTCCAGCCACGCCGCTTGATCGGCCCTTACTGGTCTTATTTGGCGCCTTCTTGCTGGCCACGCTGTTCAGCCCGAATGTGACCAATTCGCTCCTCAGTTACCGTAAGTTGTGGCTGGTGGGTGCGGTGTTTGTCGTTTTCTCTTTTCTCTTAGATCGACGAGGGGCTGAAGGCACGATTAAACTTTTTGTGATCGTAGCAAGCCTTGTCGCCGTGTATGGAATAATCCAGCACTTCACCGGCATTGATCTGGCCAAACAATTGGTTGGCAAACCCGCAGCGCTTGATCCGTTCTGGTTTGGCCGTCAAGAAGGGTTCCGCACGAAGGGGTTTCATCCGTCGGGAATTTCGTACGCCCACAACCTGTTGTTTCCGTTGTCAATCATGACAGCGTGGGTGTTTTCTCCCTCATTGTCGTGGAAGCAACGGCTCGCTTTGGGTTGTGGCTGGGCAGCGATGATCTTTGCTTTGTTGTTTTCTCTCACGCGTGGAGTGTGGGTGGCGTATGTGATCGTCCTGGTGTTGCTTGGCGTTGTCAGAGGTGGGAAGGTTCTCGCCGGCGTCCTAGGGGGAGTGGTTCTTTTGAGTGGGTTGCTCTTGAGTGCAGGGCCAGGAGTGCGCGAGCGTGCCTGGAAAGCGTTTGACCTCAAGGAGAATCTTGGCCGCAGTCAGATTTGGTTAGCGAATCTCGACATGGTGAAAGATCGACCGCTCTTTGGCTGGGGGTATGGGAACTATCGCAAGTTTCGTGAACCATATTATCAACGGTATCCGGAAGCGAATCATAGCGGCCACGCGCATAATAGTTTTTTGCAGATCGCGGTCGATAGCGGCCTCGTGGGACTGACTGCTTTTCTAGCCTTCTTCGTCGTACTCCTGCGAACTGGATGGCAAGCCTACCAACGTTTACCGCCGACGGCAGAACCATTGCGGAGTTTCGCGCTTGGGGCATGGCTGAGTATCATCGGCTTTCTCATTGGTGGCCTCACTCAACACAATTTCGGTGATGCTGAAGTTGTCATTGTCATGTGGGCAATGGCTGGGTTTATGGCGAAGATGCACTTCCTCACGCAGAGACGCAGAGACGCAGAGTAGGAAGGCGTCATCAAAGGCAGAGCGAGACACACCAGCATTCGGTAATCTGCAATCCGCATTCCACAATCCGCAATTCTGCCACGCCCCTTGCTGCTCCTGGTTCACATCGTTATGGTAAATTTATTACATCATGCACCGTTTGTGGGATTACATTTCGCGCTATCGTACCCGTTATGCGCGCGGCATTGCCTGCCTCGTTCTCACTGCGACGTTGGCAATGTCCATCCCACTGCTCTTGAAATGGACGATTGAAGCGATCCAACAAGGGCAGCCCTTTCACCACATCTCATGGTACGTGACGGTGATGATTGCTGTTGCCTGTGTGCAGGGAGTCGCACGCGCATTTTCGCGGTTTATGATTTTTAACATCGGCCGTGACATCGAGTATGATTTGCGCAACGATCTGTTCACGCATCTGCAAAAACTGTCTCTCAGTTATTACCAACGACAGTCTACCGGCGACTTGATGTCGCGCCTGGTGAATGACGTAACCGCGGTGCGGCTGTTGTTGGGACTCGGGATTATCAACCTGCTGAACACGCCTCTCTACTATCTCTACGCGATCACCGCGATGGTGATGATGGACCCAATGCTAACGCTGGTAGCGCTCGCGCCTTATCCTTTCCTACTTCTGCTGGTAAAACGCATGAGCCGGTCAATGATGGAAAAGACCCTCAGGGTCCAAGAAGGGCTGGCGAACCTATCCAGCCGTGTCCAAGAAGGGGTGAGCGGAATGCATGTCGTGCGCGCCTACGCGCGGGAGGACTGGCAGAATGCAGAGTTCGGTCACCTCAATGAACTATTCAAGAAAGAAAGCATGGACCTCGCTCGTCTGCGCGGTTTCTTTCCGCCGTTGATGAAAGCCGTCTCCGGGGTCGGCTTGCTCGTGGTGCTGTGGTACGGCGGGTCGCATGTGATTGCCGGGCGGCTGAGTCTGGGCGACCTCGTGGCTTTTATGGGCTACCTCCACCTCCTTGCCTGGCCCACTATGGCGCTCGGATTTTTAATCTCCATCGTGCAGCGTGGGCAAGCGGCACTCAAACGGTTAGAGATGATCTTGCAAACCCAACCCGACATTGTGGACGGACAAGGCAATGGACTTGATCGTTCTATTCGCGGAGAGATCGGCTTTCACCATGTCGATTTTGCCTATCCCAGCTTGGGCAATGGACACGCCGTTCTCCACGATATTACCCTCACGGTCCCGGCGGGGGCGACAGTAGCGGTCGTTGGCCGTATGGGATCGGGGAAAAGCACGCTCGTGCAATTGCTGCCACGCTTGTTCGATGTCAGTGATGGACGCATTACGATTGACGGACAAGATATTCGTACCTGTTCATTGGCCGCTTTGCGCCACTGGGTCGGGTTTGTCCCTCAAGACCCTTTTCTCTTCTCTACACGGATTAAAGACAATGTCGCTTTCGCGTTGCCTGCTATTGATATGGAGCAGATACAGTGGGCGGCGGGCGTGGCGAACGTGGCGCAGGACATTGAAGATTTTCCTCGCAGATATGACACTGTCGTTGGCGAACGAGGAGTGACCTTGTCCGGGGGGCAGAAGCAGCGGCTCACATTGGCGCGTGCGCTGGCAGCCGACACCCCGATTCTTGTCCTCGATGACGCGCTGTCGAGTGTCGATACCCAGACAGAACGCGCCATTCTCCACGAACTACGGGAAACGACACGCGGAAAAACCGTGCTTGTCATCTCTCACCGCATCTCCGCTGTGCGCGATGCTGACTTGATTGTGGTACTCGATGAAGGGCGTATTGTGGAGACTGGCACGCATGAAGAACTGGTCGCACGTGACGGCCTGTACGCCGACATCTTTCAACAACAAGCGCTTGAAGAAGAACTGGCGGAACTGTAATGAAGGATGTGCAGCGCGAAGACGCTCTTGGCAAACCTTACGACCTGGCGTTACTGCGCCGCCTGTGGCGCTATGTGCGACCCTATCGTAGACAATTCATTCTGTCGCTGGTGTGTTTGCCGCTGACCTCGGCGTTTCTTCTGGCGCAACCCTACATCCTGAAGCTGGCAGTGGACGGCTATATGGCCCATCACGATTCCCAGGGGTTGGCGGTCGCGGGACTGCTGTTCGCCGGGGCGTTGCTAGGCGAATTCCTCTTCTTCTACTGGCAATACCATGCGACGATGGCGGTGGCACAGAAAAGTCTGGCCGATTTACGCGCCGATCTCTTTGCGCATTTGCAAGAGCTTCCGGCGAGCTTTTTTGACCGCAACCCGGTCGGTCGATTGGTGACCCGCCTGACCACCGACGTAGATGCGATCAACGAAGCCTTCACCGCCGGCACGCTTACCATCTTCATGGATTTGCTTACCTTGGCTGGCATTGTTGTCATCATGTTGAGCATTAATACACGGCTTGCCTTGGTCACTCTAACAGTGTTGCCGCCGCTCATGCTGATCCTCGAATTTTTCCGCAAACGCTCACGGGACACCTATCGCGCGATACGCGACCGTCTGGCACGGATTAACGCGTTCCTCCAGGAAACACTCTCTGGGATTGCTGTGGTGCAATTGTTTGCCCAAGAGAAAAAGCTCTTTGCCGAGTTCAACCAACGCAATCGTGACTTCCGCGACGCCAATCATCTGTCGAACGTCTACGAAGCTTCACTCTTCTCCATTGTCGAAGCCGCTGGATCAATCTCTGTCGCCGTCATGTTGTGGTATGGCGCAAGCCAGGTCGGAGGGGGAGTGGTTGCTTTGGGAACCCTGGTGGCGTTTGTTGAGTATCTGCAAAAATTCTTCGTACCGATCCGTGAGTTTGGCACCAAATACACTACTATGCAGTCCGCTATGACGGCGCTTGAGCGCGTTTTCCAGTTGTTGGACTCTCCCGTCACGATCACCTCCCCCGCCACACCGTATCGCCCTACGCAGGTGCAAGGCCGTATTATCTTTGATCGTGTATGGTTCGCTTATAAAGGGGAGGAGTGGGTTCTCCATGATGTCTCGTTTACCGTGGAGCCGGGGCAGAAGATTGCCTTAGTAGGGGCGACCGGATCGGGCAAGACGACGATTAGTAAATTGTTGAACCGCTTTGCCGACGTCCAGCACGGGTGCATCCTGGTGGATGGAGTTGATGTACGCGAATGGGACGTAAAAACCCTGCGACGGCAGATCGGTGTAGTGTTGCAAGATGTCTTTCTCTTCGCTGGAGACGTGGCGACCAACATTACCCTGGGCCGCACTGATATCACGCGCGAGGCGTTGGAGCGCGCCACACGTTATGTGAACGCTGACCGTTTTATCACGCAATTCCCACGCGGATATAACGAACTGATACGAGAACGAGGCTCAAACTTGTCTGGTGGACAACGGCAGTTGCTCTCGTTCGCGCGCGCGTTGGCCTATAACCCGGCCATTTTGGTGCTGGATGAAGCGACCTCGAGTGTTGACTCGGAGACCGAACTCCTGATTCAAGACGCGATGGGCAAACTGATGGCGGGTCGCACCACGCTTGTCATCGCTCATCGTTTCTCGACGATACAAAATGCCGACCGCATTATCGTGCTCCACAAAGGACAGGTGCGAGAGCTGGGGACCCACCTGGAACTCCTTGAACGACGGGGGATTTATTGGCGACTCTATCAGCTACAGTATGGCGCTCAGCCACCAACATCCGGCCATCAGCTTGCCGAGGTGAGCGGCTAGGAAAAGGCAAAAGTAGTTGTCAGTCGTCAGGTTTCAGTTGTCAGTACAGAAAATAATCAGTAGGTTGAAGAAGAATCGGGGAAACGGTGAATCTTGAAAACCGAAACGGAGAAACGGAGAAACGGTGACTTTGAGAACGAAACGGAGAAACGGCGAGGGAGGAGGTCTCCCATTCTCCCATTCTCCGTTTCGTCTTCCAAAGGTTCCCCGGTTCTCCGTTTCGTTCTTGATACTGGCTACTTTCTTACTTTTTGCTTCCTGTCTTGCTTCCTGCTCGCCAACCTACGTCCTCCGCGCCGGTTACGAAGAAGCAAAAATCCTATGGAATCGTCGCCCAATTGCCGAGGTTTTGAATCGTCCAGATGTCGATGCTGCCACCCGTGAGAAGCTAGAGTTGGTTTTGCAGGTACGACGCTTTGTTGAGCAAGACCTCGCTTTCAACGTTGGCGGGAGTTACAGCACGATTACCGAACTGGATAAACCCCCGGTGGTCTATGTCGTGACGGCAGCTCCCCGGACCAAGCTTGAACCGTACACCTGGTGGTTTCCCATTATTGGTCAGGTTGCGTATAAGGGATACTTTGATCAGACGGAGGCACAACGGGAAGCCCAGCGACTTGAACAGCAAGGCTATGACACTTATGTTCGCCCGGCGATGGCGTTCAGTACGTTAGGATGGTTCTCCGATCCGCTCTTGCCGCACCTCTTACGGTACGATCGTGAGACCCTGGCGAATATTATTATTCACGAATTGTTTCATAGCACGTTCTATGTCAAAGGACAGTCAGCATTCAACGAATCACTCGCCAACTTTGCCGGCCATCGTGGAACAGTGGCCTTCTTTAGTAAAGATTCCGGTCCGGACGCGGCAATCACCCGACAGGCGCAGGCAACGTGGGAGAATGAACTGACAGTTGCCCAGTTTCTGGCAACTGGTGTCGAACGGCTCAAGGATTTGTACGCGTCTGAGATTTCTGAAGAGGAGAAACTGCGGCAGCGAGAGGAGCTATTTGCGCAATTACAGCAGGAGTTTCGTTCGTTGCCCGGACCAGTGCGACAAAATACCGACTTTGCTACTGTTCGACTCAACAATGCCGTGGTACTGCAGTATCTGATCTATCTACAAGAACTTGCTTTGTTTGAGCGAATCTATCAGCAAAATGGGCGGGATCTGCGTGCCACACTGACACAAATCACCGAGGGAGCAAAGAAAGACAGTGATCCGTTTGCTGGGGTCCGGAGTTTAGTGACGGTTGCGTCTGGAACTGAAACCAGACCACAAAACATTCGTGCAGTCTACGGTGTGATGGCCCAGGAGTGCCATTCTGAGCCTAGCGAAGAATCTCTCGAAGAGACCCTTCGCGGAGTTTATCCTGAGCCCGGTCGAAGGGTTCAGGGTGACATAACCGATCTGCGATTCTCTTGTGGCTAGATTTAGCCGCTAGTTGCCTTCTTCTGCGATTTCTTCTTGAGTGGCTTCGGTGGTTCAGGCGGTGGGGGATTTTCTGCCAATTGTTTGCGATACGCTAAGCAGTTATCCGCAATCCAGTTGATCGCTTGAATGGTGTTGGCGCGGACAGCTTTCTGCATGGGCGTGGACAGTTCCCCCGATATGCCCAATAATTCTGGGCCAAAAATGCCTTCGAGCGACGGACCAAAGTTCTGCGCTGTGGTTTCGATCGTTGTCTCACTGACCAGGCGTCCACTTTTAGCATCAATCAAGCGGAGCGTGATAGCGACCTGATCTTCTGGTGCCGCGGTGAATGCACCAAAGGCGGTAGTTGCGGACCGGGCCATCGCTTCATTGGGGTCAGAGCTAAAAGCACCGAGGAGTGGGTCACGTTCGATACCAGCAGAAATGCTGTCCTGACTAAGAAGGTACTTAGTCACCGAGCCAGAGAGCAGAAACTCGGCCCCCTCGATATTCCCGATCCGAACAGACGTTTGTGTTTTCCCCCGCTTGTTACGCACACTCCGTTTTGTTTGTGGTTCTAGGACCACGAACTGCCCTGCTTGTCTGAGTGTGGTGGCGAGCTGGTTTTCCATGCCTCTGCCGAGTAGGTTACGGGGCCGTTTGCTTTTCTTTTTGCCCTTGACAGGGGGGGTAAGAGCGGTCTTGTCATCGAAG
>Ga0187892_10007838_pt1 | contig 14980 bp, 12 predicted proteins | sample MA1701073metaG_FD_139345 | JGI IMG/M metagenome (GOLD analysis project Ga0187892, IMG submission 139345) | Bio-ooze microbial communities from a basaltic lava cave in the Kipuka Kanohina Cave System on the Island of Hawaii, USA - MA170107-3 metaG ... | reverse complement strand
TCATCTTGGACTCAAAGGCCATCCCGTATTGGTAGCCGTGGCACCCGCCCCCGCGCACGTAGATCCGCAGGCCCACGGTGTCCTTCTCTTCCTGCATGAGTTCCCGAATCTTCTGCTCCGCCATCGGACTGATTGTCACCATCGTCTTTCCCCCTCTAGCGTTTGGCGGCATCCAGCGTCGCCCCTGGCTGGTCCACAGGTGCCGGCGCCTGCCATTTGGTTTCTGGAACGAGCACCACGACGTCCCCTCCGATCCGCGCCTGGCATCCCAGCCGGTGATACGGCTCGCTGAGTGCCTCGCGGTCCAAGAGATCCTGCTCATCAAATTCGATCTCGGACAGATTCTCCCCCCCTAGCTGCACCTGCACCCTGCAAGTTGTGCACGAGGCGTTTCCGCCACAGTCGTGGTTCAGCGGAAACCCGATCATCTGTGCCGCCTCCAGCAGGGTCGTGTTGATGGGCACCTCCCCACTCTTCCCCTCAGGATGTAAGAACGTGACCTTGGGCATCACTCAACCCGTCACTTATACCGCTGCAACAGCGGGCTGGAACGGACATCGCTTGAGCGCGATATGCTCTTCAAACTCGTGCCGGAACAGGCGCAGGCTGCTCTGGACGAGCACCGCGGCGCCGGTGACCAGCGTACAGTACCCCGTCCCCTTCACGAAGCCGCAGAGTTGGAGCAGGCTGTCCAGGTCTTTCTGCGTTCCCTCTCCCTGCTCGATCTTGGTCATCAAGGTGGCCAGGTTGATCGTCCCCATACGACATGGAGGGCACTGGCCGCAGCTTTCATTCTTGAAAAAATTCGAGAAGGCCAGCGTCCGCGCGACCATGCAGGTGGCATCATCCACCACGATGACGCCGGCCGAACCGAGTCCCGTGCCGGCCTTCTTGAGCGTGTCAAAATCCATCGACAGGTCCAGTTGGTCGGCGGTCACCATGGCGAAGGAGGGTCCGCCCGGAAAGACCGCTTTGACCTTGCGTCCAGCCGGCAGCCCGCCGCCACAGTCCTCGATCAGCCGCCGCAGCGGCGTCCCCATCGGCATTTCATAGATGCCCGGCCTGTTCACCGCCCCGCTCAACGAGAACAGCATGGTCCCCGGACACTTCTCGGTCCCCACCTGGGTGAACCAGGCGGGACCGTTCAGGACGATCCGAGGGATGTTGCAGAGGGTCTCGACATTATTGACCAGCGTGGGCTTCCCGTAGAGTCCGAAGTCAGTCGGATAGAAGGGTGGCTTTTGCCGCGGCATCGCCGGGCGGCCTTGCATGGACTCCAGCATGGCCGTCTCTTCCCCGGCCACGTAACTCCCCTGTCCGGAGAACAACTCCAGCTCAAGATCAAGACCGGTCTCCAGAATATTCTTTCCGAGCAGACCCTTGGCCTTGGCCTGGTGCATGGCCTTGGCCATGTTTGCGTGCTCTTCCTCGTACTCGTGGTTGATATAGATGAAGGACGCCTTGGCCTTCACGGTATGGGCCGCAATGAGGCAGCCCTCTAGCAATTGATGGGGGCTCTCTTTCAGGAGGTACCGGTCCTTGAACGTGCCGGGTTCGTGCTCGCCCGCGTTGCAGACGAAGTATCGTTCCGAGATCCGGTGGTGGAGCACCTTATCCCACTTGGTGCCGGTTGGAAAGCCAGCTCCACCCCGTCCCCGAAGGCCCGATCGTTTGATCAGGTCCACGATCTCGTCGGGGCCCAGGTCTTTCACGCACTTGCGCCACGCCTCGTAGCCACCCGCGCGCAGGTATGGCTCGATGGCCCAGGGTGGACCGTTCAGCTTCTGCAAGACTCGTGGTTCGCTTGTCGGCACAGAACCTCGTCCCCGTTGTTCGCCGCGAGTGCGGCCCAGAGAATCGGACCCTGTACTATAAGGTGCGCGTACCAGCGTCGTCAAGCTACGGTGGACAAATTCTAGCAGAATCTCAACTGGTTAGGGCCTCTGGCCTAGGTCGGGAAGGGTTGCCTAGGTCTTTCAGCCGGAAGGGCAGCACACGGCGAGGGGGCACGGAAGAAGAAACAGCCGGCGGGCAGCTTCGTCCTGAAGCTGCCCGCCGGCCGAACTCTTCAGAGTAAGGGGTAATGGCTCGCGGTCGCCATGAAGAAGAGCATCGGGAAGGACAAGACGAAATTGGTCCGCGACGCGAGGAACGCGATCCGCGCATGTTTGGCCATCTCCGGCGGTGGCGCAGTCTTGCTGGCGGCAGCCTCCGTCGTCATCCGGATCACCACCTTCTGATTCGGCCAGATCAGAAGCCAGACGTTCAAGAACATGATAATGCCCAACCCGCCTCCAATGGCAATCGAGACCCCCCACGACGTGCTGAAGATCCCATGACCATGGCCGTGAGTGAAGTGCGAGCCGATGATGATGAGCCCGGACAGCACGGTCGCCAACGCTCCATACCGAAACCACCAGAGCGCGCGCGGCAACAACTTCTGCACGACTCCGCTCTTGGTGCTGGCGTCGGTCTCTTTCATGAAGGGGACCTGGACGATATTGAAGTAATAGAGCAGCCCGATCCAGGTTACGCCGGAGAAGAAATGAAACCACCGCATCAGCAGAATGATGAACTCATCAGCCTTGAACTCCATAGTCGCTCCTGGGCTTAGGATTCGGTGCGCGTGCTCAGTACAACTGACTATTTCTGACCGGGGCGGCCCAAATAGTAGGTTCGGCGTCGCCGATTGTCAAGGCGTGAAGCTGGCGCTACAGCATCCGTTCCACGGCCGCGCAGAGTTCCTTCACCGCCGCGGCGGACCGCGCCAGCGCGGCCCGTTCGTCCGCGCTGAGGTCATATTCGATGATTGCCTCGACGCCGCCCCGGCCCAGCCTGACCGGCACCCCCACGATCACGTCGCGGAGGCCGTATTCCCCCTCACAGACCGCAGCGCAGGGCAGAATCCGCTTCTGATCCTTCAGGATCGCCTCGACCATCTGCACGACCGACGCGGAGGGAGCATAGAAGGCGCTACCGGCCTTTAAGAGGTTAACAATCTCGGCGCCGCCGTCCCGCGTGCGTCGAATGAGCGCTTCGAGCCGTTCCTTGGAAAGGCACTCGCTGATCGGCCGGCCGGCGACGGTGGTGCTCCGGAGCACCGGCACCATCGAGTCGCCATGTCCTCCGAGTACCAGCGCCTGCACATCGGCAACCGACACGCCGAGTTCCGCGGCGATGAAGGCTCGGAAGCGCGCCGAATCGAGCACTCCGGCCATGCCCAGCACCCGCGCCTTGGGAAATCCGCTGACCCGCCGCGCCACGTGCACCATCGCGTCCAAGGGATTCGCTACCACGAGCAGGATGGCGTCCGGGGATCGCGACGTCGTCTCCCGCACGACCGCTTGAACAATCCGGGCGTTCGTCGCCAGCAACTCGTCCCGGCTCATCCCCGGCTTGCGCGGCACCCCGGAGGTGATCACCACCACGGCCGAGCCGGCCGTCTCCTCGTACCCGTTCGTCCCGACCACACGCGAGTCATAGCCGGCGACCGGTCCCGCCTGCGTCAGGTCCAGGGCCTTCCCCTGCGGGAGGCCTTCGACGATGTCCACCAGGACGACGTCGTAGCAGTTGGTTTCCGCCAGCCGCTGCGCTGTGGTCCCGCCGACATTGCCCGCCCCCACCACCGTGACTTTTGGCCTCCCCATACCTCCTCCTGCAGGCACAGGACTGAGGACTCAGGACTGAGGACTGAGAGGTGGAATCCGGACCTCAGTCCTCAGCACTCGGCACTCAGTCCTATTCATGGTCCTCGTGCGAAGTCCACCCCGCTACCTTAAAGTTGATCGTGCACACGAAGTTCTCGCCGTCGTAGAAGTTCACCTTGATCTTCTTCTTGCCATAGGTCTTGGCCAGGAACACCTCCGGATGGTCGATCAGGTCCCGATAGCCCTCCGGGGGGTACGCGCCGAGTTCCACGAAGCTCACGATCATCCCGGTCTTGACCTCTTGCAGAATCTTGACCGAGCAACGCGGAAAGATCTCCCAGAACTTTGCGTCGATTTCCTGGCCGGTCGGCTCGGCGCGCTCCTCGCCCGGCTTGTGATCCCGATTCGCGAACTTCGCCTGCCGCCGCACGTAGGGGTACTGGTGGCCGGTAAATAACTTATAGAGCCATTGAGGCACCGTTCTATCTGGCGGCTGATTCTGCATCATCGAGCCCTTGCCCAATAGGACTGAGGACTGAGTGCTGAGGACTGAGAGGTTTGCTTTTAAGCTCAGTCCTCAGTCCTGAGTCCTCAGTACTGCTTTTGATCCGGCTCACGTCGTGAGCCGCTGATACACCCTCGGCAGCCGTTCCGGCAGCGCCGCGACGTGATCGATGATGAGGTAACGAACCTCTCCGTACATCCGCCGGAGGTAGTCATCGGCGTCTCGGTCCACCGTGATGCAGAAGGGCTCGATGCCCTGTACGCGCGCCTCCCGCAGCGCCATCTTGGTATCCTCCAGCGCATACTCGTCGGCATACCCGTCGTCCAGCGGCCTCCCATCGCTGATGAGCACGAGCAACTTGACCCGAGCCTGTTGCGCCAGCAGCTTCTGCACGGCATGGCGGATCGCGGCACCGTCCCGGTTCTGATGCATGGGAACGATCGACCCGATACGCTGAGCCGTCCGCCCGTGAGTCGGCTCATCGAACTCTTTCAGAACAACGAAATCCACCTGCCCCCGTCCCCGGCCGGAGTACCCATAGATCCCGTATCGGTCTCCGATCGCCTCGAGGGCGGCGCACAGCAAGACGAGTCCCTCCTTCTCCACGTCAATGACCCGGAGGCCAGAAGAGCCTTCGGCCGATTCGATCTGGCGGCTGGTGGACCCGCTCAGATCCACTAGGAATGCCGCGGCCACATCCCGCTCGCGCTTCTCTCGCCGGACGTAGATCCGGTCCGAGGGCTCCGCGCCGGCCGCTCGGTCGGCGATGCGCCGGATTGAGGCGTCCAGGTCCAATTCCTCTCCATCCGTCTGCCCATGCACGCGCCGGAGACCCGGAGGGCGGATGCTTTCGAAATAGCGCCGCAACAACCGGACTGCGGGTCCATGCGCAGCCAGCACGGCCTCCGCAAAGTCGCGACTCCCCTCCGGTGCCATCCGCTCGACCACCCGGCACCATCCCGATCGATAGTCTTGAATCATCCCATCCCATTCGTCGTAGACGAACCCGCGGTCCTCGGGTCCTCCGGATCCTGCTTGCTTGCGGAGATCGCTCCCAACGGTCAGCATCTGCTCCATGGTTGAGCCAGGGCTCTGACCAGGCCCCAGCGCATCGCCGGCTTGCCTGCCGCTCAGACGTGGAGCACCAGTGGGTACTGGCTCCTGCAGTCCCTCCTGGTGCGCTAAGGCAGGTGCCTGTCCCCCTGACTCCTCGGCGCTGCTGGTCCTCGTAAGACCGCCTTCCGCATCGCCCCCACGGTCGCGGACCATGTCGGGATGCATGGCGCCTCGATAGACCCAGTTGGTGACCGGCCGGTACTGTCCGGAAATCTCCTCGGACGCCTTGGGTCCCGGCCCGAGATCGTGGTCTGAGGCCTGTTCTTTGGGTAATCCAACGTCGCTCGCCGTGACAGCCAACATCTCGTCCATCATCAGATACAGACGGTCCACCAGCCTGATGGTCTCTTCTGCTGACGCCGTGGGCGTCAGGATCCGCTGACACAGGGCCCACAGTCGGTCCACGATGTCGGCGATCGAATCCGGAACCCGGACCGTCCCAGGCTCAGCCGTCGTTAACAACAGCAGACAATCCACGATCATCTCTCGCACCGACAGACCATGAGTGAGGGATCGCGTCCTCACCGCCTCCCGCGCCATCACTGTGAGATCGCGCTTGAGACCCGGATATTCATGTTGAAGACGGAACTCCACCCTGGCGTCCTCCAGCACCGTCCACAGGTCCCGGACGATCCCTGGCTGCGGGTAGAACTCAAAAACTTGCGCGAGCGTCTCGACGGCGGATGGTTGCCCTGCCTTCCCTGCTTGCGCAGTACGCCCGTATCGCCGCCGGACTTCTTCGACCAAATCTGCCAGCCGGCTCAATCGAACATGGTAGGTCCCGAACTCCAGGTGGCCGGCCTCATGGGCCGTCATGACCAGATACAGCCTGATATTCTCCTCCCGAGTCGGATACCGCCGGAGGAGAACCGGCAGCGCGATCGTGCGTCCATCTGGGCTGACGGTGGCACGGAGCGACTCCGGGGCAGACTGGCCGGCTGGATCAGAGTCCGGCAGGGATCGGATCGTCACATCGGTCCCACAGAGGCCTTGGGCAAACAGTTTAATCGAACGGGCGATCTGCCTCAGGGGGACGCCGCTGATTGCCTGCTCGATCGAGGCCAGGGCCTTCCTGGTCTCCAGCGCGAAATAGGCGCGCGCGCCCTCCGGGCTGTACTCCAGGATCTCCATTCCGCTTCGGTACCAGTCCTCGAACTTCTCTGCCCCTCCCTTACCCTCCCCCCGGGTGCCCGTTGCTCTTCCAGTTGCAACGGGCGATGGGGAGGGCTGGGTGGGGGTGGATTCCACGATGAGTCCCAGGATCTCCGGACACCGGCGCAGGTAGGCGATGGCCGCCTCTGCATCCCGCTCGGCCAGCAAGACCCCATACTGCAAGACCTTCGTCCGCCACTCCTCCGAGGGCAAGCGGCGCAGGATCGTCGGCGCTTCTGCCAAGCACGCGATCGCGATCGGCGGCGAATGGTCGGCGATCACGGACCCCAACTCCACGACTGCTTGTTTCACTCCAGCTCCCTCAACCTCACCCAGGATGGCCGGGCTGGTGCGGAAGAACTCCAGGGTGCCGAGATAATCGGTCTTGCCCAGGCTGTTCTGCGTGATCAGTTTCGTCCCGAACCCTACCCAGGTCCTCACCAGAGCCAAGGGAATCACCTGAGCAATAGCCGGACTCTGCCGAAAGAACTCGATCCCCAGCACGTAATCCAGCCCTGCCAGCTCGACACCCACTTCGGCCCAGGCCGCCAGCTGATCGGCGGGCAGGATCGTCAGCAGCTCGGGAGCCTTCCTGAACCATTCGAGCGCGACATTGGGATCGCTCTCCGCCAGCTCGAGGGCTTGCATCAGGACCTGGCCGCGCACCTCAGCCGACTCGATGAGGCCAAGGACGAGCGGGCTTTCCTTGAAGTACTTGAGCGCGGCCGCGCCGGATGAGCCCGCGAGCGCCACCCCGAGGTCGAGCCAAGGGACCACCACCTCCAGCGCTCCCCGGCGCCGCAACTCCGTCAACGCCTCCACGGCACCCTGCGAGGACTTTGAGGAGGCTTCTTTGAGCTCATCCAGCAGCTCAAGGACCTGGGTGACCGGCTCGGGCCCACTCGTGGTGTTGACCAAATCGTTGATCAATTCGACTGCCGTGGCCCGATCGAATGTGCCGGCCAGCAGCGCGATGAGTTCGTCCCGGTCAGGGTTCTCGCGTGGTGAGTCTGTCATCCCTCTCGAACCTTTGATCTCTTTCCTGTTGCCATCATTCCTACACGCCCTCTCCCACAGCCCCCTGCAATTCTTGGAGTAAGGGGCACCATGGAAAGAGCTAAGGTGCGGGCGTTCTCAGTCCTCAGTCCTCAGTCCTCGCGCCTGGTCGTCTAAGGCCGCCGATTGTAAAGGAGCCGGTGGGGCTTGTAAACTAGCGGCCAACCGAAGGCACGCGGCGCGAGGTGAGCGGCGAGGGATAAGAAGGAGTACGGTGTGTGGGATCCGCTGTTGCGACGGCTGCAAGACCGTTGTGCTTGGATGGACGATTGTCTTGGTCGCCATAGGATCCGCCGGCTACCTGTTCGCCATGACGCCAGTTGACGCGAAGACCCTCCTCGTCACCAGCGATCTCGCCAAGCGCCTCCGAGCCCACGTCGACTACCTCGCCAGCCCCGAACTCAAAGGCCGGAAGCCGGGAACAGCCGGCAACCGCTCGGCGGCCGAGTATATTCAAGCCCGGTTTCGGGAGATGCGTCTTGAATCTTTGCCCTCCCTACGTGGCTATGGACAGCGGATCTCGTCCGAGGTGGGCGACAACCTGATCGGGGTACGACCCGCCGCAAGCGCGGGACCATCGTCACACTGGATCTTGATCGGCGCGCATTACGATCACCTCGGCGGCTCCTATCTCGGCGCGGACGACAATGCTTCGGCTGTGGGCATCATGCTTGAGACCGCTCGCCTCTTACCGCCGCTCGCGCACACTCACATGTTATTTGTGGCCTTCAATGCTGAAGAGCCACCGTACATCCGCACGCCCCTCATGGGCTCGCAATATTTCGTGGATCATCTTCCCGCCGAGATCGACTCTCCATCCAACCTGCAGGCGGTCGTCATCATGGATCTGATGGGCGGAGTGCATTGGGAGCCGCTCCGGGACGTGATCTTCGCCGCCGGCGCCGAGAAGAGCCCGGGCCTCTACCGCCGCCTCAAGGAGGCAGCGCAGGCACGAGGCACGAGGCTGGAGGCTAGAGGACAGAACTTCCCGTCTTCACCTATAGCCCATAGCCCCTCGCCTCTAGCCGTTCTTCCCGTAGGTCTCCATCTCGTCGAGGAGGTTCCGCTCCTCGGACAGGTGGCCTTCAGCGACTACGACGCGTTCCGGAACACCTCGGTCCCGTTCTTGTTCCTCTCAGCCGGTCGCACACCCCGCTATCACCAGCCCACAGACTTACCCGACACACTCCACTATGAACGCATGGCTGCCACGGTGGAGTGGCTCCTAAGCCTGGCAGGGTTGATTGATCAGGACAATGAACCCTACCGGTTCGAGGCCAGTCGCGTGGAGTTTGCAGACGAAGTGGCGAGCCTCCAGCCTCTGGCCACGCTCGCGGCTGATCGGAATACCATGATTCCCGGAACCTCGACGCTGTCGCTTTGGAGGCTCAAACGCGATCAGGAGTGGTTCAAGACGCTGAACTCGGCTGCTCCCTCCAGCGATGACCTGAAACGACTGGAGAGCCTTTCGCTCCGCCTGCAGTGTCTCCTCGCCGACTTTCCCGCCTGTTTTCTGCTCTAGTGAGAGGAAGACCTAATGACCCAGGACCTCCCGCACTCGTCGGGCGGGCACGCCCGTGAGCAAGACCCGCTTGCGGCGGGACGCTTTGCCTGACTGCATGACCACGGCGCTGATGGGCAGACTGAATTGCGCAGCCAGAAAGCGGCACAGCGCCTCGTTCGCGGCTCCCTCGAGCGGTGGCGCGGCCACGCGGAACTTCAGGGCAGCCCCGTGCATCCCGACGTACTCAGTCCGCGCCGCCTTAGGCTGCACGTGGACGCTCAGAACCGCACCCTCTGAGGTGTCCTGTATCACGCGCGACATCACCATCGTCAATGACACAGCCACCACCTCAGTCCTCAGTCCTGATGGCTCAGTCCTTTGGTTAAATCTTTCCGAGCACCCCGATCCGCAGTTGATAGATGAGGAGCCGCAGGCCACCCAGAGAATAGAGGTACCTCATCGTGATCAGCGACTTGAGCAGGTAGGCCAGACGCCCGAAGAATTGCAGTCGTCCGATCACGGCCACCGCTTCGCCGCGGCCGAGCGAGATCACCGCGCCGGTCGTGTGCGGAAGAAACGGGAGGGCCCACTGCTGGGTCAGGTACCGGGCGAGCCAGTAGGCCTCATTCAGGGCCAGCCGTGCCGAGGGCGCGCAGGGTTGGCCCGTGTAGGGATGCACCACCAGCGCACAGTCGCCGAGGGCGTATACATGGGTGTGTCCCTGCGCCTGCAGATACCCGTTGACCATGACGCGTCCCTTGGGGTCCAGAAACAAGCCGGAGCCGGCCAGGAGTGAGGGTCCGCGCATGCCTCCGGCCCAGATCAAGATCCCCGCCTGAATCTCCTCACCGGAGGAGAGGACCAGCCGGATCGTCGCACCCGGATCATCAAGATGGCCACGCTCCACCCGGGAGATCGCGGTCTTGAGCCTGATCGTCACGCCTTTCCGCTGCAGCACTGAGGCTGCATAACTCGCGATCTGCGGGTGCAACCCCGGCAACAGACGCTCCTGAGCTTCGACCAGCAGGACTGGAATGGCATCCGCGGCCAGGCGGTACTCTTCTCTCCAGGCGGCGGCCTCGTCCGCCAGTTGGCCGGCCATCTCCACACCCGTCATGCCTCCGCCGCCGATCACGAGTGTCAGCGGCTTCGCGCCCTTGGCCGCCTCTTGGGAATATCGGTAGACGGCCTCCTGCAGTCGGAACTGAACCGTGTTGGCCTGCTGCATCGTCTGGATTCCCGCCGCGTGTTCGCGAAGTCCCGGAATGCGCGGCGTCGGGATGTCGAAGTAGTCCACCTCGCCGCCCAGCCCCAACACGACCACGTCATAGATGAGGTCCCCCTCCGTGGTCTGAACCCGATGGCCCACCAAATCAAACCCCGTCACGGTGGCCTGCCGGAACGCGATCCGCTTGCCGCCCAGGACCTTGGCCAGCGGAATCGCGGCGAAGTCGGACAGCACCGATCCGGCCGCGACCTGGTGGAGTTCGGTCACGAGCTGGTGGAGCGGAAACCGGTCCACCAGGACGATCTGCCCCTTCCAATGGCCGCGGTGCAGTCCCCGCTCCAGCTCTATCGCCAACCTGATGCCTCCATACCCGGCACCGAGTATCACCACGCGCATGGGACCTCACTGGATTGTCGTTCAGCTACACCAGCCATGCTCAGCACTGCATCGTAGCCCGAGTGATCGAGAGACGCAAACTTAGTGGCCGGAATCTGCTCGTCGTCGTGATGGCGAAGGAAGAGGACCGATATGTGGGCGGGAATTCGGTGTGGTCCAGCAAGCCCAAGTTTCGGTGAGGAGCAGCGGCGTTAGCCCTTCACAGCCAGAAGCGCCTCACGCAACTCCTGAACGCGCTTCGCAAACAGATCGAGATGGATGTCCCGGCCGGGCTGCTCATCGCGGTACTTCCAGAGTCGCTTGAAGATGGCCCACAACTCCTTATTGATCGTGACTGCCTTCACGTAGGCGGGGGACGCCGCCTGTTCCTTGGTCACATCACAGAACGCATCGTGGAGGGCGTGGAACTGATTGTGCAGATCGTTGAGGGGCGGGTCATAGCCCTCACCGCCCTGAGCCCCCTTGGCGCTGGCTTCCAACATCGTGGTGAGGTTGATCAGGGTCTCCACGCCGCTGGCGCCTTTGGCCTTCTCCCGGAACTCAGCGGCTCTCGGGTAAAACAGATAGCTACAACCAGCGCTCGCCACCAATGCAATGACCAAGGCGACAGTCAGCATGAACGAGCGGGAACCCGTCCACCTTATCTTCGTTTGATTATGGCATTTTGAATTGTTCACCGGCTCCCCTCGCTCTCGCCTCGTGCCCCGTACCTCGCGCCTGCCTCTAGAAAATTGCCTTCACCAGTTCCTGGATGCTCCGCTGCATGTCGGGATCATCCGTGATCGGTCGGGCAACGGCCGCTTCGCACGCGCGCGGCGGCGGCACGCCCTGCCGAATGAGCTCACCGGCATAGATCAGGAGCCTCGTGCTCACTCCCTCTTCCAACCCATGATTCCTGAGGTTCCGAACCTTCTCGCCCAGCTTCACGAGGCGCTGGGCCAGGTCCTTCTCCACGCCGGCTTCATGTTCGATCACCCTGGCCTCGATCTCACGCGGCGGATACCCGAAGTCAATCGCCATGAACCGCTGCTTGGTGCTCTGTTTGAGGTCCTTGAGCACGCTCTGATAGCCGGGGTTGTAGGAGATCACCAGCATGAAGTCGTCCACCGCTTCGATCACCTGCCCTTTCTTCTCAATCGGCAGGAGACGTCGGTCGTCGCTCAAAGGATGAATGATGACCGTGGTATCCTTCCTGGCCTCGACGACTTCGTCCAGGTAGACGATCGCCCCATGCTTGACGCCCAGAGTCAGTGGCCCATCCACCCAGATCGTCTCATCTCCCTTGAGCAGGTACCGCCCGACCATGTCGGAGGCGGTCAGGTCTTCGTGGCAGGCCACCGTGATGAGGGGGCGGCCCAGCCGATAGGCCATGTGCTGGACGAAGCGGGTCTTGCCGCAGCCGGTCGGCCCTTTCAGCATCACGGGCATGCGGCTCTTGGCGGCAATCGTGAAGAGGCCGATCTCGCCGTTGACCTCGGCATAGTACGGCTCTTCCCGGAGCCGGTACCGGTCAATCTCCAGCTCTTGGCCTTTTATGGGTGCCCGGTTGCTCGTCTGAGCCATAACGTGTGTTGTGATCCAGCCCTATAATTTTGACGAACACAGTATAAAGGCCGAGAATGCGCAAAGCAATCGAGGGACTGGCTCCGCCGTCTGCGGCGGTGCCTGTCCCCCTTCCGGAGTTCTCGAGCACCGAATCTCAGTCCTCAGTCCTCAGTCCTTTGTTTAAATTCCCGTGCCTCACTTCCCCGGTCGCAAGTCTATGTGCACATCGACCGAGTCATCTTCAAGGTAAGAGGGGAACGGGGGAAAGGGTTGCGCCAGCACCACTGCCTGCAGGGCGGCTTCATCAAGCCGCGGACTCCCAGAGCTTCGCTCAATCTGAATGAGTTGGACCGTTCCATCGGCCAGCAGACGGAATTCCACCCGAGGGTCACGCCCGCGTTCCGAGCGCAGGCCCTGCTGGATCTGTTGACGCCAGCGGCGGTTCATGATGCGTTTTACCTCGCCCCAGTAGCCGGACAAGGACGCGGGAGGAGGTCGCACCACCAGATTTTCCTCGGCGATGTCGCCATCGGGCACCGCCGGCACGTCAGGCCGGCTCTCACCCATGGCGGAGTCAGGATCGCCGATCCGAGCGCGCTGGGCCGCGGTCGCAGTCTGGAGGTCCCTCCCGGCTTCAGAAGGCCTTAGGGTGACGTATGCTGCACGAGTCAAGAAGCGTTGGAGTCGCACGCCGTGCAGCCTGGCAAAGGTCGCCTCGATGCGGAGCAGGCTGGGCAGCGAAGAGGCGGGAACTACGGGAAGGGAATCCAGCACGACACCGGCAGACAGAGACCCGGGGGTCGCACCGGGCACCATGGGAACCATCGACCGCACAACGCCATCCCCCTCCAGGATCACCATGACCTCCTGATCGACGGGCTGGCCCATCAACTCGATGGTCAGGAAGGGTTTCGGCTCTGAAGCCTCGCCGCCGCTCGACGCAACAGTCTTTAAATCAAACACGACCGTCCGTTGGGGTTGGTCCGCCCGGGCCGGCGAGGCCGATGCCGGCTCGGCCAGAGCCAGTAGCAGTACGAGGCAGAGGTTCATCCCTGTCGTTCTGGAGAAGGCCATCGGCGGCGACCACTCGGGAGCGGGGCAGAGGTAGAGCCTCAGACAGCCCCATCCTTCCTTAAATAGGGGGTCGATCCTAAATAGGGGGTCGATCCTACCATGTCCAAGGCACCCAAGGTAGCCCCGGCCTTTGGGGGGGGTCTCGCTTCCGCGCGACCTGTCGCCCTTCCTATTCCCCCCTCCCCCCTCCTCCTCCCCCCGCCTGCCCTGAGCGAAGTCGAAGGGTCACCCCCTCCCTTTATCCACCCCCTACCTAAGGAGGGATAGCTTTTTCGTCTCGGCCATGGTACACCCGCCAGACTATCATCCGACATGTCGTGACCCTGTCGGAGGCACACGGGTTATGAACACTGCAGGGAAGTCGGCGATCGCCTGGGTTGCCCGACGGCTCGCCGGGGCCGCTCTCCTCTCGACCGTCACCCTCCTCACCTTGAGCCTGAGCTCACCGCTGGGCGCTGATCCACCACCTCTCCGAGCCGGCAAGCTGGCGCAGGCGCGGGCGGGGCACACAGCCACGTTGCTGGCCGACGGCACGGTCCTCATCACGGGCGGCCGGCGCAAGAACTACGACATTCTCGCCAGCGTCGAGCGCGTGGATCCGGTCAGCTTGCGGGGCACGCTCTTGTCCGTGGAACTGACCACCCCCCGCACGGAGCACGCGGCGACCCTGCTCCCGACGAGCGAGATACTGGTGGCCGGCGGCCGCGACGCGGCCGGGGTGCTCTTCAGCGCGGAGCTGCGCCAGCGGGACGGAGCCTTCATCTCGCTTCCGGCGGCGGTGCAGATCGCACGCGCCGGCCATTCGATGACCCTGTTGCCCGACGGCCGCGTCCTGATCCTGGGCGGCCGGGATGTTTCGGACGTAGGCCTCGAGGCTGGCGAGGCCTTCGCGGTGCCGAGCGGCGCGCTCTATGATCCGCGCTCCGGTGCCTTCACGCTCCTGCCCCATGCGCTGCAGGTATCCCGTCACAATCACACCGCCACCCTGATGCCGGATGGAAAGGTTCTCGTCACCGGTGGGCGCCACGACGAAGAAATCCTCGCTTCGGCCGAACTCGTGGATCCCGTTACAGGTGAGAGTCAGTTACTTGAGGCGGGGCTGACTACGCCGCGGGTACGGCACACCGCGAGCTTGCTCAATGACGGCCGGGTGCTGCTCGCGGGCGGACGGACCCCCAAGAAGGCGCTCGATTCGGTGGAAGTCTTTGATCCGGTGGCTCAGACGTTCTCCGCCTTCCAGCCCAAGCTGCGAGAGGCGCGGTTCAACCATACGGCCACCGTGCTCGCGACGGGGGAGGTGCTGCTGGCGGGCGGTCGGGAGGATGACGACAAGGACCCCACCAAAGACATGGAACTCTATCTCCAACCGGGACCAGATAGGACGCCGCCCGCGGTCTTGGAGACCACGCCGGCCAACGACGCCACCGGCGTCTCGCGCACGCCGCTCATCGCGATCCGATTCTCCGAGCCGATCAAGGTCACAATGCTCACGGGGAGCACGATGACCGTGTCCGGCCCGCAGGGTCCGGTGGCCGGCACAGTCAGCCCAGGCGAATCCGGCCTCCTGGCCTTCTTCCTGCCGGCGGCCCCGCTCACGCCTGGGACGACGTATACGCTGCGTCTGAGCGGACTTTCCGATCGGGCCGGCAATCCCCTGGCTCCAACGACGAGTGCGTTCACCACGGTGCCACCCAAGCCGACCCTCACGAGTTTCACGCCGACGGAGGGCTCCGTCACCACGGAAGTCACGCTCACCG
>Ga0187892_10007837_pt1 | contig 14983 bp, 14 predicted proteins | sample MA1701073metaG_FD_139345 | JGI IMG/M metagenome (GOLD analysis project Ga0187892, IMG submission 139345) | Bio-ooze microbial communities from a basaltic lava cave in the Kipuka Kanohina Cave System on the Island of Hawaii, USA - MA170107-3 metaG ... | reverse complement strand
GCGGGAGAGGCCGGTGGTTCTCCCCTCTCCCCTTGCGGGAGAGGGTCAGGGTGAGGGGTAAGAAAAAACAGGCGGCGGGCGACGCCGAGTCCGTCATCCCACGAGGATGAGCGGAGCGCACCGGTCCTTCCCAGGACGGCGCGCGCGTCAGCGCCCGTCAACGGATTCATCGCAGTCACGGCGAGCATGCAACATGCGGCACATCATCTCGTTACTTCTGGAGAACGAGTCGGGCGCGCTGTCGCGCGTATCCGGTCTGTTCTCCGCGCGCGGTTACAACATCGAGTCGCTGACCGTCGCACCCACCGAGGACCCCACGCTTTCGCGGATGACCATCGTCACCAGCGGCTCGGACGACGTCATCGAGCAGATCACCAAGCAGCTCAACAAGCTGGTGGACGTGGTCAAGGTGGTGGACCTGTCCGACGGCGAGCACATCGAGCGCGAGCTGATGCTGGTGAAGGTGCGCGCGGCCGGCAAGGACCGCGAGGAGATGAAGCGCATGGCGGAGATCTTCCGCGGCCGCATCATCGACGTCACCGACAAGAGCTACACCATCGAGCTGACCGGCGACACCGGCAAGCTCGACGCGTTCCTGAACGCGCTCGAGCGCGGCACCATTCTGGAGACCGTGCGCACCGGCGCTTCCGGCATCGGGCGCGGCGACCGGGTTTTGAGGGTATAGGGAGAACATCATGAAGGTCTATTACGACAAGGACGCCGACCTGTCACTGATCAAGGGCAAGACCATCGCCATCATCGGCTACGGCTCGCAGGGTCATGCGCACGCGCTCAACCTGCACGAGTCCGGCGTGCGGGTGGTCGTCGGCTTGCGCAAGGGCGGCTCCTGGACCAAGGCGGTGAACGCCGGGCTCGGCGTCAAGGAAGTCGCCGAAGCGGTCAAGGACGCCGACTTCGTGATGATGCTGATGCCCGACGAGCACATCGCCGCCACCTACCGCAAGGAGGTGGAGCCGAACATGAAGAAGAACGCGACGCTCGGCTTCGCGCACGGCTTCAACATCCACTTCGGCCAGGTGATCCCGCGCGAGGACATCGACTGCGTGATGATCGCGCCCAAGGCGCCGGGCCACACCGTGCGCTCCACCTACGTCCAGGGCGGCGGCACGCCCTGCCTGATCGCGGTGGCGCAGGACAAGAGCGGCAAGGCGCGCGACCTGGCGCTGTCCTACGCCGCGGCCATCGGCGGCGCGCGCGCGGGCGTCATCGAGACCACCTTCCGGGAAGAGACCGAGACCGACCTGTTCGGCGAGCAGGTGGTGCTGTGCGGCGGCACCACCGCGCTGGTGCAGGCCGGGTTCGAGGTGCTGGTGGAGGCCGGCTACGCGCCCGAGATGGCCTACTTCGAGTGCCTGCACGAGCTGAAGCTGATCGTGGACCTGATGTACGAGGGCGGCATCGCCAACATGCGCTATTCGATCTCCAACAACGCCGAGTACGGCGACTTCACCCGCGGCCCGCGCATCATCACCGAGGACAGCAAGAACGAGATGCGCCGCATCCTGAAGGAGATCCAGACCGGCGCCTACGCCCAGGAGTTTCTGCTCGAGAACCAGACCGGGGCGACCAAGCTCAACGCGCTACGCCGCATCGGCCGCGAGCACGAGATCGAGATCGTGGGCGAGAAGCTGCGCGCCATGATGCCGTGGCTGAAGAAGGACCGCTTGGTCGATCGATCGAAGAACTAGAGCGCGCCCTCTGGCACTGCGCCCACTCGCGGAAACGCTCCCTCTCCCCTCGCGGGAGAGGGCCGGGGTGAGGGGGCACATGGGTCGGGCGTTTCACTTCATGCGCGAAGCGCACCCTCTCATCGCCCGCGAAGGCTGGCCGCACGTCGCCGTCGCGCTGGGGCTGGCGCTCGCGGCCACCGGGCTGCTCGGCTGGTGGTCGCTTCCGGTGTGGCTGCTGCCGGTGTTCGTCCTGCAGTTCTTCCGCGACCCCTGGCGCAGGGTGGCGGCCGCGCCAGGCGCCGTCGTCTCGCCGGCGGACGGCCGCGTGGTGCTGGTGGGCAAGGCGCGCGATCCCTATCTCGAGCGCGACGCGCTGAAGGTCAGCGTGTTCATGAACGTCTTCGACGTGCACTCCAACCGCATGCCGGTGGCCGGCACGGTGGTGCGGACCTGGTATCACGCCGGCAGCTTCCTGAACGCCGCGCTCGACAAGGCCTCCGCCCAGAACGAACGCATGACGATCCATCTGCGCACGCGGGACGGGATCGACGTCACTTGCGTGCAGATCGCCGGCCTGATCGCGCGCCGCATCCTGTGTTACGTACGCGAGGGCGACAACGTCGCGCAGGGGCAACGCTACGGTTTCATCCGCTTCGGCTCGCGTGTGGACCTGTACCTGCCGCTCTCCGCCACCGCGAAGGTCAGCGTGGGCGAACGCACCGTGGCCGGCCTGAGCGCGGTCGCTTCGCTGGGCTGAGCGCCCCGGCGCCGCCGGCGTAGAATCGCCAGTTGTTTGCCGACCGACACAACAGGGGGAGGGCGGTATGGACACGACTGGTATGCAGCGCAGGGATTTCCTCAAGGCGGGCGCAGCGGTCGCCGCTGGCGGCCTGGTCGACGCGCGCCTCGTGCTGGCCCAGGCCGGTCCGTATGCCGAGATGAGCGCCGTGCAGGCGGTTGCGGCGATGCGCAACGGCGAGGTCAAGGCCGAGGACTATGCCAAAGCGCTGCTGGAGCGCTGTGAAGCGCTGGCCGGGCTGAACGCGTTCATCACGCTGGACCGCGAGCGCGTGCTCGAGGACGCACGCAAGGCCGACGAGAAACGCGCCGCAGGCGAGGCGCTCGGTGCGCTGCACGGCTTGCCGCTGCCGGTGAAGGACAGCATCGACACCCGCGACTACCGCACGACGAGCGGCACCAACGCGTTGCGCGACTTCCAGCCGAGAGACGACGCGGCGGTGATGAAGCCATTGCGCGCCGCCGGTGCGCTGGTGCTCGGCAAGACCAACATCCACGAAATGTCCTACGGCTGGACCAGCAACAACGAATCGTTCGGGCCGGTGCGCAACCCCTACGATCGCAGCCGCATTCCGGGCGGAAGCACCGGCGGCACGGCCGCTGCCGTCGCCGCGCGCATGGCGCCCGCCGGGCTCGCCGAGGACACCAACGGCTCGATCCGCATCCCCGCCGCGCTGTCGGGAATCGCGGGACTGCGTCCCACCACGGGACGCTGGCCGCAGCACGGGGTGATGCCGATCACCCCGCTGTTCGACGCGGTCGGCCCGCATGCGCGCGCCGTGGCCGATCTCGCGCTGTTGGATGCCGTGGTGACCGGCGATACGCGGCTCGCGCCGGCGACTTCACTTCGCGGCGTGCGCCTCGCCGTCTCCCCTTCGTATTACCTGTCCGGGTTACACCCGGAAACCGAGCGGGTGATGCAGAGCGCGCTCGCGCGATTGCAGGACGCCGGCGGCGAAATCGTGGAGGCCGAGATCGCCGGCCTGGCCGAGATGGTGAATGCAATGAACTTCCAGGTCCAAACCTACGATACGGTGCCGTCCGTGCGCGCCTATCTGAAGGGCCAGGGGGTGGACATCACTTTCGAGGATATCCTCGATCAGATGGGTCCCGGCGTGCGCTGGGTGTTCGAGAACTTCAGTCTGCCTGGCGGCCAGTTCTACCCCGCGCGCCAGGCGTACGAGGACGCGCGCAAAGTCGTGCGGCCGAAGTTGCAAGCGACCTTCCGGGGCTACTTCCGCGAGAACAACGTGCAGGCGCTGGTGTTCCCCTCGGCCCTGTGTCCCGCGACGCGTATCGGCGAGGACGCGGAAACCGAATGGGGCGGCGAGAAGCGGCCGATCTTCGTCGTCTATTCGCGCAACGTCGCCCCCGGCAACTGCGCCAGCCTGCCCGGCCTGGTGCTGCCCGGCGGGCTGACCGCCGACGGGCTGCCGGTGGGCATCGAGTTCGATGCGCCGATCGGCAAGGACCGTGAGCTGCTCGGCCTCGGCTTCGCCCTGGAACGGGCGCTGGGGCCGATTTCGGCTCCGAACGTATGAAGCTCAAGTCGCGCGGCACTCCGCCGAAACTTTCGTCTGTCGCCGCTGCAATCCGCGCATGAACTATCCCGAGCATCCCCAGCTCAAGCCGAAATGGCTGGCCGCGGGCGGACGCATCCGCCGCACCGGCATCTACTGGCTGCCGAACGCCATCACCACGCTGGCCCTGTTCGCCGGGTTCTATGCCATCGTGCAGGCGATGAACGGCAGGTTCGAGCTGGCCGCGGCGGCGGTGTTCGTCGCCATGGTGCTCGACGGTCTGGACGGGCGCGTGGCACGGCTCACGCGCACGCAGAGCCCGTTCGGCGCGGAATACGACAGCCTGGCGGACATGGTGTCGTTCGGTGCCGCGCCGGCGCTGGTGATCTACGAGTGGGCGCTCAAGGGCATGGGCCGCATGGGCTGGGTGGCGGCCTTCGTGTACTGCGCGTGCGCGGCATTGCGACTGGCGCGTTTCAACACCAACCTCGGGGTGATCGACAGGCGCTTCTTCCAGGGATTGCCGAGCCCGGCCGCCGCCGGCCTCATCGCCGGGTTCGTGTGGACTATGGAGGCGTTCGACCTCGAGCCCCGGCGCATCTACGAGATGCGCTGGCTGGCGTGGGGGCTGGCGGTGTTCGCCGGTCTGACCATGGTCAGCAACGTGCGCTTCTACAGCGGCAAGGACATCAACCTGCGCAAGGCGGTGCCGTTCAGCGCGGTGGTGCTGATCGTGCTGCTGATCGTGATCCTGTCCCAGGTGGTCGACAACCTGCCCGAGCTGCTGTTCACCATCTTCGTGATCTATGCCGCTTCCGGCTACGTTCACTGGGCGGTGACCCGTCTCCAGCGCAAGACACCGCCGCGGCCGGCGCCGCCGTCGATGCCGCCCGACGGGCTGTAAGCGCACTGCAGCGACTCCCCTCCTCTCTCAAGGAAGCCAAGGGATGTACTTGGATATACGGCTTCTTTCTTGGGCGGGCCGGCCCGCGCTGGCGGGCTATAGATGCTCATGAGGAGGGGTCGGCCGAAGGCCGGGGGTGGTGTGGTTGAGCAACCGCCGCCGCCTCTTGCGCCCGGGCCCGAAACGCCTTATATTCGACCCGCTATGCATAGCACAGGCCGCCTCGCTCTCACCCCCCTCGCCAGCCTCCTGCTGGCTGGCCTGCTGCTGCGCGCTCGCGCGCGCTGACACTTACCCCCATTCCTGGCAGTATCCGGCGGTCCCGCAAGGGGCCGGTGATTCCATTCGAGTGCGCCCTCGTGCTCACCCCCTCGTCCCGGGCCGCGAGGGCAGCGGGCGAAACAGGAGAACGACGATGAAACAGCGCTTGATAATTTTCGATACCACGCTGCGCGACGGCGAGCAGAGCCCCGGCGCATCGATGACGCGCGAGGAGAAGATGCGCATCGCACGGCAGCTGGAGCGGCTGCGCGTGGACGTGATCGAAGCCGGCTTCCCGGCCGCGAGCAACGGCGACTTCGAAGCGGTGAAGGCGATCGCCAACACCATCAAGGACAGCATCGTCTGCGGCCTGGCGCGCGCCAACGACAGCGACATCCGCCGCGCCGGCGAAGCGCTGCGCGACACTGCGGCCGGACGCATCCACACCTTTATCGCCACCTCCCCGATCCACATGGAACGCAAGCTGCGCATGACGCCCGACCAGGTCATCGAGCAGGCGGTGCGATCGGTGAAGCTGGCGCGCAGCTACCGCGAGGACGTGGAGTTCTCGCCCGAGGATGCCGGGCGCTCGGAGCCGGACTTCCTGTGCCGCATCCTGGAGCAGGCGATCAAGGCCGGCGCTACCACCATCAACATTCCCGACACCGTCGGCTACACCATGCCGGAGCAGTTCGGCGACCTGATCCGTACGCTGCGCGAGCGCATTCCCAACTCGGACAAGGTGACCTGGTCGGTGCACTGCCATAACGATCTGGGGCTGGCCGTGGCCAACTCGCTGAGCGCGGTGATGAACGGCGCGCGCCAGGTGGAGTGCACGGTGAACGGACTGGGCGAGCGCGCCGGCAACGCCTCGCTGGAGGAGATCGTGATGGCGGTGCGCACGCGCCAGGATTACTTCCCCTGCGATACGCAGATCGACACGACGCAGATCGTGCCGGCGAGCAAGCTGGTGTCGACCATCACCGGCTTCCCGGTGCAGCCCAACAAGGCGATCGTCGGCGCGAATGCGTTCGCGCACGAGTCCGGTATCCACCAGGACGGGGTCATCAAGAGCCGCGAGACCTACGAGATCATGCGCGCCGAGGACGTGGGCTGGACCACCAACAAGCTGGTGCTGGGCAAGCTCTCCGGGCGCAACGCCTTCAAGCAGCGGCTGAAGGAGCTGCGCATCGAGCTCGAGAGCGAAGAGGCGCTGAACGCGGCCTTCGCGCGCTTCAAGGACCTCGCCGACAAGAAGTCGGAGATCTTCGACGAGGATCTGCAGATGCTGGTGAGCGACGAGGCGGTCACCATGGAGCAGGAGCACTTCAAGCTGCTGTCGATGATGGCGCACTCGGAAACCGGGGAGACGCCGGTGGCCAACGTGGTGATGGCCGAGGACGGCCACGAGCGCCGCGCCGAGGCCCAGGGCAGCGGCCCGGTGGACGCCACCTTCAAGGCGATCGAGAGCATCGTGTCGAGCGGCGCCGAGCTGCAGCTCTACTCGGTGAACAACATCACCACCGGCACCGACTCGCAGGGCGAGGTGACGGTGCGGCTGAAGAAGAACGGGCGCATCGTGAACGGCGCGGGCGCCGACACCGACATCGTCGTGGCCTCGGCGAAGGCTTACATCAACGCGCTGAACAAGCTGCACTCCAAGCTGGAGCGGCTGAACCCGCAGGTGTGACCACCTCGGCGCTTCGCGCCACCCCGCCGAATGCGCCCTTAAGGCGCGATTCAAACTACCTCCTGCTCCCCGCCTCTCACGAGGCGGGGTGCCGGCGAACGCCGGCGGGGCGGTGTGGGGTTCGACTACGCGGAACGCGCGACCCGCGCGTTCGACATCTCGAGCCGGTCGGCGGTCGCGGCGAGCAGAGCGCGCACCAGGTGCAGCTGGCAACCGGTGCTCAGCGTCTCGAGCGTGGCGCTGGGCAGCTCGACCGCGAGCGCGTCGGTGGTGGTCTGCACCGTCGCACCGCGGCGCGCTTGCGCGCCGCGGACGTAGGCCATTTCGCCGAAGCTCTCTCCCCGCCGAAGCACGTCCAGCAGGCGGCCCTGCAGCGTGACCTTGGCTTCGCCTTCGCCCAGCAGGAACAGGCTGTCGCCGATCTCGCCTTCGCGCAGCAGCGTGGTCTGCGCCGGCACGCGCCGCCACTGGCCGATGCGGGCGATCTCCCACAGCTCCGCATCCAGCAGGGCGCTCAGCATCCGCGAAGCGCGCAATGCGGTGAACTTTTCGCTGTCCAGGATCGCTTGCTCGTACAGGCTCAGCCGCCCCACCCGCGCCAGGTCGAGCGCCAGCTCGGCCCAGTTCGCATACCGATCGGCGGGACTCTTCTGCAGCATCCGCGCGACGATGGGCTCGAGCGCAGGCGGCAGCTCGGGGCGTGTCAGCCGCAGCGGGGCCGGCGTGGCGTGCAGCACGCGGTGCAGAGTGTCCAACCGCGTCTCGCCGCGGAACGGCCGCGCACCGGAGAGCAGCTCGTAGAGCACCACGCCCAGCGAGAACATGTCGCTCTGATGCGTGAGCGGCTCATCGCGGATCTGCTCGGGCGCGACGTAGGAGGGCGAGCCGATGCGGGCGCGCTGCGTGGTCTGGGCACCGTGTACGAAGGCGGCACCGAAGTCGGCCACCTTCACCTCGGTGCCTTCGCTGACCAGGATGTTGGCCGGCTTGATGTCGCGGTGCACGACGCCTTCCCGGAAAGCATAGTCCAGCGCGCCGCAGCACTTGAAGCCGATCTGGATGACGTCGGCGACCGGCAGCAGCCGCTGGGCGGAGGTGTAGCGGTACAGATTGCCGCCCGGCACGTACTCCATCGCCACGTAGCTCAGATCCTTTTCGGTCACCGCGTCGAGGATGGTGACGATATGCGGGTGGACGAGCTTGCCCGCGAGCGCCGCCTCGCTCACGAACTGCGTGTTGCCGGCGGCCTCGCCGCCGTACACCTTGACCGCGACCTCCGAGTTGTAGAACTCGTCGTGCGCCAGGTAGACGACGCTCGAGGAGCCGCGCCCCAGCTCGCGCCTGATCTGGTACTTGCCGATACGGTCCTGCAACTCGTCCTCCGCGAACGGTCTCGCTCGGATGCCAATTGTAGCCGGGACGCCCTGCCGCGAGTGCAACAAATTGTCATGGGCCGGGGCCGCACCCACTGCGCCGGGTGCTTTAGTGCGATGCACGGCCCGGCGCCGCGGGCCGAAAGGTGGCAGCATCGACAAACGCTTCGATGGTATCCTGACCGCGCCATTCGGGAGATCGCCTCGGGGCGGGACTCCGGGAGAGAGGCTTCTGCAACCCGAGTGGGGAAGGCCGCACCGGTTGGACCATAGGCGGGGCATGCTGCCGATGAAAGATGTGATCATCATTGATCAGGCTGTGCCGACCAGCATCCAGGACATCCTGGAGAACATCGCGCTCGGCGACAAGATCAACTGGTTCCGAAACAAGGGAGCGACCTATGGCGAAGGCACCGCGCAGATCTTTCCGGTCACCCCCGATTCGATCGATGTGCACCAGTTCACGCATCTGATCTACGAACTGAAGCAGCCGTCATCGCAATTCTTCCCCACCATCCTGCCGGTGCTCAGCGCCATTCCGTACACGATCAAGCAGCTGATCCGAGTCAAGATCAACTTGGGAGTCTATACGCAGACCGACAACCCGAACGCCCACGGCATGCCGCATGTGGACTTCACGGAGATCAAGGAGCCGCTGCTGTCGGCCATCTACTACGTCAACGACAGCACGGGGGATACGCTGATATTCGACCAGCGGTTCGGGCAGAAGGGTCCCCTGACGGTGAAGACGCGAGTGCCCCCGAAGAAGGGGCGGTTGCTGGTGTTCGACGGAAGCCTGTTGCACGCCGGGAATACCCCCAGAGCCAACGCCCCGAGGATAAACATCAACATCGACGCCTTCGTGTACGAGGGGGCGCGGACCTTGGGCGATTCCTCCGAGAGTCCGCAGCTCGCGAGCGTGGAAAGCTAGACCGTTCGTGCGTCGGCATCGCAGTTGCGCCGCCCGCTCGCCGCTGGTGGTCCCTGCGATGCCCCTCGAATGGAGGAGGAGAACGCATGACCGTGCGCGGAGTCTCGGGTCGAGATGCGGCCGGTCGCCGGAAGCTTCTGAGGGCCGGCGTCGCCGGTGCGGCGTTCGCAGCCGGCGGTTCCGCGTTCGCCCAGCAATCGGCCCCTGCGCAGCCGGTGCAGCGGACCAGGGGACCGGCCGTGTGGCTGGACTTGGACCAGGCCGAGCTGGACGCCGCCTACGATCAGAGCAAGTATGCGCCGAACATGGCGCAGATCATCGCGCGCTACGCCACCAACAGCGAGGCAGTGCGTGCCCGGTTGGGCGCGCCACGGCGCTACGCCTACGGCTCCACGCCGGTCGAAGCGCTGGATGTGTACGCGACCGGGCGGGCGAACGCGCCGATCAACATCTTCATTCATGGCGGCGCGTGGCGCAGAGGGCTCGCCAGGGATTACGGGTACCCGGCCGAGCTGTTCGTCCACGCCGGCGCGCACTACGTGGTGCCGGACTTCGTCAACGTGACGGAGGCCGGCGGCAGTCTGATGCCGATGGCCGAGCAGGTGCGCCGGGCGGTTGCGTGGGTATACCGCAACGCCCGAACCTTCGGCGGCGATCCCTGGCGCATCTACGTCTCCGGTCACTCGTCGGGCGGTCATCTCGCCGGCGTCGTCCTGGTCACCGACTGGCGCAAGGACTTCGACCTGCCCGCCGACACGGTGAAAGGCGGGTTGTGCTGCAGCGGCATGTTCGACCTGAAGCCGGTGCGTCTGTCGGCGCGCAGCTCTTACGTCAGGTTCACCGACGAGATGGAGCATGCGCTCAGCTCGCAGCGTCATCTCGACAAGCTCAACTGCCCCGTCGTGGCCGCCTACGGCACGCTCGAGACGCCGGAGTTCCAGCGCCAGTCGCATGACTTCGCCGCTGCCGTGAAGGCGCAAGGCAAGCCGGTGCAGCTTCTCGTCGCCGAGGGCTACAATCATTTCGAGATCCTCGAGACGCTCGCCAATCCTTACGGCCTCCTGGGCCGCGCCGTGCTGGCGCAGATGGGATTGGCCGATGGGTGATCCCGGCGTCCCGGTGCTTCGTTCTTCGGTGCGCTTGAGGGCCTTCCGATGGCAAGGGTGATACTGCTCGCGATCTCGCATGTGCTCGCCGCGGTCGTGGGCTTCGCAGCGGGCATCTACGCGCTGCCGATACTGACCGCTCCACCGACGCCGTCGGTGGCGGACCTGACTTCGCAGGCTGCTCGGGCCACGTACACCGGCTATTTCCGCCGCGACCTCAAAGACAGCGACCTGCTTCACTGGGGTGAAGGCACGGTCTCGGTCGGGCGGCAGAGCATCACCTTCGTGGGCAGGCTGGCGCCGGGCCCGGACTACAAACTCTACCTCTCCCCGGAATTCGTCGAAACCGAGGCGGACTTCGAGCGGCTGAAGGAGCGCATGGTTCGGGTCGGTGACGTCAAGACGTTCGACAACTTCCTGATCCCGGTGCCCGAGGCGGTGGATCCGGCCGCCTACAACACGGCCATCGTCTGGTGCGAGGCGTTCTCGCAGTTCATCACGGCCGCCCGCTATCGATAGCAAACATGGCCGTGAGCCGTAACCGATGACGGAACCGGGCGGACCCCGGACCTTGCACCGGATCGTGATCGTCGGGGGAGGCGCCGGCGGGCTCGAACTCGCTACGCGCCTCGGGGACAGCCTCGGGCGCCGTCGGCGCGCGCTCGTGACGCTGGTGGACAAGTCCCGCACGCATCTGTGGAAGCCGTTGCTGCACCAAGTGGCCGCGGGCAGCATGGATCTGAACGACCACGAGTTGGATTATCTGTTCCAGGCGCGCTGGCATCACTTCCAGTTCCAGCTCGGGCGCATGGACGGGCTCGACCGCGAGCACCGGCAGATCCATCTGGCGCCGACTTACGACGAGACCGGGCGCGAGGTGATCCCCGCACGCAGCATCCCCTACGACACGCTGGTGGTGGCGGTGGGCAGCACCACCAACGACTTCGGCACGCTCGGCGCCGCGCAGCACGCGATCTCGCTGGACAACGCGCAGCAGGCCGCGCTGTTCCACTCGCGGCTGATCAACGCCTGCCTGCGCGCCAACGCGCAGTCCGGTCCGCTGCAGCCGGGGCAGCTCGACATCGCCATCATCGGCGCCGGCGCCACGGGAGTGGAGCTGGCGGCCGAGCTGCACAACACCTTGCGCGAGCTGATCGCGTTCGGCTTCGAGCGCATCGACCCGGAGAAGGACATCCAGCTCACCATCATCGAGGCCGCGCCCAAGATCCTGCCGGCGCTGCCCGAGCGCCTGTCGAACGAGGTGATGAAGCTGCTGCACAAGCTCAAGGTGGAGGTGCTGACCGGCGAGCGCGTGACCGAGGTGTCCGCGCGCGGCGTGCGCACCGCCACCGGGCGCGAGGTGCCGGCCGAACTGGTGGTGTGGGCCGCCGGCATCAAGGCCCCGGACCTGCTCAAGGATCTGGGGGGCCTGGAGACCAATCGCCTGAACCAGCTCGTGGTGCACCAGACGCTGCAGACCACGCGCGATCCGGACATCTTCGCCCTCGGCGATTGCGCCGCCTGCCCCTGGCCCGAGAAAAAGGGCTGGATCCCGCCGCGCGCGCAATCGGCCCATCAGCAGGCCTCGCACCTTTACCGTATGCTGCCGCGTCATCTCGAAGGCCGGCCGCTGCAGCCGTTCCGCTACCGCGACTTCGGTTCGCTGGTCTCGCTGGGAGCTTACAGCACGGTGGGCAGCCTGATGGGCGCGATCACCCGCGGCAGCGTCATGATCGAGGGGTGGTTCGCGGGCATCATGTATCGCTCGCTCTACAAGATGCACGAGTATGCGCTGCACGGCTTCACCAAGGTGGCGCTCGACACCATGGCGCGCATCATCACGCGGCGCACCGAGCCGCACGTGAAGCTGCATTGAAGGGCGCGTCGCGACGCGGTTCGACCATCATGAGCTCCGACCCCCGATCGGCGGTCGCCGACGGCAGCGCGCGATACGTGCTGGTGACCGGCGAGGCGGGCGCGGCGCGCCTGCGGCTGTTGCACGCCGTCTATGGCCGCAGCACCGAGACGCTTCTCGCGGAGCTGGGCCTGGCGCCGGGCATGACCGTGGCGGACGTCGGCTGCGGGACGGGCACCGTCTCCCGCTGGCTCGCGGAGGCCGTGGGCAGCATAGGCTGCGTGGTGGGCGTGGATGTGAGCCCTGCGCAGCTCGAGGTGGCGCGGCGCGACGCACAGCGCCTGGGCTTGACGCAGCTGCGGTTCGAGTGTGCGGATGCCTACGATACTCGCCTGCCCAGGGTGAGCTTCGACATCGTGTACTGCCGATTCCTGCTTTGCCACCTGGAGCAACCCGCGCGGGCACTCGCCGAGATGCGCGCGCTGCTCAAGCCGAACGGCGCGCTGGTCTGCGACGATGTGGACGTCGCGAGCATCTTCGCCGACCCGCCGTCGCCGGCGGTCGAGCGCATGCGCGACCTGATGCTGGCGGTGGGCGCTTCGCGCGGTGTGGATTTCCGTCTCGGGATTCGGCTGCATCGCCTGTTCCGCAGCATCGGCCTCCCCGACCCTCGGGTTCGCCTCGATCAGCCGGTGTACGCACACGGCGAGGAGAAGAGAATCTGGGAATACACCTTTCTCGAGGCGGCGCCGGCGATGATCCAGGCGGGATTGCTCACGCCGGCGGAGCTGGATCGGCTGTCTCGGGAGCTCGCCGCCGTCGCGCGCGACCAAACCATCATGGTGGCGCAGGCCCGCAAGGTCCAGGTGTGGGCGCGCGCGCCGGGCTCCTAGCCGCGCTACGGCCCAGGACGGCAGGCTACCGAACTGCCGTGTTGATCAGAGTGGCTTGGCTGGGTTACGTAGAAGCGCACGACTCGGTCGTCGCATCCGGCCGCCGAACTCACGTCGCTCGCGAGTCGTTGCGCAACGACTGGGCCGCCTGGGCGGTCCGGCAGGGGCAGTGGTAGTCTTCCCCCGGCCTCTCCTCGGAGGTCTCGAGCTTGCCTGTGGGGGACCAAGCCATGTCGATTTCGCTACGCACATCTCTGGCCGCGGCGCTGTGCTCGCTGGGGCTGGCCCAGCCGGCGGCGGCGCTGACTCCGCGGGACTGGCTCGGGACGTACGCCATGAACCACGACGGCTGGCGAGGCACGTTGACCATCGCACAAGGCAAGGCAGACTGCGCTTCGCCGGCGTGGTGCGCGCTGGTGCTGCGCTACGTCGATGCCGACGGAAACGCGCGGCGCGGGCTCATCGAGCGCATGGACGAGCGGCGCCAGCAGATGACATTCACGATCTCGTTTCCGCGGCACCGCCAGCGCTTCGACGCCTATCTGTTCGGCCGCGAGCCGGGCAAGATGGCGGGGGTGACGTTCTGGCAGGGCAAGACGTTCGGATTCTTCGCCGAGCGCAAGCCGGCCGAGACTCGGATCACCGCCGAATCGCGCGAGCTGCAGATGCTGGAGCCGAGGCGTGTCGAGGAGCTGGCGGTCGGCAGCGCTGCGGGCCTGCCGAGCGACGCGGTCGTCAGCCGCCGTGTGCTCCCCTCTGGCGAGGTCGAGCGGCGGCTCGCCAACGGGGTCATCGAGCGCATCGGCTCGGGCAAGATCGTGCGCATCATGCCGGACGGGACCCAGCAGGTGATGATGATGCAGCAGGTGATACCGGTCGCGCCGCCACCACCGCCTCCGGGCAGTCCGGAGCACGAATGGCTGGGCGGGCATGCGCAGCAGCTGCTCGACATGATCGTTGCGCTGGCCTCGGGCGATACTGCGGCACGCCAGAACTACCTGGCCACCGAGACCGACGCACGCAACGTGTACGAGAGAATCATGCGGCGCACGCAGACTATCGAGTACCTGACCCAACCCTAGCCTGGATATTTGGCCACCCCCGCATGGCACGCGAATGCACAAGGCGGAGCACATGAAACAGTCGCTGGCTGCGCTGCTGTTGCTCGCCGGGGTGTGGTCGAGCGCCGCCAGTGCGCAGGAGGAAGGCGGCCAGGCGAGCGAAGCCAAAGCCACGCCGTCCGCCGAGACTCGCGCGGAGCGCTGGCGCAACGTGCTGGAAGGCAAACTGCCCGAGGCCCAGAACAAGCAGCAGATCCCCGGGGCAGGCACTCAGCCGATGCCGGCGCCGCAGCCTCCCGGCGCCGCGGACCTGCCGGATGCGCAGACGCAGGAAGCCTACCGCGGGGCGCTGCGCGAGTACTACGCCTACCTGCAGAAAGGTCTGCAGCATCGCCAGCGCGTGTTCGCCTGGCAGCACTTCTCGTCGATCACCATCTTCGTCGTGGTGATCCTGCTGGTCGCCGCTGGCGTGTACTTCGCGGCGGTCCAGTTCCATCACGGCCTGGGCCAGGGCGCGGCGGGCGGGACGGGAACGCAGTTCGAAGCGGGACCGGGCGGATTGAAGGTCAGCTCGCCCGTGCTCGGCGTGATCATTCTGGTGATCTCCCTGGTATTCTTCTACTTGTACCTGGTGTACGTCTATCCGATCCAGGAGATCTTCTGATCCGCTCGGCCATGAGAGATACCGCGACCCCGGCAGTCGATGCCGAGATCACGTTCTCGATCGACACCGGCGAGAAGCCGGTCAACGAGACGTTCGAAAACGGCCAGATCATCCGCCGGCGCACCGGAGCCACCGAGCGGCGACGGATATCGATCCACGACGCGCGCCCGCTGGCGGGCGAGCTTTCGCTCGACCGCAACGGCTTCATGCTGGCGCACCATCCGACCGCGGTCCGG
>Ga0187892_10007836_pt1 | contig 14986 bp, 11 predicted proteins | sample MA1701073metaG_FD_139345 | JGI IMG/M metagenome (GOLD analysis project Ga0187892, IMG submission 139345) | Bio-ooze microbial communities from a basaltic lava cave in the Kipuka Kanohina Cave System on the Island of Hawaii, USA - MA170107-3 metaG ... | reverse complement strand
GCCGGTACGGTACAGGGAGCGGTAGCGACCTGTCGCTTGGCGCGCCGGTACGGTACAGGGAGCGGTAGCGACCTGTCGCTTGGCGCGCCGGTACGGTACAGGGAGCGGTAGCGACCTGTCGCTCCGTGAGGCGCTTGGCCACTAGGCAACAGGTCGCTACCGCTCCCTGTACCGTACCGGCGGTCAGATCAAGGCAGCGGCGCGTAATCCCGTGACCGCGCCTGTTTGCGCGACGATAAATTGCAGCGCGCGTTCCAGACTGGCGCGCCGCTCAGGCAGAGTTTCGCCGACGCCTTCCAACTCAAACGCGCAATACCCGTTATAACCACTGCGTTCGAGGGTTTGGAAAAACGCGCGAAAATCAATCTCGCCATCGCCAGGCACATAGCAAATGTCTTCGCCCTTGCCGTCACGCAGGTGCACGTGGCCGATTCGTCCCGCCATCGCTCGCACGGCTTCGGCGGGCGTCGCGCCTCCGGCTTGAATGTGCGTCACGTCGAGCAGAAAGCTAACGTTCTCTTCATCAATCGCATCCATCAACCATTGGGCTTCTTCAAGAGTGCGGCAGAGGCCGTTGCGATGGGGCGCTTCGACGTTCAGGCGTAAACCCATCTCCGCCGCGTCCTGCGCGATCCGTTTGAGTCCTCTGGCCACCAACGCCGCGTGTTCCCGAAACGCCGAACGATCCGTAATCGGCGACCCGCAATTGACGTTCAAGCCTTCCGCGCCGAGCAGCGCCGCCAGCTTCAGGTTCGCGCGCCCGGCCTGCGCGACCAGTTGGAAATCGGCGTCCGGCGCATTGAAGTTGCCAGGCACGGAGGTCACGGCCGGCGTGCGGAAACCGCTTTGCCGGATGAGCGCGACGAAGTCTTCGCGTTCCGCACCGTCAGCCGGGTGCGTTGCCGAGCCGCTGCTCAGGGTCGGCGCTTTGAACGGGTCTTCGCCGCGCGTCGCTGCCAGATGGAGATGTGACCAAGCGTAAGCCGGGCCGAGCGTGTAGAGCGCGAACAGATCGCAGAAGAACTCCGTCGTCCAATTGACGATCCAACATTTCAACCACTGCCGAAGATAAAAGCTGATAAGCGGCGGTCAGCCTCCGCGCTTCTCTCTTTCAAGTTCAGCTTCAATGTAGGCGGTGACAACCTCTGTCACTTCGAGGAACGAGTCTTTGAAGGGTTGGATGCGCCGGTCGTACCGGGAGATCAAAAGCGGGTGCGCCAGCTCGTGGTACATATCCGGCAGGTGGAGCAGGAAGTGCCCTTCGCCCAAGGGCGCTAACATCAAATTGAAGCGCGGGTAGGTTTGAAAGTATGACTGCGAGAGTGGCGTAACCACCGGTGGAAGCATCGGATAAGCAATCTCAATTCTGATGCGCTCAATGAGCCGGTTTAGGCGCTTGTCGAAATCCTTTCCGCCCGACGACGACCAGACCGGCCGTGTGGTGCTTCACATCAACACCGATAGTGATGCAGGCATGCAGCGGCGTGGCGAGCACGAAGGGGAATTGCTGATTCGTGAGCAGCGCCTTGTTCAGTGCGACGTTCCGCAGATAACCCGAAAGTTTTCGGCGGGCTCAATGCGCTGCGGCGGACAGCGTTGGGTGTAACGCAATTGGGGCGGGCTTACTGTGGGACGATGCGGGCAGAGTTGCTCAAAATCGGCGGGGTGGTCAACGTGAGCGTGCGCCGAATCGCGGTGGCCCTTTCGAGCGCCTACCCGCAGGCGGAATTGTTCAACCGGATTCCGGAGCGGCTGCGAGGGGCGCCAGTCTGAGTTCGGGCGTGCCCGCGCGAGACGAAAAAGCAGCGCCACAAAGACCAGTTGAGGCGGGTCTCAGAGAAGGAGTGGTGGCCTGAGGCGTTATGTCGCCCGCACTACTACACCACGTCCTGATTTGCAGTCCCGAGAGTGTCTCGGGTATCCACCAACCGGCTGACGGGCCGAATTCCCTCCGGGGGGCGGCTTGAGCAGCTTGTTGTTGAGAAATTCGGGCTAACCCTTGTAAGCATTTAAGACTTCAATTATATTCTCCGCGCTCAATCATATTTTTATACTCTACATATCCATGAGGGTTGGTTCGTTTAAGAGACCGGCGCCAGATATCCTTAGCTAGTATCGCTTGGCCGAAAAAGCTATCCACTTCAAAGGGAGAATGTCAGCCTATGGTGGCTCGACACCGCTTTTCGTTCGCGACCAAGAACGACCGGTTTCCACGAACAGCCCGGCAGCGAAAATGCCGGCAGCGAAAATGCCGGCAGCGAAAATGCCGGCAGCGAAAATGAAAGCTGCGTCAAGCCGCGGCACTCCATAGGCTTCCTCTCACTGGATCGTTATTTCAGCCAGGCTGTAATCAGGCTGTTTGTGTCTCACCTGGCCCTCGGGGGGGGTGAAGTGATGCAGTCATGGCGGGGCGTGGTTGGAGCGCCAGCCGAGTATGTGAATTTGAGCGGAAACTCGGATATCAGACGAGGGGGCAAGCCTGAGGGTGCATCGGCATCTCGCATTTTTTCAAATCTAATGAGTAAACGAAGGAACACCCAAAACTCGAGGAGGCTCCCATGCCCGACCAACCTGACAGAACATATCCTTTGTCAATCGCCAAAAGGGCTGTCGCCCTGTTGATTGTGGTGGCCTTTGCCAGCCTTTTCCCTGCCTTTGTGAAGCCCACTGCCCGCTTTGCCCAGGCGCAGTCCACCGGGCAGGCCGTTCAGCAGTCCGCTCAGCAAACCGTGATTGGAGCGAAGTGTGCACAGTGCCACAAGGAAGTTGTGCAATCCTTCGCCCTGGACGCTCACGGCAAGAGCGCCAAATTCCTGACGGATTCGCGCGCCACTACCTGCGAGAGCTGCCACGGCGACGGCACAAAGCACATTGAAACCCTGGAAGCCAAGGACATCATCAACCCGCCCAAGTTGACGACCGCGCAGGCCAACGAATCGTGTCTGCAATGCCACGCTCGGGATCGCCAGCATTTTAACTGGCGCGGCAATCCGCACGAACGCAAGGACATAAGTTGCATGACCTGCCACAGCATGCATCACCCCAAGTCAGAAGCGAAAATGCTGGTCCGCCGCACGGAAGAAGAGACCTGTCTCTCTTGTCACGACAACCGGCGGGCGGACTTTTTCAAGCGCTCAACTCATCTGTTGCGCACCGAGCATCGGGAAATGAAGGTCGGTTGTAGTTCCTGCCACAATCCGCACGGCGGTGAAGGCGAGAAGATGCTGCTTAAGCCTACCGCCAATGATATGTGTTACACCTGCCATACCGAAAAACGAGGGCCGTTTCTCTGGGATCATCCGCCGGTCCGCGAGAATTGCATGAACTGTCACTCGCCGCATGGGTCGAGCAATCCCAAGCTGCTGACGGCGCGCGCCAATCTGTTGTGCCAGCAGTGCCATGTTCATATGTTGCCCCGTCATTCGACCACCGCCGGAAAACCGCTGGACATCTGGTCCATCAATCGTGGCTGCGTCAATTGCCACGCGATGGTCCATGGCTCGAATCACCCCGGGGGCAGAACCCTTTCACGCTAGGAGGAGCAGATGAGCATCCAACCAGACAGACTCAACCCGTTGCTTCGCGCCGAGTTCGCGTTCATCGTCTGCGTCATCGCGGCGTTCCTGCTTATGCCTCGCGTGGAAGGCCAGACGCCGAAGAAAGAAAAGGTGGAGCCAACCCCAACGCCAACACCACAGAAATTGCGGACAACCATCGAAATCGGCAGCCAGACACGTGAACGCCAGGGAAGCCATACCGCCAAGTTCCAGGAAACGCGCGATGTTCCCGCCGGGTTCTTTGTCAAGAAATTGAGCATGGACTTCAACTCAGGCGATTCTCCTTACTTTCTCTCGCTGCGAGGATTTGAGATTCGTGAGCGCGACCAGCGGTTCACGGCGGAAGGGGGGAGGGTTGGAAAATATCGAACTGAATTTGTCTATGACCAGATTCCTCATGCCTTCGGCAATGGAACCTCCTTCCTGCAAAGCACGGCTCCGGGGGTTTATCAAGTCAGCCCTACGCTGCGCGCGCGGTTGCAGGGGCTGACAAGTCCTGAAAGGAGAATCGCTCCGTTCGGCGAATTGGATGCGGTCATTCGCCAGGAACTGCTGACTGCGCCCACCACCGAAGTGCGGCTCCGCCGGGATCAAGCCCTCTTCAGGCAGAGTTACCAGCCCTCTGATAAGGTCGAGTTGCACGTCCAGTTTAGCCGGCAACGCAATCGCGGAACGCGCCCCATGTCCGTCGGCTCATTCGTCCGGCGCGCCGTTCCCGGGGGCGGCCTCGCGGACACCGGAGGCGCGTGGGAAGGGATCGGACAAGAATTTCTGGAGCCGCTCGACTATCGGACGACCGATCTCAATGTGGGAGCGCATTTCTCGGGCAAACGCTGGAACCTCGGCGTGGATTATGATCTTTCGCTCTTCCGCAACCGCATCGGAACGCTGACTTTCGACAACCCTTTTCGGGTCACCGACGAACAGGGTTGTCTGCCGAATCCGCTGAATCCGGCTGCGCCGACCTGCGGGGCTTCCAATAGATTCCGCCAGGTGCGGTGGCAATCCGACCTTGCTCCGAACAACAATTCCCACACGATCAGTGTTCGCGGGAACTTGAACCTGACGCAGCAAACGCAGGTGCGCGGCCTTTTCTCGCTGGCTTACTGGACACAGAATGACAACTTCCTCCCCTGGACGCTGAACACGGCCATCGTGCCCACGAACTGGGACGGGCTTAGTACGGTTACCAATCCTACCGATGTAAATCAGCTTCCGGCAAAGAGCCTGAACGGGCGGATGCGCAACATCAACCAGAATTATGCCCTGGTGGACCGCCGTAAAAACTTCCGCTTCCAGGCGCAATACCGCGCGCAGTCCCTGGACAATCAATCCAAGACGCTTGATTTCCCGGGCTACGCCGCATTTGGCGATACGACGTGGCGCGCGCCACGGACGGATTTTTACAACCTGCGCATCGAGAACCTCGATTGGGATTTCAGACGCCAGAATATGTCAGCCGGCTTTCAATGGGATCTGCTGCCGCAACTCACCTGGAAAATGGATTACGGGGGAGAGTTCTGGAACCGCAAGTTTCGGGATGTGAACCGTAACAATGAACACAGCATCAGAACCCGGCTGGATTTTTCCGCCATTCTTTCCGGAGGGATGAAAAACACTGGCGCAGCCAAAGACGCTGCGCCCGCTCCCGCTCCCGCCCCCACCGCAGACGCAGGTGCAGACCAGGACGTTGAGCCTAAACCCATCACGAGCATCCGACTGAAAGCAGATTACCGTTACGCGAACCGGCGCGCGCAGTTATACAACACCCAGCCCTTGGACTTCGTGACGAATTTCGCCGGTTCTCCCCAGGATGGCCCCACCACGGCCTGGGTGGTCACGTCATTCACGAGGATGAAGGACGGCCTCCCCATTGAATCCAATCTGCTGCGCCGGTTTGATGAGGCGGATAGAACCCGCAACGACGGCGCCGTTTCGCTGGAATTGGCGAGAGGGGACAGAATGAATTTCTCAGCTTCTTATCGTTTTCTGGCGGACGGGCATGACAGGAATTTTTACGGGCGGCTTTTCAATCAACTCTCGTTTGTTGATGCCCAGTTCTCTTATGCCTTCGTGAACGGCAGCTTCTTTTATGCCAGCTATGCGCGCGAGACCAACCACTTCAAGTATCGTGACAATGCGCACCTGCTGCCCAATCCCGCGGCCCCACCAGGCGCTATCGTTCAGGGAGTTCTCGCTCAATTCCCGACCGCCAATAACTGGGAACGCGCCAGCCGCAGCCATTTGAACAGCTTTGAATTCGGCATCAATTCGGCGACGAAGGATGGCAAGCTGCAACTGGAACTGGCCTATGCCCTCTCCTTTGCGCGCGACCGCATCAGCACCTACAACCCGTTCACTGTTCGCGCGGATTCGATCCTTCATGCGGGGGCGAATCCTTATCCCGACACCGTGGTGCGGCGCCAAAACGTGAATATCGCCCTTACGCGCCGTATCAACGAGAAGCTCGAGATGGGCCTGCGTTATTGGTATGAACCCTACACGCAGGATGATTTCAGCTTCAACGCGCTCCAACCCTACACGCATGGCAGCCTTACCAGCGATACGCCGAAATATCTTTTCCAGGATGCGCGTTATGCCAGCTACCACGCCAATGTGGCGACGATTTTTCTGCGCTATACCTTCGGAGGCGCTCCGTAGCGGATTGCGGAAAGATTGCAATGGAACCTCAAAGATGCTCGATTTCGCGCCGGGCGATCGGGCGTCATTCACATTAACTGCTTTGCTCTCGAAAGGAGTCTGCAACCATGCGACGCTATGAGATTGCTCTGACCATCGCTCTGATGATCATCGCCCCGTTGGCCCTCTCAAGGCTGGGGCATTCCCTGACTTTGGAGAAGCCGGCCCAGGCGCAGGAGAAATCAAAGAAGGAGAAATCAAAGAAGGATAAGGACCAGGAGGAACCGAAGGCGGAGAAGCCTGCTCAGGCGCAGGAACAATCAAAGGTGGAGAAGCCTGCTCAGGCGCAGGAGCAGCCAAAGGGTGATGTTGCCGCTGGAGACGTGGCTGCCGGAAAAGCCTTGTATACGCAATTTTGCCAAAAGTGCCACGCCCCCGGCGGGGAGGGTGTCGCCAAAATGTATAGGCTGGTGAAAGCGAAAATCGTGCATCTCGGCTCCAAGGAGGCGCAGGAGAGGAGCGATGATTTTATCCGCAAGAGCATGACTGCCGGCTGCTGCAACCCAACCAACAAAATGGAGAAGGTTACGGAGCCTCGACCGCTCACCTCTCAGGAGGTCGAGGCCATCCTGGCATTCGTCAGGACGCTCAAGCAGCAGTGATCGATGCATTACTTGAAGAGAATGATCTTCATTCTATTTTTTCTCCTCGCGGGCGCTTTGCTTTACCCCGGCGAGTCGTGGATGAGTGTGTCTCTTAACGCCCAGTCCCGCGAAAGACCGCCCACGCGCATTGACTACTCCAAATTCAAGCACTCGTCGCATGCGGGCGCGATCAAGGCGTCAAGAAAAGGGAATGTCCAGGAGCTTGATTGCGCCTATTGTCACGGGAGATTGAGCAAGGGTAATCCCGACGTTGTGAGGGGCTATCCCTATCGGAAATATGGACTGAAAAGTGAGCTGACACACTCGGCTTGCAACGATTGTCACGCCATCGCCGGGCGCGATGCGATCGCCAGCGAAACTTTCCCGGCGATGTGCCTCATCTGTCACCAAAATTCCACATTCACCCGGATGGGCAAGAACCTGCGCCCGTTTCCCAACCCGGCGGCGGCGGAGTCACAGTTTTTCGACCGCTATTCGCACGCGAGACACGCCCTCTATTTTGAAGCTTCCGACACTTTCAAGGAGAGGTTTAAGGACAAGGAAACGTTCAAGGAAGAGGATAATTTCGAGTGCGTCGCGTGTCACAAGATGAATCAGGCGAATATCGTCGTCGCCAAGATACGATTCGCCCCAGGGGTCAAAGAGAGCCGGCCCAGCCATCCGGAATGTTTCGTCTGCCATTTCAACGAGAACGAGGTACCGAAGGAAGAACCAACCTTGTTCGCGACCAACTGCGCCGGCTGCCACACGCTTAGAGGCGAGCAGACCGGGAAAGGCTCCGAGCATTCGGTTCATTACTTCATACGACAGATAGTTGATTCTCTAAAGCACCCGATCAGGCCCAAGCCCGGCGAGGAGGTAACCGGACCTTTCAGCCATAAAAGCCATCTTCTCGACGACGACGATGAGTTATCGAAGAAATGCATGGACTGTCAAACGAAGAAATGTCTGGAGTGCCACGTGACGGCGAAGAAGGCCGAGAAGCGTTCGGATTTCTTTCTTGAGTATAGCGAGACCAGGGAGAAGCAGCCGCGGGCCGCGGGCTGTGTCCAGTGTCATAAAATAAATATGGAGCAGAAAATAGAGGGGACGGTTAAGCTTGAATCCGCAGGGTGTTCCTATTGTCACTCGCTCCAAACAATCAAAGATCGCGCGGCCAGCGGCGCGCAACTGCCGCCGCTGAATCACTTCAGCAAGAAATAAACCAGGATATGCGAACGCGGAAAATCAAGATGATTCTGTTAATGTCCGTGCCTCTCTTTGCGGCGGTGGCTGTAGTTTCCGCTCGCGGTAGCTTTCAGAAGAAGACCGATTACAGCCACTTTACGCATAAGACTCATTCAGGGGCTGTCAGGATTCCGGGTTCTGAGGAGACGCAGGAATTGAAGTGCGATTCCTGCCACGAGCGGCAGGATTATCTCGCGCCTGCGGAAAGAACTGTCGCCACGACTGAACGTAATGATCGGTTACGGGTGAATTTTCCAGGCCACAATGCCTGTGTTGAGTGCCACATCACGCAGTTCACCGCGCGTCAGACCTGCGCAATCTGCCATAGCCAGGAACTCTCCTCGCTCCCTCCACAACGTGACTTCCCGGCGCGGCGCGATTACAACGCTTACTTCGATGGCAAGCAGCACGCGGACCACGTGAATAAATACGCTCTGCCTGACGGCAGGAAACTGGATTGCGTTTACTGTCACAAACCGACTGTCAAACAGGCGGCGCGCACCATTGCCTCACATTCGGAGTGTTACGTCTGCCACACTCCGGGGAGTGGCGACGACAAAGCAAGCCTCAAGGCCGATTGCGGCGTTTGCCATAGGCCTTCGACGAAAAAGAAGGAGATCAATCCTTTCTCAGCGAAGTACAAGAGCAGAGCCTTCGGAGCGTCTTTTACTCATCAGACACACATAACTTATGCTGGCGGGAAGAAGTGTGACGCATGCCACACGATTGAAGGGGGGTACAATCAGCCTCTGCCCGCGCCGAGCAAAATCCGGGTTAAAGAACATCTTTCTCCCGGCGAGCGGAGTGGACGCGGCTGTTTCAGTTGCCACGACGGCGGAACGCATTACGGACGAGCGGTCTTCAGCGGTGAAGACGCGCGCCGCTGCGCAGAGTGCCATAAGACTCAAGACAGAAAGGGACTTCCCCTGGTTCTTCCGACGGAAGGCTAAATCGAACAGTACCGCGCGCGTAAGCAAGCGGCTGTCTCATCGGTCAGCCGCTTTCTTACACGCGCGGTACTGTCAGGCTAGTTTGGAAAAATCATGCCTCAAGAAATAACGAGACATACGGAAGTGATCGAAGCTCTGAAGAGCATCGAGGCCATCGCTGACCTCGCCGCCGCACACGAAGGTCACTATGATTACGAGGTTGACCTCGAAGTCATCGTTTACGGCCGAAACTACAACGGTAAGAAGGTCGGCCCCTACGTGCGGCTGCTCACGTATAGCCCCGGCGAGGAAATCATTCATGAGGGCGAGTGGGGCGGCAACGCTTTCTACTTTGTCGTGAACGGGCGGGCTGAGGTTTATATTCAGGGAGAGGGCGGCGAGACCAAGGTTGCTTATATCCCCGCAGGCGCTCAGTTCGGCGAGATGTCATTGTTGGCGGGCGGTACCTACGCCTCTACGGTGCGCGCGCCGCGGGACGAGCCGGTTCAAGTACTTGAAGTCCGGCGGCCCGCGCTTCGCTTACTGCGTAAGCTCCCCAAGTTCGGCGAGGCGCTTGATATCGCATACCGCCGTTACGGTCGCGCCATAACACTGCAAGACCTGGGCGCGGCCACGCATCTGAGCGACGAGCTCATCAAGCCGCTCGAAGCCGTGTCGCAGTTCCGAATATACTCCAAACGTCACGTCCTTTTCCGCGCGGGCGAACCCATTGATCGAATCTACGTGCTCAAGTCCGGCTGGGTGCGTCTGTCTCAGGGCACTCAGAGCCTGAATGTCGGCGCAAAAGAAAGTCGCAACTGGGACAAAATGGCAGGGGAGAAATATCTCGGCCCGTCACATTGTTTCGGGATTGAAGCCGTCACGCGGGATGGCGTATGGTCGCAAACAGGAGTTTTGCTTGGCCGATCTGAGGTACTGGAAATCTCCGTCTCAAAATTGCGCCAGCGTCCGGAGCTGCGCGAAACATTGATGGCCGCGCTCAATCCGCTCGCGGTGACGCCCGATGACGCCGGGCAGCACCCGCCTTTGCCGATTGCCACGGCGCAGCGACAGTTGATAGACACGGGGTTGGTTGACGGCGCTAATTTGTTGGTCATGGATATGGACCTTTGCGTGCGGTGCGGCAACTGCTCGATGGCTTGCCATAAGGTCCATGGGCAATCGCGGTTGTTGCGCCGCGGCATTCACATCACGCGGCCCGTATCCCTCAAGAAAGAAGCTGGCAAGAAAGGCTCCGGTTTCCAGAGCCTGCTTCACCCCTCGGTCTGCATGCACTGCAAGGATCCGGAGTGTCTGACAGGCTGTCCCACGGGGGCCATCGGCCGCTTCGCCGGTGGCCTGGTGGACATTGACCCGCAGACCTGCATCGGCTGCAGCGACTGCGCGACGCAATGTCCTTACAATGCGATCTCAATGACGCCGCGCGATCCGAAGAAGGAAGGAGTGGATGATCTGCTCGCGGTCAAATGCAATCTGTGCGCCGGCACGAGCCTCAATCCTCCGGGCGCTCAAGCGCCTGCTTACAGTTGCGAGGAGAATTGTCCGACTGGCGCGCTCCTGCGCGTGGACCCACACACTTACTTCGCCGAGATCAAACAGATCGAGGGCCTCGTCTTTAAGGATGCGACGCATGCCATCGCTCGCCACGTCTCGCACAAAGATCGTGGCAAGCGACTGCTGCACGCCATCGGCCTGACAACTACGGTTGCGCTCACGCTGCTTACCGTGCTGGGGATTATGCGCTACAAGCTCGAACTGCCACTCCTGGGCGGTTGGCTCAACATGCGCTGGCTGACCGGCCTGGCGGGGCTTGCGGGAATCGTGGGTGTTATGGCTTATCCGCTGCGGCGGCAAATTTACCGGCGGCGAGCCGGGCCGCTCCGCTATTGGATGCTCGCACACAGCTACCTCGGCGTGATTGCCGGGATCGTCTTACTGCTGCACGGCGGCGCGCAGTCCGGGGGGGCGCTGACTACCGCGCTGATGATCTCCTTTGACCTGACAATTCTGACCGGACTATTCGGCATCATGTGTTATTTCTTCGCGCCGCGACTGCTGACGAAAATTGAAGGTCAACCGCTGCTGATTGATGATCTCACGGCGCGCCGCGAGGAACTGGATGATGAGATTCGCGCGGCGCTCGCCGCCGGGACGGGGCAGGCCCGCGAGTTGATCGAGCGGCGCGTACTCCCACGATTCCTTTCTTTCGGCTACCTGATGCGCCAATACCTGAGGCGTGAAAGCCTTGAGGCGATGACAAGGCGCGCGCGACGTGAGTTCAAGCCAGCGGCGAATAAATTGCCCGAGGCGGATCGGGACGCTTTCCTCCAGGTCGTTGAATTGGCGGCTATCAGTCGCCGTGTGGACGCGCTCGTCTACCTGCATCAATCGCTCAAGCTGTGGGTCGCCCCACACGTACTTGCGACTTCGCTGATGCTTGCGTTGATGCTGGTTCATATTATTCAAGAGATCTATTTTGCGATGCGGTAAATCAAAAGTGGCGCCGCTGGCATCATTGTGTTGATATGGCGATCAATAAGTTCATCATCATCCGCAATGACCTGGACACGTATCCGGCGGTCTTCGAAACCGAGGGCTTGACGATCGGGCGTCTCACGGGCAATGACCTGGTCCTCAACCACCCGACCGTTTCGCGCACACATGCGGGGATCAAGGAGGTTGACGGCGACTACTGGATTTTCAACCTGTCGAACGCCAATGGCGCCTTACTGAATGGCGAACTGGTCGAAAGCGCGCCTCTCGCCGACGGTGATTTGATTCAACTAGGCCCCTTCTTTCTCCGCCCGACTTACACCAACGACTACCTGTCGCTTGAAGTCGAGATGAGCATCAAGCCGCTGCCAATCGTCGTCTCCGGAACCGGCGCTCTTCATTTACAAGGAGAGGGAGGAGAGGCTGGTAAGACTATGATGCTTGACCAGAGACTGCTGGCCCAACGCGAGAAGCCAACGCCGAAGGGAACAATGCGGCTCTCAAATACGGGGGCGATCACTGGCGCCTGGCCAAGCCTCGAGGAACAGGCGCTGAAGGTCTTCTGGGAAAAACGCAAACGCGAGGCTGGCAAGTTGGATGCGGAATCACCGCTGAGACCCAAACGCAGGCGGCGCTCAGGTAAGGCCCGATTCCATTGGCGACCGACCCGCGACCTCGAGCGATCCTGGTCTGTCGCCGTTCTGGTGTGGAGCGCTCTGATCATCACCGCGCTCTCGGTGACGGCGGCCTTCACTTTTAAGGAGGCTTATTCTCCCGGCGCGCTCTCGGCCGCGCATGCGCGTGGCGCTTTCTTGCTTACTCCGGCTGTCGCGCGTGAGCCGAACTCGGCCTCCTGTACAACCTGCCACTCCTCCGCGGCGACGATGCGGCAGAACTGCGCTTCCTGTCATACGACTCAGACGTTTGATCCGTCGATTTCCGAGCAACACGCGGCGGCGGGCCTCACCTGCGTCGCTTGCCACGATGAACACAAAGGCCGTGACTTCCGCCCCGCTCTGGTTGCGAACACAGGTTGTACGTCCTGCCATCAAGACGGGATGTTTTCTCATGGCAAACATCTCCGCACGCCGCACGGAGGGACGCTTGGCTACCCGGTTGAGCACGGTGAATGGAAATGGGCAGGCGTGACGCAGGCGGAGTGGAAGCGGAAGGGGCTGCGGGGATCAACGCTAAGTCACAATCTCATGGAGCAATTTCATCTCGTCCACGTCGCGGGGCGGCGGCAAGGACGCGCAAAATGTTCCGACTGCCACACCGCCGGATACGAAGGCGAAGCCGTGCGCCAGGGCGTGCGCGAGTCCTGCGCGAACTGCCACTCTGTTAACTACGAAGCGGCAAGCCCAAGGGAAGCGGGAACAGGCTGCGTCGTGTGTCACGCGCAGCATGGAGAAGAGAAGGGTTTAAAAGCTTCATTGCGGCGGCTGGAGTTGGTTAAATGAAAAGGTCGCAACTGATAATCACGATGCTTCTCCTCGCGCTCTTGCTAGGCATCGGTTTCTCCTTTCGACTTCCAATGAATTACGGCGCCTTGCCCTGGTTCGGTTGGATCGCGCTGGCGGCCTTCGCGATCTGCCTGGGCGCCGGCCTCATCGCGCTTGAAACCGCGCGGAGGCGAAGATACATGCTCGCTCCGGTGATGGAGGCCGGCTCTGCCGCTAAAATCGCTCGCGAGGGGACGGCGGAGTTACCGCCTGTCGTCATTGATCCTCAAGGGCCAACCTATCCTCACCCGGTGATCAACGCGCAGACCTGCATCGGTTGCCATGCTTGCGCCGAAGCGTGTCCGCACGACGTGCTGGCCGTGATTAACGGCGTCGCGGCCGTGGTCGCGATTGATCAGTGCGTCGAGGATACAAGCTGCCAGGTCGAGTGCCCGACCAATCCCAAATCTTGTATTGTCGCCAACACCAGCAAGGCGATCCCCGAACGCAAAGTCCCGAGGCGCGACCGGAAATTCATGACCAACGTCCCCGGCCTCTACCTGATCGGTGACGTGTCAGGCGTGCCGATGATCAAAAATGCGATCAACGAGGGCGGCGCCGTCATTGACTATATCGTTGAGGATCTCAGACAGGCGCCCGGACAGGCAGAAGGCAACGGCGTGGCCGATTACGACGTTGCCATCATCGGGATCGGGCCTGCAGGACTCTCGGCGACCGCTATCGCCAAGCAACGCGGGTTGAAATACATCGCCATTGAACAGGATCAAGTCGTGGCCACCATCCAAAAGACTCACCAGGCAGGCAAATTGCTTTACTTCAAACCCGATGGGGTTAAGGTCATGGGCGGTATCCCGCTTCCTGACGCGCCTGCCCCGAAGGAAGTGATGATCCAATCGTGGATGGAGACGATGAAGTCTCAGCAACTCCGGATCAATGAGTTTGAGAGTTGTACGGGCATTGAGCCTGACGGCGTCGCTTTCGTAGTCACGACCGAACAGGACGAAACCAAGCAGAGGATGCGGTACAAAGCCCGCCGCGTGATCCTCGCGATTGGCAATCGTGGCGCGGCGATGCGTTTGAAAGCGCCGGGCGAAGAGCTGAAGATCAAGGTCACGCCGACCGAACCGGTTTTACCGTCCTTCTGCGATAAATGCGGCGCCAGGCGCCTGCGCCAATCCAAGTTCTGTCGTGAGTGCGGCGCGAAGTACGCCAGCATAATCCCCGCCCCTTTTGAAGATGACAAGGTTAAGTATCGGCTGAGTGATCCGAGCCATTATCAGGGTAAGCGCTGCCTCGTCGTCGGGGCGGGAAACTCGGCGGTTGAAGCAGCCGTGGACCTGGCGGCTTACCGCTCTGAGGACGGCGGCCAAATTACCGGCTGGCGCGATAACACCGTCACGCTCGTGATTCGCAGCGATTTCAAAAGCGATCTCAGACTCGGCAACAAGATGCTGGTTTACGAGTGCATTGACGAGGGTAAGATTACAGCTTACTTCGGCGCCACCGTTAAAGAGATCACGGAGACGGAAGTCGCGCTCGTGGATGCGCATGAGCGTGACCCGCAGACCGCCCGGGAGAAGGCGCGCATCAAGAACGACTACGTCTTTGCGCTCATCGGGGGTGATAAGCCGACAAAGTTCCTGCAGAGTATTGGCATCAAGATCGGGTAAGATTTTCCGGGCCGTCCAGGCTCAAAAAAAAGAAAACACTAGAGGAGCCTTTCAAAAGCGGGTAGTGCTACAAATGTAAGGCTGGACTTTTGAGAAAAACCTATAGAGACATGGGTATTTTTAGACCGCCAGCCTTACATTTGTAGCACTACCGAGCGGCGAGACGCACAATGAAGTTATTGAAAATACAGGCCTGACCTGATGTCGGGACACTTTTCCGAAACCAGAGACCGCCAGTGGTGTAAGCCTGACCAGACAGAAAAATGTGAGACAGAAAAATAAGAAAAGGGGCGGGCAGTTCTTTATTTTTCTGTCTCACAT
>Ga0187892_10007835_pt1 | contig 14987 bp, 12 predicted proteins | sample MA1701073metaG_FD_139345 | JGI IMG/M metagenome (GOLD analysis project Ga0187892, IMG submission 139345) | Bio-ooze microbial communities from a basaltic lava cave in the Kipuka Kanohina Cave System on the Island of Hawaii, USA - MA170107-3 metaG ... | reverse complement strand
GGGCTGGAGTGGACGCTGGTGTGCTTGGCGTACAACCTGAGGCGGTTGCATCGGATGCAGATGGCGGCGAACTGCGAGCGTGGAGTTGGGTGTGTGTCCGCAGCGAAACGGGTGGAAGGCGGGCGAAACGGGTGGAAGGCGGGAAGAGAAGCAATCGTCGAGGACGGCGCCCAAGTCTTTTTCCACGACTGGCCGCCACGGAACGCCGACCAAAGCTGGCGCTAACTCCGACAGGCTGCTAGTGAGCTTCGGAAACAGACTTTGATCTTGCACTACGCTGGCCCGAGCCGCAGAGAATTGGTGCATGGACATTTTCTCGCTCGCCGGCAAAGTCGCCCTGGTCACCGGTGCCGGACAAGGCATCGGGGCCGAGATCGCACGGACGTTTGCCAAGGCCGGCGCGGCGGTCGTCGTCAACGATTTGCGCGAGCCGAAGGCCGCGGCTGTCGCGAAGGAAATCACCGATGCCGGGGGGCAAGCCGTGGGTCTCGGAGCCGATGTGTCCGATCCAAGCGCCGTGAACGCGATGGTGCAATGGGCTGCGAAGCAACTCGGGCCGATTCAGATTCTCGTCAACAACGCTGCGATTTATCCGATGGAGACCTTCGACGAGCAGAGCAACGAAAGCTGGAACCATCACCTGCAAGTGAATCTCAGTTCGGTCTTCTACTGCTGCAAAGCGGTTGCCCCGACGATGAAGAAAAAGAAGTGGGGCAAGATCATCAACTTGGCCTCCGTCACGTTCCTGCTTGGCGCCGGCAATTCCCCGGCCTACGTCGCGTCGAAGGGCGGCATCGTCGGCCTGACGCGTAACCTGGCGCATGAGCTTGGCTCGTTCAACATTTGTGCGAACGTACTCTCGCCCGGTCTCATCGACACCGAAGGTTGCCGTCAACTGATGGGCCAGGGCATCTTCAATCAGCAGCACATCGACAAGATCATCGATCAGCAGTGCATCAAGCGCCATCTGCAGCCGCGCGACATCGCGAACGTTGCGCTCTTCCTCGCGTCCCCCGCGAGCGACTGCATCACCGGCCAGTTTATCGAGGCGGACGGTGGTTGGATGAAGTATTGAGGAAAGCGGTCAGCGGTCAGCTTTCGGCGTTCAGCTTGCGAATAAGAGCCGCGAGCATGCGTTTCGTCTGGTCGAGATCGCCTTGGAGATGTTCGTAGCTTGCGAGAGGCATGAACTTCAAGTCTAGCGCGAGTAGGAGTTGATACTCCAATTCGCACGCAGAACCGAAAGCAATTTGCAGGAATCGTCTGAAATCCGAGTCACCTCCGCGCCCACAGCCCTCTGCCATGTTCGATGGTATCGAGACGCAGGCGCGTCGAATCTGGCTCGTGAGACCATACACTTCTTCTTTTGGAAATAAGGTCGTGGTTTTGTACGCCGCAAGAGCAAGGCGGTGTGAGATTTCCCAGACTTTCAGTTGCTTGAAATCTTTCATGTTGAAGTTCCCTTTCTGATATTGGTGAAGATTCGTGGCAGCACCGGTCAGGCTGATCGCTGACTGCTGACCGCTGATAGCTCTAGCGCCGAAGCCACACCCCGATCAAGCTTGCGTGAAATTGTTCGCCAATGATAGCTTCGGCGCAATGGGCAACACATTCGGCCATCTCTTCCGCATCACGACGTGGGGTGAATCGCACGGCGGAGCGGTCGGTGTAGTCGTCGATGGTTGCCCGCCGCGACTGAAACTTTCCGAAGCAGACATTCAGCCTGACCTCGATCGCAGACGGCCCGGGCAGAGTCGCATCGTCACGCAGCGCAAGGAGACCGACACAATCAAGATTCTCTCGGGCGTGTTCGAAGGAAAGACGCTGGGCACGCCTATCTCGATGCTGGTTTGGAACGAGGATCAGCGACCGGAGGCGTACGCGGATTTCAAGGACAAGTTCCGTCCCTCCCACGCGGATTACACGTATCTGGCCAAGTACGGTATCCGCAACTGGGCGGGCGGTGGTCGCGCCAGCGCACGTGAGACGGTTGGGCGTGTTGCAGCGGCGGCCATCGCGAAGAAGATTCTGCGTGAGCGGTGCAAGACGGAAATCCTCGCCTACGTGAAACAGGTGAAGAACCTTGTGGCAAAGGTAAATCCTTCGAAGGTGAAGTTTCAGCAGATTGAGCGCGGCATCGTGCGTTGCCCCGACGAAGTCGCTGCGGAAAAGATGATCCGTATGATCGACGCTGCGCGCAAGCAAGGCGACTCGCTCGGCGGTGTGGTCGAGTGCGTTGCGAGAAACGTGCCCGTCGGTTTGGGCGAGCCGGTGTTCGACAAACTCGAAGCGGACTTGGCCAAGGCCGTGATGTCGTTGCCGGCGAGCAAGGCATTCGAGATCGGCTCCGGATTCAGCGGGATTCTGCTGGCAGGCTCACAGCACAATGATCCATTTACGATTCGTGGCGGGCGGGTGCGAACGAAGTCGAACTTCAGCGGTGGAGTCCAAGGCGGCATCAGCAACGGCGAGGACATCATCATCCGGGTCGCGTTCAAACCGACCGCCACGATCATGCAGACGCAGGAAACAGTGACGATTGATCAGAAGAAAGCGCTGCTGAAGGCGAAAGGTCGTCACGATCCGTGCGTACTTCCGCGCGCAGTTCCGATGGTCGAAGCGATGGTGGCGCTGGTATTGGTGGATCACCTGCTCCGGCATGAGGCGCAGTGCGGGAAGAGGTAGCCGCGAATCACGCGAATTGACGCGAATGGGATGGGGGCGACCGGAGAAGTAGTTGCCACGAATTGCACGAATTCACACGAATGGGATGAAGGACTGATGGCCGCGAAGGGGCGCAAAGAAGCGTAAAGATTGGGGAATGTAAGCGCGAAGAACTGAAGACGATGCTCGCGTCCATCACGGATCGGCGCATCACGATCCAGTTCGCCGCCGATGCCGAGTGGCAGTACACGAAACCCGAGAACGCCGGCATCCGTAAGGAGTTCTACCTTCCGACGGACAGGCCGTTCAAGGGGTAACGAAGCAGCCGGATAGTCACATCGAAGGCGCTCCGATGAACTCGGAGCGCCTTCTTCGTTTAGAGGATCAACGCCTCTGAAATCGAGACTGGATTGATGCGCGGTGGACGGAGTCAACCAATCTCAGGCTCGGAGAAAATATCCGTCATCGAGCACTTCAGGCGTTTCATGATCTGCTCAAGCCGGGATAGCGTGATGCTTTGCTGGCACATCTCCAGCCGGTGAAGCGTGGACGGTGGCAGCCCGACCCTCTTGGAGAACTTTGCATAAGGCAGGTCGCCGCGCTTCTGTCGGAGAAATACTGCCAACTGTCGTTCGAGCTTGCCGGGCACAGACGCAGCCTGCCCAAGAACTCGTTCCGTATGCGGAATATTTGGCGATTGCCTCCATGTCCGCCTTTCTCCAAGGTCTTACCGTCCTTCGGCGTGTGGGATTTCACTGGGTTTTTCTATCGTTTATGTCAAGTGGAATTTTTGTTCGATGAACATTGGGCTTTTTACTTGTTTTACACGGACGTTTCCATACTCTCTGCCGAATTCGGGTTTGGGGATGAAGAATGTGAAAGGAATACCACTATGTATCTTTCGGACCTCTGTGAACTGGGGAGTCGAATGCTCCTGATGCTCAAATCCGTGTCAAACCTTCTCTCGGCGACGCTTTGCGCTCACGGCTTTCGCTCCGCGTTTTTGTGGAGCTTCAGGCGTCTGGCAGTGACGCTCTCGTTGGTCGTTATTACCGATAGCATCGCCCGAGCAGCCACACTTACTGTCAACACTACGGCGGATAACATCGCGGGAGATAATTCTCTGACGCTGCGCGAGGCGATTCTGCTTGTCAACAATGGCGGAAATGCGAGCGCCGCGCTTGGCCGCAGCTTAACCACGCCCGAGCAGAGTCAAATTGTAGGGAGTTTCGGCATCCTCGATACCATCCAGTTTGCCGCCAGTGCCTATGGCACGATCACTCTGGGATCCGCCGAGCTTTTGATTGCCACGAACATGGATATCATCGGTCCGGGTCCGGCCAATCTGGCAATCAAGGGTAACGCTTGTCGTGTGTTCAACATCCCTGGGTACGACGAATACCTTGTGAGTATTTCCGGTATGGTCATCACCAACGGCGTAGCATCTGGCGATGGCGGCGGCATTTACAACTCCGGGATGCTCACAGTAAGCAACTGTATTCTCAGCCGGAACGGGAACGATGGACAAGGTGGCGGGATTTACAACACAGGGACGCTCACCATAAAAAACTGCACTCTCAGTCGCAACTCAAGCGGATCCGGCGGCGGCATATTCACCGACGGCACGCTCACGGTAAGTGATTGCACCCTCAGCGGCAATCACACACAGGCCGGGGGCGGAATATATAATGGCGGCGGAACAGTCACAATAAGCAACAGTACTTTCAACGAAAACTGGGCTCTGGATATCATTCACGACATTTACGGTCATGGCGGGGGCATTTTCAACTACTACGGGGCACAACTGGCTGTAGTCAGTTGTACCTTCAGCGACAACTCGGCGCAATTTGGCGGGGCTATTTTCAATGAGGGCTCCTTTTTGATCGCCGGCAGCACCTTGAGCGGGAATTCGGCGAGCTACGACGGAGGCGGAGTCTACAATACAGTGGGACATTTGGAGATCGGAAATACGATCTTGAAGGCAAGTGTTTCGGGTGGAACTATCGCGAATGAGGGAACCGTCACGTCTCGCGGCTACAATGTTAGCAGCGACGCGGCGGGGGGTGACGCCACGACTAACCCTGGTGGTTGGCTCAACTTCACGGGCGACCAGAGAAACATCGATCCACTTCTTGATCCGGCTGGCCTTCAAAACAACGGGGGGCCAACACGGACCTTCGCGCTGTTGGCTGGCAGCCCAGCTATTGACAAGGGCAAGCGAGACACTATCACAAATCTTGTAAGCAACACGGATCAACGTGGTTTTCCGAGACCCTCTGCCGGGTCGGTTACCAACGCATTCGGCGGCGATGGTAGCGACATTGGCGCGTTTGAGGTTCAGCCGTGCTCCGACGACACGATTCCGCCGTCGGTGCCCCCCGGGCTAATGGCTGCAGCGGCCAGTTGCAACCAAGTAAACCTCAGTTGGAATGCCTCAACCGACACCGGCTGCTCGGGGTTGAAGGGATATAAACTGTACCGCGGCGGCACGTTTCTGAAACTGGTCTTGGCACCGGCCACCTCGACTTCCGACACGCCGGTAGCTCCATCGACAACCAATTCGTACCGAGTCTCGGCTGTGGACAATGCCGATAACGAGTCGGCGCAGGGCAGTCCGGCAGGCGCGACGACTCCTTCATGCCCGATCGCGCTGCCGCTGACCATCGGTGTCTTGACGGTCAACGGCGACCAACTGACCAACCTCGGCAACGATCGCTACCAAGTTTCAGGCAACGTGACCATCAATGGCGCGTTGGCGGCGAGCCAATCGGTTGTCTGCGATTTTAATACGATGCAGGTAAGTTTCAGTGGTCCGATCATGGTCAATGGAAATGCTGATCCTGCCTACCAAAATGTTTTCACCGCTCTTTCGACGGTTGCCATCGATGCATCAACCGGACTCATTTCTGATACGAGCCTAAACAACATCAGTGTGGATCTGAAACTGGCGGGTTTGCCGCTAATGTTCTCGAACCTGAAAGTGGATGGATCAGGCGTTGACTTTGATGCGAGTTTCACGATTCCCAAACTTTCGATGACAGCAAACGGGAATACGGCAGTTGCGGTGAATTTGACGCAGTTGCGATTGGACGATGTTTCCCCGTACCTGCATCTGCTGGGTGCAACTGAAATTCACATCCCGAACGTCTTCCTGGCTAACTCAGGTTTTGGTCTGGAGAGCCTCGATCTGGTCTTGGATGTTCCCAACAAGGATTTCAGCGGCGCCGTAAGCCTGAAACTTCCAAGCGGCAACAGCATTCAAGGAAGCGGGGAAATCATAAATGGCCAACTTAACAGTATCCAGTTCGGGGTAAGCGGATTCCACATCCCCATCTACACGTTTACGGGAGGCGACAGGATTTACCTGACAGCTTTGTCAGGTGGCTTCGATCACCTGAACGACGGTATGCCTTTCACTCTGGAAGCGGGGACATTGGATCCGAACACCTTCTTTGTAACGCAGACCGGTCTTGGTCTGTCGTGGGGTGTCGGTACGGTCGATGCAATCATCGTGGATGGTGCGGCCCTGTGGGACACAAGCTGGAACATGGCATTGGGTGGGCAGCTTCAAATCTTCAGCAGCCGCTTCAAGGTGAGTGACATCGGCGGTCGCTATAACAATGGCGATAAGCTGATCGCGGTGAACGGCAAGCTGGGGATTGATGATTTGTTTTCCTTGAGTGGAACTTTTACCACGTCTTTCGATGCCAACGACCGGTACTTTGCAGGAACGGCAGCGGGTCTGGTTGGGTTGCCCACAGTTCACTGGGGGTGGGGATTTATCCAAGTCAACTTAAATGCGCAGGTGACAGGTGAGGCAGCGTTTTTGGGCCGAGCAACTCCCGTGGAAAAATACTTGGCTGGGGTGCGGGCCACGGCGAATCTTCCGGTCCTCGGTGAGCGATCTGTTAGCTACCAATACAATATGCAGACCGGCGCGTTCAGCGACACGCTCGACTTGGAGTTGGCAGGCTTGCTGAACAATGCAGTATCTTCCGCACAAACACGTAGCGTGAGGTCTCAAGGCACGCTTGCGCTTCAAAGCTCGGGCGCGGTGATTGCGAATGGCATGGGGTCGAATGGCATGATCGTCCGTCTGAAAGGAGAGAATGGAACGACGGCTCTCAACCTTCGTCGGCCTGACTCGACGCTCCTCACACCCCAAGATGCCGACGGCGTGAACATTGCCTATGTGGAAAACCCCGAGGGAAAGCAAACGGTTTACCTACTGAAATCTGCCGAGGATGGGACATGGCAGGCTGAGTTCGATGATACAGGACTTGGGAATTGGAGCGTCGAATTTTTGACACCGAATCCGCCCGCCGCGTTGTCGGTCGTCGCACCTGCATCTGACACTGCTCTTTTCCCGACGAACTCGCTGATTGTGAACTACGCGAGTACGAACTTGATCGGTGATGCGGAAGTCCGCGTGTATCTCGATACCGACCGTGTTTGGGGTGGAGGTATTCTCATGACCAATGTGTCTTCCTTGGATCAGAAGAGCTTCAGTCTTGCCCTGATGGATGTAGCTCCGGGAGTGTACAACGTTTGTGTGGAGGTTGACCCGACGAACCAAATTCCGTTGCATGCTTACTCGACCGGCACGCTGACTGTGAAAGCTCTTCCCGCTGCCGACTTGACAGGTTTTTGGAGCAAGCAGCCATCCGCCAAATGCAAGCAGGGTAAGGCGGGTCTCCAATGCTCCCTCAAAGGCAAACTCACGGTTCAAAACAATGGTGCAGTAGCATCTGTAAGCACGCTTCTTCGTTTTTACGTGATTGGCAATGACGGGCTGTTCATACAGCCCACTGACATTGTGATACCGTCACTTGCAGTAGGTAAGACAGCGAAGGCAAGCTTGAAAGTGACCCTTCCGTCTGGCGTAAGTGCGTCGGGGGTGAAGATCGCGGCCCTTGTGGATCCAGACAGCATTGTGTCTGATTCGGACAGATCCAACAACGCGATCGCTTTCGGCCCGCTTCCGTGAATGGCAATCGAAAAGGAGAATCCAAAATGCAGCACTACATTCGCTTCGTGGTTAGCCTCGCGCTGATCCAGTTGTTGGCGAGCGTTACTTTCGCCACTACTCCAGCCGAAATTCAAACCGCACTCAGCACCCGCTACAAGATCACTACACGGAACGGTTTCACGGCCAGATCAAACAGATTGGCACCATACTCGTGCTCCAGAAAGAGGGACTCCGCGCAGATGTGCCCAAGGCTGTGATGAAGCCGACCATCATCAAGAATCGCGACATCGACTCGGCCGGTGGAGGAAGACACTACCGAATAATTAGATCAACAATTCGGATTGGAACACTCGCACATGAAGCTCGCAAGCCAAAGAAATATGGGCTTCCAAGCCCATCAAATTCGTTTCAAAAAAATTGCATTTAGGGTGTTGACAGGTTCGGAGGGCCTGTGTACTCTGCGCACGCTCAAATTGATAGTTCTTTGCGGTACGTGGCATTTGAGCCTATTCGTTCTCCAATCTGTTCGGAAACGTATAGGCTTTTTTGTCCCCTGAGTTGGTTCGAGGGCGACCGGACTCAAGGGGTGAAGAGAGAACAGCGGTGACGACCGGCGTCGGTAGCCGGGAATTAACCGCTGGGTTTTGTTCACTCCTTGTGACTTCAGTTCCCACGGAATCAAATCAGTGGTGTACTGTCGTCGTTCTTTGAAATGCAGTTAAAGATTGAATTGTGCGATACGTGAAGAGCCTCGTTCGGCCGGGCAGCAATGCTTGGTCGGACATGCTTTGAGATAAGAGAGCTCGCGGGGATCCGTCAGGATTGCCGTGGGTGTACTCAGCAAATCACAGGATCTTCCGATCCGCCTTAGCCGGTGGGTCGGGTTCTCTGTAATTTTTTTACGGAGAGTTTGATTCTGGCTCAGAACGAACGCTGGCGGCGTGGATAAGACATGCAAGTCGAGCGAAGTATGAGGGGTAGCAATATTTCTCATACTTAGCGGCGAAAGGGTGCGTAACACGTAGATCATCTGCCTCCAAGTGTGGAATAGCCCGGCGAAAGCCGGATTAATACCGCATGTGATCGTGAGATTAAAGTCGGGGACCGTAAGGCCTGACGCTTGGAGATGAGTCTGCGGCCTATCAGCTTGTTGGCGGGGTAACGGCCCACCAAGGCTAAGACGGGTAGCTGGTCTGAGAGGACGACCAGCCACACTGGAACTGAGACACGGTCCAGACACCTACGGGTGGCAGCAGTCGAGGATTTTTCTCAATGGGCGAAAGCCTGAAGGAGCGACGCCGCGTGGGGGATGAAGGTCTTCGGATTGTAAACCCCTGTCACTTGGGAACAAATTATATGACCTAACACGTCCTGTATTGATAGTACCAGGAGAGGAAGACGTGGCTAACTCTGTGCCAGCAGCCGCGGTAATACAGAGACGTCGAGCGTTGTTCGGATTCATTGGGCGTAAAGGGTGCGTAGGCGGTGAGGTAAGTCGGACGTGAAATCCCAAAGCTTAACTTTGGAAGTGCATCCGAAACTACCTTGCTTGAGGACTGGAGGGGAGACTGGAATTCTCGGTGTAGCGGTGAAATGCGTAGATATCGAGAGGAACACCTGTGGCGAAGGCGGGTCTCTGGACAGTTCCTGACGCTGAGGCACGAAAGCCAGGGGAGCAAACGGGATTAGATACCCCGGTAGTCCTGGCCCTAAACGGTGCTCACTTGGTGTGGGAGGGAATCGACCCCTTCCGTGCCGAAGCTAACGCATTAAGTGAGCCGCCTGGGGAGTACGGTCGCAAGATTAAAACTCAAAGAAATTGACGGGGGCCCGCACAAGCGGTGGAGCATGTGGCTTAATTCGATGCAACGCGAAGAACCTTACCTGGCCTTGACATGTACGTAGTAGGAGCCCGAAATGGTGACGAGGTAGCAATACCAGCGTACACAGGTGCTGCATGGCTGTCGTCAGCTCGTGCCGTGAGGTGTTCGGTTAAGTCCGGTAACGAGCGCAACCCCTGTGTTTAGTTGCAACCGCCGATGTGAATCGGTGGGCACTCTAAACAGACTGCCCTGTGAAACGGGGAGGAAGGTGGGGATGACGTCAAGTCAGTATGGCCCTTACGGCCAGGGCTGCACACGTGCTACAATGCCCAGCACAGAGGGACGCAAGACCGCGAGGTGGAGCAAATCCCCCAAAACTGGGCTCAGTTCAGATTGAAGGCTGCAACTCGCCTTCATGAAGCTGGAATCGCTAGTAATGGCGCATCAGCTACGGCGCCGTGAATACGTTCCCGGGCCTTGTACACACCGCCCGTCACGTCCGGAAAGCCGTCTGTACCCGAAGTCACCCCTTAAAAGGCGCCGAAGGTATGGGTGGTGATTTGGACGAAGTCGTAACAAGGTAGCCGTAGGGGAACCTGCGGCTGGATCACCTCCTTTCTAAGGAGAGAACGAAAGACGGTCGTGGAATGTCAGAAACGCAGAGGCGACTTTGCGGACCGAAACAGGAAACGATCGAAACTTTCTAGGTCGATGAGTCTTGGATCGTATCGCACAATTCAGTCTTTAACCGATGTTCATTGCAAGAGAGTCTGGGGCAAAGTGGTAACGCCCGGCGTTGGGGGCTGTAGCTCAATTGGTAGAGCACCAGCTTTGCAAGCTGGGGGTTACGAGTTCGAGCCTCGTCAGCTCCACCAACTGCAACCAATTTGAGATTTCCAAATTGAAATCTCACGCGGGCCTGTAGCTCAGTTGGTTAGAGCATGCGCTTGATAAGCGCAGGGTCACTGGTTCGAGCCCAGTCAGGCCCACCATCTTGCGAGAGCGATTGGTCGAACGTGCTGAAATTTCCGCTGTCGAATTTGTCGGCAGCGTGTTCTTTGACAGGTTCCATCTAGGTAGTTGGGACTACAACAGAGCAAAGAGAACCATTCCGCCTCGTCGCAAGACGAGGTTGGATGAGGTTTCATAGGTTTGTGATCAAGCTACTAAGAGCACAAGGTGAATGCCTTGGCACCAACAGGCGATGAAGGACGTAGCAAGTTGCGATAAGCCACGGGGAGCGGCAAACACGCTTTAATCCGTGGATCTCCGAATGGGGCAACCCCGTATGGGTAATTCCGTACGACTCCGGTGTGAATCCATAGCACCGGCAGAGCCAAACGCGGCGAAGTGAAACATCTCAGTAACCGCAGGAAGAGAAAGAGCAATCGATCCCGTCAGTAGTGGCGAGCGAACGCGGGACAGCCTAAACCCAGAGTGCTTGCATTCTGGGGGTAGCGGGACCTCGATATGGCAGGCAGAGAGTTAGCAGAACCCGATGGAAACCGGGGCCATAGAACGTGAGAGCCGTGTATGCGAAAACTCAAAGCCGCCTAGGGGTATCCCAAGTAGTGCGGGCCACGTGAAATCCTGCATGAATCCGCGCCGACCACGGCGTAAGGCTAAATACTCGTTGGTGACCGATAGTGAACCAGTACCGTGAGGGAAAGGTGAAAAGCACCCCTATGAGGGGAGTGAAATAGTACCTGCAACCCTGTGCTTACAATGTGTCGGAGCCCAGCCCATTCTGGGCCCACAAGCTTGAGGAACTATGTACTACGTGTACGTGCTGCAGAATCCAAAGAACGGTGAACTCTACTACGGCTACTCAGCCGACCTGAAGCGTCGCTTCAACGAACATCAGGAGAGGGATCATCCCGGTTGGCGACTCGTTTACTACGAAGCCTACCGGACCGAGAAGGATGCACGGAAGCGAGAGCGCATGCTGAAGCATTACGGTTCAGCGCGAACGCTCTTGAAGAAGCGATTGGAACATAGCCTCAGACTTGAGGACGTAGAATGGGCTGGGTGACGGCCTGCCTTTTGCATAATGAGTCTGCGAGTTATTATCAGCGGCCAGCCTAAGCGTTTCAGACGCACAGGCGTAGCGAAAGCGAGTCCGAAATGGGCGCCCAAGTCGCTGGCAATAGACCCGAAGCGGAGGTGATCTAGCCTTGAGCAGGTTGAAGGTGTGGTAACACACACTGGAGGACCGAACTCGTGGATGTTGAAAAATCCTGAGATGACTTGAGGATAGGAGCGAAAGACTAAACAAACCCCGTGATAGCTGGTTCTCCCCGAAATAACTTGAGGGCTAGCGTTGTGGAAGTACTCCTCGGGGGTAGAGCACTCAATGGACTAGGGACCACACCAGGTTACCGAATCCAATGAAACTCCGAATACCGAGGATCTCAGTATCACAGCAGTCAGACGGCGGGGGATAAGCTTCGTCGTCAAGAGGGCAACAGCCCAGATCGCCAGCTAAGGCCCCAAAGAACGCGTTAAGTGGAAAAGGATGTGACGTCGCACAAACAGCGAGGATGTTGGCTTAGAGGCAGCCATCATTTAAAGAGTGCGTAACAGCTCACTCGTCGAGCGATGTCGCGCCGAAAATGATCGGGACTCAAACGCGTCGCCGAAGCTGCGGATTCGATTGGTCCTCGGACCGATCGAGTGGTAGGGGAGCGTTGCGTGCACGTGGAAGCGGAAGCGGAAGCGACCGTCGAGAGCACGCAAGTGAGAATGCAGACATGAGTAGCGATAAAGTCCGTGTAATTCGGACTCGCCGAAAACCTAAGGTTTCCTGGGGAAGGTTCGTCCTCCCAGGGTTAGTCGGGACCTAAGTCGAGGCCGTAAGGCGTAGATGATGGAAAGCAGGTTCAATATTCCTGCACCACCTGAGGTTAAGCTCTGGAGTGACGGAGAAAGTTAACGCGTGTCGGGTACTGATCGTCCCGGTAGTTGCGCCGCAATGCGCGACTGTAGTGGAAGGCTTCGGCCCAAGCAGACTGCGTGATACTCGGCTTCCAAGAAAAGCTCCAGAGTGTTCCCCTGGGTGCCCGTACCGCATAACGGACACACGTAGGTTCGTCGAATAGACGTAGGCGCACGAGTGAAACCTCTCTAAGGAACTCGGCAAAATAGCCCCGTAACTTCGGGAAAAGGGGCGCCTGGTTTTGTAGCAGCAATGTGGCGAAACCGGGCCGCAGAGAAATGGGTCTACCGACTGTTTAACAAAAACACAGCACTCTGCCAAGTCGTGAAGACGACGTATAGGGTGTGACACGTGACCAATGCGGAAAGGTTAAACACATCCGTCAGCCGCAAGGCGAAGCGGTAGTGCGAAGCCCCCGTGAATGTCGGCCGTAACTATAGACTCGGACCAACCCGTTCGTTGGCACCAACGAACGAGGCTCAACTGTAGTTGTAAAACCTGACTAAATGCTGGGAACTCCGGTTAGAATTCTGAACTACGATCCTGTTGCACTCGGGACGTAACAATGTTCAGATGCGGAAAATCAGCAGGAAAGACACCTAATGTTCGACGTGAAACAAATCCCACCAGACATCGGTCATTACCTGGCCGGATTTGCGGACGGCGAAGGAAGCTTCAACGTCTCCTTTCGACCACGTGCGGATTATCCGTGCGGCTGGAAAGTGAGCCTGTGCTTCAACATCTCCCAACGCGACGAAGTCATTCTCGCGCTGTTCAAGAGATGGCTGAAGTGCGGCACTATGAGACAGCGAAGCGATGGCGTATGGTACTACGAGGTCAACAACCTCGAAGCCAACCGCCAGAACGTCCTCCCGTTCTTCGATCGGTTCGGCTTCCTCTCAGCGAAGAAGAAGCGCGACTACTCGAAATTCAAACAACTCGTCGGGCTACTCGTCCAGAAGCAGGAGCGAACGCCAGAAGGCATTCGTCGAATCCTCGAAATCCGCCGCGACATGAACGACGGCGGCAATCGAAGATACAACGACGAACAAATTCTGGCCGCCTGCGGAAAGGCGATGGGTGAATCCTCAGAGACTATACGTCAGGGTTCTTTGGGTAACACCGGGAACAAGATATAGTCCGGCCTCCATGGCGACATGGAGAGCACGCGCGAAAGCGCGGGCCGCTTCGATCGTAATGCAAGCTTCCAGCTTGTATGCATCGAAGTAGTAACATCAGCGAACGGTCCTAAGGTTAACCTAAAAGCTAGCCTGCCTTGGGAGTAATCCTGAGGGCAACAGTCAACTATATGCGGGAAACTCCTCCACAGGCGTTGATACTCGCTTGACCGCAAGGTCGAAGCAGTAACAATGCAACGCACATGGGGACAATCCGCAGGGAAGTCGAGGAGAAATCCTTTGACCCCTCAGAGACCAAACGTTGAAAGTCCTAACATGAGCCAGGAACTCAGCCCCGACTGGATCGTCGGGTTTATCGATGGCGAAGGCTGCTTCCACATCGGAATCAGCAAGCACCCCGAGGTGCGCTTCGGTTATCAGATACTACCCGAGCTGACAGTCGTGCAGCACGAGAGAGACATCGATCTCCTGCAGCGGCTCCGTTCCACCATGAACTGTGGCGTCGTCAGACGCAACCATGGTGATCGGTATTGCTGGAGAGTGCGAGACCTCAAAAACCTCGCCGAGATCATCGTGCCGTTCTTCGACAAGCACAAGCTTCGCTCGAAGAAGGCGATCGAGTTCCAGAAGTTCGCCAAAGTCGTAAAGAAGATGGTCAAGCAGGAGCATTTGACAGAAGAAGGCTTCAAGCAAATCTGTCAGATCGCCTCCGGCATGAACCGCGGCGAGCCAAGGCCAGTGTTAGGCTTAAGAGAGAGTCCATTCCAGGGCGAAAGTTCTGGGTAAAATGAGCGAAATTCCTTGTCGGGTAAGTTCCGACCTGCACGAATCGTGTAACGAGTGGACCGCTGTCTCGGAGAGGAGCTCGGCGAAGTTGTAGTGGCGGTGAAGATGCCGCCTACCCGCAGTAGGACGGAAAGACCCCGTGCACCTTTACTGTAAGCTGGTATTGAGTTTTGGTCTGCGATGCGTAGCGTAAGTGGGAGCCTTTGAAACCTCGCTTTTGGGTGAGGTGGAGGCGCAATGTGAAACACCACTCTTCTCAAACTAAGATTCTAACCCCGCGCCGTTAGCCGGCCGGGAGACAGTTCCAGCGGGTCAGTTTGACTGGGGCGGTTTCCTCCCAAAGAGTAACGGAGGAGCACGAAGGTTCCCTCAGCATGGTTGGCAATCATGCGACGAGCGTATGGGTAGAAGGGAGCTTAACTGCGAGACTTACAAGTCGAGCAGGTGCGAAAGCAGGTCCAAATGATCCGGTGGTTGAATGTGGAATTGCCATCGCTCAACGGACAAAAGGTACGCCGGGGATAACAGGCTTATCGGATCCAAGAGTTCATATCGACGATCCGGTTTGGCACCTCGATGTCGGCTCATCGCATCCTGGGGCTGGAGAAGGTCCCAAGGGTCCGGCTGTTCGCCGGTTAAAGCGGTACGCGAGCTGGGTTCAGAACGTCGTG
>Ga0187892_10007834_pt1 | contig 14987 bp, 11 predicted proteins | sample MA1701073metaG_FD_139345 | JGI IMG/M metagenome (GOLD analysis project Ga0187892, IMG submission 139345) | Bio-ooze microbial communities from a basaltic lava cave in the Kipuka Kanohina Cave System on the Island of Hawaii, USA - MA170107-3 metaG ... | reverse complement strand
TCCTCCGAAGCGATGCTGCGCACCGTTCCTTTGGCATCTCCGCCGGCTGCCGTTGTGTCTTCCTCGACCGCTCCGAAAGCGCCGAACAAGACGTTGGTGATCGAACGGTTCATCGCGCGGCACATCAAGATCGAAAGCAAGAACCCCGACGTGCCGTCGAGCGAGCCGGTGATGATCTGAATCTTGTTCATCAGTACGAAGCCCATTGCCGCGTCGGCCAGGCCACCGTACGAGTTCAACAACGCGATGACCACCGGCATGTCGGCGGCGCCGATGGGGATGACCAGCAACAGTCCGAAGACCATCGACAGCGCGACCATGACGTAGAAGAAAGTCGTCGCTTGCTGAGTAGCGACCAGATAGACGGCTGACGCACCGATCACCGAAAGCAGCGCGAGGGTAAAAATGTTCTGGCCGCGGTAGGTGATCGGCCGACCCGGCAGCAACTCTTGCAGCTTGGCTGCCGCAATCAGACTGCCAGTGAACGTCAACGCGCCGACGATCACTTCGAAGTCGAGCGCGATCAGCGTCACTCGATCGAGCTCGCCCTGGAAGCGGAAGTATTCGGATACACCGACCAGGCACGCTGCCAGCGCGCCGAGGGAGTGCGACAACGCCGTTCGCTGTGGCACCGCGGTCATTGGGATACTCAATCCCAGCCCGCCACCGACGACCGAACCGATCAGCAGTCCGATGGTGATCCAGGTGTAGGTGACGATGTGGTGATGGAAGAGAGTGCCAATGACGGCGATCGTCATTCCCAAGGCCGCCAGACCCATGCCGCGGCGCGCCCATTTGGGTGAGCTCAACCCCTTCAACCCGAGGACGAACAGCGCGGCCGAGACGATGTAGCAGTAGCGCAGCGCTTCCGGTGCGACGTCCTCGCGCACGTAGTGTCCCAAACTCACGTCGGCGGGCTTGGTCGCGTAGACCGCGCCGATCACCAGCGCCGCGAGCCCAACCACCACCAGAAAAGCTCTCGATTCCGGGCGCGGACCACCGGTCTGCTCGCGTTCCTGCGCCGTGCGGAACATGCGCAGCATGCGGTCGGTGATGAGAAAGCCGCCGACGGCGTTGGTCGACGAGCAAATCACTGCGACGACGCCGAGCAGAGTACACACCCAGCCGCTCGGCACGTTGCTGTAATCACCGCCGGCTACGACCAGGGATCCGACCAGGGAGATCGCTGCAATCGCGTTGGTCGCCGACATCAGCGGCGTGTGCAAGAGCGGTGGCACACGCGTGATGATGTGGTAGCCGAGAAACCCGGCGAGCATGAAGATGTAGAGACCAACCTCGAGCTCTGTCGTCATTCTTCTCCCTCAGCGCAGCGACGCAGCTGCACGCGACCGTTCCGGCCTCACCCGGAAGCGAGCCCCGAAAGGCCACACGGATCGTTCCAGGTGGGCGCCTCGTGACACGAGACGCACACACAATCTCTTCTTACTCGCCAGTGGCCTCGGCCGTCCGCACCCCATACCGCGCCCGCAGGAACTCGATCACAGGCGGAAGTAGGGAGAGTACGATGATCGCCAGAATGACGATATGGAAGTTGTCTTTGACGATCGGAATGCCGCCGAACAGATATCCACCCAAAAGGAAGGAACAAACCCAGGCGATTCCGCCGGTGACATTGAAGAGAGCAAAGCGCGGATAGCGCATCTTGCCGATACCCGCGACGAACGGCGCGAACGTCCGGACGATGGGCATGAACCTCGCCAACACGATGGTCTTACCGCCGTACTTTTCATAAAAGCGCTGCGTTCGGTTCAAATGCTCCTTGTTCAGCAACCATGTTTCGCCGGTGAACACCTTGGGTCCCAGCCTGTAACCGATCGCATAGTTGAGGGCATCACCGCCTACCGCCGCTATCGTAAGCAGCACCATCGTTTCCGCGAGGCCGATCGGCGAACCAGGCAGCGAGATCAGCGCCCCGGTTGCGAACAACAAGGAGTCTCCGGGGAGAAATGGAGTGACGACCAAACCCGTCTCGCAGAAGACAATGGCGAACAACAGGACGTACAGCCACGGCCCGAACATTTCAGCGCCAGTGACCAGATGTTCGTCCAAATGCAGGACGACAGAAGCGATATCGGAGATCCACTCCATCTTATTTCCCTCGTCGACAGATTCCCGGAATTTCTTGCCCCAACCGTTTATAATGTCCCGAACGCGACGCGCAATGGACGCGGTCCAGAATCTTCCGGGTCAGCCGCGCAATTGGTCTGAGACCCCTGCGTGTGTCATGCTTTGCCGTGCCCTGAGGTACATTGCATGAAACTGCGACCGCTCGTCCTTGCCCTTGCCATCACCTGCTGTTCCTTGGGCGCCCGAGAAGCAGTCTCCCAGGCTCCCCCGCCACCCAGGGTCGTATTCAAGAGCGTCAAGATCTTCGACGGCAAGACCGACAGGCTGTTCGAGGACATGAACGTCCTGGTCGAAGGCAACAAGATCGCCAAGGTTTCCAAGACGCCGATCGATATTCCGGGAGCGCGGGTCATCCAGGCGGTGGGTCGAACCTTGATGCCCGGTTTGATCGACGCACACGCGCACACAATCTTCGAACGTGTTTCGCAGTGGGAGTTCTTCACCGTGGACATCGGTTACATCCACATCAACGCGGCGAAGGCAGCCGAACACCGGGTGATGCAAGGCTTCACCGCGGTACGCGACCTCGGCGGGCCGTCCTTCGGACTGAAACACGCCATCGATGCGTGGATGGTCAAGGGGCCGCGCATCTACCCGTCGGGCGCAACCATCTCGCAGACCGGCGGGCACGGGGATTTCGGCGCTGTGAACGACGTGCCCCGCTTGACCGACGGGCCATTGAGTTATCCGGAGCGCGTCGGCGCGACTATTCTCGCCGACGGCGTTGATCAGGTCCTTCTTCGTGCGCGTGAGCAGCTGCGCCAGGGGGCAAGCCAACTCAAGCTGATGGCTGGTGGCGGCGTCGCCTCGGCCTACGACCCGCTGGATGTCGCGCAGTACACCGAAGCGGAGCTCCGTGCCGCCGTCCAAGCAGCCGAGAACTGGGGCACGTACGTCACGGTACATGCCTACACGCCGCGCGCCATCCAGACCGCAGTCGCAGCCGGCGTGAAGTGCATCGAACATGGACAGTTGATGGACGAGGAAACGGCGAAGCTGCTCGCACAGAAGAAGATATGGCTGTCGTTACAACCCTTCCTGGACGACGAGGATGCGATCCCCATGGTCGGCGCCAACCGCGAGAAGCAACTACAAGTCGCGGCCGGTACCGACAACGCCTACAAACTTGCAAAAAAGTACAAGCTCAAGTTGGCCTTCGGTACCGATACGCTCTTCAGTCCGAAGCTGGCCGACAGTCTGGGCAAACAACTCGCCAAGCTGACGCGCTGGTTCACACCGTTCGAAGTTTTGCGCATGGCCACCTCGACCAACGCCGAGCTGCTGGCTATGTCGGGGCCCCGCAATCCCTATCCCGGCAAGCTCGGCGTCATCGAGGAAGGCGCGTACGCCGACCTCATCCTGGTCGACGGTGACCCATTGCAAGACATTTCCCTGATCGCCGATCCCGAGCAGCGCTTCGTCGTGATCATGCGGGACGGCGACATCCTCAAGAACCACCTGCGGTGAGAGTGCCGCGCCTCGATAGCCGCCGGAGGAACTGGCGACTACTCGTGGCCGAGTAGGAGGGGAGGGCTCCGTATCGAGGCTGCGGCGGCGAGCTTGGCGGTGCGATGCGGTTACAGCACCAACTGCAAGCGCGTGAAGAGCACGTGTTCGGTTTCGCGGTCGTCCGCGACCGTGGTGCCGCCGGTGGCGCCGGGCTTGGAGGATCCGCCATCGAACGTCGTATTGGCGTAGTCCACCACGACCTTGAAGTTCCTGTTCAGGTACCAGTTCAGGCCGACCTGCCACTCATCGGCTTGTTCGACGGATCGCTTGTTGTCGGCGTAGCCGTCGTCGAACGCGTCCTCATCGAGCCGTAGCTGGCCGTAGCGGAAGGCGATTTCGAAGGCGCCCCAATTGTTTTCGAACGGGTTGAGCGGGCGGAACGGGACGACCCCTTTGAACGAAGCCGGTTCGCCGGTGAGGACGTAGGACGTGGCGATCTGCCACGCGCTGTGGTTCAACGTGTCGCGTTCGGTGTTGAATCTGACCGTGTTGGCTGAGACGGCATATTCCCCCATCAGACCGAACGACGAATAGTAGAAGTAGGTCTGCGGCGAGATCCGCCAGCGATCGCCCGCGGCCGTGGTCGTATCGGCGGTCGTCGCGGGATTCCCCGCCTTGTAGCGAAAGATCGTCGCCTGTCCGGCGCTGCGGTACTGTGGCAGGTCGGGCGACGCCGCGGTCCCTCTCTGGTGACCGAACGTGCCCGCCAAGCCGACGCCGAGGTTCTCGAAGGCGACGAATTGGGTGTTGCGCAGCGGATGGAGAAACAGCCGCCCGGCGAAGTCTTTGTCGTCATTCAGCTCGCCATCGTTGTTTTGACCGTCCTGCGCGCCATTGAAGATGCCGAGCGCATAGGTGACTGCCCCGTTCCATGGCTCGCCCCAGAGCTGGACACCGATGTCGCGGTTCGGCACCAGGTTTGTCGGCAGGCCGCGCTCAACGAAGGGTATGGCGGTTGCCGACTGCAGGCGCTCTAGCCCTACCGGTGGCTTGAACTTGCCGATCCGCAGTTTGAAGTCGGGAAAGTACGTGATGTCGGTGTATGCGTCGAACAACGCCAGTGAGCTGCCGGCGAAGTCGGGCATGATGCGGTATTCGAAGTACCTGGCGAGGGTTCCCTCGAGGCTCACGCGAACGCGGCGGAACAGGAAGCGGTTGGTGTCGTCCTTCTCATCGTCCTCGAGAAAGAACCGCCCATCGAGCTGTGTATAGCCGGTGATCCTGAGCCTGTACGCGTTGTCGGCGGAGTTGATGACGAACCCGTCTTTTGCGCTCCATTGTGCCAGTGGAAAACGCTTGAGGATGTCGATTCCCGATTCGTGCTCGCGGGTCTCGTGGTTGAGGCGGTCGACCTGCTCTTCGAGCTCCTTGATACGGCGCTCCTGGTCTTCGTTTCGCTCGACCTGTTCGTCGGCCGCGGGTGGTGATTCGGCAATGGCCGCGCCGACAGTAGTGACCGACGTCAGAACGAGCGCGATCGCCCATGGAAAAGTCCGAACGGAATGCATGCCAGCTCCTTTTGCGTGCATCCCTTCCGGTTGTCCGGTGAGCGGTGCGATTTGCTTAGCGAGCGCCTCCCTGCGACGGGTCGGCGAAAAAATGGTTCAGCTATCGAAAGTCGTACTCGTTGCCCCTACGGGCAAGGCGGGGCGCCGTTTGTCTTCTGCAATCGCAACCTCTCGGTACGTTCCACCTGGACGACAACGCCATCGTGAACGATGAGGGTTACCTCGCCGTAGCGAAGGCCGGCCAGGGCGTCACGTACGCGTTCGAGCGCGATTGCGTTCGGCGTTTGCTCGTTGAAAGCCATGGCAATCTCCTCTTCAGTCATATTTGGAAGTCGTTTCCACCGAACATGCGAACGCGTTTCGGGAAAACGAAGATCGTGTCGGCTACTTTGAGGTCTAAATCCTGATAGCGTTCGCGCGGCACCTCGACGTTGATGGCGATGCCGAAGTCCTTCGAATACGCCTCGACCTTGACCACCGCGCTTGCGGCGTTGATGCGAACGATCTCGGCCCTCATCGATGTCCCGCCGCGCGGCAAACGATCCAACTCGAGCTCGTGCGGGCGCACATATGCCATCACCGGAATGTCCTCATCGTGCGAGTGATCGGGATAGGCGACGTCGAGAGCGCCGAGCATGGCGCGGCCGTGAAAGACGTTGACGTTGCCGAGGAAGTCCATCACGAAAGCATTGGCGGGATGCTCGAAGACGTCGTGTGGGGTTCCCTCCTGTTCGATGCGGCCGCGGCTCATGACCACCACACGGTCGGAAACTTCGAAGGCTTCCTCCTGATCGTGCGTGACAAACACACTGGTGACGTGAATTTCGTCGTGAAGCCGGCGCAGCCAGCGGCGCAGCTCCTGGCGAACCTTCGCATCGAGCGCGCCGAACGGTTCATCGAGCAAAAGGACCTTTGGTGCGGCTGCCAAAGCCCGCGCCAGGGCGACGCGCTGTCGCTGTCCACCGGAGAGCTGAGAGGGAGCATGCGACCCGATGCTCTCGAGTTGGATGAGGTGGAGCAGCTCGTTGACGCGTTCTTTGATCTTTGCTTCTTGCCACCCGCGCACGCGCAGTCCGAATGCGACGTTCGCGAAGACACTCATGTGCCTGAAGAGCGCATAGTGCTGGAAGACGAATCCGACGTTGCGCTCGCGCGGTGAACGATGTGTCGCTTCTTCCTCTTCGTAGAGGATGGATCCGGTGTCCGGCATTTCGAGGCCGGCGATGATGCGCAGCAGCGTCGTCTTTCCGGAACCCGAAGGACCGAGTAGGGCGACCAACCCTCCGTGAGGGACCTCGAGGCTCACCTCGTCGAGAGCGACGAAGTCACCGAACCTCTTGGTGATGTTCTTGACGGATATCCCCACCTCGGGCGCCTCCTCGCCGGCGGGAGGAACCGTGTCATTCGGTGTGAACAGGTGCAACCGTGGCGCACGCTGGGGTGAGGGGGGCAGAGTCGCGGCCGCCGCTTCACCGAGTGAGGCATCGCGCTTTCGCGCCGCAAGGTCGCGGCGCGTCTGCCATTCGAGCGCCGCCTTGAGCGCCAGACTGATGAGCGCCAAAGACGCGAGAAGTGACGCAAGCGCAAACGAGCCCGACAGGTTGTATTCCTGGAACAGCTTCTCGATCCGCAGCGGCATGGTGTCGGTCTTCCCGGCGATGTGGCCGGAAACGACGTAGACGGCGCCAAACTCTCCCATCGCCCGCGCATTGCAGAGGATCACGCCGTAGAGCAGGCCCCATTTCACGTTGGGCAGTGTGACGCGCCGGAACATCTGCCAGCCACGCGCCCCCAGGCTGACGGCCGCAGTATCCTCATCGGAGCCGATCGCTTCCATCAGCGGGATGAGCTCTCGTGCGACGAACGGGAAGGTGACGAAGGCGGTTGCCAGAATGAGTCCGGGAGTGGCGAAGATGATCTTGATGTCGTGTTCGCGCAGCCAAGGGCCAAGGTACCCCTGGAGCCCGAAGATGAGTACGAAGATCAAACCGGCGACGACTGGCGACACGGAGAATGGCAAGTCGATCAGCGTCGTCAGGAGTGTGCGTCCCGGGAAACGAAAGCGAGCGATCAGCCAAGCCGCCGCGACACCGAAGATCATATTGGCGAGCACTGCGGCCGGCGCGACTCGCAGCGTCAGAGTGATCGCGTGCCACGTATCCGGGTCGTTGACGATGTTGTCCCAATAGCTCCGAGGGCCGTTCGCCAGGGCATAGTAGAACACGTTGACCAGGGGAATGATCAGCAACACCGCGAGCACCAGGACCGCGAGGCTGATCAACGACCAGCGTACCGCCCAGTGGTCCTGCTGCGCGCGCCGTCCCGATTGCGACGGTAGAGCTATTGCAGCTTCATGCGACATCGATCTTGCTCCAGCGCTCGAGGAAATTGATGATCGCCAACATCGCCAGCGACGAAATGAGCAGGACGACGGCGATCGCCGTGGCTTCGCCGTAGGCGAACTCCTCGAGGCGCGCGACGATCAGCACCGGCGCGATCTCGGTCTTGAACGGCATGTTCCCGGATACGAAGACGACGGACCCGTACTCGCCGAGAGCGCGCGCGAATGCCAGGGCAAAGCCGGTCACCACCGCTGGAAGCACCGCCGGTAGGATGACGCGCCGGAACGTTTGAAAGCGAGTGGCGCCAAGGCAAGCGGCGGCTTCCTCGACTTCGGCGTCGAAGTCTTCGAGGACGGGTTGGAGTGTGCGTACGACGAACGGCAAACCGATGAAGGTGAGAACCAGAACGATCGCGAGGCGCGAGTAGGCGCCGTGTATGCCGAGAGGGACGAGATACTGTCCCAGCCATCCTGTCGGAACGTAGAGCGAAGAGTACACCAGGCCGGCGACGGCGGTGGGCAGAGCAAACGGCAAGTCGATCAGCGAATCGAAAAGCCGCTTGAGCGGGAAGTCGTAACGCACCAACACCCACGCGATCAGGATGCCCAGGAAGACGTTGATACCGGCTGCGATCAATGAGGTTCCGAAGGTCAGCGCGTATGCGGCGCGCGCACGCTCGGTCCACACGGTCGCCCAGAACTGGTCGAGGGACAGCGTGCTCGCCTTCAGAAACAGCGCCGTCAACGGAAGCACGACGAGCAACGTGAGGTAGAAAACGGTGTAACCGAGACTCAAACGGAATCCCGGCAACACTCTGCGATTGACGTCGCTCATGATCGACTCTGTTTCCTCAGGTCAGGCAACGGTGACGCGTCACTTCGGTTTGTAGATACTGTCGAAGATCGAGCCGTCACCGGTGAACTTGAGCCTCGCTGCATCCCAGTCCTTGGCGATGTCCGTGATCGGAAACAGTTTCGTGTCCGGGAAGATCGCGGCGTATTTCTGCAGGATCGCGGGGTTGGTCGGCCGGTAGAAGTTCTTCGCGATGATTTCCTGGCCGGCCTCGCTGTAGAGGAAACTCAGATAGGCTTCGGCGGCCTCGCGCGTTCCGTTGCGTTTGACGTTGGCGTCGACGACGGCGACGCGCGGTTCGGCGAGGATGCTGATCGGCGGGATCACGATCTCCAGTTCTCCCTTGCCCGCTTCCTTCACCTCGAGGTGCGCTTCGTTTTCCCAGGCGAGGTGGACGTCGCCGATTCGCTTCTGGACGAACGTCGTGGTTGCGGCGCGTGCGCCGGAGTCCAGAACGGGCGCCTGCTTGTAGAGTTTGGTGATGAAGTCCAACGCGTCCTTCTCCGCGCCGCCGCGCAGAATCACCGAGCCCCATGCGGCCAGTAGGCTGAGTTGACCGTTTCCGGAGGTCTTTGGATTGGGTGTCACGATTTCGATGCCCGGTCTGATGATGTCGGGCCAATCCTTGATTCCCTTCGGGTTGCCCTTGCGAACGACGAAGACGATCGTCGAGACGTACGGTAGCGAGTCATTCGGCAAGCGCTCGCGCCACCCGGAAGATATGAGACCGGCCTTCCGGATCGCATCGGTGTCCGTAAACATTGCCAGAGTGACGACGTCGGCTCCGAGTCCGTCGATGACAGCCCGTGCTTGCGTGGAAGAGCCTCCATGCGACCGATTGACGGTGAGGTCGTTGCCGGTTTGTGCCTTGTATTGAGCGACGAAACTCTCGTTGATGGCGCGGTAGAGCTCGCGCGTCGGATCGTAGGAAACGTTGAGCAACTCGATAGCTTCCGCGTGCGCGGGAGTCGCGGGTGTGACGGCGATGAGGATCGCTACGATGAGTATCCGTAGATTTCCGAACATGTTGCTTCTCCTTGGTTCGAACAGAATTGAACGGCCTCGCGCGGCGCGAGTCGTCGATGAATCAGTGTGATTGGAACGAAAGAGCCCTGGAGTCTGCTACTCGGGCGCGCGGTTGCCGTGCGTCGATGCCGAGAGGTCAGGAGCCCGACGATCGCGACGTGTTGCCAAAGCGGCTGCGAGAGGCCTCCAGGGCTGTCTACAGCAACACGTGATCAGAAAGCTGATTTCTCTCATGACGTCGTCGCGACTCTCGGCTGCACCGGATCAACCCAGCTGTTCGGCGTAGGTCATGACCAGGTACACCACCGCTTCATCCTTGCCGGGGTTGGAATACGTGTGCGGCACGTCCGCCTTGAACTGGATCGCATCGCCAATACCGAGCTCATAGATCTGGTCGCCGGTGCCGATCCCCAACGAGCCGCTGGCGACCACTAGATTTTCGACTGTACCTGGCGGATGTGGTTCGGCGACTTCGACCGCGCCGCCGGCAAGACGCAGCTCATAGAATTCAGTCGTTCGCGGTTTGTCGTACGGGAAAAGTGCGCGCGATGAGAAGCTTCCATCTCTCGACGTCAGGATCTTCGCATTCGCAGCGTTCAAAACTCTGGTGCTCGTGACCCTTTCCTCCGCGATCAGTGTGGAAAAGGGCACGTTCAGTGCCTTCGCAATTTTCCAGAGGACGTTTATCGTCGGCGTGCTCTGACCGAGCTCGATTTGCCCGAGCATGGCTCGGCTGACATCGGAAAGCTGTGCCAGGGCTTCCAGAGATAGTGCTCGGCTTGAGCGTAGGCGGCGCAGGTTCGCGCCGACCGCTGGCGGCAGGGCGGCATCATCCGTCTCTCCCGACAGCTCCGGCCTGGGCTCGACCGTACTCGCCCCGCGAGCCGCCGCGGCCATCCTGTTCGACCCCTGGCGGCGGCCGCTGCGGCGCGCGGCTGGGGCTTTCCGTGAGCTCATGATGGATGCGTTATCTGTTATAACGGATGACATGTCAAGCCCTTTCTGCAGAAAGTTGTGGGCCTCCCAGCTTTTTTTCGAGACGTGGGCGAAGGCGGAGATCGCTACAAAATCGGTTTATTTCTTTGATTTTGACAGCGGTGGATGTGTCGGTGACAATAGCGCTTGGACGGAAATTATTACGATCGGGGGTTTTTTCAATCTTGACGAGTAGCGCCTCATCCGACATAACGGACGTCATGATCGCGGCGCATGTCGTCACCGCTTGTTGTTGTACGAAGGCCTGGCTGTGATTTGGTGGATGTCCGCATCCACCTCTCGCAGAGGCACATGAGGACGTCCGGACGACCGATCATTGTGTTCACCGACGGCGCCGCGAAGGGCAATCCAGGGCCTGGCGGTTGGGGTGCGGTGATCGTCACGCCAGACGACCGAGTACAAGAGCTCGGTGGCGGCGCCGGCCATACGACCAACAACCGCATGGAATTGACCGGACCGATCGAAGCCCTGCGTCATCTGCGGAAGACTCCCGGTCCGGTGGCGCTGCACACCGACTCGACGTACGTCATTCGCGGCATGCGCGAGTGGATCTGGGGGTGGCGCCGGCGTGGGTGGAAGACCGCCGAGGGCAAAGACGTCCTCAATCGCGAGCTATGGGAACGCTTGTCCGGCGTGGTCGCTCAACGCGCTCCCGACAAGATCGAGTGGCATTATGTCCGCGGTCATATCGGTATCCCGGGCAATGAGCGTGCCGACGAGATCGCCAACTCCTACGCCCTCGGCGATCCTCCCGGCCTCTACGAAGGTCGGCTGCGCACCTATCCATCGAACGTCCTCGACATCCCCACAGATACGAGCCTGCCGCAGCGGTCGAGCGGCTCACGGGGCGACGCCGCCAAGGCTTCGGCATACTCGTATCTGAGCGTCGTCGACGGTGTTCTCATGCGTCACGCGACTTGGTCTGAATGCGAGCGGCGTGTGAAAGGTCGTTCGGGCGCGCGCTTCAAGAAAGCAAAGAGTCACGACGACGAAGCGGCGATCTTGCGCGACTGGGGATTCGATCCCGACGCTGTCTGAAACGGCCGCGTTGCGGCCGTTCTCGGGTCATGTCTGAAACCCGGCGACGCGCGCCGTCGGCGTGCGTAATTTGAATCGACCTACGGGCGCTGATACAAACCGGCGACACCGATTCCCATGGACTACAAGAACACTCTCAACCTTCCCAAGACTGACTTCCCAATGCGTGGCAACTTACCGCAGCGCGAGCCTGAGATGGTCGCGCGTTGGGAGGCGATGGGGCTTTACGAGAAGCTGCGGGCGCAAAACGCCGGTAAACCGAAGTACGTCCTTCACGACGGTCCGCCGTACGCCAACGGCCACGTCCATCTCGGCACCGCACTGAACAAGATCATCAAGGACATGGTGGTCAAATCGAAGATCATGGCCGGCTTCGACGCGCCATACGTGCCGGGCTGGGATTGCCACGGCATGCCGATCGAGCATCAGGTGGTCAAGGAGCTCGGCGGCAAGGCACGCGCGATGAGCCGACTCGACATCCGCCGCCGCTGCCGCGACTACGCCGACAAGTTCTTCAAAATTCAACGCGAGGAGTTCCGCCGGCTGGGCGTCGTTGGCGACTGGGATCACCCGTACCTGACGATGTCGGCGGACTACGAAGCCGGCATCATCCGCGTGTTTGGTAAGCTCGCCGAAGGCGGGTTCATCTACCGCGGCTTGCGTCCGGTCCATTGGTGCGCCACCTGCGCCACCGCCCTCGCCGAGGCCGAGGTGGAGTACGCGGATCACGTCTCGCCATCGATCTATGTCCGCTTCCCCTTCATCGGCACCCGGGAGGAAGCTCGGTCGATTGCCGTACATCCGAAGGATCGTGATGAGCTCGAGAAGCGCAGTGATAAGCTGTACTGCGCGATCTGGACAACGACTCCCTGGACGCTGCCGGCGAACCTCGGCATCTGTCTGAATCCCCATCTCGACTACGTTGCGGTCGACATCGTTGGCTCGTCCTACATCATCGCCGAGCGCCTCGCCGACTCTTTTCTGGAGGCCATCGGTGCTTCGAAGAACACACAGCGCTTCCCCGTGAACCTGTCTCCTCTCGACGGCCGCGATGTATTCCGGCATCCCTTCATCGACCGTCCGTCGCGCTTGCTGTTCGAAGCTCACGTCACGGCGGATGTCGGCACCGGTTGCGTGCACACGGCGCCTGGACATGGTTATGAAGACTTCGCGGTCGGCCAGAAGTACGGGCTGCCGGTGCTCACGCCGGTCGATGACCGTGGACGTTTCACCGAGGAAGGTGGCGTCTACGCCGGACGCAACGTCTTCGAGAGCAACGACGATATCGTCGAAGAGATGCGCGGCTGCGGCGCGCTGATCAGCGCCGAAAAAGTCGGTCATTCCTATCCGCATTGCTGGCGCTGCAAGAATCCGCTGATCTTCCGCGCGACGGAGCAGTGGTTTTTGCGCGTCGATCATTCCGACCTGCGTGGCAATGCGTTGCGCGCGATCGATTCGACGAAGTGGGTGCCGCAGTGGGGACACGACCGTATCCACAACATGATGGAGACGCGGCCGGATTGGTGTCTGTCGCGGCAACGTGCCTGGGGTGTGCCAATCCCCGCATTTCGCTGTACCGGCTGCGCCAACTACGTGTACGAACCTAAACTGATCGCGCACGTCGAGAAGCTCTTCGCCGAGCACGGTGCCGACATTTGGTACGAGTGGCCGGCGGGCAAGCTGCTTCCCGAGGGTTACAAGTGCTCCTGTGGTGGTGATGCCTTCGAGGTTGACCCGAACATCCTCGACGTCTGGTTCGATTCTGGATGCTCACATGAAGCGGTATTGCGCACGCGCGAAGATCTTCGCTGGCCGGCTGATCTCTACGTCGAAGCCGTCGATCAGCATCGCGGCTGGTTTCAGGTCTCGTTGATCACCTCCGTCGCGATGGACGGCAAGGCGCCGTACGCCGCGGTCCTCACCCACGGTTTGATCCTCGACGAAGCTGCGAAGAAGATGTCGAAGTCGCTCGGCAATACGATCGCGCCGGAGGACGTGATCAAAGCGAATGGCGCGGAGATTTTGCGGCTGCTGTTCGGTTCGGTCGACTACACGGCCGATACTTGCTTCTCGAAGAATCTGCTGGCGCCGCAGCTCGAATCCTACCGCAAGATCCGCAACACCTGTCGGTTCCTGCTCGGGAATCTCTACGACTTCACGCCGGAGACGGATGCGGTGCCTTTCGATCGCCTGCCGGAAATCGACCGGTGGATTCTGCACCGCACCGCCGAGCTGGCGGAGCGGGCACGTCGCGCGTACGACCAGTTCACCTTCCATCATGTTGCCCAAGGGCTGGTGAATTTCTGCGCCGTCGATCTCAGCTCCCTCTACCTCGATATCGTCAAGGACCGGCTCTACTGCTCCGGTGCAACCGATACCGGGCGCCGGGCAGCGCAGACCGTGTTGCTGTCGATTCTGGAGACGATCGTGCGGTTGATGGCTCCAGTGTTGTCATTCACCGCCGAGGAGATCTGGGGATTCATGCCGGCCGGTAGCCGGCCGGAGAGTATCTTTCTGGCGGGCTTCGGCGATGATCCGCGGCGTGACGACGAGCTGGGGGCGAGGTGGGCCAAGCTCCTCGATATCCGCACCGCGGTGCTCAAGGCGCTCGAGGACGCGCGTCAAGCGGGTGTGATCGGACACTCACTCGACGCGCGTGTGCAGTTGGCGGGCCGGGATGCGATCGCTCGACTGTTGGTGGAGCAGGAAGACCAGCTGCCTTCGTTCTTCATCACCTCGCAGGTGGAGTTGGTCGACGACGCGAGCGGCGCGCAGGAGAGCGCCTTGATGCCCGGCTTGCATATCGCCGTCGAGCACGCCCGTGGCGCGAAGTGCGAGCGTTGCTGGAACTACAGTGAGGCTGTTGGCGCCGACGCCGCTCATCCCGGTCTTTGCAGCCGCTGTCTGGCTGTCATCACGGCGAGGCCGGCGTGAAAAAGTACGTCTACGTTTTCGTCGTGGCAGTGGTAGTTCTGTTGTTGGACCAGTTCACGAAAGCCTACATCCGTCAGCATCTGAGTCTGTACGAGACGGTCATCGTCATCGACTCATTCTTCCACATCACGCATCTGCAGAATCCGGGAGCTGCGTTCGGGTTGCTCGCGGATGCTCATTCGAGCTTGCGCATTCCGTTCTTCATGGGGGTCGCGGCCGTAGCCGTTGCGGCGTTGACGTTCTTCGTGCGCCGTATCGATGAGAGGCGTTTGCTCGTGCTCACCAGTCTGGGGGCGATTCTCGGTGGCGCGCTCGGCAACCTCGTCGATCGTGTCTGGCTCGGAGCGGTGACGGACTTCCTCGATTTTCACCTCAGCGGTTATCACTGGCCGGCGTTCAACGTTGCTGATTCGAGCATCACCGTCGGCATGGTGGTTCTGATCGCGTACTCACTGTTTGCGCCGGAAGGGTTGGGGGAGACCTAACCCCCCTGACCCCCCTTCCTGCGGACGGGCTTTGCCCGAAAATTCTCATTCTCTGTTTCCGGTTCCCTGTTTCCTGTTCGCCGGTTCGTCTGTCCGGTGAGAACTCCAGCGAATTCAATCAACCGCGGAACAGGAAACAGAGAACCGGG
>Ga0187892_10007833_pt1 | contig 14987 bp, 9 predicted proteins | sample MA1701073metaG_FD_139345 | JGI IMG/M metagenome (GOLD analysis project Ga0187892, IMG submission 139345) | Bio-ooze microbial communities from a basaltic lava cave in the Kipuka Kanohina Cave System on the Island of Hawaii, USA - MA170107-3 metaG ... | reverse complement strand
TCAGGTCCAACGGCACCGCCACAACTCCCAGGTCGTCGGCGTCCACAACGACGACATCGCTTCCGCCGGCCTGTAGGTGAGAGCCGCCCGCCTCTGCAGAGGGCCCTTCCGCCTGAGAAGCAATCGGACGACCGGTAAGCACGTCCCCGCCCGCGAGCATCAACGTCAACTCGCTGTGTTGCGGCGCCCGCGGGGTCTTAGTTGTGGTTTTGGTCACAGTTTCGGACGTGATTCGCACCAGATCGCGAGTTGGAACGCGGCGCTCGCCGCCGTCTTGGGTGCGAAGTACAGCGCCGCCTTCAACCGATAGGGCGAGGAGCTCCGCATGGATAGCGTCCTCGGCGACTGTCTTGACGATGACGGCGCTGCCATCCGGGCTCGCCGCGCTCGCTGCCGTCGCTGCAGCCACGACTACCAGGGTTCCGCCAATCAGTCTGAGTACAGCCCCGCGCATGTTCACTTTTGAAAGATCGGCAAGAGACGGTTGGGCATTTGGAGGATGATTAAGGCCATGGCCGTCCCATACTCCTGCCCCGCCTGACCCTGCCAGAAGCCTTCGGGATCCTGTTTTTCGAGCAGTTCGGCGCGGACGGCCGGCCACCAGGCCTGCCAACGGTCGTCACCGGCCAGGAACATGGCCTGGGCTGCGTAATAGTGTCCGTAGAAATAATGCCCGACGGACTGCTCCTTGGGTGGAACGAATCGCCCAACATAGTCCAAGCCTCGGTCGATCTCCTCGCCGCCGTAGACGCCGGCGTATTGCAGAGTCGCCACCCCCGCGGCCGACCGTGCAAACGCCGATCCTCCCGAATCGAGCATGTAGCGGAAGCCGCCGTCTGGATTCTGGCTCGCCTTGACGTAATCGACGGCCTGATCGATGACGCTCTTGTCCACATATACCCCCACATTGCGGGCGGCGCGAAGTGCCATAACCTGGCACACAGTCACGGAAATATCGGCGTCGTTCCGCACCGGCTGGTACCGCCAGCCTCCCTTGTCATTTTGAGTATTGACGATCAGCCGAACCGCCCGCCGCAGCGTTTCCCGCACTTGCGGCCGCGGGGTCATTCCATAGACCTCGGCCAGGAACAGCGTCGCAAAACCATGCCCGTACATCGGACCGTGCGAGGTCTCCGCCGCCAATAGCCCGCTTTCGGAGCTATGGGCCAGAATAAACGACAGGCAGTTGTCCACGACGGCGCCGTAGCGACCGCGGCCGGGCATGCTTCCCTCGGACATGAAGGCCATCCCTCCCAGCGCCGTAATCCCCACGTGCGGGCCGTAATGGGAGAGGTTGCCGAATGATCCGTCCGCCGCCTGCCGCTCGGCCAGCCACGCCAGACCTCGCTCGATCGCCAGTTGCTGCTCTACGCTGATCTCGGTCAACACGGTAGGCGGCTTCAAAGCAGGAGCTGCGGCGAAAAGGCGCACCCCCTCCAATAGGATCATCGAACCGAGAATCAGTAATGGCCAAGGCATGGAACTGGTTACTCCTTCGTCTCCTGGAGAGCGCGGTAGTATTGGTCGATCCAGGTGCGATATCGCTCTAGGAATTCTTCGCCGATGCCTTGGATCACTTCCTGCCGTTCCCGGGCGGGAAGATGACCCCAGGCCCGGCGTTGCTCATGCAGACTTCCTCCGGAGGCGCCGGCGTCGGAGGGCGCGGCGCTGGCGCCGCCTGTTGACGACGCATCAGCCGCGCCGCTCTCGCCATCGTTTTGCCGCTCTTGGGAATTCTCCGCGCCCTCGGGCATGGTGCGCTTATCGCCTTTTGCGGTCGGCGCCGGCTGCGGGACGGAACGCCGCTGAGCCGCAGCGGCTTTGATCGCCTCATCGAGTCGCGCCGTGATGCGGCTCTGCATCCCCTGCGTTTCCTTCCCGGCATCGAAGTCGATTTCCAGCTTGCGGCCCGTCTCCTCCATGAGGCGAAGAATCTCGTCCATCGGATCCTCCCACGGCGTATCCGTCGCGGCCTTGCGAATCAGCCTTTGACTGAGTTCGTCCTTCTTCTCCGGCTCAGGCGGAGGTGGCGGCGCCTGATCCGGCCCGGCAGAGGCGCAGAACATCGCCACCACAATCGCAAGGTAGGCCGGCAGATTTGCATCCGACTTCATGACGCCACCCTCATCGGTTACCCGCTCGACTGATGACCAATTGGGTCAGCCGGCGCACCTCAACTTGATCTTCTCCCAACATCGCCAGATTTCGAAGGTCCGCCTCGCCGGCTCGGGCCAAATCCACGGATTCGGCGAGGGACTTGGTACGCTCATTGATATCCACCTGCATCGCCTTCAGAACCAGCAGTTCGGCTACCGTCGGCAACGCCTTATATTGGACTGATTGCGCTGCGGCGTCTCCACCTCCACTTTCGGAATCGGAAAACTCGGCATCGATCGGAAGGCGCTGGGTCTCCACCAGCGCGCCCACGAGCTTTTCCAATTCCCGAACGATTCGACCCGCCGTGACGATCAGCTCCTCATCAATCTTTCGCTCGTCGAGGCGGGCACGCACGCTGCTCATCCAGGCGGCCACACGTTGCAATGCCCACTCATAGACCACGACCTTGCGTAGCTCCGGCAGAAGCTGATCGACCATCGCTGAGACCTCTTGCTGCCGACCGGCCAGCATCGAGGCGTCCCGCGCCTCCGCGCGGCCGATGCGCCCAGCAGTCTGAATGGCGGTCTTGAGACCCGCTATACCGTCATTGACGGTCCGCTGGGCGGCGAGCGCCGCTTCAAGGTCCATGCGAATCTGGTCCAAGGTGCGGCGGAGCGCTTCTTCCGCCGCTTCATCGGCCAGCCGCTTGAGTTGAAGCAGGGCCTCTTGGAGGAGAGAAATCGCCTCGGTCTGTGCAACGATGGCGGCCAAGGCTTGCTTCTCGCGGAGACGGTCCTCCGCACGACCCATCGGCCCGGCGGCGTCGCGCACGGACCGGCCGGCCGACGCCGCACCCTCCAGTTCGTCCAACTCGTCAGCCAGCAGCGTCGCATTCCGCTTGAGCCTCTGCTGGGCCTCCTCAAACAAAGCAAATGCAGCCTCGTCCACAGCGACGGCGGACGCCTCCTGTGTTGCCCGGAGCAGGGATTGCTGTTGCTCAAGCAGCTCCGCCACGTGATCCTCGGCCCGCCGGACGTCCTTTCGCAGCAGCTCCAGCTTTCGACGATCCCGTTCGCGGAGAGCAGCGATCATTCTCGAAATGACCTGGGCTGCAGACTTCTGGTCCATAGTGGCGGCGGCCGTACGATTGGATTCAATCGCCGCAGCGGCCGCGCGCATCTTTCTAGGTAGATCATCCGCTCGGGCGATGCGCAGGGCATCCTCGACTGCCTCGGCGGCGGAAGGGTCCTTCCGATCCGAAGCGGCCGCCAGTTGGCTCATTCGGGAGATTAGGTCTTCGACATCCGCGGAGAGCTCCTCTTGTTGGCGGTGCTCGCGCTTCAATGCAGCGGCCTCGTCCGCGCTGAGCGCGTCACGGGGTTTGCCCAGCGTTGCCTCGCCGAGCTTGATGGTGCGCGTGTGCAGCGCGTTCTGGCGATCGAAGAGGTCGCGCGTCCTGCTCACCAAACTCTCAAAAGCGCTGGAAACCGATAGGGATCGAATCAGACCGCGGAGCCGGTCCACCGCCGCCTGTTCCTGAACAACGGCTTCCTCCAAGGCGCGGCGCCGTTCGGAAAGTTCGGCCAGGCGCTCCGCTCGGCCCAGCGCACCGTAGGCGGCGGTGAGCGGTCCTGCGGCGGTCTGCCGCAGCACGTCTCGCAGCGAAGCAACGAGCGATCCGATCTCATCGTTTCCGACACGATTGCGATCCATCCTTTGGACGATTTCATCCGCTCGACCGCCCAAGTCAGCCACACGTCGAACGAGTCGCGCTTGTCGCGCCGCCAGCGCCGCGACGGCTTCGCGTTCCGACTCTGAACGGCCTTCCTGCGGCGATGCTGCCCTCGCCGCGGCGGTCGTCCGATCGAGGACGTCGGTTGCATCCAACAGCGCTTGTCGGACCAAGCCCTCAATCTGCACCAAATCGTGTCGCAGTCGACCGTGGAACTCGGCCTCGCTGATGATCTTGATCCGCAAAGGCGCGGATCGCCCGACCTGCCCCTCTCCTTCCCCGAGCCGGCGGTTATCCTCGGCCTCGACGGCATAGTCCACGACGTCTCCCGGCGAGGCCGACAGGAATTCGATATCCCAAAGATACTCGACCGTTGCCTCGACCTGATCGTCGGCCGCCCGCACCGCGAGGTAGCCGAACAGGGGAGCGACATGCGCCTCACCGCCGCCGGGCGAACGCTGCGCCGAAAGTCGGGCGTCAACGATGCCGAAATCATCCGCCACGCGGGCTCGCAACAGCACCGTTCCTTTCGGCGTCAACTCGACAACCGCCTTCGGCTCAATTACCATCACCGACGGCGCGGCATCGGCGATCGCGAGGACGGCGTGACGCACGGCTCCCCGGTTGGTAAACCCGTCCTCATCCAGAAGCGCAATCCGAAAGCTCACATCGGTTGATACTTCGAATCGCGCCGAAAGCTTGTGGTGATCGTTGGGATCGACGTGCAGCGGGATGACTTCTCCCGTCTCGGTTGCCAGGCCTACACGGCCGTCCGTGCCATCGACGACGATCGACTTACCGGCCTGCACGTTGATTGTTACGGCGCCGCCGATCGGCGCTTTTACCGGGCCGTCAGCGAGGTCATGTACCCGCACGCCGCGATCCCTCGCGTACGGCGGGGGCTCCACAGTAGCGATCGCCTGCACGACCGCCGGGCGACGGACCACGCGAATCGGCGTCGAACGGCCCTCCGTACTGTCGTCACCGGCTTCGAACCAGTAACTCAGATCCGCGGTCACGGCATCAATGGTCGCACTGAATGTTCCATCCGCATCGCGCTGCATCGCCAGCGCCATCGTTCGGCCCTCACCGTCGCGGAGGTGAACAAGAGATCGCAGCGATTCGCGATACCCTCGCTCGATTTTCATCCGAACCGTCACTGATTCGCCCACGGCCGCCGTGACCGCTCCCGTCAGCGGTACAATCGATACCGTTCGAGGCCACTGCGTCGGCCCCAATGGATCGGTGTATCGCGCGACGCCGGCCCCCAGCCACTGCGGCGACGCGAAAAGAATAAGCCCCATCAAAGCGCCGCCGATCGCCAACCCAATGCCGCGAAGCACCAACGGGCGCAGCGAGAGCGCGGATTCTAGCGGCAAATCTCGCACGAGATCATCGGTATCAGTCACTACCCGGCGGGTCATTTCCGACGAGTTGGTCTCGCCACGCTGGACGAAATCAACGGTGCTGGACAGTCGATCCTGCAACTGCAGAAAGCGCTGCTCCAAACGAACCGCGATCTGCTCCAGACTCAACGGCGCTCGCAACGGCTTGACGATCCAGTACCAGGTCGCGCCCAGAAAGCCCGCAAGGAACAAGACGACGACGACGATTCGCAGCGCCGCGGGAAACCACAACAGCCAATCCAGTGTGACGATGGTCAGCAACGAGGCGATCCCGCCCCCTAGCACCGCGATAAAACCGTACAGGACCAACCGGCGGCGAACCGTCGTCCGCAAGGCATGAAGACGCGCGATGATACGCGGTTGATCCATCCGGCACCCGCCGCGCAAGGCGGCTACAACACCTGAAACGCCTTCCGCAATGTCCACTCCATAGATATCATAAGAGCGAAAAGGACCAGGACCACTTTCGAATCCCACAACGGTTCGATAATGTCATCGGGAATCTGGACGTTGCGGTCCCGGATCGAGCCGAATTCGGCCCCCAATTGGTCCAGATCGATCACCCGACCCCCGGTTGACTCGGCCATACGCCCAAGCGTCTCGTGATCCGCCTCCGGCTGACGTCCTTCGAGGTTGGGTTGTTCAACCAGAATCGCAGTCGACGAAGCTCCTTCACCTGGCCGGATGGCGATGTCTTCGACCTGGATGACATAGCCCCCGGAGGCCGGTGGAATCACGCTGCCTTCGTAGGTATTTGACTCCGGTCCCAAACGATGAGTGGGGAATCGAGCGGCGACAAATCCAACCGTCTCTGCCGCCTTCCCACCGATTTCCCTTAGCCGCGACGTCGAAGCGTCCGATGCCGGGCCGGAACCGCTTCGGTCCAACAGGACAAGCGCCAAGCTGTCGCGGCGCTCGGCCACAAGCTGCGAGTCGATGAGTTCCACCTGCACGTGCACCGGCTGCCCGTAGGGATAGGCGCGGGCGTCAGTCCGTATCACGAATCGGCGATCCTGCGCCGCACGTTGCGGCTGGGCCAGGAGGCGGACCGCCGCAACCCAATAGGCGTCATGAAGCCACTCGCCCGCCGGAAGGCCGCCCACACGCAACGCTCGCCAACGCCACGTATCGTCGCTCGCCTGAAAGAGAATCTTACCGGCGCCGTAGCGGCTCACTGCGATCAGCGGCATCAGGTCAAGCGCGCCCGGTCGCTCCGCGAGCGTTCGCAAGGTCGGATGACATGCCAAGACCGATGCGCCTGGTTTGACGCCCAGCGTCCGGGCGAACCAGAACAGCTCCGGAAGTGTTTCGAACAATCGCTCGTCGGTCGTCGCCGTATGATCGAGGGCTCCATCGTCCGCCGTAGCCGGCGTATTGGGGGCAGCCTCCGCAAACAGCCGGCTCCGTCGCCCTTCAACGGTGAGTTGCGGCCGGAACCCCGTCGTTAGTGAAGATTCGTACTGTCCTGTAAACTCCGGGTCGATTCGCACCGGGATGAGCTTTTCCAGAGGAGTGCCCACGAATCCATGCGGGGCGGCCCGCTCGCCGGCGATCAAACCAAACCCTCCACCCTCGTTGCCCACAAAATCCAGCAACAAGTTCATCTGCGCGGCCGTCAGCCAGCCGGCGCGCGGATTGACATCGCCCAGCAGCACGACATCGAAACGATTGAGTTCCTCGGCGGTCTCCGGGAAGCGTCGGATCGGGTCGGTTCCCTCTTGCACAAAATGATCGTCGGCCTCGATCAGAAGCACGCTCAAATCGACCGTCTCTTCACGAAGCAACGCGTTCTTCAAATACCGGTATTCATAGCGCGGATACCCTTCTACGTAGAGCACACGCAAACGATCGCCGAGGACCATGACTTCTACCCGTTCGACGTTGTTCTCCGTCGTTTGCTCGCCGGGAAGCGGCTTCACCTCAGCGCGATAACGCACGCGACCCGTCTGCGTCGGCTTGACGACCAGCTCGACGGTCATTGTGCTCCGCCCCGGCGGCAGCGTCACCAATCGAGAGGCCGCGACGGTCTCCGTACCATCGAGAATCAGCACCACCGGGATCGTCGTCGGCTCGGCCAGCCCCTGGGATGAGACCTGAACCTCCACCGGCAACAGGTCATGAACGTAGACGTTGGCTTCCGCCCGGACCGGCCCAACGTCAATGTCGCTTCGCGCGTGCGGCGAACCGACCCGCAGCGGATAGATCGGAATCTGCCGGCCGCGGGCGAGGTCCAGACCGTCTTCCAGCCCTGTCGGCTCCGTGGTTCGCCCGTCGGTTGCTAGGACGACGGCCGCCAACCGCCGGCCTTGAGATTGTTCCAAAACGCCGCTGATCGTGCCGCCCAGATCGGTCGTTGTTCCGTTTGACTCGATAGCGCCCAGGGGATCGGTCAGCGCGGCAAGTTCGGACGGGGATGATGCTAACGCCAGCGGCTCCGCAGCGCCGGCAAACGAATAGAGTTGCACGGCGTTTCGATCCAGCAAACGGCGCAGAGCGGCTGCATCGTCCTTCAGTAAAGATCGCCGCACCAACTCCAGGCGAGACGTCTTTGCTGTCGCGCGGGCATCGTCCAATCCCGCGCCGCGAGCCACCGCGGCGGCCAGGGCCTCATCCGCGTACGATTCCCGCGTCGCCATGCTGGCAGAACGGTCAATGACCAGAGCTACATGCGAGGTTTCGACGCGGTTCCGCTGGAGCATCAAAGACGGCTCGCACAGCACCGTCCCAACGAGCACAAGCAGCAGAAACCGAATCGTGGCCAGACTGATCCGCCGGGTCGGCGAGAGCCGTTCACGCCGGTATGCCGCTGCGATCAACAGCAGCCCGATTAGCGCGCATCCGACCCACAACCACGGCTCGATCCGGTTCTCCCACCGAAGCAGCAACGGCGCGTCACGCCCCAGGCGGATGTTCTCCAGATCCAAGAGCCACTCGATCAGGCGTCTCATTGTCGCCTCCGTATGGCGCCACGCGCGGGGAGCCGTTAGAAAAAACGCGCCGCGCCGCTGGCTAGCGCATCGATTCGTCGCGGTTTTTCTTCCACGACCCTATTGGCCTCCGCTCCGTTGCGAACCGAAGGACACCGCCATCCACGTCTCCAGGACCAACAGAAGCAAGACCGCGAACCATGCAGCTCGCGAGAGCTCCCCGGCTTTCGCCGCTGCCGGCGTTTCAGGCGGACCGGCGCCGTTTACGAAATGCACCGGTCGGTCGATCAACTTGCGGAACTCCTGTTCGTCCACAGACGACAGGTCCGACTCGGCCGCGTCGACGTTGCCCGCAAAGTGCCTTGTCTCCGTCCCTACGGACATGACGGCCACGCCCGCCCGTTCGACCGGCCCATACTGCAGGGCCAGGCCGTCGCCGAACCGAACCACCGACGGCTCGGCCTGCCCTCCGTCGCTGGTGGTGATTCGCGAGGGCAGCGACGCGGCCGTTGCGGCCACCGGTTCCAGGAATCGCTCGCCGACCACGACGTTGCGGTGCCCTCCGGCTCTCGGCGACAGATAGGCGACGATGTTGACTGCAACTGAGACAAAGTCTCCCTTGGCCGGCAGGTTGTTCCAATCCATGTTCGCGGTCGTCGTGCATACCACGACGCGGCCTTCACCGAATGTCGAAGCCAACAGGGCCGCCGCCCCATCCGTGTATCGAAGCACAACCTCTCCGCGGACGCGGTCGGCCTCAACGGGTAGATACGCATGGATCCGTGTTCGGAACAGTCCACTCCCGGAATCACCCGAGAATTCCGACATGATCGGATGCGTAAATCGTTCAGACCGAAAGCCGACGTACGCCTCAGACCCTGTCGGTTCACTCGCAGTGCCGCCGATCACTCGCGAGGGGGCGAATCGGCCCGGCAGCACACCCGTCCCATCGACGTGCCCGAACTGGTTGTAGTTCTCGATCTGGACCAGATCTCCCGAAAAAACAAGCAGCCCGCCGCCGCCGGAAACGTAGCGTTCCAAATGGCGCCACTGCTCCGCGGACATTCGCCCCACGTTACAAAGCCCCACAACCGCGTAATCAGCGAGAACTTCGTCGGCGAGCTCCGCCTCCGCGATGACCTTCGGTTCGATCAGCGCAATGGGGAACGGTCGCCCGGCGCCGCCAGTCCGCCGGTCCTCGCCTCCCGCTGCCCGCGGAGAAAGCGCCGTGGCCAGGAATCCCGCCTGACCCGCAAGAGGAGTGGCCCCAGGCCGACCATCCACGATCAACACACGAGTCTGCTCTCGAACCTCCACCGAAAGGTGACGTGTGTTGTCGACTTCCAGACGATCGATCCTCAGAAGCGAAAGCCTTGCCTCGATCGTGTGCGTTCCTGGGGTGGAGAACTCGGTTGTCATGGACACGTCTTGGACTCCCTTCGATGGGATTGCCGGGAGTTCCTGCCGGCGAAGAATTTGCCCGTCGCGGCGGAATTCCAATCCGACGCCGCGAGTCTCACCCGCGCCGAAGTTGGAAACCTCCGCGGCAATCCGAACCGGACTGTGCACGCCCAGCAAGTTCGATTCGCAGACCAGACCGGTAACTGCTAGATTCTCGGAACCGCCGCCCGTGTGTACGACTTGCAGATTCACGAGGGAATCGCTCATGGCGTCGGCCACGCGGCGCATGGCCAGGACGGCCGGGCTGAATGGACCGGGAGTCGGCGCCTGCCATTGGGTTCGCGGCAGATCGGAAATCAGGTAGATCGTTCGGTTCTGCGGAGCAACGCCTGACGCGCGGAAGATCGAAAGAGCCGCGTCGAGCCCGCCGGCCGTATCCGTACCCCGTTGCGTGGGCGCCAGGGCCGCCAATTGTTCGCGGATGAGCCGATCATCGTAGCAAGCCTGTCCAACGACCGGCGAAGCCGGAGTCGATGAAACCACGATGCTGACCGCGTCCGCCGCCGGCAAGGAGGAGACCAGCCGCTCCAAGTAGTTCTGGGCCACGTCGAACCGCGTCCGACCCGATTGGTCCGCGGCGCTCATCGAAAGCGAATTGTCCAGCACGAGAATGCGGTGCGATCGGCTTAAGGCCGCGGGCCGGATCGCAGACGCCGGCAGGTAGGGCCTCGCCGCCGCCAGGCCCACAAGGATCATGACCGCTATCCGGGCTAACAAAAGCAGCCAGTGCTCCAGCCGCAAGCGCCTCGCGCTGTGCCTTCGCGCCGCCAACAGAAACGACATCGCCGCCCACGGAATGCGGACGTATCGACGGCGGTTAATCAGATGAATGAGGATGGGGATCATCCCGGCCAATAGCGCCATCCCTGCCAGGCCCGGATGAACAAACGGAATGCCCTGAGCCAACCAGGTCATCGCCCCTACCCCCCGCCCAGAACCCGCGATGAACGCCGCCGCAGCCTCGCGCTCCGTGTCGCCAGATAGCCGGTCAGGGCCCCTGCCAATGAAGACGACGTCGTAAAAATTGAAAAGTCGACCAGCATCTGCCCACACGCCGTCCGAAGCCGGTCCTGGAACGCCGCAACCTCTTCGAGGTAACGGGTCCGCAGCAACGCCGGCTCCGCCAGCAGCCGCCCGGCCGCTTCCAGCCCTTCAAACAACGTCGGACCGCGAAACGGAAAGGTCATCTCCGCCTCGTCCCACAGATTCCAAACGATCACTTCGTGATGCCGGTACCGTAGCTGCCGCAGCCCCTTGAGGACCAGATCAAGGTCGTCAAACAGATCGCTGATGAGCACAACGAGCATGCGATGGCTGAGCCGTTCCGACAACTCGGCCAGCACCCGCCCCATCGCTGTCTTGGCCGGGCCCGTTCGCCGCGCCAGTTCATGCACCAGAATCCGCCACTGCTGCGTGTTGTTCGAGGGTCGCTGGAAATGCGTCAAGTGTTGGTCAAAGAGCGCCAGTCCGACCGCGTCCTGCTGCTGCAATGCGAGATAGGCCACGGCGGCCGCCAGCGACGTAGCGTAATCGTGTTTGGTAAGTCCCTCCGGCTGCGAAGCGTAGGCCATCGACTCGCTGCTATCAACCACCAGCATCAGTTCGAGGTTTGTTTCCTGCTCGTACTCCTTGATATAGTGCTTGTCCGTCCGGCCGAATACCTTCCAATCCATGTGGCGGAGATCGTCCCCCTGCGTGTACACCCGATGATCGGCGAACTCAACCGAAAGCCCCCGATGCGGACTGTGGTGCATTCCGCTGAAAAAGCCCTCCACGACCATCCGCGCCCGCAGCTCCAGCCCGCTGATTCGCGCAAGCACCTTCGGGTCAAGATACTTTCGGTAATCCTGCATAACGTACCTCGCGCGGCTGGCCCGCGATCCGGGGGGACACGCGACAATAGCTCGGCGATTCCCCGCTGGGAACCCCCAGTTCCGATCGACCGGAGTTCTAAGGCGCCTGAGAACCTTTTGCCGAAGGTGCGATGGGTGCACCCAGAATCTCTCAACTGCGGGAAACACGCCGCTGCGAGCCGCAACTCCCATGGAGCACCCCGTATCGCCGGCAAGCGCCGCCCCGGGAGGGGCGGGGGATGGTAGCCACGGGTGAAGCGCAGCGGAACCCGTGGAGAAGATTACGACAACGTCGTTCGCCCCGGAGGGGGCGGAGGAACCGCTCGTTTTATACGGTTTCACCTCCTTCCTGCGCCCCGTCCGGGGCTACCTTTCTTCATCGCCCGTATTCCACGGGCTCGCGCCCGTGGCTATTCTCCTGGGCCCCGCCGCCGGGGCCTCCACAAGATGCGCCGATCTTGTCACGCACCGTATCGCCGGCTTAGTCCTGTTCCCATTGGCAGGGTTAACGCTTTGGAGTATAGATCGGGTTAGTCGGGCGATTGGCTCAGTTGGCTAGAGCGTTCGGATCACACCCGAAAGGTCACAGGTTCGAGTCCTGTATCGCCCAGTCGTTTGTCGTTTGCGATGATCCGGTTTCCGGGAAGGAGAATTCCGTCTTGTCCGGCAAAGAACCAACGATCGTTACACAAAACATCAACAAGGGCGTCGGCGGCCTTCGAATCTCGAAGTGGAAATATGACGCCGTCAAGGAGGCCATCCTCGAGACCGTGCCTCGTAATGCGGAAGGAATCCTATTCAAGGACTTGCCTGCGGCGATCGCCCCCCGCCTTTACCAAGGAGGTAGCGGGCAAGATCGGCTCCATGAGCTGGTACACGACCGTCGTCAAGCTCGACTTGGAAGCCCGCGGCCGGATTAAGCGGATCGCCGGCAGCCGCCCTCAGCGACTTCGCAGAGTGAAGTAGATTAGCTCGGTGGAACGTCAATCCGGACCGAACGAGGCCGACTGGTCGCGGACTTGGGGATGGTGACGGTCAGTACACCGGCCTCAAACCGCGCGGCCACTCGGTCCACGTCAATGTCGCCGGGAAGTTCAACCGTCCGGCAGAAAGCGCCGAAGCGGCGCTCGGCGCGGATGGTCCGGGCGGATTCGCCTGCGACGGCGGGCGCCTCCTTGCGGCCGCGGATCGTCAGTGAGCTTCCCACGTAGCTTACGTCGACCTCGGCGGGCGTGACGCCGGGCAGTTCCGCCATCAGTGTGTAGTGGTCGGCATGCTCGTACAAATCGATCGTCGGCGCCCATTTCTGGCCGTCAAACGGCCCCGTGGAAACGCCCGCATGCCAGACGCGCTCCACCAACTTGTTCATCTCGTCCTGCAAATTGCCCAAGGAGAATTGCGGGTTTTGTGATGTCCAGAATGACATATCGACGGCTCCTTAGTTTCTTCCACAAATCTACGACCTATTGTCAGGCCCCGGTCATTATAACGTGGAATCGTCGTCGGCGTCGATGGGCAGGCGCCGGTTGCTCAGGTCGGCGACCTGATCGGTGAGGCGTGCAAGCGCGGCCTCTAGTCGGCTGACACGCTCGCCCAGGGTGTCACCGTCCCCTCCCGCGGCGCCGTGCTGCGAGGTGATGGTCGAGCGGGGGCCGGCAACGGGAGCTGAGTCGGAGGCCTGGGCTGCTGCCGGCTTTGACCGCGCCTCCATAGGTGCGCTTGCCTCATCGGCTGCGGTTCCAAGCAAGTGCCGGAATCGATTTGCGGACTTGCCGGGTTCCCGCTCCAGCTCTTCGACGAACGTGCGCTCTGCCGACATCAAGCCGTGGAGGATCGTCAGCACCGACCCCACGTCCTGCAAAGGCGTCATCCGCGTGGCCCGAGTGCGAAGCTCCCCGGCGGTCTGCCGACCGCGCAACATGAGCTCGGCCATAAGCGCCTGTTCGCGCCGATCCCAATGAAATGCGTCGACGACCAGGTGGGCAAAGCGGTTGACTCGCGCTCCGGCCGCCGGCGGCGCCTGAACCGCCAGCTTTTTGTGTTGAAGACCACGTAGCGCCTCCAGCACATTCGTCTCGGTTAGGGTCGTGACGGGATCGCGATTCTGAAGCTGGTTGGCGCCGAGTGTGAGGGAGTTGAGGGTAAGCGGATAGCTGCCGGCTTGGGCCAGGGATTTCTCGATCAAGACTCCCAGAACCCGGATTTCTTGGTCACTTAGCCTCATCGGCATACCGAACTCCCCCGCACTCCCTTCTGGGCTGCGCCCGCAAGGAAGCGGCTGGAGGTGCCAAAGCCCATTCCGCTCCCTCGCGGTCGCGGTTCGGAAAACTCGCCGATCGGATAAGATGCAAACAGCATGACCAACTTCACTAGCCTACCACCATGTTTCGCAGAGAGTATAATGCGCTCCAGGGCAACTGTCCCTGGGGAGGGAGGGGGATTTGTGATCCGCGGTCGCAACCGAACGCCCGGCCTTTTCGCCTCGGCGATCACCGCCCTGCTCGGATCCGCCGCGGTCTTGGCAAATACCGGCGGTCAGTGGCAGGCTTTGTCATCCATGAACGTCGCTCGCCAGGAAACGGGCGCCGCCCGGATCGACGGCAAGGTCTACGTCGTCGGCGGGTTGCTGTCCGGTTTCCAGGCTACCAATTCGGTCGAGGTCTACGACATCGCTCTCGATGACTGGTCATTTGCTCCTCCGATGCCGGTGGCGCTGGACCACATGGCCGTCGCGGCCGTGGACGGCCTCCTCTATGTCATGGGCGGATACTCCGGCGACTTCCAGGCTAGGAGCGGAGTATTGATTTACGATCCTGGTTCGAACCTTTGGTCCCCCGGCCCCTCGCTTCCGCAGCCGCGCGGCGCTTGCTGGGCTGTCGCTCACGGTGGCAGGATCTATCTATTCGGCGGCACGAATGCCGGCCACGTTTCTCAGCGTACTACGTTCATTTTTGATCCAGGTATGAACCAATGGACGACGGGGGCCGACATGCCCACGGCCAGGGAGCATCTCACGGCCGCGGCAGTGGGCGAATACGTCTATGTGATCGGCGGGCGAAGCGGCGGCTCCAGCCGGGCCAACGAGAGATATCGTCCCGCGACCAACCAGTGGGAAGTCATGACACCGATGCCAACGGCTCGGGCGGCGTCCGCGACGGCCGCCTTCGGTGTACGCATTTTCGTGGCCGGCGGCGAGACGCCGATGCTGTTCGCGGTGAACGACGTCTACAACGTCGTTTCGAATTCCTGGACTTGTCAGGCGCCGATGACCACCGCGCGGCACGGCATTGCCGCCGTGACGCTCGACGATCGCATTCTGACGCCGGCCGGCGGGACCGTTCAAGGCTTGCGGCCAACCAACCACGTTGACAGCTTCATTCCCCAGCCGCTGCCCAGCGACTCCGACCACGACGGCGACGTAGACCTGGCCGACTACCTTGAACTTCACCGATGTCTCACCGGGCCCGGAGGCGGCGTCCTGGTCGACTGCGAGGCATTTGATTTCGAGCCG
>Ga0187892_10007832_pt1 | contig 14988 bp, 11 predicted proteins | sample MA1701073metaG_FD_139345 | JGI IMG/M metagenome (GOLD analysis project Ga0187892, IMG submission 139345) | Bio-ooze microbial communities from a basaltic lava cave in the Kipuka Kanohina Cave System on the Island of Hawaii, USA - MA170107-3 metaG ... | reverse complement strand
TGAACGAGGTCCGCCGCGCCAAGAACATCATCCTCTTCATCGACGAGCTGCACACCTTGGTGGGGGCGGGCGGCGCGGAGGGGGCCATCGACGCGGCCAACGTGCTCAAGCCGTCCCTCTCCCGCGGCGAGATCCAGTGCATCGGGGCCACCACGCTCGACGAGTACCGCAAGCACATCGAGAAGGACGGAGCGCTCGAGCGCCGGTTCCAGACGATCATTGTCGAGCCCCCGGGCCGCGACGAGTCGCTCGAGATCCTGAAAGGCCTCCGCGACAAATATGAGGCCCACCACCGCGTCCGCTATACGGACGAGGCTCTCGACTCCTGCGTCGACCTTTCCAACCGGTACATCAACGGGCGCTTCCTGCCCGACAAGGCGATCGACGTCATGGACGAGGCGGGCGCCCGGGTACGCCTCCAGTCGATGGTCTCGCCCCCGAACATCAAGGAGCTCGAGGAGGAGATCAAGAAGCTCGAGAAGGAGAAGGACGAGGCCATCTCGCTCCAGGAGTTCGAGCGGGCGGCCCAGATGCGCGACCGCGCCATGCAGCTCAAGAAGAACAAGGAGAAGATCTTGGCCGAGTGGCGCGAGCAGAACAAGGAGTTCGACGGCGTGGTCGACGCCGAGGTCATCGCGCAGACGGTCTCGATGATGACGGGCATCCCGCTCACCCGGATCGAGAAGAAGGAGGCCGAGCGGCTCCTCCACCTCGAGGACGAGCTCCACAAGATCGTGGTTTCGCAGGACGAGGCGGTGAACGCCGTCTCGCGCGCCATCCGCCGCTCACGAGCCGGCCTCAAGGACCCGCGGCGCCCGATCGGGAGCTTCATCTTCCTCGGGCCCACCGGCGTGGGCAAGACGCTCATGGCCAAGGCCCTCGCCCGGATCATGTTCGGTGAAGAGAATGCTCTGATCACGATCGACATGTCAGAGTACATGGAGAAACACAACGTGTCGCGCCTGATCGGCGCTCCCCCGGGGTACGTGGGGTACGAGGAAGGCGGACACCTGACGGAGAAGATCCGCCGCCGCCCGTACGCCGTGGTCCTCTTCGACGAGATCGAGAAGGCGCACTCGGACGTCTTCAACATGCTCCTGCAGATCATGGAAGAAGGCCGCCTGACGGACTCGTTCGGCCGGAACATCGACTTCAAGAACACGATCCTCATCATGACCTCGAACATCGGCGCCGAGGTTCTGAAGAACCAGACCACGTTGGGGTTCAAGAAGGTGAACGTGGACACGACGTACCAGGCGATGAAGGAGATGCTCGCCAAGGAGGTGGAGAAGCACTTCCGTCCCGAGTTCCTCAACCGCCTGGACGACACCATCGTCTTCCGGCCCCTCACGCGGCAGGACCTGGAGCGGATCATCCACTTCGAGATGCGTTCGGTCGAGGCGCGGGTCGCGAAGAAGGGCGTCCGGATCACGCTGACTCCCGAGGCTCTCGGGCACCTGATCGACCAGGGGTACAACCCCGATTTCGGCGCGCGGCCGCTCAAGCGGGCGATCGAGCGCCTCGTGGAGGACCCGCTCTCGGAGGGCCTCCTGCGGGGCGAATTCAAGGACGCCAAGGAGATCCGGATCTCCCTCAAGGACAACCACCTCCTCTTCGAGCCGCAGGAAAGCGGCGACAAGAAGGAGGTCGGCGCCGGCGCCGAAGGCACCAAGAACACGTAAGCGACCACGCAGGGCCCCGGGGGTCGCCGCCCGGAACCCTTTTTCCCTCCCGACTTTTTTTCGAGATCGCGTCGATTCGGTGTCGACTTTCGCCTCCGAACCTCCACTCCCGGGTGGAGGGGCAAAGATGCCCCCCCGATTGGAGGTATGAATGAACGGCGCTGAAGCGAAACCCCTGGTTCCGGGCGCACTGGAGATCGACCATCCCCTCATCCTGCAATGCGAGCGCAGGATCATGGCGATCAAGCGATCGCAGGCGGAAGGAGGGGTGGAGAGTGCGATCGAAGTAGGCGGCCTCCTGCGCCGGGTCAAGTCCTCCTTGAAACGCGGCCTATGGGGACGCTGGCTGCACGATCACGTCGGCTACAGTCACCGTTCCGCGGTTCGACACATGATGATCTCCTCCTTCGCGGAATCGAATTGGAAATCGTTGGCTAAATTCAAGTCATTGGGCCCCAACAAATTGTATGCACTTGCACAGCTGAGCCCCCACGCAAGAGACCGTCTTCAGGCTCAGGATCTCCACCAGATCGGGCACAACGGCCCGCGAAAGACTCTGGCCCAGATGAGCCTTGTCGAGTTCAACGCCTTGGCACGAAGCTTGGACGGGAATCGACGGCACCGTTCGCCGGCCCTGCAGGAGTTGCTTCGCCAAGGGGTGGGCGCCCTCGAGCGGCTCTGCCATGTGCTCCGAGAGCTGAAGGGTCGACGTCTCCCCGAGGGGCCCAGAAGCGATCGATTCAGAGATCTCCTGAGGCAGTTCCTCGAGCTCGCCGCACAGTCCGCAGATGGAGTCGCCGTCCCGGCACATTCCCGGCACAGCGTTGACAATTAAACGGGGTCCCCTATAATGAGAATTCGCGCGCAGAAGGCACGGAAACAGCCTCCCTGCGCGCTTTTTTTGCATGGAATTCGCCACCCGATTTGACCCCAAAGAAGCCGAGCCGCGACTCTACGCGAGGTGGGAGTCGGCGGGGCACTTCACCGCGGACGCCCAGTCGAGCCGCGAGTCGTACACGATGGTCATCCCGCCTCCGAACGTCACGGGTTCCCTGCACTTGGGCCACGCGCTGAACAACACGCTTCAGGACATCCTCACCCGCATGAAGCGCATGGAGGGGTACGAGGCCCTTTACCTCCCCGGCACGGACCACGCCGGCATCGCGACCCAGGTCGTGGTCGAGAAGGACCTCAAGGCGACCGAGAAAAAAACCAGGTGGGACCTGGGCCGCGAGGAGTTTCTCAAGCGCGTGTGGAAATGGAAGGAGCAGTACGGCAACACGATTCTCATGCAACTTCGCCGGCTGGGGTGCAGCTGCGACTGGTCGCGGACGCGGTTCACGATGGACGAGGGCTACAGCCGCGCCATCCGCCACGTCTTCGTCTCGCTCTTCAAAAAGGGCTTGATCTACAAGGGGCTGGCCATCGTCAACTGGTGCCCCAACGATCTCACCGCGCTTTCGGACCTCGAAGCGCCGAAACCCAAGGAGCCGGAACCGGGTCACCTCTGGCAGATCAACTATCCCGTCAAGGGCCAGCCCGGGAAGTTCGTCACCGTGGCCACGACGCGCCCGGAGACCATGCTGGGCGATACCGCCGTGGCCGTCCACCCCGATGACCCGCGCTGGAAGAACCTGATCGGAAAGACGGCCCTCCTCCCGCTCATGGAACGGGAGATCCCCATCCTTGCCGACCCGATCCTGGCGGACCCCAAGATGGGGACGGGCGCCGTCAAAGTGACGCCGGCGCACGACCCCAACGACTTCGAGTGCGGCAAGCGACAAGGGCTCAAGGCGATCACGGTCATGGACGAGAAGGCCGTGATGAACGAACACGCCGGGCCCTACAGAGGCCTCGACCGCTACGAATGCCGTAAACGGATCGTTTCGGACCTGGAAGCTCGGGGCCTCCTGGTCAAGGTCGAAGATTACGCCATCGCGCTGGGGCGCTGCTACCGGTGCAACACCGTCGTCGAGCCCTACCTCTCCGAACAGTGGTTCGTGTCCATGAAGGATCTCGCCGCACCGGCGATAGCCGCCGTAAAACGGGGCGAGATCCGGTTCTGCCCGGAACGGTGGAGCAAACTCTACCTGGACTGGATGGAGAACATCCGGGACTGGTGTGTTTCCAGACAGATCTGGTGGGGACACCGAATTCCCGTCTGGTACTGCCGAAAGGGCCATGTCGTGACCGCCGTGGACGACCCAACGGCTTGCCTCACCTGTGGCGACCGGGAGCTTCGGCAGGACGACAACGTGCTGGACACCTGGTTTTCGAGCGCGCTCTGGCCGTTCGCGACCCTGGGGTGGCCCGACGAGACCCCCGATCTCGAGAAGTTCTACCCGACCCAGGTCCTGGTGACGAGCCGCGACATCATCAACCTTTGGGTGGCGCGGATGATCGTCACGGGCCTCGAGTTCCGGGGCGAGAAACCCTTCACGGACGTCCTCATCCACGCCACGCTCATGGACGACAGAGGCGAGCGGATGTCCAAGAGCAAGGGAACGGGGGTGGACCCGCTCGACCTCATCGAAGAGTACGGCGCGGACGCGCTTCGGTTCGCCCTCGCGCTCATCGCGACGGGGACCCAGGACTTCAAGTTCGGAAAGATCTTCTCCAAGCGGCGGGTGGAAATGTCCAGGAACTTCGTGACGAAGCTGTGGAACGCTTCGCGCTACGTCGTGTCCAAGGTCGGAGACACGCCTGCCAAGGGCGCCAAGGAGGGGGCCACGGACGAGGAGCGGTGGATCCTAAGCCGGCTCCACACGACGATTGCGGGCGTCACGGATGCCCTCGACCGCTACGAATTCGGGGAGGCGGCCGAGCTGCTTTACAAGTTCGTCCGGGACGACTTCTGCGATTGGTACATTGAGCTCTCCAAGCGCCGCGCGACCGAGCCCGCCGTCCGGGACACGCTCGCGGAGGTCCTCGACAAGACGCTCCGGGTGCTGCACCCTTTCATCCCGTTCGTGACCGAGGAGATCTGGCAGAAAGCGGGCCGAACGCAAGGCCTCATCGTCAGCGCGTGGCCAGACTCGGAACCGTCCGCCCGGAACGCCACCCTCGAAGATCGGATGTCCCTTGTTTTCGAGTGCGTTCGCGCGGTGAGAGAGATTCGCAACCGCAACACCATCGCGCTCACAGTGGCCCTTTCCGTTGTCGTGTCTGTCAAGGACGAGGCCGTGGCGGCGCTCCTGCGGTCCGGCGCGGACATCATCCGTTCCCAGGTTAATGTGGAAGAGCTTTCCGTCGGCATCGCCCTTCCCAAGCCCAAGTTCGCCTCCACCGTCGCCTCCGGGACCTTCACGGTCTACGTGCCGCTGGGCGGGAAGATCGACACGAAGGCCGAGATCGAGCGGACGAGAAAGGATCTCGGCGAGGCCCGCAGGCAGGCGGATCAGTCCGAAAAGCAGCTTTCGAACGAGGAGTTCCGCAAGCGCAAGCCCGAGATGGCCGCGGACATCGCCGCAAAGCTGGAGGCCCTCCGATCGAAAATCACAGACCTCGAGAAGCACCTCAAAGAGCTCGAGGAGGGGTCGTGAAGCTGGGCGAACTCCTGTGCGAGGGGCAGATCCTCATCGGCCTCGAGGCCCGGGACAAGTGGGAGGCCATGCAAGCGCTCGTGGACACGCTGGTCGGCCAGGGACGCGTGGCGCCGGACCGCCGCCAGCCGATCTACGAGGCGCTCGCGGCGCGCGAGCGGATCGCCTCGACGGGCATGGAGCACGGCGTCGCCCTCCCCCACGCGAGCGTGGACGGGACCGAGGAAGCTCTTGCCGCGCTGGGAGTTTCGCCGCGCGGCGTTCCCTTTCTGTCCGCGGACGGCCATCCCGCCCGCCTGATCATCCTGCTCGTGATTCCGCGCACGGGCGTGCAAAAGCACATCCGGACTCTGGCAGGAATCGCTCGGTTGCTCAGCGACGAACGGTTACGCGAAGCCCTTGCCCGCTCCCGCACCCCCCGCGAGGCCCTCCAGCTCATCCGGGACGAGGAGCGCCAAGAAGACTGAGGCCATTGCGGATTCCCGGTTGCGGATGGATGACCGGGGCGGCGGATCCGCACTTCATTCGGTGAACTGGGTCCGGTACAACGAAGCGTACGCCCCGCCCAGGCCCAGGAGCGCCTCGTGCGACCCCTCCTCCACCAGACGCCCCTCGTCCAGGACGAGGATCCGGTCCGCGTTGCGAACGGTGGAAAGGCGGTGCGCGATGACGAAGGTGATCCGGTGGTCGGCCCGAATCAGGTTTTGAAGGGCCGCCTGGACGGCCTGCTCGCTTTCGGAGTCCAGCGCGCTCGTGGCCTCGTCGAGGATGAGCAGGTCGGGATCGCGCAAAATCGCGCGGGCGATGGCCACCCGCTGACGCTGTCCCCCGGACAACTTGGCGCCGCGCTCTCCGACCGGCGTGTCGTAGCCCCGGTCGAGCGAGGTGATGAACTCGTGGATGTGGGCGGCCTTCGCCGCGGCCTCGACCTCCGCGGCCGCGGCCCCGCGGCGCCCGTACCGGATGTTCTCCCCCATCGTGGCGTTGAAAAGGAAGGTCTCCTGGGTCACCACGGCCACCCGGGAGAGCAGCGAGGACCGACGGACCCGACGCAGGTCCGCCCCGTTCACGGCGATTTCCCCCTTCTGGGGGTCGTAGAAGCGACACAGCAAGTCCACCAGGGTCGTCTTCCCTGCACCGCTCCGACCCACGACGGCGATCACTTCCCCCGGCCGCGCCTTTAGGTTTATGTCCTGAAGCACGAAGGTCCCGTCGTAGGCGAAGGAGACGCCGCGCACCTCCAGGCCCTCGACGCGCCGAAGCTCTTCCCCCGTCTCGTGCTGTGTCTCGCGCGGCTGGTCCAGGAGCTCAAAGACTCGCTCGCACCCCGTCGAAGCCTCGACCAGGCGGTTGTAGGACTTGGACAGCTCCCGGACCGAAGAGTTGATCATGGCGACGAAGAGGCCGAAGTTGGCCATGTCTCCGGCGGTCATCGCCCGCCGCGACATGAGCTCGTACCCCCCCACGAGCACCACGGCCAGGGCGAGCCCCATGAAGAGTTGGGAACTGTTTTCGCCGAGCGCCTTGCGCCGGAGGGCTCCCATGAGCTTGCGGAAGTAGCTCTCGTTGTGCTCCCGGAACTCCGCCACCTGCGCGGCCTCCATGTTGAAGGCCTTGACCACTTTGATCCCGCCGAACGTCTGCACCATCGTGCCGGTCATGTCCCCGAGGTGCTCAAGGCTCCTTTTGCGGGCCTTGCGCATCCGCCGCCCCATCCGTCCAAGAACGAAGGCGTAGACGGGGAAAAAAGCGACCGCCCCCAGGGCCAGCCGCCAGTTCGTCAGAAATGCCGCCGTGGTCGCGCTGAGAATCATGACGGGATGGACGATCATGTCGTCGAAGTAGAAGTTCGCGGCGGACTCCGTGACGGCGACGTCGTTGGTGACTCTGGAGACGAGGTCCCCGGACTTGCGGTCGTAGTGGTAACGAAGCGGGAGGTAGGACAGGTGCTCGGCAACGTCGTTCCTCAGGTCGGCGACGACGCGGTTGGTGAGGTAATTCGTAAGGTAGTCGCGGAGCGTCCCGAAAAAGAACATCACGATGGCCAGGCCGATCGCGATGGCGCTGATGACGCGGATGTCCCACTCCGCGGGGCTGAACGTCTTGCGGACCCATTCCTTCAGACCGGCGAGAAGCCCGCGCACCCACCCGCCCGGCCCGCGCGACGCCTCCTCGGGTGCGGCCCGGCCGCGGTCCGCCTCCTTGGCCGCCTCGTCCTTTGAGAAGCTGTCGATCACGGGCTTGACGAGCGCCGCCTGCGTCGTCTTGGCCCCGGAGGCGACGAGCACGACGAGCATGGTCGCCAGGATGCGCGGAACGTAGCGGCGCGCCCGTTTGAGGAACCGCCACGAAACGGACCAGACGTTCGCCGGCCGCTGCGCCTCGGGCGCGTCCGACGGTCCGGACTTCATCGACCGAACTGCTCCAGCTGCCTGCGGTAGGCATCGAACCGCTGGCGCGTCTCGTCGAAGGTGTCTCCGCCGAATTTCTCGAGGAAAGCCCGCGCGATCTCGAACGCCACGACCGCCTGGCCGATCACGCTGGCCGCCGGGACGACGCAGACGTCGGACCGCTCGTACAACGCCTGCGCCTGTTCCTTCGACGCCAGGTCGACCGTCTGCATCGGCTTGCGCAGGGTCGAGATGGGCTTGCAGGCGGCGCGGGTGACCACGGGCTGGCCGTTCGTCATTCCCCCTTCGATCCCCCCGGCGTTATTCCGGGAACGGGCGAGCTTGCCGTCGCCGGCCAGCAGGATCTCGTCGTGCATCTGCGAACCTTGCCGCCGCGAAGCCTCGAACCCCAGGCCCACTTCGACGGCCTTTACGGTCTGGACCGACATGAGCGCCCGCGCCAGCGCCCCGTCCAGCTTGTGCTCCCACCCCGCGTGGCTGCCCAGGCCCGGCGGCGCGGCGAAGACCCGGACTTCAAAAACCCCTCCCAACGTGTCCCCCGCGGCTTTGACCTCATCGACGCGGGCGCGGATCCTCTCGTCCAAGGTCGGGTCCAACGTGTAGAAGAGGGACTCGTCCCGGACGCGAACGAGCGCGGAGGGGTCGTCGATCCGGACGTCGCTGGCGATCCCCCCTACCTCTACCACATAGCCCAGGACTTTCACCCCAAAGTGACCGAGGAAGGCGTTGGCGAAGGCCCCGCAGGCAACCCGGGCGGCCGTCTCCCGAGCGCTGGAACGTTCGGCCACGTCGCGCGCGTCCTGGGTGCCGAATTTCATCGCCCCGGCCAGGTCGGCGTGCCCGGGCCGAGGCCGCGTGATCGGGTTCAATTCTTCGGTGTTCTGGACGCGATTCGCGATCTGGAGCGTGACGGGGCTTCCCAACGTATGCCCCTTCCTCACGCCGGTCAGGATTTCGGCCTCGTCCTTTTCCAGTTTCATCCGGGCCCCGCGGCCGTAGCCCCCCTGACGCCGCTGGAGCTCCGCATTGGCAGCCTCCACGGACGCGGGAGTTCCGTAGGGAATTCCTTCGATCAGGGCGATGAGGCACTTCCCGTGGGACTCGCCGGCGGTAGCATAGCGCAGCATGGAAAGAGGAATTATAGATCACCCGGGACGGGGGGTCAACCGGGCGCTCCGGGCCCCGCCGGAAGCAGCTCCGCGCGGGCGTGGGAAGGCCTCCACGGCGAGTCCGGACTGTCGGCGAAGGGCTGCGCACACCATCGGGCGGGGGCCTGGCGAGCCCGGCGGGCTATCCCGGGCCGGAATCCTCTCCGATCTCGGAGATGAAGTTCGACTCCTCGCCGGACTTCGTGATCCGCAAGGCCTCCCCGACGACTTTCACCAACTGCTGCTTCGAAAAGGGTTTCGCCAGGAAGCCGTAGAGACCGTAAAAGAAGTCCTTGGGGGTGTGCAGTATGATCGCCTTGGCCGTCAGCATGACGACCGGAATGTCCCGGGCCACCGAGTCCTTCCTCAGGTGGTCGAATACCGTGTAGCCATCCATGCCCGGCATCATGATATCGAGGAGAATGAGGTCGACCCCTCCCTGCTTTGCGATCTTGATGCCTTCGGCCGGATCGCAAATCGCCTTGACCGAATATCCTTCCTGCTCGAGGAAGTACTTGATGATGTCCAGGATCTTCTTCGAGTCGTCGATCGCCAGGATCGTATGTCCCATCTTCGGAAGATTATAACCCGTTACTCGACGCGCCGCTGGAGAAGCCACGCGAGCAAAATGAAGAGGAGCGCCCCCCCGGCGAACGGTCCCGCCAGCGCCCGACGCAGCGGTTCGCGCTCCGCCGGGTCGCCCGGGTCCCAGTCGAGCGGCTTGGACATCCCGGCGACATCCGACTCCAGGTCGTCCAGAAGACACGTCGTCACGGCCTGTTCCCCGCCCGCGTTCCGGAGACGGTATTCACCGACCGCGTGCCCGAGGAAGATACGGGACGGCCCGGACTCCTCCCCGGCGGGACCGAGGATTCGCGACTCGGCCGGCAGCTCCACCGGCCGGCCCGTCCGGAAAACGATCCACCCGCCGGCGCCTTCCCGGGCGAAGTCGACGACGTTGGCCCAGAAGATCGGGAAGGAGGCCCGCGCCGGCCAGCCTTCGTTCGGCTCCATGTTGAAAGAGAGGTGGACCTCGCGACCCCGGTGAACTCCCACGAGCACGCCCCCGGCCCGGAAGAGCGCTCGGCCTTCCCGGTAGGCGGGCGGCAACTCCCCGACCCCGCCCTCTCCTAACTCGACCCCACGACCCGTCAGACCCTCCGTCAACGGATGCTGCGCCACCTCGACCGGCAGACGAACCGGCTTGGCCGGCGAATGCACCCAAACCCGCAACCGTCCCTTCGGGTTCGGGACGGCGTCGAACCCGACCGCGACGTCCCCATCCCCCCCGTCCTGACGGACCAGCACTCCGGACACCGCCGCGCAAGCCCGAACCAGCGCGGGACTCCCACGACCCGCGACGGAAACGACCGTACGAGCCGGGCCCAGTCGAACGGCATGCGCGGTGTCATCCAAAGGAAAAGGGTCATCCGCGACCAGCTCGACCGAGACGCGTTTCGCATTCACGCCGTCCATGGCCTGCGGCCAGGTCCAAACTCCGGAAGGCATCTGGAACGTCTCCTCCCGGGCGCGTTCGTCCACCTTGAACCGGACGCCCACGTTTCGCGGGGGTCCGTGGTTGACGCCTCTGACAAAAACGTCCTGATCCGAGACCGCGAGCTCCACGATCCCGGCGTTCCCTCCCGGGCCTCCGAGCAGGAGCGCGTGCCCCCCCCCGGCGGGCGCGCGGTCCGACACGAGAATGACGTGAGCCGCCTCACGGCGGGCGGCCGCCAGCAGCGTCTCCACGTCCACCCGTTCATGTACGGCCTCGATTCGGGGAATATCCTGGACCCCGAGGCGACGGGGTTCCGGCGCCGCGGCGAAGACGGCGACCTCGTCGCCGGGGAGTTTGCCTTCGCAGAGACGGCGCACCTCGTCCTTCGCCTTCTCCAGCCGCCCGCCCGCCAGCATGCGCGCAGAGGTGTCCAGAACGATCGCCACCTTCCTCGGCTTCGCACGCGAGGAAGGGACGAACGGGCCGGCCAAGGCCGCGACCGCGGCCGCGACGGCCAGCGCCTGAAAGAGAAGGTCCAGCCTCCACCGGGGCCTGCGGAGCGCCCGCAGAGGCGGATTCCGCTCCGGAATCTTTTTCCACAGCAGCACGCTGGGAATCCCGACCTTCGCCGCCGATTGGCGCCACAGGCTGAAGATCAGGAGCAGGACGACCGAAACGAGGCCCCAGAGCGCCCCCGGAATCTCGAAGTTCATTCGAGCACTCCGGACTCGCGCAGATAGACCTGAACGACGTCCTCGAGCGGCGCGTCGCTGGCGCAGCGAAGGTAGTTGAGGTCGTGGTCGAAGCACCACCGTTTCCAGGCCGCGCAGTGCGCGGCGAGGAGCCTGCGATATTCCGCCCGCTCCTCGTCCCCGACGAACCGCACGCAGGCTTCCCCGGTCTCCGCGTCGATGAGGCGGACCTTCCCCGATACGGGCGGCTCGACCTCCCCCGGCGAAAGGACGTGAATCACCGCCGTTTCCGCCCGGACGCGAAGGAGGCTCTGCCGCAGGCCGTCGTCCCACAGGTCGCTCACGACCACGACCAGGCCGCGGGATACGGGAGGCACCGCGAAGGGCTCGCCCAGCCGGAGGGCTTCGATCTCCGCAAGCGGGGCAGAGGAGGTCTCATGATGGGCGACGAGGGCCAAGGCGGCGCCGAGGCGCCGCGCGAAGTCGAACTTGGGCGCCATCGAGGCCGACGTGTCCACGAGGAGCTTCACCGGGAGCGCGTCCTCGCGGGAAAACTCCTTGACGTAGAGTTGCCCCAGGCGACCGTAGAGATTCCAGTCGATCGAGCGGAAATCGTCCCCCTGAGCGTAGGCGCGGTAGGAAGTGAATTCGGCGGAGCCTCCCCGGCGACGCGTCAGCCGTTCGCCTTCGCGGCGTCCCAGGATCGCCCGGCGGACGGCAAACCGCAGGCCCTCGAGCTTGCGCAAGAACGTCTCGTCAAACAGCATGACGAACGAAATCGATATCGGCCTGAATCTGGCGCTTCAACGCCTCGACGCTTTCGAACCGGCGCTCGTCGCGCACGCGGGCCAGGAAGCGGACCTCGAGGGACTTCCCGTAGAGGTCGCCTCCCGCCCAGTCCAGAAGGTGCGCTTCCAGGGTCTCGGGCCCCTCGGGGGTGAACGTGGGCCGCCGCCCCAGGTTCACGACCGCACGGTACGCGCGGCCGTCGAGCGGCACCGCGGCGGCATAGACGCCCGACGGGGGCCGAAGACCGTGGCGGAGATCCAGGTTGGCCGTGGGAAAGCCGAGCGTGCTCCCCCGGCGGTCCCCCCGGACCACGGTCCCGAATACGGAAGGCGGCCTCCCCAGGAGCCGCGCGGCTTCGTCCAGCCGGCCCGCGGAGACCGCCTCCCGGATCAACGAGCTCGAAACCGGGCGGCCCCGGTCCATCTCCGGCGCGCAATGGTGCACCTCGATCGCCAGCTCGTGCCCGAGGCGTTCGAGGAATTCCACGTCCCCCGTCCGGTCGTGTCCGAACCGCGAGTCATGCCCGAGCACGACCGCGCACGCCCGCATCTTCCCGACCACCGCGTCGCGGACGAACTGCTCCGCGGTGATCTTCGAGAATTCCAGGCTGAACGGGAGGACCAGGCAGAAATCCAGCCCCGTCTCGCCGAGGAGGCGCAGGCGCTCCTCCAGGGGCGCCAGGAGCGGGACCGGCTTTCCCGTCAGGACTTCCGCGGGGTGGCGGTCGAAGGTGACCACCGCGGCGGAGACGCGCAGGGAGCGTGCCAGGGTGGCCACCGCGCCGAGGACTTTCCGGTGGCCGCGGTGGACGCCGTCGAAGACTCCCCACGTAACGACGGGACGGTGGAGGCGAGGCTCGGGCAGAGAGGCCAGCCCGGAGAGGGTCTGCATCAGAGCGGAGACTTCGAACTCCGGGGACGCCGCTTGCGCTCCTTGGGACGTTCGGAGTTGAAGTCGTCCTCGAGCTCCTGGAGGAGGGAGGCCCACTGCTTCTTATCCGCGGGGCTCATCTTGTCGACGATGAGAATGCCGTCGAGGTGATCAATCTCGTGCTGGAAGAGCTTGGCCTCGAGACCCTCGGTCGTCCGCTCGACGGTTTTCCCCTCGAGGGTCTGGTACCGCACGGCCACTCGGGCGTCCCGCCGGATGACGGGGTAAACCCCGGGGAGAGAGAGGCAGCCCTCCTCCTCCTTCATTTCGCCGGACCGCTCCAGGATCTCCGGGTTGACGAAGACCTGCTCGCCTTCTTTCAGCTCCGGGTCGCCGGTGAGATTGGCGACGACGAAGCGGCGACCGATGCCCACCTGCGGTCCCGCGAGGCCGATCCCGCGGGTCCGATACATGATCTCGAACATGCGGGGGACGGCCGCGAGGAGGTCTTCATCGGCCTTGGCGACCGGCTTGGCCGTCTGCCGGAGGCGGGGGTCCGGGTAGTACAGCAGCTTGAGATCCATCTTCATTTCATTATAGGCACCGCGTGCGACGGAGACAACGTTCGGATGGCGGGGGGTGTAGCTCCGTTTTGTCGGATGGCTCGGATGCAACAAAACAAAGAGTTTGATTTGTTGCACTCGGGACAGCCAGACGGCGAGTGCAACAAATCAAACTCTTTGTTTTGTTGCACCCTCGGCCGACAAAACGGAGCTACACCCGATGGCGGGAGCTTCTTTTTCAAGTGTTGACACGGCTTCCGAGGGGGGTTAGCATCTGATCCACAGTAGCGGGCGGACGATGCCAGACATCGAGGCGCTGTACAAGCGAGCAGAGGAAGCCTTCCAGAAGCACAACTACGACTACGCGAGGGACCTTTTCCAGCAGATCCTGCTCCTCGATCCGGACCACGAAAAATCGCACAAGGCCCTCAAAGCCACCCTCCTGCACAAATTTCAGGAGCTGGGGGCCACGGGCAAGCTCAAGCTCATCGCCCTCCGGGGCCAGTTCGAGATCCAGCTGAAGGCGACGAAGGATCCGCACAAGAAAATCGAGCTTTGCCTGAAATTCCTCAACGACGATCCGAGAAACTCCAAGATCCGGACGATGCTGGCCGACACGCTCCTGAACCAGGGGAAGCACACCGGGGCGGCGGCCGAGGCCGAGCTGGCGATGGCCGACGACCCGACGAACGTCCCCGCCGCGAAAATCCTGGTGGCCTCGCTGAAGGAGACGGGGAAGGTCAAGGAAGCCCAGGCCATCCTGGACCGGATCTCCAGCATCGCGAAGGAGGACCGGGACCTCGAAAAGCTCCAGCGCGACCTGGCCGCCGTGCAGACCATGAAGGCCGGGTTCGAGGGCGGCGCGACGTACCGCGACGTGATGAAGGACAAGGAGACCGCGGCGAAGCTGGAGGCCCAACACCACCTGATCCAGACGGAAGAGCAGCTGGTGGCGGTCATCAAGGACCTGGAGCATGAGCTGAACCAGAATCCCACCGACGCGCGGATTCCCAAGAAGATCGGAGACCTCGTTTTCGAGAAGCGGAAGGACTACAAGTCCGCCCAGGACTGGTACCGGAAGGCCTCCCAGCTCGCGCCTCAGGACTCCGTGCTGCGCGACAAGGTGGACGACTGCCAGCTCCGGATCTACGAAGTCCAGATCGACGCGGCGAAAAAGTCCGGCGACGCTCGGCTCAAGGAGTTGCAGGCGGCCGACCTCAAGTTCAAGATCCAGAGCTACGAGCGGCGCGTGGCGGACCGTCCCACGGACATGGGCCTGCGGTTCGAGCTCGGGAAATGCTACTACCAGGCGGGCCCTTCGTTCACGGACAAAGCGATCGGCGAATTCCAGCAGGCGGTGCGGGACCCCAAGAAGAAGGGCGACTCGCACCTTTTCCTGGGCATGGCCTTTCAGCGGAAGAAGATGTACGACATGGCCGACAAGCAGTACAGCCTGGCCGAGGAAGGCGTGCTCTCGCAGGACCGCAAGCTCGGTATCCTGTACAACCGCGCGGTCTGCAACGCGGAGGCGGGCAAGCTCCCGCAGGCGGCCGAGCTCGGGAAGCGCATCATGGAAGTCGACATCAGCTACAAGGACATCTCGCAGCTGGTCGAGAAGTGGTCCAACGGCCAGAAGTAGCCCCCGGGTGTAGCTCCAATTCGTGCATAGACACGCGAGCGTTGGAACGAAAGGGGATCGGGAGATGGCTGGAGATGGGGAGATCAAGACTCCCATCTCCCCATCTCCAGACATCTCCCTATCTCCTTTCACTTCGGCTCAATTGGACCCACGA
>Ga0187892_10007831_pt1 | contig 14989 bp, 11 predicted proteins | sample MA1701073metaG_FD_139345 | JGI IMG/M metagenome (GOLD analysis project Ga0187892, IMG submission 139345) | Bio-ooze microbial communities from a basaltic lava cave in the Kipuka Kanohina Cave System on the Island of Hawaii, USA - MA170107-3 metaG ... | reverse complement strand
GGGCGCCGTCAAGGCAAAAGGACACGGCGCGAAACCGCAGCCCTCCGCAGACTGCGGGCTGGGCATTCGCGCCCTACAACCACGCGGTATCGCTCTGCATGGCTCCAGTATCAAGATGCGCCCAAGTGCCGCCAGCATCTTGCTGGCGGATTCTGCCAGCGGGACGCTGGCAGCACGCAGGCTCATTTCTTGCCCAGCCCGCCGCGATTGATCAAGTCCCAGAAACGCGGGTTGTCCGCCAGCAACTCATCCTCCGCCACGGGCAGTTGCGAGCGGAACACAAAATCCTTCAGCGTGTTCTTGTGCAGGATGCAGCGCACGAGGATGCCGTCGCTGACCTTCTCGAAATAAATCCTGTAATCCCCCGTGCGATAGCGGAACAACGTCCGTCCCTTGCGCGTGATTTGCCCGAATTTCTGCGACCCCTCTGCCAGATCCTCGGGCGTCACCTGGAACTCCGAGAGCAGCTCCAGTTGCTTCAACTTCGGCAGCGCCGCCAGTTCCTTCGCGCTCAAATCGCTGAATGAAATCTGAAAATAACTCATGCGGTTCCTCGAATCGCCGCGCATCATAATTGCGCGCCCCGCCGCTGACAATGACCAAACGGCTCGCACAGAACTTCCCCATTTTGATTCAGAAGATTGACGCAGAGCGAGTTGGAGGGTCACGCTCCGTCGTGACCGTCCCGCGAAGCGGGAGACGCAACAGAGCGCGTCCCTCCAATTTGGGGAATTTCTGCGGCTCGCACCGTCTTTGAGGATGCGCAGGTTGAAGCCTGCGACTCCAATACCCGCGCAAGCCGCCATCGGACAGGGGAACGGCGTCCCTCCCACCAACTCATCAATCCTTCACCTCTTTAACCCTTTTAATTTTTAACCCCTTCAACCTTTTTAACTCTTTTAACCCATTCACCAAAAAAAACCGCGCGCTTTTCCCTTCCGTGTCGTCATACCTTATAGACAACCGAATGGACGAAGACCTTCGACTCACTGTGGAGCAGGCGTTGAGGGGCGACCAACAGGCGTTTGAGATGCTCATCCGCGCTTACAGTCGCACCGTCTTCGTCCACGCCTTCGCCGTCCTGCAGAACCGCGCGGAGGCGGAGGACATCGTGCAGGAAACGTTTTTGAAAGCTTACAAATCGCGGCGCGCGCTCAAGGATGCCGAAAAATTCCTGAGCTGGATTTGCACCATCGCCCGCAACACCGCCCGCGACCATTTGAAGAAACGCAAACCCGAACCGCTGCCCGAGGACGCCGATGAAATCATGGACACCACCGCCGCCAAGCCCGACCGCGAACTTGAGGCGCTCGAATCCCGCGAGCGCATCCACCGCGTCCTCTCCTCGCTGCCCGAACAATACCGACTCGCCCTCACGCTGCGTTACATGGACGGGATGGACCACGAAACCATCGGGCAGACGATGGGACTGAGCGACGGCGCGTTGCGCGGCATCCTGGGTCGCGGCTTGCAGGCGATGCGAAAAGCTTTGAAGAAGAAATTGGATTGAACCGCAGAGGCGCAGAGAACGCAGAGAGCAGAGGAGAGGAAAGAAACCGCGAATGAACGCTAATAAACGCCAATTTTTAATTATTCGCGTCTATTCGCGGTTAATAAATTCCAGCAATGAATAACATCCACACCCAAATCGAAACCTGGATGGTGGCGGCGCTCACGGACACTCTCACCGCCACGGAACGCAACGCCTTCGACGCGCACCTCGCTGCCTGCGCGCGGTGCCGTCAACTGTTCGCCGACCAGCAGAACATTTCCTCGCTGCTCGAACAAGCGTTCGCGCCCGATCAGCCTGACGACGAGTTCGAGGAACGGATGGTCGAGAAGTTCCGTCAGAACGTGGCGAAGAAAAAATTCTTTGGTTTTTTCAATCGGCGCGACGTGATTTCACGAAACGTAGGAGGGGCATTCTTGCCCCGATCAGGCGAAATCGCGACAGGAATGTCGCTCCTACGAGGCGTTGTGGCAGGCGCTCGCCGTGTTTCCCACTTCCCCGTCGTCCGTTTCGCCGCCGCCGCCGCCATCGTCGCGCTGCTCGTTGTGTTGGGCGGGGCGTTGTCGGGGGAAGTGAATCTGTCATTCGAGGGCAGCAAGAGCAAGCCTGTCACAACGCTGGCAAACCTTCGCTCGCTTATCTATGCGACGAATGAGGGAAAGTTCCCTGTCCATACGGTCGGCATAGGTGATACTGAACCACCTGCAACGCCGATTCGACTTAACCCCAATGAAAAAACTGGCGTGTCGCGTCTCACCTTCAAGCCGAATTGGGACGGTGAGTCCGTTTTAAGGGCGGGGATTCCCGCGGAAGAAAGTGAATTCATCACAGGTAACACTTGGATTCAGCGACTGAGTGGGGAAGTAGAAACGTATCAGGCGGCGAAATCTGGCGGCACCTTCGTTCCCATCTACATGCGTTTTGCCAACACAGAAGACCCGAGGTCGGGCGCGGATGGGAAGTTTCGTTTCGATGTCGTTGTTGACGGCGGCACGGTGTCAACGGCGTTTCCTGCGTTCGCCAATCGGATTACAGAAGCGAATAGTGCACGGTGGGCGATGAATTCTGGCACAATGGAATTTGCCAACGCGAACGTTGAGGTCGTCCACTCAACAGCAGCGGCGAGCGCCCCAAATCTTTTCAAGGTAGCGGGCAGAGGTGGTCTTATTCTGGATAACGTCGCCATCAATAACGGTCTCATAATGGGAGAAAACGTTGGGCTTGGTGGCAGTCTTACAAATCAAGTAAACGGATTGTTCGTAGGCGGCGCGCTCACCAATGCCGCTGGCGGCTATGTGGATATGCGACCCGATGTGAACAAACCCGACAACTTCGATTACGCGTCCAATGACAAATCTCGGGTCAACCTTACGAGTGGTTACATCGCAGTAGGTAGCGGGTCGGTTACGCTGCTCAACGACTTCCTCAGCGGTGGCGCAGCCGTAGCTCCACTTACCCAAACCGGTGGCTTCACCATCACGGGTCGCATGGTCAATGAAGGCGGCGTTCAACAGGGCGGCGGGGAGGGACGTGAAACGAGCGGCAGGTTTGTCAATGAAGGAAAGACAATGGGTCCGGAAACGCCGATGGTGTTCCGAACGCCTGAAGGAATCGAAAGCGGCGCATCATTGACGACTGCTTTTTATCAGGCGACGAAGACCGAGCCGCACTTTGACCTCTGGTCTGGCGGGAAACGTCGCGACGAGTTGTTCGACGACCTCGACAAGACTAGTCCCGACGACGGCAAGAAACAACTTGCCGACGCCGAGAAACGGGCGCAGCAGGTTCGGGCACAAACCGAGGGACATCTCACGGGTCGGGACATATTCGCAAGATTTGGACCTAGCAAGGAAGTGGACGAGAGAACCGCCGCCTTCGAGATTGCTCCAGTTGTTCCAGAAAAAACGAGCGAACTTGGCTTCGACTGGAAAGGGCGCGGCACACTCGGAGCGATTGACACGGAAAATCTTGTGCTCAACTCGTCTTCGACGGCTGCGAATTTTGACTTCGGGAGCAACCTGAAAATTTACCACGATCACATCGCTCGCGATGGCAGAGTGAATTTTGTCGGCACGTTTGATAGCGACAGGCGTTTCGTCAACTTTGGCTCCATTGTGGCGGGAAACGGCGGGACTCTTTCTGTCAGTAACATTGGAACGCTTGGCTACGTTCACACTGGCACGCCATGGAAAACGTTGAGACCAGTCGGCTCAATCTCGTTCGGCGGTTTTTCTGTGACGCCTGAACGAGCCGAATTCATGGGTTTTAACCCTTACGGCGGCAGCATCTCGGTGCCTGACAACTTTATCAACCAAGGCGGCGGCACGCAGGAGCCAGTTATCCCGCCCAACCGACTTGCTCAGCAACCACCTGTCAAACCGCAGCCGAAACAGCAACCTCCGCCCAAAATCGCCGCACCCACCCCGCAACCGCCGCCCGTCGGCGTCACCGAAGTCCGCAAACTCATCCGCAGCGCGCAGATGGAGTTCGAGGTGAACAGTTACGACCAGACGATGGTGCAGGTGCAGGCGATTGTCGGCGAAGAACGCGGGTTGCTGGTCACGAGCAATTCGTCGCGGTTGCCCAACGGCAAGGTGCGGGGCGATGTCGTCATCAAGGTGTTGCCCGATCATCTGGAGCGGCTCGTGTGGAAATTGCGCGGCATCGGCGAGTTGAAAAAACAGACGCTCGGTTCGCAGGACGTGACCAAGCAGTATTTCGACACCGAGGCGCGCAAACGCAATTTGGAGGCGATGGAGAAGCGGCTGCTCGAAATGCTCGCGAAAACGCAAGGCAAAGTCGCTGAGTTGCTCGAAGTCGAAAAGGAAATCGCCCGTGTCCGCGCCGAGATCGAAGGCTTGCAGGGCGAGTTGAAATACGTGGACACGCTCGTGGCTTACGCGACGATCAACCTCACGCTCTACGAAAAAGACCTGAACCAGCCCGCCGCGTTCCAACTCAAGGAAAAGGCGAACCTCTCGATTTTCTCGCCCGACGTTGAGAAGACGCTCAACGACGCGAAAAAATCCGCCGAGACCGCGAAGGCGCAGGTGTTGCACTCGAAGCTGGAACGCGAATCGTCGGGGCGCGTGACGGCGACGTTCAGCGTGCTCGCCGCGCCTGACGTGGCGGATTTGCTGCTCGAATCGTTCCGCAACCTCGGTCGTGTCGCCTCGCTCAATCGCACCAGCGAACGCGTCGCCATCGGCGGCAGCGGCGCATCCGACACGGCGAAAGTCGAGAAGGACAAAGTCGAAATCAATCTCGTCGTGGTGCACGACGACGAATCGCGCCGTCGCGTGCGGTTGACGGTGGTGACGAAAGCTGTCGAGGATTCGCTGGAAAAAGCGAAAGCCGCCGCCGCGAAACACGGCGCGGAAGTGATCGTGTCGAATTTCACGCGCCCGTCGGCGGGCGAAAGCGCGGCGCAGTTCACCGTGCGCGTCCCCTCCAAGGCGTATGACGCGGTGCTGGGCGAGTTCAAGGCGTTCGGGCGCGTCGCGGAATTCAACGTCGAACTCAAGGAAAACAACGCGGACGGCAAGGAGAACGCTGCGCCTGTGCTGGTCGCGTTGGTGCTGGCGAGCAGCGAGCCGCCGTTGCAAATCACGCATCTCGCCGTGCAACGGCAGGGCGTGGAGGCGGTGCTCGACAAGTTGAAGCAGGACGCGGTGAAACTCGGCGGCGAAATCCGCGCGTCGAATTTTGTGCGCACGCCCGACGGACAGGAATTGGCGAACCTCGCGTTGCGCATCCCGCTCAAGGACAACGCGGCGCTCGTCGAGATGCTCAAGGCGTATGGCGACGTGAAATCGCTCAGCGTCGAGCGGCAGGACCGCGTGCAGGAAGGCAAGCCCGACGAAAACGCGCCCGCCGAGGTGCGGTTGCAATTTTTCAGTCATCAAGCGCCGATGCAAATCACGCAACTCGCCGTCGAGCGCAAGGACGTGGAAAGCGTGCTCGCGCACTTGAAGGAGCAGGCGACGAAACTCGGCGCGGAGATTCGCGCGTCGAATTTTGTGCGTTACCCCAACGGGCAGGAGTTGGCGAACCTCGCGTTCCGCATTTCGCTGAAACAAAACCAGCCGTTGCTCGATTTGCTGCGCTCACTCGGCGACGTAAAAGGCTACACCGTCGAGCGGCAGGATCGCGTGACCGACGGCAGGTTCGACGAGAACGCGCCCGCCGAAATCCGTCTCCAACTCAGCAGCGCCCCGCCCATCATCGAGCAGGACAGCGGCTTCATGGTCACAATGAAGCAAACCATCGGGCAAGGCTTCGGCTGGTTCATGTGGGGCATCAAAATGATCGGCGTCGCCCTCGCCTTCATCGCCCCGTGGCTCGCAGCGCTGCTCGTGCTCTGGTGGGGCTGGAAACGGATTCGCAGGAAGAAAACCGCGAAGGCGTGAGGTAGTCGCACCCTTTATGGGTGCGTAATCTTCGCAGGCGTGAAGCCTGCGGCTACACTATCAAACGATAAAACTTTTTCTTGCCGACCTTCAGCACCGCCGTGTTTGAAATCTCCAATTTGAAATTGATGTCTTCCACTCGCTTCCCGTCCAACTCCACCGCGCCCTGCTGAATCAAACGACGCGCCTCCGTCTTGCTCGGTGCAGCATTGATTTTCAGCATCACGTCCACCAACAATTGCGTGCCGCTGCCGATGGAAACTTCGGGCAAATCCTCGGGCACCTCACGTTTGCTGAACTTCGTCTCGAAATCTCTTCGCGCATCTTCCGCCGCCGCGCGCGAATGAAATCTCTCGACCAACTCGCTCGCCAACGCCTTCTTCGCCTCCATCGGATGACCTTTTTTCAGTGCCGTGATTTCCGCCGCGCTTTTTCCGATAAGCAGCGCGAACCATTTCCACATCAATTCGTCGGAGATGGACATCGCCTTGCCGAACATGTCCGTTGGCGATTCGTTCAAGCCGATGTAGTTGCCTTTGCTCTTGGACATTTTCTCGACGCCATCCAACCCTTCGAGAATCGGCATTACCATCACCACCTGCGATTCCTGCCCCGCGTCCTTTTGCAGTTCGCGCCCAACGAGATTGTTGAAAAGCTGGTCCGTCCCGCCGAGTTCGACATCCGCGCGAATCGCCACCGAATCCTGCCCTTGCATCAGCGGGTAGAGAAATTCGTGAATGCTGATGGGGTCGCCGCCCTTGTAACGTTTCTCGAATGTGTCGCGCTCCAGCATCCGCGCCACCGTCATCTTCGCCATCAACCGCGTCACGTCCGCGAACGTCATCGGCGCGAGCCACTCGCTGTTGCGGCGGATTTCGAGTTTCTGTGGCGACACATCGAGAACTTTGCCCGCCTGCTCAAAATAAGTCTTCGCGTTCCGCTCGATGTCCGCTTCGCTCAAAATCGGGCGCGTCTTGTTCTGCCCCGTCGGGTCGCCGATGAGCGCCGTGTAATCGCCGATAATGAGCACCGCCGTGTGCCCCAAATCCTGAAACTGCCTCAACTTTTGCAGCACGACGCTGTGCCCCAAATGCAAATCGGGCGCGGTCGGATCGCACCCGAGCTTCGCGCGCAACGGTTTCTTCTGCGCGCGCGAATTCTCCAGCTTGCGGCGTAGTTCCTCGACCGTCACCGTCGTCTCAACACCACCCAGCAAAATTTCCAACTGTTGTTCAACAGGCAAAAACATCGCCGCGCATCGTAAGCAGACCGAGGGAAAAAGCCAACAAGCGAAAATTCGCCGCAGAGGCACAGAGAGCGCAGAGGTCGAAAAGCCACGAATGAACACGAATTTTCACAAATAATTTTTTTAATTCGCGTCAATTCGCGTTCATTCGCGGATTTTTCCGTCCCGTTTTGCAAGAGAACGGCTCGACATTGGGCAGGTTTTCGACAACTATTTCTTCGGCGCCGCCACTATTATATTAGGCGGCGAATCAGACCGAATTTCCCGCATCAACCCAATAACCCGCCCTCCCATTCCCCCATGCGTATCATTGACCCCCATTGCCACATGATTTCGCGCATCACCGACGACTACGAGAAAATGGCGCTTGCGGGCATCGAAGCCGTTGTCGAACCCGCGTTCTGGCTCGGCTCGCCGCGCACCAACGTCGGCTCGTTCATTGATTATTTCGAGATGATCATCGGCTGGGAAACGCAGCGCGCGAAAAATTACGGCATCGAACATTTCACCTGCATCTCGATGAACCCCCGCGAGGCGAACAACGTCCCGCTCACCAAGGACGTGCTGCCCGTCGTCGAAAAATTCTGCCGCCGCGAGACGTGCGTCGCCGTCGGCGAAATCGGGTTCGACCGTCAAACGCCTGAGGAAGAATCGGCGATTCGCGCGCAGTTGCGCATTGCGAAGAAGTTCGACATGCCTGTGCTCGTCCACCTGCCGCACCAATACAAAAAGGTCGGCACAGAGCGCACGTTGCAAGTCGTGCTCGACGAGAAGATGAACCCCGACAAAATTCTTCTCGACCACAACACCGAAGAGACGATGCCGCTTTACGCGGGCACAAAATTCTGGCGCGGCATCACGGTTTATCCCATCACCAAAGTCAGCGTCGAGCGTTGCGCCAACATCGTCCAGCAATACGGCGTCGAACGCCTTCTCATCAACAGCGCATGCGATTGGGGTCCCTCCGACCCGCTCAGCGTCCCCAAAGTCGTCATCGAACTAAAGAAACGCGGCTACCCCGCCAACCAAATCGAACAACTCGTCTTCAGAAATCCGATTGAATTTTTCGGGCAAAGCGACAGGTGGACGTTTAAGGCGTGAAGTCCGTTATGTAGCCGCAGGCTTTAGCCTGCGCCCTTACTTGGAAAAACTTTCTCTGGATGAGCGTGGGTGTATCGCACCCAATAGAAATAAACATTGCGGTTTGGTATGTCCAAAATGCGATGCGCCCTCTTCGTCAATTCATCAATTTTCTTCATCTTTCCCGTTTTTTCGAGTGTCTCGTAATAATTTTCATGGCTGATTTTGCCTAAATGCGGTCGCATCAAGCGTTCAGCCGAACGAAACAGCCGTGCGAGTTCGTTCAGTTCCAATTCTTTGAGACCGCGAATTGTTTCTTCGGCGTGTTCCTTCCCTCTCCAATTTAGAAAATGCCAGCCGATGTCGTCCAAAGTCAGGCTGATGTCCAGATGATGTGTCGCCGCCATCGCGCGCAGTCCAACAGGGGCGCATCTTGATACTGTAGCCATGCAGAGCGATACCGCGTGGTTGTAGGGCGCGAATGCCCAGCCCGCAGTCTGCGGAGGGCTGGGTTTCGCGCCGTGTCCTTTTCCCTTGACGGGGCCCCGATGGCAGATGGCGGCGCGAAACCCCGCAGCGGGGCATTCGCGCCCTACAAACCCGTTGAGCGCCTTTTCATCAACTGCCACCGGCTACAGTGTCAAGATGCGCCCGTCCAACAGGCAATCGCCGAATCGCTGCTACGAATTCACGCTCGTGTTTGGCGGGGTCGGGCGGGACTTTCTTGTTCAGAATACCCAAAATCTTTTTCAGTAACGCTTCGTCCGCTTTGCTTCTCTTTCCTTTAGCCATCGAATCCTCCTCAAACCGCCACCGCCGCCGCGCGCTTGAAATCTTCCAGTCCCAGATTGAACGCCTTCCCGAATCCCGCCACGTAACGCGCGGTTTTCGGTTCGATGCGGTAAAAGTCGAAATCCGCCAACTCAAACATCTGCGCCGACTTCGGGAATCTCCGCAGATACGCTTCCTTCGTCTCCGCATACTCGGTTGAGTCGCGCGGCATGGCGACGATTTCGCCTGAGATGGAAACGCGCCGCAGCAATTGGGGGTCGGGCGCGCCCGCGTCCGTTTCGTTAATCATCAGACAGACGCGCGGGTCTTTCAGAAACCCCTGTGTGTGTTGCGCCAGTTTGCTTGCGTGAACGTAGAACCGCGAAAAATCAGGTGTCGCGATATACAAAATCATCGAGACCAGCGGCGCGCCGTCGCGCCAAGTGCCGAGCGACGCGATGCGTTGCGCGCGAATCATTGCCGCGAATTTTTCCTGAGATTCCTTGTCCATGAGTATCTGCCCTTCCATCCGTGAGGCGATGCTACCTCGCGATAACATAGCTAAGTTTTGCGATAGCCAATCTTTGCGTTGCCGTAGCAGGTAACAATCACAGTAGTAATTCTACAATCTTCCGCTCCAACTTTGCCAAAATCTGCGGTTCATTTTTTGCGGCGGCCAGCGGCTCGAGTTCATCGCGGATTTGAGTGAGATTTAACCGGTTTCCATTGCGCATCAAGATTCCCTCCACGTCCGCCCAATCCCTGTCGCGATTGGCAAAACATTTATGCACGACCAAATCCTCTGCGCTGCACGTCAGCAACCGACAGCCGCTGCCAAGATCGTAAACGGTCGCCCGCGCCACAGCGCGTTCCTCGAATGGAATCGCCCCCAACGCCACATCCAACGGCGTGCCGTCGCTTGTTTTGAGCAACGCTACCCGCGACGCCAGCGCAAACGCCCGTGCATCCGCTCGACGCGCGCTGGAATTGACGCAACAGGGCATCCACAAACCTTGCCTCGTCACCAAAACCCGCGAGGAGCGTCAAGTCCACGTCCACCGTCACGCGCGGCTCTCCCCAGCGTTGGACGGCAATGCCGCCGATGAAACAAAACCGCCACCCCTGAGACTCGAAGAGCGTCTGCGTCTCAAGCGCGGCTCTTAGAATGGGATTGAGCGGTGACATTACGGAAGAATCGCTGCTGCTCGACCAGTCCCGAAGTGCGCAACCGCTCCTCGGAAAGTGGGACGTTCGCTGCCAGTGACAAGAGCCTGTTGGTCATCGCACGCGCCTGGTCATCGGTCAATGCCGCCAGTTCAGCGCGTTTTTGCTGTTGAAGTCCACGCTCAGCAACCCGCCATTGTTGAGTCCACTTGTTGAGGTCGTCTGCCATCGTGTTCATCATAGGCGATTTTCTGGAGGGGGTCAAAGCTGCAATTGTCTCCTACTTCGCCCCCTCTTTCACCAACTCCGTCCCCACGTCGGGGGATTTACCTGCGGCGATTTCGCGCACGAGAATCAGCGACGCGATGACGATGAGTCCTGCGCACATCCAGCCGAGGGTCGCGACGGGCAGCGCCGTGATGAGGTAAAACGATGCGAACGGCGCTACGAGTCCGCGCAATCCCGTGAGAAACGTGTGCATGGACATGTAATCCGCCACGCGGTCGGGCGGCGCGAATTTGGTGACCCACAACGACCACGCCACGTCGCCGCCCGCGTTGGAAATGCCAAACACCACCGCGCCCGTTACCAGCCCCGCCATGCTGTTGCTCGTGAAAAACGCGAGAATGCTGACGGCAAATCCGACATTGAGCGCCGCGCGCAGCGCGAAAAAATTCATGCGGTCGAACACCCATCCCCAAATCGGACTCATGATCAGGCGCGCGACGTTGGGGATCACGCCGACAATGAGCGCGACCGTCGCGGTCTTCAGTTCCAAGCCGTAACTCGGGTTCGCCAGATATTCCACGCGCAACGGCTGCATCATCAGGTTGGCGAACCCCATCAGCATCCAGCAAATCAGCGTCAGCCGAAACACGCGGTCTTCCTTCACGAACCGAAACGAGCGCCATGGATGCGTCCCGCCCGCCTGCGTCAAGGGTTGCGACGGGCAACGCGAAATCCAATACGCGCCCGCGACATGCGCCGCCGCGTAGATGAGCAGCAACCACCGAAACCGCCCGATGTGTTCGCCCGACAACGCTTCGCCAAAAAGCCAACTGAACGCGATGGCGACGCCGATGCGAATCATCACGGCGCGCGAAAACAATTTCCCGCGTTCTGCCGAGGGGTAATTGTCCTGATAAATCTGCGTGTGGAGCGGAATCGCCATCGTCACGCACGTCAGCGCCAGCACGCTGCATGCGATGAACACGGGTTGAATCGGAAACGCCGCCGCCGTTCCCATGCTCGCCGCCGAGAGGAGCGACAGCCGCGCCGCCGCGCGCGACGGGCTCCAGCCGCGATGCGCCACAACCGAGACCGTCAACAGCGTGAACACCAAGCCCAGCGAATTTCCCGCCGCAATCGCCGCTTTCGCGCTCGCGCCCGAATCGAAGAACCGCACCGCGATGAGCAACAGAAACGTCTGCCCCGCCGTTTCCCAAATCCCCGTGGAGACCGCGCGCAACCGTTCGTTGCGATAGGTGATGAGTTTGCGTTCGTTATCGGACAACTCCATTGGCGGCGCCCACAGTCACAAATTTTCGCGCGAGCGACGAGAAAAAATCCCGCGCTTGGAAGATGAAGCCGCTGCCAGACTAAGAGCCGCTAACAAAACTCCGAACGGAACGCTCCGAAGCGGATGGGAGCGGAATCGGTCACGATTCCGTCGGTTGTGATAGGCACCCTAAATCACAAACTCAACTCCCCAATCCGCCGCATGATTTCCTCGCTGATTGCCTGGTAGGTCTCGCGGGACTTGGATTCCTCGGGGGTCAGATCGAAGCGAATCGGTTTGCCGAACACAATCGTGATGGGCGCGGGTCGGAAAAATTTCCGTTTGCGGTGCCACGCGTTTTCCGCGCCGAAAATCCGCACGGGCAACACGGGCGCGCCCGTCCGCGCCACGAGCATCCCCACGCCCGCCAGCGGTTTCATCAGGTTGCCGTCGTGCGTACGCGTGCCTTCGGGAAACACCAGCAGCGCCTCGCCGTTTTTGATCAGGCGCAACGCCTCGCGCACGCCCGCGAAATCCACGCTGCCGAGGTCAACGGGGATGGCGTTGAGGCTGACGATTGCGCGCCTGAGCCACCAGACATTGAAGAGTGATTTGCGCGCGAAGAAGTGGATTTCCCGCTGGCGCAACACGGCGCCGATGAGCGGCGGATCGAGAAAACTCGCGTGATTACAGGCGACGAGGCACGCGCCTTCAATCGGGAGCGCTGCGACACCGCGAACGTTGAGGCGAAACAAAACGCGTCCGAGAACGCGAACGAGCCACGACGCGAAACGATACCAGAGACGCCGACGACGCGGACGGGCGGGTGGTGGCGTTTCGAGGGGAACGACTTTCATGCAGTTTTCGCCGCGCTCGGGTGTTGCCGAATGTGCTGCAAAATTTCCGCGGCGGTTTGTTCGACGGTGTGGTGCGTCGTGTCAATCACCACCGCGTCCTGCGCGGCGCGCAACGGGTCGGCGGCGCGCGAACTGTCGCGGCGGTCGCGCTCCGCCAGTTCCCGTTTCGTGCGCTCCAACTCGGCGGCGTGTTGCGCGTCGGTTTTCGAGGCGGGCTGTTGCGAGAGTTTTTCAAAATCCAGCTTGCGGCGGCGGGCGCGTTCCTCGGGCGACGCCACGAGATAGAATTTGTGCGCCGCGTTCGGGAACACCACCGTCCCGATGTCGCGCCCTTCCACGACGCAATCGCAGGTCTGGGCGAGTTTGCGCAGTTGTGCGTTGACCAGCGCGCGCACTTCGGCAATCGCGGAGATTGGCGAAACCGTCTTCGTGGTTTCGGGGCTGCGGATGTCCGCTTCACGCGGTTCGTTTCCCCTGATGCGGATGCGCACGCCGCCGTTCGCCGCTTCCACGGTAAAGTCCAGGCGCGACACCAAACTTTTGATGGCTGCCGTGTCGGTGGGATCAAGGCGGTCGGCGAGCGCGCGCCAGCTGATCGCGCGATATAAAGCGCCTGAATCCACGTGCAGAAATCCAAGCGCTTTCGCGGTCGCGCGCGCGGCAGTGCTTTTGCCCGAAGCCGCGCCGCCGTCAATCGCGATGACGGTGCGGGCGGCTGGCTGCGTGTTGGGTGAATTCATCGTCAGCGCAACAATTCGAGCGTTTCAAAAAAATTCGGGAACGTCTTGGCGACGCACGCGGGGTTTTTGAGACGCAGCCACGGTTTACCATTCCGCATCACGTCCTTCAATCCCAAGATGGAAAACGCCATCGCGATGCGGTGGTCGTTGTGGGTCTCGATGGTCGCGGGACGGAATTGCGGTGTCGGGAAAATCTTCCAGCCGTCATCCAGCGTCTCGACCCGCGCTCCCACCTTTCTCAATTCGCCTGCGACCGCCGCGACGCGGTCGGTCTCCTGCAACCGCGCGTGCGCAAGACCCCGAATCGTCGTCGGGCGCGACAAAAACGGCGCGACCACCGCGAGCGTGATGGCAACGTCTGAAACATCCGCCATGTTCAGCGGACGCGAAAAACCTGCGTCAGCTTTTGCCGCGCCCGAAACGCACAAGCCGCCGCGCGCGCCCACGCGGCAGCCGAGCCGTTGCAGGTATTCGACAAACTCCGCGTCGCCTTGCAGGTTGTCGGCGAACTTGCGGTTCAATCCGCGAACCGTCACCGAGCCGCCGCACAGCGCCGTCGCCGCGAAAAAATACGACGCGGCGGAGGCATCGGGCGGAACCGCGAACTCGCGCGCGCCGTAATGCTGTCCGCGCCGCACGCTCCAGCCTCGGCGCGATTCGAGCGGTTTCGCGACGACACCGAATTTTTGCATCAACAGGTGCGTCATCCGCAGATACGGCTCGGACACGGGCGCGTCGCGTAGTTCCAGGACAAAATCGGGGTCTCCCGCCACGGACACAACCCGTGGCGCGACCATCAACAACGCCGAGGCGAACTGGCTGCTTACGCTGGATTCCACTGTCACGAAATTTCCGCGCATCCCGCGTCCGCGAATCGTCACGGGAAAATGCCCCGCGCTCTTTTCAAAGCGGATGTCGGCGCCCAACTCGCGCAGCGCGGTGAACAGCGTCGCCATCGGTCGGTCGCACATTCGCGGGGTTCCATCCATCCGAAATTCGCCGTGCCCCGTGGCGACGAACGCAGCGAGAAACCGCGCCGCCGTGCCCGCATTGCCGATGAACAGTTCGGCGCTCCTCGCGGGGATCGCGCCGCCACCGCCTTCGACTTCAAGCACGCGATTCGCCGATTCGGATTTGTCCGTTGATGCGGAAATCACAAACCCCAGCCGTTGCAGCGAATCCACCATCACTTCGGTGTCCTCCGACCGCAACGCGCCGCGCAGGATGGATTTGCCGCGCGCCATCGCTGAGAGAAGCAGCGCGCGATTGGTGACGCTCTTGGAGCCAGGCACGGTGACGACCGCGCGCAACGGCGAGGTGATCGGCTTGATGGCGAGTGTGTCGGGCAGTTTCATTGAGCGTTCCCCCAACACCGTTGTAACGAAACCAGCGGAGCGATGGCGAGGGCAATTTGGAGAGTTGCTGGGAAGAGTCCCGATGGAACGACAGACAATCTGGTCGGGGCGGCGGGATTTGAACCCACGACCTCCTGCGCCCAAGGCAGGCGCGCTATCCAAGCTGCGCTACGCCCCGATTTTTTGTCGGCGGACTGTAGGAGAAAACCACAATGAAGGCAACGGATGAATCAACCCTGCAGACATTCCCCATTTTGATTCAGAAGATTGACGCAGAGCGAGTTGGAGGGTCACGCTCCGTCGTGACCGTCCCGCGAAGCGGGAGACGCGACAGAGCGCGTCCCTCCAATTTGGGGAAT
>Ga0187892_10007830_pt1 | contig 14989 bp, 10 predicted proteins | sample MA1701073metaG_FD_139345 | JGI IMG/M metagenome (GOLD analysis project Ga0187892, IMG submission 139345) | Bio-ooze microbial communities from a basaltic lava cave in the Kipuka Kanohina Cave System on the Island of Hawaii, USA - MA170107-3 metaG ... | reverse complement strand
GGTGGGGGGGTGGGGGTGGGGAGGGGGGGAGGCCTGAGCAAGATCACGGCCCGTGACGACCCCCAGCTTCACTGCGAGAGCTTGCAGCAGGATGGCAAACAAGTTGGAAATCATGATCACCGAGAGCAAGGTGTAGTTGAACCGAGCTCCCGCGGCCAGATCCGTTGCCCAATTCCCCGGGTCCATGTATCCCACCGCCACCATGTAACCCGGGCCGGCAAAGGCCAGCATCTTGCGACAAAAGCCGAGCGATTGCGGCACTTCGATGCTCTGATAGACCTCGGGCAGGCTTGGCGAACCCTGCGGCAGGCGATACCCGTGCGTCGGAACGGCAGTTTGGTCCTTCTTGCCCGTGAGGTTCATTTTGACCTCCTGGGAGAGGGACGCACCTGTTTTCGTTTCCGGTCTAAGGACGCTCCGTTTGTGGCGCCGCTCTTGCCTTTGGGGAAAGAGATCGTCTCCCCATGCCCCTTCGAACGCGGACCTTCGCTACTGTGCAACTCAGCTGTTAGCACGTAGATGTTTTTGGCGGCCTCGACGCCGAGGTACTGAGGTTCTTTGCGTCCGTCCAGCTGAAGCTTCAGCGGACCCTGGAATGGAGCTTTTTCCAGAAGCTGAAAGGAGACCCCCGGGGTTAGTGATTCTTTCTCAAGATAGGCCAGGAACTCGGGCTGATCATTGATGACCTTGCGCACAACATATTTGCCCGGCTCTGCGCGGAGCAGGCAGATGTCGAGCTCCTGGCCCCGAAAGCCCTTTGCGTCTGGAATGACTTCGCCGTGGGGGTCCTTATTGGGATGACCCAGATAGGCGTCGATGCGTTCAACAAACAGGTCGGAGACCACATGTTCCAGTTTCTCGGCTTCATCATGCACTTGTTCCCAGCCATATCCCATCACCTGGTGCAGGAACAGTTCAATGAGGCGATGCCGGCGCAAGATGCGAAGAGCCAGCCTGCGTCCCTCCGCTGTCAGAGTGGCGCCATAGTAGGGCCTGTACTCCAGCAAGCCCGTCTTTTGAAGCTTTCGGAGCATGTCCGTCACCGAGGCATCCGCCACCGACAAATGCCGTGCCACCGTGGAGGTACTGGCTTTCTCGTTCATGTCTTCAAGTTTCAGGAACGCCTTAAGGTAATCCTCCACCGTACTGGAAACCATTCCGACTCTCCCTTTCTTTAAACCGTCGTCCAACCAAACTAAGTGAGACCCTGAAGCTTATTTAGGCTAGTCTAAAAATAAATTCAACTCAATAAAATATTGGCGCCCCAAGGCTGGGCAGTAACCTTCTCAACTTCGAAGACTCGTAGACCGGAGGCCTGACAACGCAGTTTCTTCGAAACCGCCGTCCCATTTTGCTAAGCGGGACTTTGACGGAGCCCTGAGCCACAATCGAGATAGCCTGTCCCGGTTTGGACACGCCGGGCGCGAGAGGGTGACGCTTGATGTTGCGAACGTGAATATGGCATGTTCGCACGAAGAAAGGCCGAAGTATGTGTCTGAAGGCAAATGCAATTCATTGGGAATAGAAAGAAGGCCGCTTCTGCACGGCATCGCCAAAGCATCGTCAATCCTATTTGTCTTTCTGCTGCTCTCCGTGCACGGCTCGACGCAGACGAGTAGTTCCGCAGCCTCTGCTGGATCCTACCGACTCTGGTTTGGGGACCAACTGGGCCTTCCTCAAGACCTCCAACTTTGCGGGTCGTCCGACACGCGACCGCTTCGGTTCTACAGCGAGTCGCGCTGGAATCCTGTCGCTGGCAGTCGCTTGCATTTGTTTCTGGAACATTCGGCAAATCTGGACGGAGAGCGCTCGTTTCTCTCGGTCAGTTTGAACTATGGCATCTTGCGCAGCCTGCGCCTCGATGAACAGAATGAACGACGCAGTGAGGTCTCTATTCCTCTTCCGCCTGAATCGCTCACTCGGGAGAATGAGTTTGTCTTCTCGGTCACCCAATTCTCCCGGGCTCCAGCGAGCGACACACCCTGCACGTCCATCAAGCTGGATTCGTATATTGAAATCCCATACTCCGACAGTGAGTCGGCGTTGGACCTACGTCTGTTTCCAGCACCTTTTGTTGACCCTCACAGCTATAGACCCCAAAAGGTGTCGTGGCTTGTTCCGGCTGACAGTGCGTCCACACCAACGTTGCAAGCAATGGCCCTAATGGCTGCTAACCTTGCAAGGCAGGCCGGAGCGCAACTGCTGCAGTTCACTTTAGTGCGCACAATTGACTCGGCGGAAGACCCGCTCATCGTCATCGGTACACCGCAGGAGCAACCGCAACTCACAGAACTGCACGCCGATCCGCGCCTTGTGATTCAGCAAGGGGAAGGGAAGATCTCGGTCGCTTTGGGCGAGGATCAGTTGCTGGGTGAATCTGAGGGATTGGTAGGAGTCACCACGGCGACTAAAGGGCGCCGCCGAATCCCGATTCTCTTTGTCACTGCAAATTCTTCCATGGGAGTCCTGAATGCAACCCGGCAGTTGCTCGGCGGGAGGAGCAAACCCAAAGGTACAGTGACGAGAATCTCCCAAAGTTCGCCGCCACAAAAGAGAGCCCGCCGGGAGTGGGCCGGATTCATTCCTCCACACAGCCGCTTCAGACTTTCTGACCTCAAGGTCCAGCCATCGCGATCAGTCGAAACGGTTAGCCAAGCCGCCGGGCTGCTTCACCTTGATGCACCACCCGATGCGCGATTCTTAGACTACGGCCACGAGATGAATCTTGCGATCAAGTTGGCTCCCGGTGAGAGCCGGCTGCCCAAACTCACAGTACATGTCAACGACGAGTTGATTGGACGATTTGTTTCGCAGGAAGTATTCAGCGGGCCGGTGGCATCGGTGACAGTTCAGGTGCCCACTCGGCTCCTTGGGATTAGGAACGTGCTGAACCTGGGCTGGGAAGGAGGCACGGAGAAAGATGCCGGTCCAGCGGTCACGCTTCTGCCAAACAGCGAGTTTTACTTGCCACGAGTTTATCGTGCTGAGCTTCCGGACCTCAGCCTGCTGCAGTACAACCTCTATCCTTTTAGCCTTCAACCAAACCTGGAGGACTTGGCGGTTGTGATTCCTGACCTGCTTTCCGTAGACAACGTTGCTCTATTGACAGAAATGGCGTTCGTGCTTGGCCGTTCTGCGCCGGCAGACTTTCTTAACTTTCAGGTGAGACGTGCCAGGGAAGTGACGCGTTCAGAACTCGCAGGCTTCAACTTCATCGCTTTGATTCCGGAAATCGGAGGCGACTTCAGCCAAAGACTATTTGGACGCTGGCAACCCCTGCCCTGGATCGACAGCTTGAAGGGATTTCCAAGGGTTCAGCAGCAAGTCTCGCCGTGGAACTCAAGCAAATGGGTTTTGCTGCTCGAGGCGAACTCGGTGCCAGCTCTCCAAGAAACCGTCCGGCTCTGCTTCTCAGACAAGATGCTGAAGCAACTCCAGGGAGACGCTGCCGTTCTTGCAAGCCCAAGGCCCATCCCCTTCAGCGTAGTTCGCAAGCAGAACGTAGAAGAACAGCTCTACCTCATGCGGCTGGAGGCCTGGATGAGAGAACACTGGGTCGCTTTACCCATTGTGCTCACTCTTGCAAGTGTCGTTTTGTTTCTGGGGTTACGCGTCGTGCTGGGCAATTACCGGCGTGCGCAGAACACCCGAAGCTCAGTTCGAAGTCCGATGTAATTGCTGAAACGGGCCAAAGTAGTTCTGATAAAGCGCCGTTCCGAACCAGGCCCAGTTCTGAATGTAGTAGCTCTGCCGATCGAACCAAATTCCGTTGCGGAAATTTGCTCGTAAGCGGCCTTCGATGGCTGACGCGATCTCTGAATTAAGGTTCTGCAGCGCCGGCATCACGCCGGCAAGCATTTCCGGCGATTCGTAATTGGCCAGATCCCTTCCATCTTTCGCGACGACGGCCGGCAACTTTCCACGTTTCTGCCATTCCTGAATCAGCCACGAAGATGCCCCCCGCAGGTATTTCTCAGCCCGTGGCTCGCTAGACAACCGCGAGTCCAATGCGATTCTCCAGAACACTCGAAAGGCATCGTAAGAGAATCGGCTATCCTTGTCATTACCCAGTCGGATGGAGCCGGTACGCACATCAAGCACGACCCAGTCTGGCGGGAGATGGGTTTTCGTCAGGCCAGACGCCGCGTCGAGAAGGGAATAGGACGAATCAACCAACTCCCTCCAATTGCGAGATTCGTCATACTGGCTGAAGATCCGGTATGCATAGGGCGCAGCATAGGAAGGGTTGAGTTTGCACTCGTGCGATTGACAAAGCGAGTCGCCCGCTAGCAGATAGGGTCGCCCAGCCACGGTTCTCGTCCCGAGATCCCAAAGATCCTTCAGCACAGGACGAGCTTCCGACAGATATCGGGGCTCGTTCCAGCTATTGGCAGCCAGAATCAAGGCCAGAGCCACATCCTGATCAGCGTCCGAGGCAAAGGCTTTGTCGAGCACCTGCCAACGCCCTTGAGGTGTCTTTCCCCATTTCCAAGCCCACAGATGGTCATTGCGAATACCAGAGTTGAGGTTGTCGAGCGCCCATCGATAGGTCTTGTCGAACGTCGAGCGATCGCGCATCCAGACGGCGCGCAACATGGCGTAGGCTTGCCCCTCAGAAGTGGAGACCCCACCGCCCTTATGGTCGATGACCCTTCCGTCCTTCTGAATGAAGTGGCTCACGTAAGCTCTCCAGCTTTCGGTGAGAATGGCTGAGGGTTGTTTGTCGGGTAGATTTTGAACCACGACTCCCGAGTTCACATTACACGATGAAACTATAAAGAGCGTTGTTACCAACAGGATCGAGATACTCCGCCATCGTTGACGCGACAATTTCATAGGTTCGTTGCTCCCCGTACTCTCACCGCGATCCCTCTGGAAGTCTCTGGCTCAGGCTTCATTCCTCTGCATGCCGCAAGCCTGCAGTCCACCGAGAAAGCAGTCCTTTTTCCGAGCGGGTCCGGACGCGTGTCGGTGTGGCGTAGATGGTCTGCCAGAAAGCGGCATACTCCTGAAACTCGGGTCGCTGAAACTTTAGGGCTAATCGTTCTGGCGATAAGGGATCCGGTCGGCGTTCGGCAACCAACATATGTGCAAAAGACTCCGCGTGCATCTGCAGCCGGAATAGACCTTGCCTCTGTGATTCCAGCTCAGCCTCGGGAATCTCTATCAGGGCGCCGGAACCACTTAAAACGTGGCATCGGCACTCCACTCCCTGATACCACGCTTGCCAGTTCCCTCGGATCCGCGGTGCCTGACGACTGTGAGCCTGGCGGGGCTTGGTAACGCGCCAGAAAGTTGAAGCTAGCTGCCAGAAAGAGCGAAGGACCTGGTCCCGAGGATAGCGGTGACGAGTCCAGGTCTCGTCGTCGCTGAAGATCATTCGAACCAGTTCCTGGTGTGACGACGGGTCGAGATCCGCAAATGCAAAAGCCACAAACATTTTCTCCTGCCGCCCCCAATCGCAACGAACGAGACGAACCCGGAGACGAAGTACCCCTTCCGCGAGATATTGAGAGGCGAAAGCAAGATCACATTCCTCTGGTAAAGCAACGGCCTGAACCGTTTCCAGGCTTACGCCGTTCTCACTGATATCAACCGTACAGCAAGGAATGCGGCTCTCTCCAAATTCCAGCAGACATTCGAAATCTCGTTCGATGCGCGGCGCCAGCCGCTGTTGCGGTTGTTCATAAGCGACACAAGCTGCAGCAATCAACGTCAACAGATTTGCCAACGCCCAGGGGGTATTGATCAAAATCGAATGGAGTTCCGAGGTCGCTGCTTCATGGAGGGAAAACCAAAGCAAACGTGCGGGAAACCCCACCATCAGCCCCAAGAGGGAAAGCGCGATTAAGACCAAGCATACCCAACCGGTTTGGAAATCAAAACGAGCGGCACTCAGTTGGGTTCCCTTATCCGTTACATTGAACTTCCCCATTTTGGGACTGATCAAAGCCAGCAGCGTGACACCGGCTGTGTAGGGGGCAATCGAGACCTCATAGACTCCGGCCCAGAAGGATTGTCGAAAACTCTTGCTGAGAAGCGAATTGGCGATTGTTGAAAGTCCGATATGCGGAAGGATGTAGGCAATCACGGCCAGCGCATCAGCCTTGATGGGATGCGCGCCCAGGAGGAGAAACGTCAGCGGTGCGAGGATCATGATGAGACGCGGAATGCCAAAGAAGAAATGCAGCATGGCATTGAAATAGTTCAGCCGCTGCGGCAGCCGCAATCCTCGTTTGAAGAGAGGACAGTCGATTCTCAGGATCTGCGCCATGCCGCGAGCCCAGCGAATGCGCTGCTTCACATGGGCGGCAAAGGTTTCGGTGGCCAGACCCGCCGCGAGAGGCAAAGGCAGGTAGATCGACTGGAATCCTCTGGAATGGAGTTCCAGGGCCGTGTGTGCGTCTTCGGTGACGGTCTCTGTTTTGAAGCCGCCGATGGCCTCAATCGCCGAGCGGCGCAAGACGGCGCATGAACCACAGAAGAAGGCAGCATTCCAGAAGTCGTTTCCCGGTTGAATGACGTGATAGAAAAATGACTGCTCGGGAGCCACTTTCCCCGTCAGATGCAGATTGCGTTCGTAAGGATCGGGATTGAAGAAATGCTGCGCGGTCTGGACCAACGCAACATCGGGATTCTCAAGGAAGCCGACTGTTTTTTCCAGAAACCCGCGCACTGGCACATGGTCTGCGTCGAAGATCGCCAGCAACTCTCCGTCTGTCTGCCGCAGTGCGTGATTCAAGTTTCCTGCTTTGGCGTGGCGGTTGTCGGTCCGGGTCAGGTAGCGGGCACCCAGGCTTTCCGCCATCGTCTGGATTTCGGGTCTTCGGCCGTCGTCCAGTACATAGACCTTTTTGTTGGGATAGCGGATCTCCATAGCACCGACCACAGTGCGGCGAACAATGTCGGTGGGTTCGTTGTAAGTCGGTATGAACACATCCACGCCGGGAAACACGGTGATCGGCGGCGACTGGCGATGGAACTTCTCGATGGTTTGGAAGTAGCCCAGGAAGAGAATGAGAAGCCCGTAGCATTCAGCGCTCAGCAGCAGGATGGAGATCAGGGCATCGAACTCGGAATCGAGGTTCAAGGTGGAACTGATGCGCCAGTAGAAATAGCGCATGGAGGCAAAACAACTCAGAAAGATAATCAGCGGTCGCATCACACTGACCAGGCTCGCCAGCATGGCGAAGCCGATCAGTGCCAAAGAGACCATGGCCTGTTGTCCCGGCGAAAGCGGCACCACAATGGCCGAGTAGACCAGAGGCAGGCAAAGGATAATGAGTAAGGCAATGCCTGGAAGCCAGTGACTGAAGTCGAACTTGAATTGAAGCCGCGACATGTTTAGCTCTACTCCAAGGACAGATATTCTCGCGAAAACGGGAATCCGTGGTCAGGCATTGAGAGTGTGCAGGCCGGCACTTGGGGGACTCTGTCTGATACGGCCAGAGTCGCGAGCCTCAGCATGGGAGAAGGTGGGCAGAGGTTACGCAGATTGCCTCAGATCCATCGGAAAAAGAATCACCGGCTCAAGACCGGCGCCACCAGCGGCTGTGAGAGACCGGTACTTCGACTTCCAATCTTAGTCAGGCTCCAACCACGCTTGATCTGCGTTCATCTGAGCAATCTGCGTCCAAGGCCCTCTCGGATTCTCCGTGTCTGAGTGCCTCAGTGGCCATCCTCTCCCGCGTTAGCTCAGCCTTGACTAAAACTTCACTGCGAGCCTGACAAAGGCAGACTGCTGCGTGAACGGCCCAAAGTTGTCCACTAGATAGCCCAGTGGCAGGGAAAAGGTGTCATTGAGCCGGAAAGTCAAATTGGCCGAGAAGCCGCTCACTTGCCGAGTGGCGGAACCGGTGTAATTCTGGCCTCCGACAAATCCGGAAAGCCGATAGCGCACACCCTGGTTTGGACGTCCCTGCAGATCCAAACGAATCACATTGCTGAGGTAACGTTCCGGACTGAAATACCCCCCGATCCCCGCCTGGGCCGCCCCGGGAGCAGGCGAGATGCCGTCGCTCCCCAACAATGCTGGAGCGATCGGCCTGCCGGCGCGTGTCAGCAGGGAAGATCCTCCGAAACCGAGGCGATCTTCCTCGAAGCCAAAATAGTTTGCGGAGTAACTCACGCGGAAGAGGCTGACCGGTTCATCTTCCGAGGCGGCGAAAATGTTGTAGCCCACGCCGCCGCTGGCCAGCTTGAAGAAGTTGGAGTCTACATTGCTGCCTTCCCGGTTCCCGATTCCGCCTTCGCCGAAGAGATCAAGGTTTCCGATCAAACGGGTTTGCCCGCCAATGACTACGCGGTTGTCCATCACTCTCCCCACAAGTTCTCCAGCGAATGGCCCTGACACTGGTCGAAACCCCACCGCCGAGAGCATGGACTCTTCCACGTTTGACCGACTCGCCGTCACGTAGAACCCTGATTTTTCCGAGGTCCTGAAATTGAGGGACCCCAAGGCGTTAATGGTCGTGGTGTCGGTATTGAAGCGCGTGCCACCCACTTCGACCTGGGTACTGACGCTTTCCGAGAGTTTTCCTTTGATCCCTGCGGTAAAGTTTGTGCCCCACGCTTCCATCACGCTATCGCGGGTTCGATAGGGTGTGTGGATACCACCGAAGTAGAACAGTGTCCCGGAGCTGGCTTTGTAGTTCAACCTTGCCCCAAAACGCCAGAAGTCCAGACGATTATTCAGATCCCCGGATTCGGTGTGAAATTCAGAGAGAAGCTCAACGTTCGACTGCGTTTCGTCGGAGATCTGCCGCTTCAAGTCTTCAATCTCCTTTGTGCTGACCGGACGATGCATTCCGGTCCCGGCCTCCGTATTTTCGCTTGCGGGCAATCCTCCTCTTGCAGTGAGCAACAACCCAAGAATAGTGACGATGCGTATTCGTTTCATAAGAGTTCCCCTTGCCAGAAAGTCTTGAAAACCATCTCTTGCGTGGACCCGGATTGCCTGATCTGGTTCTAAAGCGATGCAGAAGACCTCAAAGTTTCTTTGGCCCATGAACGACAAGTTCCTTGTGGCTGGTGGTGGTCTCGATGCAAAGCACTGACCCTCAATTCGCACTTCGTTTCCAGACAATGAACTCAGTCACTGCATAAGGTTGCTTCTCGCTCGCGAGGACAGTTAGACCGAGATCGTTCGGTCCGTCATAGTTTGTGAGCCATTCACCGGCGATCGACACGGGGTCGCTTTGGCGCTGATAGCTTGAAACAACGGCGTTTTGCGGCACAGGTTTGTCGGGCCGGAAGTGAAAGATTTCGCCGGCACCCTCAACTCCCAGGAATCCGTCGCTGATCCTGTACCAGGTGACGGCGCGTCCGTTAGATATCTGGACGGAACGAATCGGTTTTCCGATTGCCGACTGCAGGGTCGGAACGGATGGCCGTTCATGGGCCAACCACGCAACGTAAGTGAAGCCATCCCGCTTTCCTTGTTTCAGTTTGGACATTTGATTCTGTCGGACCGCAAACACGATGAGACCCGCTGCGAAGAGAGCCACAGCCAGAGCTAGACCCCAGTAAAGCGAGCGTCGTGCCTCCAGCCCTCCGAAGAATCGGCTGATAGTTTTCAGGCGCAAGCCGCACTTTGGGCAGAACTGGAAGCCTTCTTCAATCTCGATGTGGCAGTGGTGGCAGAGCATGGGCAGATCACGCACGACTTTTTCTCGATTTCGATTTTGCTGACCCTTCTATGCTTTCGAGGAGTTCAAGGGCCCGAGCAGTGTGTCCGAGCTTCTTGTGCAGTTTGGCGAGCTCCAAGGCGATGCGATCGGTTGGCTGACGCCGATAGACTTCCTCCAGATAAGGCAAGGCCTCCTTAGGCTTACCGTTTCCATGCAGGGCCCCTGCAAGTCCGACCAGCAGGGCATCGTCGCGCAGTCCCTTTGTGTAAGCAGCCTTGTACTGCTTTTCAGAATTTCGGTAGTCGCGCTTCTCGAGCAGCAGATCGGCGTACTCGCGGATGATCGGCACATTATCGTGGTAGTGCGGCATCGCGCGCTCAAACTGCTTGGCGGCCTCCTTGAGCTTGCCGGTTCCCTTCAACGCACGCGAATATCCCAGACAAGCCTCGCCAGTATTGGACAGAGCATCGCAAGCTTTTTGCAGAGGCCCCTGCGCGGAGGAGTAATTGCGAGTGGCCAAAAGCCCAAGCCCATAGGTGAGATTCAAGCGGGCATCGTTGGGCCTCTCTTGGAGAAGCCCACGGTACAGGGGAAGAGCCCGATCCCAATCCTTTCGCGATGCATACAAGCTGGCGAGTTGCACTTTCAACTCGAAGTCCCCGGGGCGAGTGGCCAGCAGTCGTTGCAGCATTGGTTCCGCCTGCTCATGCTTTCCCGTCTTGATCAAAGCAAAAACAAAATCGCGCTGGTCTTGCTGATTCATCAGGGCAGCCACCGGCTTTCTGGAGAAGATCTCCACAGCCTCCGAGGCTTTTCCCTGCCACGCCAGGACTCGCGCCAGCCCCAGCTGGGCTTCCGCGTCGTCCGTATTGAGGTTCAAATATTGCCGGAAGATGTCCCCCGAGCGTGCCCAGTTCCTCTTCTCATGCGAGTAGAGCTGCGCCAACTGAAGCAGTCCTGCGGTGTGGTTGCCATCCAGTCTCAGTAACCGCTCATACTCTTGTGCTGCCATCGCATCTCGGCCGGCTGACAACTCACCTTGAGCCACACCGAGCTGCGCGGCTACGGACGTGGGTTGGTGGGCCAGCACCTGGCGATAAGCAATGAGAGCTTGTTCTGCCTGATGCTTCTTCAAGTGTGCCTCGCCCTCCCGAAGGAGAGTCTGGACGTTGGGAGACTGATCCTGGCGTCGCGTTTCTGTGCGTCTGCCAAGGAGCTGGTTGCGGAACAGAAGATAGCCTCCAAACCCGAATGAGAGGATAAGGACGGCCGTCAGAGAGATGAAAAGCCAATGAATACGTTGCCGGAGGTTCATGGGTGTAGACGTGACCCTAAACAGAACCTGGGGTTTTGTGCCTAATCACCCGATGTTAGGTCCTGAGAAACGAGAGTCCAGAGCCCGAGAAAGCGTCGTGCTCCAGTTTGCAAGTGATCTGCCAAAGAACCGAAAACTCACTGCGAGGTAAGTCTTTGATGAGAAATGAGAGAGAGGCCGCGAACGAAAAATCTCAGTTAGGCTGTGGGGTAAATTTGCATCGGCAAGGAAGATTTACACAGAGCAAAACTGCTCCACACTATCTCCAACCCATTCGAGCTCGCAGCGAGGTGATGTGCGCGAGATGGTGGCGGCCATGCCATTCGTAGAGCCCGAGTTGAGTGTCCAGGGTCAGCAGGCCGATTTCCGGATGTCGAAACGTTTTCGAAAACGCAGCGGAAGAGAGAGCGCGCAACAGCAGGGTCCAACGAGCATGCAGGTTTTCCAGAAGCGACAAAGAGACTTCGATGGGAGTCAGCTTGACATCTGCCAGCTCTGCCCACTGCTTTTCGTCGTAAGGCTTAATGGTGGGTTCTGATTCAGTCAATGCCAGCTTGAATCGGATGTAAGCATTCAAATGACTGTCAGGCACGTGATGAATCACTTGCCGCACGGTCCAGCCTCCCGGCCGGTAGGGAGTGTCGAGTTGCTGATCTGATAGACCGTTCACTGCAGCTCGCATGTCCAAAGGCAGCCGGGCAATTGCGTCAATGAGAGCCTGCCGTCGCTCGGCCGTGAGGTTGGTTTCCTTTTGGAATCTTCCAACTGGATAACTGAGATCAACTGTGGTCATGGGTTCCTCTGACGTCGACAGACAAAGCAGGCGCGCACGATAGCACGGCTACTGGGAGGCTGCCAAGACCCTCGAACTCAGGAGACTCGGCAAAGTCCTCCTAACAAAGCGGGACAGCGGTTTCGCAGAAACCGCGCGGGGGTTGTCGTGACTTCCAGATGACGAAATCTCGGAAGACAACCCCCAGGACCCGCGGCCCTTGCCCCTTTTGTTAAGGGGGACTTGCCCTTTGGCTGCCTCAGTTACGGGCTGACTCGCCCGCTCTTACCCGGACCCTGAACTCGGGTTGGTGCCTCATTTCTGAAGAGCGAACACTTCCACTGCTACGCCGGGAGACATCACCGCATGATCTGCGCCTCGCCGCGGCCTTTTCAGTCCATCAAGCTCAAAAGCAGCATCATCCCATTCGAACACTTCAACGTCCATCAACGGATAGGGTTGATGATGCACTCTTCCGCTCCAGGGACGAGCCTCAGCCGCTGACTGCGCAAACAAAACGTAGCGTTCGATCAAAAAGAATTCCAGCGTTCCTGGGTTAGCCAGCCAGGCGTCGCCGTGGGGGCGATATTGGAAACAAGAACTCAAGTCGTCTTCAGTGCCACGGCGGTGTGAGAGGTAGCGAATCTCTGCAGTGGTTGGATTCTTATCCGCCTTCATTTTGCTATCGAAGTAAGGAAGGCAGAAGAAACGCCGCGCCCCTCGAACGGCCAGCCACTGGTTAGCGTCCAGTGAGTAAAACCAGACGCCGGGCACACCGTGCTCGTCGTAAACGTAGGTTCGAACGTTCAGTTCCAGGAAATCGGAGATGCCGGGCAGTCGAGGGCAGAAGCTGGGCCGCACATCTCGCATGAAGAAAGGAACGATTCCAACATAGGCTTTGCCTTCAAAGGTATCGACCGTCAAGCCGCTCGGCAAGGTATTCTGAATTGCCAAAGGGTCGTAGCTCCAGTGCAGGAACAGCAGATCGTCCCATCGTTGGTACATTACAGGCTTGCGGCCCGCTGGCCGTGTCCGCACGGCTAGGCGGTCTGTTTCGGTTGGGGACTTCTGGGGAGGCATCGAAGGTTGAGAATCAGTTAGTCGCTCCGTCTAGTAGCGTAGTCACGACGGATGAAGGTTCAGAGTTCAGCCTTCAGGCTGGCCCCTTCCAGCAAGCTGAAGCTTGAACTCAAAACTTTGTCCCGATGAAATCGCTGCCAGGCTACTGTGTTGCAGCTCGCTGCGGGATCGGGCTCTCGACGTCGAGTACCAGGGTCCAGCGATTTCCCTTGCGCTTCCAGATATGAACATAGTTGCTGGCTGCACCCGCGGCATCAGCGGAGCCAGGGGCCATCGATCGTGACGTGCCATAGGTGTAGCCGAGATCAGCGGCGTTGGAAATGCCAGCCTTGTCCGGTTTCAGAGTTAGCTTTCCGCCACTTTGCGAGAGCATCGCGAAGATTTCTCGCTTGCCAATTACCGGAAACGTCTTTTCTCGGTAGAGTCTGGCGTCGTCGGCTAGAAAGTGGAGATAAGCCTGGGCAGATCCCTTCTCGGAAACCGAATTTGCCAGCTCGCGATCGAAAGCGAGCAATTCTGACCGCTCTTCATCGATCCGGACATTGCGGCGAGCCTTCTCGGAGCTGCCTTTAAAGTTTGATGGCTGAAGGGTCTTGGAAATCCCCGCCGCGGCAGCGTGGCTGATTCCCAGATCTACCACGACCTTCCAGGCGCCATCGGTGTGCCGCTTCCAGACTGAGACGAAATCACCGTAGGCCGTTGGTTTGTCCTGTGGGCTTCTCGGGCGAATCTCCCAGGGACCAGTCGTATAGCCAAGATCGCCTGACTGCGCCACGTCCGCGAAGGTCGGTTCCCAGGTCAGGAGAATTGGAGACGCTGGATGTTCCTCTATCCATTTCTTGCCCGGTACTGGACTGGGCCGAAAGAGAATGGAATCCTCGGCCAGAAACTCCAGGAACGCGGCCCGTGTTCCCTTGGCAAGCGATGCTGCGGCAAAGGCACGCTCGGCTTCGACTAGCGAAGCCCAGTCCGGATTTCCTTGAGCGCTGGCAGTGAGGGGGAAGGCAAACAGGCATACAAGAATCAGCAGAATGAACGTCAAGATATCCTCCATCGAGTTCAGATGGAAAGCTGCGGGCATGTTACCATACGCGCGCTGGCACCGAGAGACACCGGAACACTCTGAAGACTACAGAACATTTGTGACGATCCGTTGCTCCCCCAGCCTTCGCTTCTCTTCGCCCCAACGCTGGAGAGGATGAAGGCTTGAGAGAGAAGCTTTCATGGGGTGAGTGGGCAAGTCGGGCTTGGGTTTACTCGCGCGCGGTCCGAAAGCTTTATCCAGCCAAAGGTGTGTTGGTCTGACTCACACTGCTCGAACCCCGTGTCACCTATCACTAGGTTACTATCCACACGATGCCTGAGCTTCCTGACATCGTCATCTATATCGAGCAGCTTCAAAAGCGTGTGCTCAATGAACCGATTCAAAGCATTCGTTTGCTCAACCCGTTTGTTCTCCGCTCGGTAACGCCGCCGCTGGAACAAGCGGTGCAAAGAAGAGTTCTCGAGCTCCACCGGCTTGGCAAAAGGATTGTCTTTGGCCTTGAGGACGATTTGTTTCTGGTCCTTCACCTGATGATCGCCGGACGGCTTCATTGGCGCCCGACAAACCCGGTCAAAGCCGGACGCAACGGCGTGGCTGTGTTCTCCTTTCCTTCAGGCAGCCTGCTGTTCACGGAGGCGGGTTCGAAGAAGCGGGCCTCATTGCACCTGGTTCGGGGAGAGGCTGAACTGCAAGCGCTCAACCGCGGCGGAGTGGAGGTGCTCGACTGCGATCTGCCTGGTTTTCGCGCGGCGCTGCTTTGTGAAAACCACACGTTGAAACGTGCCTTGACCGATCCCCGTCTGTTCAGCGGAATCGGAAATGCTTATTCGGATGAGATTCTGCATCGCGCACGCTTGTCGCCGGTTGCCTTGACCAGGCGCTTACCCGAGGAAGCCGTGGAACGGCTCTTCAGTGCATCACAGGCCATTTTGCGCGAATGGGTCGAACGGCTGCGAGAGGAAACCGGAAAGGCATTTCCGGAAAAGGTCACCGCGTTTCGTCCGGGAATGTCGGTGCATGGGCGCTTTCAGAAGCCTTGCCCAGTTTGCGGGACGGCGGTTCAGCGCATCGCGCATGCCGAAAACGAAGCGAACTATTGCCCTTGCTGCCAAACCGGGGGCAAGCTATTGGCCGACCGGGCTCTCTCG
>Ga0187892_10007829_pt1 | contig 14990 bp, 15 predicted proteins | sample MA1701073metaG_FD_139345 | JGI IMG/M metagenome (GOLD analysis project Ga0187892, IMG submission 139345) | Bio-ooze microbial communities from a basaltic lava cave in the Kipuka Kanohina Cave System on the Island of Hawaii, USA - MA170107-3 metaG ... | reverse complement strand
GGCCTATTGTCCCGAGCGCCATCTGTGTCATTTCGTCGTGGTGGGAGTGATACATCAATGTCCCGTGTTGGCGGAGTGTGAACTCGTAGCGGAACGTCTCGCCTGGTCGGATAACCCGTTGCGTGAGACCGGCAACCCCATCCATACCATTCGGCACCAAGAGTCCATGCCAGTGGACGCTCGTATTGCCAGGCAGCTTATTTGTCACGTAGATGCGGACTCGGTCGCCCTCGACTGCCTCGATCGTCGGGCCGTGAACGCGACCGTTGTAGCCCCAACACCGAGCCTTCAGTCCAGGCGCAAACTCGTGCTCCACTTCCTCGGCAACGAGGTGGTAGACCTTCACGCCGTTCACGATCTTCCATGGCAACGAGATATTGTTAGGTGTGAGGATCGGAGTGTAGTCCTTCCCCGGCTCGCCGGGTGGCAGGGTTGGCTTCGGGTCAATGCGATCGGAGGACGGACTGTCCTTCCTTGTCACGGCTGTAGGCTCATGCGGGTGTTCATGTTTATGCGTCTGGAGGTCCCCGGCAGCGTGGACATTCCGAAGGAGGACCGCGCCGCTGCCGAGCGCGGCGGCTTGGGTAAGGAACCTACGACGGTCAATGCGAAACGTAGCGATTTGCTTTTTCATGGCTCTGGTTTCCCTTTTGTTTGTCCAATCACTGAAGAGTCGGGAATGGGAAGCGCGGTAATTGCTCGACGGCTGGCACAGCCGGTGCAGGTTCCGTCGGCGGCAGGCGTCCAGCCAGGAGAAGTGCGAGATCGGCATGCGCCTCCCAGTATTCTCGGAGTGCGTCGATATAACGACTTGCCGTCTCGATCTGCTGCTCCTTCGCTCGCAGGAGATCAAGAGGTCCAACCTGCATGGCGTTGTATTGGAGCTGCGTCTCTCGCACGATACGGTCCCAAACCGGCAGGAGTATGTCACGGTAACGGAGTGTGCGGTCACGGTGGCCGTCGAGCCGGTCGCGGGTGCTGCGCGTAACGGCGCGAATGCGGACGGTCAACGCTTGATGGAATTCGCGGGCTTGGCGAAGCTCGGCTCGCGCACGTGCGATCCGCGCCTGGCCGCGATCGAACAGAGGAAACGGAAGTAGTAACGTCGGTCCGGGCTCCCATTCGGCTCCGTCACGTTCGCCCTTGCCGCCGAGGATCAATTCCGGCAAGAGTCCGCTCGCGCGGTCAAGCGTCACGTTCTCTGTAGCAGCCATGATGAGCTGTTCGGCCGCCGCGAGATCAAGACTGCGTTCGATGGCCCGAGACTCAAGGCTCTCAGCGTCCAACGGCTCGCGCGGCGGGTCAGGCAGACGCGCGGGTATGGCCGTCCAGACCTGAGCTTCTTCTCCCCACAGGCCCATGAGCATATTCAGCGTCTCACGACTCGTGCGCGCGACGATCTCAGCGAGGCGAAGGTCAAGCTTCGCTCCCTCAGCCAGCACGTGCTCTGAGGCAAGGTCAAGCTCTCGCAGGTTGCCGGCCTCGCGTATTTGCTGCGCGAGTTCGAACGCGGCCGTAGTGGATGCAACCACCTGGCGGCGCATCTCAAGCATCTGCTCGTTGGCTTGATGTCGGTGGAAGGCCGTCTGCGTCCGCCAGACAAGATCAAGGACCTCCGTCGTCACGCGCAGTTTCGTCTCTTCGAACTTCGCCGTCGCCACCCGCTTCCGCAGCGGTGTGTAGAGAAGGTCAATAAAATCCATGGCGATACCGAAAGTGAGATCGACGATTCCGCCGCCGACCGGAAATCCGGTAGTCGCGTCAATCACTGGATTGTGAAGCAGGCTCGCCTGAACGAGGTCTGCTTGGGCGAGCCCCAACCGGGAATAGATCGCCTGCAGTTCGCGGTTGTTCAAAAGCGCGATCTCGATAGCATCGTTTTCGCTGAGACCGTCTTTCAGCCGTGCTTCGATCGCCTCCAGAGTAGGCGATGCTTCCTCAGTGCCTGGAACCCAGGCAACCTCCTTCCCAACGCGTTCACTGACAAGCTTCGAAACGTCAGGAAAACCAGCGTTTGGGTCCACAGCGACCGCTGTACAACCGCCGAGCCCGGTTATCATTAACGCGACGAAGCCGAGAGCCAGACACTTCATCAACATCACCTCCGTGAGGCAAAGAAAAAAAGAGATAAACGTGAGTGGGCGCTGATGACAGAGCGCTACGCTACGTTCTGGATAGCTCCGAGGAAGATCAGAGTCGAAGCACAGAAAGTGAGAGATAACGCGGAGAGGATAAAACGAGCAGTTCAGACGGACCACCTCGAGCAACTGAGGCAACTTCCCAGGCAGACGGCAACTGAGAAAAGGAACAGGTCGTGGAAAGGAAAGTTCTCGCCGCAGTAAGGGCGTCCGTTCCAGAAGCCGTGGACCTGAGAAAGAAATGCTCACCACAGTCTGAGCATTGGTCACCGGCGTTTTGGGGCGTTGGAGAGGATGAATGACAAGGCGTTGCGTCTGTAGAATGAGCATCAGGTCTGGCAGTTGAGGCTGCTGCGTGCACGTGTCCTGCTGCTACACAGACCTGTGAACAGTAGAACAGCGACACCAGAAAAGTGATGAGAAACGGCGATACCCGCCGCAATTGACACATGGCGCTACGCTAACATGCCAATTATCATAGAGTCAACTTCAGTAGCGAATCACCCCCGCTCACCCACTAGCGGCGAGGTCACTTTCGCGAATGTCTCACTCAGCGAGGTGTGCACATCAACGACGGTCGGCTTGTTACTCGCCAGCGCGGTTTGTAGGGCAGGTTCCAGTTGATGTGGTTGCTCGACACGAATCCCTTCGCAGCCGATCGACCGAGCGATGTTCGCATGGTCAAAATTGTGGAAGTCACAGGCGATATTCCGCTCGCCTTGACCGTGTTTGACCCATCCTAACGCTCCGTTATTGAACACCACGGAAACAATCGGAATACGCTCCTCCAAAGCCGTCATCAGTCCATTTAAGCTGATAGCAAATCCGCCATCACCGGATACTGCCACAACCTGGCGGTGCGGATAGATGAGCTTGGCCGCCAGTGCAGCAGGCAGGGCATAGCCCATCCCACCAACTCCAGCAGGTTGGAGAAACGTTCCGGGTCCTTTCGTCTGATAGTAATGGGTCATAAAAATACGGTTCTCACCGGCATCGCAGGTGATGATGGCATCATCAGCCACTGTTTTCTGTAACGCCTTGATGACGCGTTGCGGTAGAATAGGCGCGGCGTTCGAGGCAAATTCCACCGCATTGAAAAAACCAAGCTGGGCACGGGCGGCTTGGAGATCGGTACGCAGTCCAACCTTCTTTGTCTCAGCAACTCCACCTTCAGCAAGTAACGCCTCGGCAAGTTGGGTCAACACTACTTTCGCGTCTCCGATCAGAGCCACGTCGGCTGGATATGTCCATGACACATTCTTCGGTTCAATTTCAATGTGGATCAGCGTTTGACGCTTCGGGTCAAACAGTTTCGGCGTCTCGAAAGCCGTATCCGTTGGTGCCAGCTTGGACCCAACCACAAGGACAACATCGGCCGCACCGACGACGGTATTTGCCAGGGGAGTACCGAAATTTCCGCACGTCCCTAATGCCAGATCGTGGGTTTCCGCAAAAGTTCCCTTACCGCCCGCGGTTGTTGCAACGGGGGCTCCAAGTAGTTCCACCAAAGTTGCCAACTCCGTATAGGCATGGCTGATGCGCACCCCATTCCCAGCGACAATCACGGGTCGTTCCGCTTCCAGCAACATCTGAGCAGCCGCTTCAACCGCTGAAGGGTCTGCCGCTGGTGGTGGTCCAGGAAGAAATGCATCGGTTGTATACAACGGCGGGCGGGAATTGGGACTGATCCGCCCGCGTAGAGACTGGCTGTGATACAGAACGGCGACGGGTCCACGTTCGCCGGTCAAGGCATGTTTAATCGCCATCTGTGTACATTGCACAGCGTGGGTGCCGCTCGTCGCCACAAGTGTCAACTTGGTCATCCCAGAAAACGTCTGCTTAGCATCCCATGAGCCATACTCACCCACTCCGGACTGATAGGGGCCGTGCAGAGAGAATGGCGAATTATCACTGAGGTCAGTGAGGATCAGCATCGGCGAGCTGGAGAGATGAGCTTCTATCGCGCCAAGACTGGCGTGCACCATGAAAGCGGCCTGGGCAATGGTCACTCCAGGTTTTCCTGTCAATCGACCGTAGACTTCGGCCATTACTCCTGCACGAGATTCCTCGCGAACGAGAACCGCCCGAATGCTGCTTTTGTGATCGTAGAGGGCATTGAACAGTACGCCGGTATTTCCTCCTGGAATCCCGAAGACCATATCAATCCCAGTTTGTTCCAGCACTCTGGCAATCGCCTCACTCGGAGAGACTTCTTCCGTAAGTAAAGACCGTGCTGGTCGTCGCTCTCTTGTCCGTTTTGCCATATCATGACCTCCTTCTGCAGGGGTGCTTTCTCCTTGACAGAAACTGCCTCATAGGTCTATGGGGATCAAAATTGCAAAGGAGGAACGTTATGGGTCTTTTTCGTCTGTATACCGGCAACGACGGGCTGTCACACTGTGAAGAGCGGATACTGGCTTCACATCCGGCCTTACAAGAGCCACAGCCCACAGTGCATATTCAGTATCGTGAGCTTCCGGCAGGAGCGTTTATGGATTGGCATCCGGCTCCACGTCGGCAGTATGTCATCCTACTCTCTGGCCAACTAGAGATTGGATTCAAAGACGGCACTACAAAGCGTCTGGGGCCAGGAGATGCCACGTTGGCCGAAGACACCACAGGGTCAGGACATACGACAAGAGTTGTTGGCAATGGACCGGCACTGACTGCGATCGTACCGTTAGCATAGCGAAAGGGGCGCAGCGTACTGCGCCCCTACGAATCCACCAAGACACAGATATGTCAACTATGCACCGGTCGGTTGTCCGGCTTGACTTTGCGTTCTTTGAAAAGCCACTTGCCGCTGACTTTTTCCATACGGTCTTCGTACCGACCTGATACCACCAATTCCGTCTTGCCTTCACTCGCATGGGTCATCAAGAGATAGCATTCGCCAGTCGCATGATTGCCTTCGACATTGACTAATACGTTCATGACACAGTGGCGCGGTTGGTTGTTGCCGGTCCACGCTCGATACTTCTCGGTAAACTGTTTGAGCGCCGTCTTGCCTTGCCATCGCCCAAGAATCGGACTGTCAAACACTCCGTCTTCCGTGAACGTCGCTACCCAGTCGTCATAGCGGCCAGAGTCGATATACAAACAGTAGCGGGTAATAAGATCACGCAGTTCTTCTTTCTCTTCTAAGATGTTCGCCATTGCTCTCCTCCTTCGTTCGGGCAATATCCACTATCTCAAGATTTACTGATTGCTGGGACGAAACCGCACCCCACGTTCCTTACCATCGCGCTGTATCTGCAACATAACGGAAGCTCCCTCTCCTTTCTCCAGTTTGCGACGGAATTCCTCGATATCATGCACATCTTCTCCGTCTACTGCTGTAATCACGTCTCCGCGTTGTAGCGTTTCTTCGCCGCTACTAGCGGTCGCGCTTGCCACTAACACACCGCCATTCTCTGGGAGACGAAAATGGGCCGCGAGGTCTGCCGTGAGGTTTTGCACCGTCAGTCCAGCAATCGTCGCACTGGCCCCTGCCTCTGTTAGTGACGCCACTTCGGCCGATCGCGCGGTCTCGAAGAGGTTTTTGGCGATATAGATCGGACGATGGAAACGCAGCGCCAGAGCAATGGCATCACTTGGCCGACTGTCAATCGACAGCGGCTTTCCCCCCTGACTGAGATGGATATATGCGTAGTACGTACTCTCTTTCAGTTCGTTCACGACTACCTTCTCAAACTCTACGCCAACCTGCTCAAGAATGTTCTTCATGAGATCGTGGGTCATAGGACGCGGCAGCGTTTTCTCCTCGAGTTGAAGATAAATGGCCTGTGCTTCGGGCATTCCGATCCAGATAGGAATGGCTTTGGTCTTCTCTTTGTTCTGGAGGACCACAACTGGTGAGTTGAGGGCCGGATCAAACCCAACACTCTGAACTTCAACCCGGATCTGCTCCCCCTCCCGTGCTCGTGAGGTGGCCTGGCACGCCGTTACCAACATCACTAGCATCACACTCCCCCAAAGGAGCAGTTGTCCGAGGGCTGGGGGTTGGAAGTTAAGCCATTGTGATCTCGCGTGAGTACGCATATCTTCCTCCCGGTTTCGCAAACTGAGTTTAGTCTATTTCCTTTCGCTCAGTCTTGCTAGTATAATTTCTTCTATGGGTAAAGTGCTTACGCATGATCGGCTACAGTCGTTTTTCCTGGAATGTGCGCGGCGGAGTTTCTACGAGCTAGGCTTTCATGACCCTCCCATTATCGAATACGTTGCGAGTGTCCTCACCACGTTTGCGCATTCCGATCAGCTCTATCGACTGCAAGGCCCAAACGGGAAGCGGCTTGAGAGCATCGTTGAAATGCTCAGCACCTACCTGACGCCAGCGAGCGGCCCGCAGCTTCCGGTACAACGTGAGCGGGAACTGCGCAAATATGTAGGCGATTACACGCTATTTATGAGCGGACTCTTCCGTTCCTCTATCGACCGACGGGGAGTGCTCGATTACTACCTCCAGGAAGGGCGCCGCTCGTACTGGAAGGTTTCCGAACTTGATTTGACCTTGTACCAGACGGGATTTCTCCTCTTTCAAGAATTATCGAAGAACTTTGAATACTACTCCGGCGCCCTCGACTATATGCGCAAGGCGTACTTTACGCCCCTGCCGGGCGAGGACCCGTTTAGCCAGTTCCTGCGAAACCTCGAAGGGTGGATGAAAGTCAATTTATCGGACAACTAAGCGTTCCACGTGAGTCCGTGCCATCACCGCAGTGGGAAGTGACGACGAGTGATATGACCCCGCGGCTGGACACCTTCCTCCAGTCGCGTCTCCCTACCGTCCCCAAACGGGAGATTCTTGAGTGGATCGTCACCCGGCGTGTCCGAGTCAACGCTCAGGTCGGGAGAAAAGGCGATCGTCTCCATCCTGGAGATCACGTCGCTCTCCTCGCTCCTACCATACTCCCTGCTAATCCCCAGCTTACAATCCGGATTGTCTTTACCGACGAGGCACTTGTAGTCCTCGACAAGCCCGCTGGCATGCCAAGTGTGGCCTTACGGCATGATGAGACCAACACTGTGCCAAACTTTCTCCTTGCCCACTTTCCAGAAACGGCTACAGTGAGTCCTCGTTCCCTAGAGGCCGGGGTCGTTCATCGTCTCGATACTGCGACTTCTGGGCTCCTGCTTGTGGCTCGTACCCCGTATACATACATCGCACTGCGCAAAGCCTTTACGTCGCATGTCGTCGAAAAGCATTATGTGGTGTTCGTGGAAGGACAATTGCGTCGCAGTGGGCAAAGGACTTCCGATCTTGCAGCGGCAGGGAAACGGGGACAGCGGATGCGCGAAGTTGCAGATGGTAAAGGGCAGCGTGCCTGTACCATCTACACACCGCTCGAACGGTTTCCCAGGCACACGCTCGTGCACGTGACGATTCCTACTGGCGTGCGCCATCAGATTCGCGTGCACCTGGCCGCGCTAGGACACCCGATTGTTGGAGACACACTTTATGGTGGGAGCCTGGAGTATGCGGCGCGTCTTTGTCTTCATGCCACGACACTCGCGTTTCCCCACCCGCTCACCGGAAAGCGGGTGCGATTCGAAAGCCCGCTTCCAGAAGATTTTCGAGAGGAAGGAACAGTCACCAACGACAAAGGGGCCATAACGTAAAAGATAGCAAAAGGATCACGCCGCAGCTTGAGGATTTTTCCCTTTGGTCTTGGAGCAGGACCCGCACTGATTAGAGACGTTATCAGGGTCTTCAACTAATCCCTCATCCAAATTGTGGCAAATTTTCTTGCACACCGCACAGATGAAGTAAATTCCCTCAATCGTCTTGTTGATACGCTCGCGGTTGAGTACCCGCCCTTTCAGTTTCTCAATGCGGATACCCAGCAGTTCCTCATAGCGCCGCTTGATTTTTTTACGGCCAGCCTCGTCTTTAGGTAACTCCTCATCGCCCGCTTCCTCGGTCTGGTCTTCATCAAATAGGTTCAGGTCTTTTTTCTCGATTTCTTTCTTACGTGTCCTCGGCATTGGCGACTTCCCCCAGGGCTAGCGAGTGCGGCTGATGTGTTCAGGATTCTTATCACACACCCAGAAAAAGCCCTTCATCTGACCAAATCCAGCGTATTGCACGACTTTGCTCTCGCCACCACAGAGAGGGCAGGAACGTTTTGTCCGCAGCGCATCAGCTTTTTGCGCGGTTTTTGCTTTCTCAGCCACAGCTCTCCTCCAATATGTGAAAAATTCGGTAGGTAAAAGTTCCCCGCAAATGAACTTTTATAGGATAGGAAGGATGCTCTGGACTGTCAAGGGTTCTTGTCGGTCTCGGGAACCCGTGGTACGGTGCGCCGCGCCTTACACACTCTGACTGCCAATAACATCTTTCATGACTGACCGTGCATATCTGCAGGCCGGAGAATCGGTCTTATTCATCGACAGTAAAGAACGGGAGTATCTACGGACACTGAAAGCTGGGGGCCGAGTCTCGTTACATGGTGGTACGCTACAAGCGGACCAGATCATTGGCTTACCTGAGGGGAGTCAGGTTCGCACCACGAGTAACCTTCCCTACTGGATATTCCGACCGACATACGCGCATCTTATTCCTAATCTACCGCGCCGGGCCCAAGTCATTTACCCCAAAGATGTGAGCATCATGCTCCTCTGGGGTGACATTTTTCCGGGAGCTTTTGTCGTAGAAGTGGGGGCAGGACCGGGAGCACTCACGATTGCACTGCTCCGCGCCATTGGCCCAACCGGAAACCTCATCACGATCGAGGCTCGCGAAGATCACTGCGATATGGCCCGCGAGAATGTAGCGCGGTTCTTTGGCGAGGCTCCGAATTGGACGTTGCAACTCGGTGATGCATACGTCAACATCGACGCGCAGGATGTTGATCGGCTGTTAATTGACGTCCCCGAACCGTGGCGGGTCCTGCCACACGCTGCCCAATCCTTACGGCCAGGCGGGGTGTTGGTGGGGTATAGTCCAACCGTGATTCAAGTCAAATCCTTCGTCGATGAACTCCGTGCGTCTCCCTGCTTCACCGCTATCGAAGTCATGGAAAATTTGCTACGACCCTGGCACGTGAAGGATCTCTCGGCTCGCCCCGAACATCGGATGGTTGCGCATACCGGATTTCTTGTCATTGCTCGTCGTACGGCGGCAGCGAGCCAGCCTCCACAACCATAACATCGAAGGAGGAATCATACGTGCCGCGTCGCATCATTCATCTCGACATGGATGCGTTTTATGCGGCAATCGAACAACGTGACTTTCCCGCATTACGGGGGAAGCCGCTGATCGTTGGTGGAGACCGTTCGCGCGGCGTCGTCGCCACTGCATCTTATGAAGCACGTCCTTATGGCGTGCATTCGGCAATGCCGATGGCCCAGGCCCTCAAACTTTGTCCACAGGCAATCGTCGTCCCCCCACGACGGGACCGCTACGTTGAAGTCTCGCGGCAGATTTTTACTATCCTGCGCTCCTTTACCCCCTTGGTTGAACCGCTCTCACTCGACGAGGCCTTTCTTGATGTCACGGCAAGTGAACAACTCTTCGGCTCCGCGGCAACCATTGCTCGGCGGATTAAAGAACGTATTTATGACGAAACCCACCTGACTGCTTCGGCAGGGATTGCTTCCAATAAGTTTATCGCCAAGATTGCCAGTGACCTCAAGAAGCCCAACGGTTTAGTCGAGGTGGCAGATGAGGAGATACTGCACTTTCTGCATCCCCTGCCTGTCACGCGCCTCTGGGGCGTCGGTAAAGTCACCGCGCGCACCTTCTACAGCCTGGGTATCCAGACCATCGGTGACCTTGCTCGCTTCAACCGCGAAACCCTGGTCGCCCGTTTCGGTGCCAATGGAGAACACCTCTTCCAACTCGCGCATGGGATTGACCCGCGTCCGGTCGATCCTGATCAGGAAATCAAATCTATCGGTGAAGAAGAAACTTTTGCGAAGGATCTGATGCATGATAGCGACGTGCACCCTGCCCTGCTCCGCTACGCGCAAACCGTTGCCAGACGGTTGCGGACTCGTGGGCTGGTGGGACGCACCGTGACGGTCAAGATCAAACTTGCAGAGCGTCTCGGCGAGGGCCGCTTCCGCATGTATACGCGCAGTCACACCTTACCCTCCCCCACAAGCGATGAGCAGGAAATCTATCGGACGGCACTCTTGCTCTATGCCGAGGTTCCGCGTCACGGGCAGAAGGTACGACTTGCAGGCATTTATGCCAGCGGCTTGGAGTCAGAACAGAACACGACACAACTTTCACTATTCTCTCAACCGACAACCCAAAGTGATAAACGCCGTCAGCTTGGCCAGCTTCTCGACCAAATCACTTCTCGTCACGGCGAAGGAATTATTCGTTTGGGTGAAACCTCGTTCACCGCCAAGTCGCAGCAACGCGATCCCAGCTCATTTCGGAAAGAGGAATTGACTGATCCGTTGACGACAGGGAAAAAAGGTCGATAAAAGAAGCTATCAGCCGTCAGCTTTCAGCTATGACAGGTCCAGAAAGTCTATTGAGTCTTTTGAGTTTCGTGAGTCTATCGAAACGGACTGAGAAGACCCAAGGGCCTAAGAAGACTCAAGAGACTTGGTTTGGCTGACCGCTGATAGCTCCCAACGAAGGAGGGAAATCATGGAACAGCAAGAAGCGGCGGTCCGCAAAGCCGCCCAACTACTCCTCTCCGCTAAATACGTCATGGCACTAACGGGTGCAGGAATCTCAGTGGAAAGCGGGATTCCACCGTTTCGCGGTCCTGGCGGGCTGTGGACGAAATATGGTGAGCCACCAATGAATGGTTATCAGATTTTTCTGCAAGACCCGAAAAAAGCCTGGGAAGAGCGCCTCAATCCCAAGGGACCGAGCAAGATTATTTGGGAGACGGTGGGCTCGGCTGAACCAAACCTAGGCCATCATGCGTTTGTCGAGCTCGAACACATGGGTATTCTCCGTAGCCTTATCACGCAAAACGTGGACAACCTCCACAAACGCGCTGGTAGTAAGAATCTGATTGAGATTCATGGCAACTACACGCTCATCCGTTGCATCGAATGCAATGCGCGCTATCCAGCGTCAGAAGTTCCTCTGCATAAACTTCCCCCTCAGTGTCCGCAATGCCAGGGGACGCTGAAGAGCGATACCGTATCTTTCGGGGAACCCATCCCGCGTGACGCGTTGGACCAATGTTTCAGTGACACCCAATTGTGCGATTGCTTTCTCGTCGCTGGCACCTCAGCCACCGTGTATCCGGCGGCATCTTTTCCCCTGGCGGTGCGAGAAAAAGGGGGTGCGCTGATCGAGGTGAATCTCTACGAGAGCGAGATCACTCCGCTCTGTACCGTGAGCCTCCGCGGGCCCTCAGCAGAAGTGCTGCCACAACTCATCCAGGCCATAAAGGAGTTACGTCAATGAAGCGCTGGTTCGCCCTTTCTGCGATTGGTCATGATCGTTCAGGCTTCGTCGCCGATCTTGCCGAGCTGATCTACGAGTGCGATTGTAACCTTGAAGACTCCAGCATGACGATCCTCGGCAGTGAGTTTGCCGTGCTGTTGTTGCTCTCCGGACAAGGGACAGATGTTGAACGCCGACTCTCTTCCGCATGTAAACGCTTGGAATGGGAAAAACGCCTGACAGTCTTTTTCCGTCCGCTCGACAGCGAGCCTCCCCCCTATGGGACAGGCGAACGGACCGTTTCGTATGAACTCCACGCCACCGGCGTAGATAAAGCGGGCATCGTTGCGCGGGTCGCGCGCTGCCTCGCTGACCACGGAATCAATATCACTCAGATGCAAACCCATTCACGGCCTGAACCTGGTAGCGGCACAGCAATCTATACGATGCAAATTACCATGGACGTTCCTGCCTCGGTTGGGGTCTCAGCCTTCCGTGAACGACTCGAACATATCGCTGATGAATTGCATATCCACATTGATCTAGTGTCAGGCACGGGAAACAGGTAGAAATACGCAACACGTAACACGCAATCCGTGATGCGTAATACGGATACATAATTTCAAAAGGGGAGGAATCTCAATGAAACTTGGATTTATCGGTGTGGGAAACATGGGGAACCCAATGGCGGCAAATTTACAGAAAGCCGGTCACGTACTTCAGGTGTACGACATCAAACGCGAGGCGGCACAGAACTTGTTGGACGCTGGCGCAACCTGGGTCAACAGCCCGAAAGAAGCAGCCGCGGGTGTAGACTATGTGTTTCTCTCGCTGCCGATGCCGGCAGATGTTGAACGAGTGGTCTTGTCTGAAGACGGCGTGCTGGCGGCAATGAAAAGCGGCGGCATTATCGTTGATATGAGCACCAACTCTCCGACGGTGGTGCGGAGTCTCGCTGAAAAGACTAAAGCCAGAGGCGTCACCTTCATTGATGCCCCGGTGAGCGGCGGCGTACGCGGGGCACGCAATGCCACGTTAGCAATCATGGCTGGTGGTGAGAAAGTTGCGTATGACAAGTGCGAACCATTACTGAAAGCGATGGGCGCAAATGTGTTTTATTGTGGCGACATCGGTGCAGGGAACGTGGTCAAACTCGTCAACAATATGCTCGCCTTTATCCACATGATGGGAGCCGCCGAAGCCGTTGTTCTCGGCAAAAAGGCTGGTGTGGATCCCAACATTCTGTGGCAAGCAGTCAAAGCGAGTAGTGGAGGCAGTTTTGTCTGGGAGTCCGGTACTCGTGCCATCCTGCGTGATAAACTTGCCCCCACCTTCACGATCGACTTGGCTAGCAAAGACATCAGCCTGGCAACAAAACTCGCCGAGGAGTTTGACGTTCCCCTCACGATGGGAAAAGCGGCTGAGGGTCTTATTCGTGGCTATCAAACCGGTGGCTATGCCAAGGAAGATGTCTTAGCGACAGTCAAGGAATTAGAGAAACAAGCTGGTGTCACCGTGCGTGGCACGTGGAAGGAGTAAGACTGGGGATTGGGTGCTAGGGATTAGGGGTTAGGGAAAAACCAGCCCCCAGTCCCCAGCCCCTAGCACCCGTGCGGAGCACACAGCATGCGTCAAACCAACAATCTCCACGTCGTTGATACCACCCCCCTTATTACGCCAACACAGTTGAAGGCGGAATTGCCGATGACTGAGCGGGCGGCAGAGACGGTTGCCAACACCCGCGATGCTATCCGTGACATTCTGCAAGGTACAGATCGTCGCCTGCTTGCCGTGGTCGGCCCGTGTTCGATTCACGATGTCGAAGCTGCGCGCGATTATGCCAGTCACCTCCTGAGAATACGAAAAGAGTTAGAGGAGTACCTGTTGATCGTCATGCGCGTCTATTTTGAAAAACCGCGCACAACAACCGGTTGGAAGGGACTCATTAACGATCCACACTTGAATGATACTTACGACATGGCGACTGGGTTACGATTAGCCCGGCAACTACTACTCGATCTTGCCGACCAGGGGTTACCAGCAGCCACCGAAATGCTGGATCCGATTACACCGCAGTATCTCGCCGAATTGGTAACATGGACCGGAATCGGTGCACGCACCAGTGAGAGCCAAACTCATCGTGAGATGGCCTCAGGATTGTCAATGCCGGTGGGATTCAAGAACAGCACCGATGGAAGTATTGCGCCTGCCGTCAACGCTATGAGTGCAGCGATGCAACCTCACCGGTTTCTCGGCATTGATGGCGAGGGACAAGTGAGCATCGTCAGTACAACAGGGAACCCCGATTGCCACCTCGTCCTGCGTGGCGGTTCCAATGCCCCCAACTATGATACCGAGAGTGTCAGCATCGCTACTACTGTTCTCAAACAAGGCAATCTCTGCACGCGGATCATGGTGGATTGCAGTCACGGCAATGCGCAGAAAGATTTTCGCAAGCAGCCGCTCGCTCTCCATAGTGTCGCTACCCAGCTTTGTACAGGAGACAGCCCGCTTATGGGTGTCATGATCGAGAGCAATCTCGTCGCCGGAAAACAATCCTTCCCTGTCCCGCGCCATCAACTGGTGTACGGCCAGAGTATTACCGACCCCTGCGTCGATTTTCCTACCACGGTCACCATGCTCCGAGAGTTGGCGGAGGCAGTGGATCATTGTCACATCGCCGTTGTCACCAGTTCGTCAAACAAAGAAGAAAAACGAGAGTAAATTGATGAGCGAACATCCTGTACCGCCACCCCCCAAAACCGATCCAGCTTCATCTCCGTTCCAGAACGTCACACGCGGAGAGCCAGAGACATTATCCGCATCCCGCCACTTCTGGAAAGTGGGCGCTATTGTAGCAACAATCATGGTGATACTCGCCTTGATCGGGGTTGGCTTGACCACGACTTATCGTTCTGTAGCACTGCGATACTGGATGACGTTGGTACCGATCTATGGACTACTGTGTGTGGCCACCGCCTGGCTCCGATCGCAACAGGATGCAGCGTTCGACTTCGGCGCGGTGATACGGCAGGTGGTGCATTGGCTTGGGGTCGGCGCAGCAGTAGCGCTTGATTTCTATATCAACTCTGCGGGCGAAGAGACAGGTTCAGCGTCTGGCTTGAATGCGCTGTTACTTTTAGCAATCGGCTGTTTTCTTGCCGGGGTACATCTCCAATGGCTCTTCACCCTCGTCGGGGTCTTGCTTGCACTAGCGTTGATCTGCCTGCTCAAAGTTGACCAATACTTATGGCTGATCTTTCTGGTCGGTGGGCTGTTGGCCGCCGCGCTGTTTGTCTCAAGGCGATTGTTCGGCCCGGAAAATGAACGTAGCTGAAAACTGTTGTAACAACTGTCCTCCTCAGACCTCTCTAGTACCGTGTCTCGCAAGTTCATTAGCGGTAAAACCGTAGGGCGCGTACCACGCGCCAGCGATTTGGCGCGCTTCGCACGCCCTACAAACTGCTCACAAATTTATGAGACACGGTACT